>Ga0070686_100001028_pt1 | contig 16042 bp, 18 predicted proteins | sample KBSS23LmetaG_FD_65654 | JGI IMG/M metagenome (GOLD analysis project Ga0070686, IMG submission 65654) | Switchgrass rhizosphere microbial communities from Kellogg Biological Station, Michigan, USA - KBS S2-3L metaG | ecosystem: Host-associated > Plants > Roots > Rhizosphere ... | reverse complement strand
AGGAGCGGTATCTCGCCGAGGGCTGCATCTGGGTGTTCCGCGTCAACCGCAACTGGAGCCGCGACGCGAACGTCGGCGGCAACATCGCGCGGTTCATCAACCACTCGTGCACGCCGAACTGCTGGTTCGAGGTGGTCGACAAGACGATCTGGATCCGCGCCAGCCGCGACATCCGCAAGGGTGAAGAGCTGACCTACGACTACTCGATCATCGGCGAACGCACCATTCCCTGCCGCTGCCGACCCGGCTGTCCGAACAAGATTTGATCCTTCGTCATGTCCGGCTTCAGCCGAACCCGGCGCGGTCCGCCTGAAGCCGGACACTACGGATGAAGGGAAACGCTGATATCGTAACGGGCCTTGTCCGACCGCGCGCTGGCCCGCGTCCTGAACCTCCGTGACCTGATCCTGATCGTGATCGGCACGGTCATCGGCTCGGGCATCTTCCTCGTGCCCGGCGGCGTGCTGCGCCAGGCCGGCGGCTATCCCGGACCGGCGCTCGTCGTCTGGATCGTCGGCGGCGTCCTGTCGCTGCTCGGCGCGCTCGCCTACGGTGAGCTCGGCGCGATGAACCCGGCCGCCGGCGGCCTGTACGTCTACCTGCGCGATGCGTTCGGGCCGGTCACCGCGTTTCTCTACGGCTGGACGTTCTTCCTCGTCATCGCCACCGGTTCGGCGGCGACGCTGGCGGTGGCGTCGGGATCGTACGTGCAGCAGTTCGTGTCGCTCGGGCCATTCGGCCAGAAGGCGACTGCCATCGTCCTGCTCGCCATCGTCGCCGCGATCAACGTGCGCAGCACGCGGCGCAGCGCCGACGTCCAGAACTGGAGCACCGCCATCAAGGTTGGCGCGCTGCTGGTGATGGGCGCGGTCCTGATCGCGTTTGGCGGCGGCCGGCCGCATCAGCCGACGCCGTTCTGGCCGCCGGCGTTGACGCCGGCGATCGCTTCCGGCATGGGGCTGGGCATGATCGGCGTCTTGTGGGCCTACGAAGGGTGGCAGTACGTCACGTTCTCGGCCGGCGAGGCGATCGAGCCGCAGCGCACGTTTCCGCGCGCGATCGTAATCGGGACGGCGTCGCTCATCGGCATCTACCTGCTGGCGAATGCCGGCTACCTGACGGCACTCGGCGCCGATGGCGTCGCCACTTCGGATCGCGTTGCCGCCGAGGCGGTGAGCGCGATCGCCGGCGGCGCCGCGGGCAAGCTCATCGCCGCGGCAATTCTCGTCTCGATCTTCTCGGCAACCAACGGCCTCACGATCAGCGCGCCGCGGGTCTACTTCGCGATGGCGCGCGACGGGTTGTTCTTCCGGACGCTTGGCGAGGTACACCCGCGCTTCGGCACGCCGGCAGTGAGCATCCTCGCCGGCACGGTGTGGGCGATGGTGCTGGCCGCGTCGGGCACGTTCGAACAGCTGCTCACCTACGTCGTGTTCGTCGGCTGGATCTTCTACGGCCTGGGCGCCGCGTGCGTCTTCGCGCTGCGGCGAACCCAGCCCGATGCCCCACGTCCGTTCCGCCTGCCCGGCTATCCGTGGTCGGCACTCCTCTTCATCGCTGCAGCCGCCGCGCTGGTGCTGAACACCATCGTCACGCAGCCCGGCCGCGCCGCGGTTGGCATCGGCGTGGTGCTGCTCGGCCTGCCGGTGTACTTTGTGTGGCGTCGGCCCAGCGATTCGTAGCGCAGCCCTTCAGGGCTGCCGGCGCCGGCAGGCCTGAAGGCCTGCGCTACGAGCACTCGGGCGCGACACGGACATGGCGAAACCTGACAAAGAGCTGTTGACGATCGCCGGACGCGAGATCGCGATCACCAACCCGCGGAAGATCCTGTTTCCCGAGGCCGGCTACACCAAGCAGGATCTCGTCGACTACTACCTGGCAGTCGCCGACGGCGCGCTGGCGGGCTCCGGCGGGCGGCCGAACGTGCTGGTGCGGTATCCGAACGGCGTCGGCGGCGAGTTCTTCTACCAGAAGCGCGCGCCCGAGTCGCGGCCCGACTGGATCGAGGTCGTGACGTTGAAGTTTCCGTCAGGCCGCACCGCCGAGGAGGTGGTGCCGCGCGACGCCGCCGCGCTCGCGTGGATGGCGAACCTCGCCTGCCTCGAGCTGCACCCGCACCCGGTCCGCGCCGAAGACCTCGATCATCCCGACGAGCTGCGGATCGATCTGGATCCGGTGCCCGGCGTTCAGTGGGATCAGGTGCGCGAGGTTGCCCGGATCGTGCGCGCCACGCTCGACGACTTCGGCCTCACCGGCTGGCCGAAGACCTCGGGCTCGCGCGGCATTCACGTCTACGTGCGGATCGAGCCGCGCTGGACCTTCGACGAGGTTCGCCGTGCGGCGCTCGCCTTCGCGCGAGAAGTGGAGCGCCGCGCGCCGGCGCTCGCGACCAGCAAGTGGTGGAAGGAAGAGCGCCACGGCGTGTTTCTCGATTACAACCAGAACGCGAAGGACCGGACGATCGCCGGCGCCTTCTCAGTGCGGCCGACACCGGACGCGCGCGTCTCGGCGCCGCTCGCCTGGAACGAGATCGAGACCTGTGATCCGCGCGAGTTCACACTGAAGACGATGCCGGCGCGCGTGCGATCGACGCCGAATCCCCATGCGGCGATGAACGATCGGCCGTGCCGGCTCGAGGCGCTCGTCGATCTCGCCGACCGTCATGCGCGCGAAGGCCTCGGCGACGCGCCGTGGCCGCCGCACTATCGCAAGCAGAAAGGCGAGCCGGCGCGGGTGCAGCCGTCGCGCCGCCGCACCTCCAAGCATCCGCTGATCGAGATCGCACGGTCGGGCAAGAAGGCCGACGCGCTCGCCGGCGTGGAACGCTGGAAAGCGCGCCATCCCGAGGCGGCGGCGCATCTGCAGCCGGCCGACGTGCTCGTCGACGCGATGCGCGGCCGCTTCCACACCTGGACGCGCATCCGCATCAACCTGCAGCACGTGCCGGAGGATGTGCGCCCGCCGCAGGAGCCGCTCGATCCGGACGAGACGCCCGACGACTGGGCCAACGTCAGCGGCGAGCGCCCGCGCCGAACACCTTCTCGAGCTCGTAAGGAGTCGTGACCTCGAGCTGATCGTAGCGGCAGTCGCGTGGCGGCTTGTCGGGCCGCCAGCGCAGGAAATTGGTGGCGTGGCGGAAGCGATCGCCCTGCATGTGGTCGTACTTCACTTCGCAGACGCGCTCGATCCGCAGCGGCTCCCACGACAGATCCTTGCCGGCGCTCCACCGACTCTGCCCGCCGGGCATGCGCGTCGCGCCGGCGGCGTCGGCTTCGGCCCAGTCGCGCCACGGGTGGTCGTCAAGCGCGTGTGCGCGCAGCGGCTCGAGCTCGATCGCCAGCTCGCGCCGCCTCGCCATCGTGAACGACGAGGTGACGCCGACGTGATGCAGCTTGCCGCGATCGTCGTAGAGGCCGAGCAGCAGCGATCCGATCCGCTCGCCTTTGCCGTCCTTGTGCCAGCGGAAGCCGGCAACCACGCAGTCGGCGGTCCGCGCGTGCTTCACCTTGATCATCGTCCGCTTGCCGGGCTCGTACACGCCGGCGTCCGGCTTCACGACGACGCCGTCGAGGCCGGCGCCTTCGAAGCGCGACAACCATTCGGCGGCGACGTCGCGATCGCGGGTGGCTGGCGTCAGGTGGATCGGCGGCGCGACGTCCGCAAGCGCGCGCTCGAGGCGGCGGCGGCGTTCATGCTGCGGTTGGCTGCGCAGATCGACGCCGTCGACGGCGAGCGCGTCGAAGGCGACGAACGACGAGGGAGTCTCCCTGGCGAGCTTCGCCGCCCGCGAGGCAGCAGGATGAAGGCGCAGCTGCAGCGCGTCGAAGTCCAGCCCCGTACGCGTGGCGATCACAATCTCGCCGTCGATCACCGATCGATCCGGCAGTCCGGCGAGCAGCGCGTCGTGGAGCTCCGGGAAGTAGCGATCGAGCGGCCGTAGATCGCGGCTCTGGATCAGCAGCTCCGATCCGCTGCGAAAGACGATGGCGCGGAAGCCGTCCCACTTTGGCTCGTAGAGAAAGGCGCCGGCCGGCGGCAGCTCCTCCGCCAGCTTCGCGAGCATCGGTTCGACCGGCGGCTCGATTGGAAAGCTCACGGCTGCGGCGGCAGGTGCTCGACGAGGTAGCGGCCAATCAGGTGATAGATGTGCGCGGTCGTGCCCGGCCCTTCGCTGATCGCGTGCGTGCGATTCGGGTAGACCATCATGTCGAAGGGCTTGCCGAGCTCCACCAGCCGGTTGACGAGCCGTTCGGTCCCCTGGTAGTGCACGTTGTCGTCGCCAGACCCGTGAACCACGAGCAGCCGCCCCTGCAGTCCATCGGCAAAATTGATCGGCGATCCAATCCGATAGCCGTCGGCGTTGTCCTGCGGCAGCCCCATGTAGCGCTCCTGATAGATCGTGTCGTAGAGGCGCTGATCGGGTACCGGCGCAACCGACACGCCGACCTTGAAGGTCGCCGGATAGCGGAACATCGCGTTGAGCGTGTTGGAGCCGCCGCCGCTCCACCCCCAGATGCCGACGCGGTCGCGATCGATGAACGCGAACCGATCGCCGAGCGCGGCAACCGCTGCCGCCTGTTCTTTCGACGACAGATCGCCGACCGTGCCGTAGATGATCTTGCGCCACGCCGCGCCTTTCGGCGCCGGCGTGCCGCGGTTGTCGACGCTGACGACGATGTAACCGGCGTCGGCGAGCGCGCGATGAAACAGGTTGCGGCCGCCGCCCCATTGATCGGTGACGGTGACGCCGGCCGGCTCGCCATAGACGTAGACGACGACCGGATACTTGCGCGACGGGTCGAACCCTTTCGGCTTCAGCATCCAGGCATCGAGCGCGACGCCGCTGCCGATGTCGAGCGTGAGGAACTCGACCGGCGAGGCGACGATCGGTTCGAGCTTGCCGGCAAGCGCGGCCGTGTCGGTGAGCGGCCGCAGCGCGTGATGTTCCGGCAGATCGACGACCTCGATCGAGGTCGGGCGATCGAACCGGGAAGAAGAGTGGAACGCCAGCCGCGCGTGCGGTGCGACGTCGTAGCCGTGCGTGCCGCGTTCCGCAGCCGGCGAGACGCGCTGCGGAGTGTCGCGGCCATCGAGCTTTGAGCGGTACAAGTAGCGGTCGGTGGCGCGTTCCGGCGACGCGATGAAATACAGCCATCCACCGGCTTCGTCGATGCCGGCGACGTCGATCACGTCGGCGTCGAAGCGGGTCAGCAGCGTCGGATTGCTGCCGTCGCGCGGCACCCGGTAGGCGTGCTGCCAGCCATCGCGCTCGCTGAGCCAGATGCACGCACGGCCGTGATCGATCCAGCGCAGATCGTCCATCACCTCGACCCAGGCGGTTGCCTCGTCGCGGAAGATTCGCCGCGTCTCGCCGCTGCCGGCGTCGGCGAGCAGCAGGTCGTTGCGGTTCTGAAGCCGGTTGAGTTGTTCGATCGCGACCGTCTGCGCGTCGAGCCAGTCGAGGCGCGCCAGGTAATCGTCGCGCGCGTCGCCTGGGGTATTCATCCAGCGAACAGCGTGACGCTCGTCGGCGGTGACCACGCCGATGCGAACCGCCGAATTCTTCGTGCCGGCTTTCGGATAGGGAATGTGCGTGACGGTTGGATACAGCGATTCGGTGTCGTTGATCAGCATGAAGTCGCCGACGCCGGTCGTATCGAACTGCCAGAAGGCGATCTTCGTTCCGTCGGGACTCCAGCGGAAGCCGTCGCGGACGTTCAGCTCCTCTTCGTAGACCCAATCCGACGTGCCGTTGATCGTCGTTGCCGACCCGTCCGCCGTGAGCTGCACCGTCCGACCATCGTCGACCGACTGCACGTAGATGTTGTTCTGCTGGACGTAGGCGACGCGCGACCCGTCGGGGGAAAACTTCGCGAACATCATCGAGGCCGCCGGCGCGCGCAGCTGGCGCAGCGTCCGCGCCGCGACGTCGAACACCCAGTAGTCGCCGCGGGTGTTCTGCCGCCACACTTTCCGCGTGTTGGTGAACAGCAGCATGCGGCGGCCGTCGGCGGACCAGCTGTAATCGGCGACGTCGGCAGGAGCGGTACGGCCTTTCGGATCGAACGACGCGCCGGGCACCACCACGGTTCGGGCGCCGGTTCGCGCGTCATAGCGGACAATCTCGGGCGCGCCACCCTGTTCGGCCGAATGCTCGACGATGGTGTAGGCGGCACCGTCGGGCAGCCACCGCGCGGGGCCGAATCGCGGCGGGTCGTACTCACGGGCCGCGAAGATGCGATCGATCTGCGCGTCGAGCGCATGCGCGCGCTCGTCCTGCTGCGCCCGCGGCGCGGCGACACACACAAGCACGGCGACGAGGGCGGCAGCGCGACGCGACATGCACCGAAGCTTACGTCATACTGAGATTTTCCGGCGTCAGACACGCGCGCGTCACGATTACCGTAGCGCAGCCCTTCAGGGCTGCCCGCGCGGACGTTTGCAGGCCTGAAGGCCTGCGCGACAAAACGCGCGCGTCTGAAACGGCGGCGCACCGACGGCGATACCTTGGGGTTTGCATCTGGACGTCTACCTGATCGACGGCACGTACGAACTGTTCCGCCACTATTACGCAGTGCCGCCGGCACGCGACGCGCAGGGCCGCGAAGTCGGCGCGGTGCGCGGCGTGGTGACGTCCGTGCTGGGCATGATCAACAGCGGCACGACGCATCTCGGCGTCGCCACCGATCACGTGATCGAGTCGTTCCGCAACCGGATGTGGCCCGGGTACAAGACCGGCGAAGGCATCGACCCCGAGTTGAAGTCGCAGTTCCCGCTGCTCGAGGAGGCGCTTACGGCACTCGGCGTTGCCGTCTGGCCGATGGTCGAGTACGAAGCCGACGATGCGCTCGCCGCCGCCGCTGTGGCGGCGGCCCGCTCACCCGACGTCGACCGGGTGGTGATCTGCACCCCGGACAAGGATCTCGCGCAGTGTGTCCGCGGCACGCGCGTCGTGCAGATGATCCGCCGCACCCGAACGATCCGCGACGAAGCGGGCGTGCGCGCGAAGTTCGGCGTCGGCCCCGAGTCGATCCCCGACTACCTCGCGCTGGTCGGCGATTCGTCGGACGGCTATCCGGGGCTCTCCGGGTGGGGCGAGAAATCGGCGGCGGCAGTGCTCGCGAAGTTCATCCATCTGGAAGCGATCCCCGATGATCCGGCGACGTGGCGCGTGAACGCCTCGAATGCCGGCGGGCTGGCGCGAACGCTCGTGGCGAACCGCGAGCTCGCCCTGCTGTTTCGCGACCTCGCGACGCTGCGCACCGACATCGCGCTGTTCGACTCCGTCGACGCGTTGCGATGGGACGGTCCAACCGCTGAATTCGCGGCGCTCGCGGCACAACTCGACAGCGCTGTCACACAGCCGCGCCCGCGCGATGCGCAACGGCCACGCTGATCACGGTTCGGCTGACGCCAGCACTACGGAAACGTCCCACTGAACCGTTCCGCCGGTCCGCGAAGTGTCCGGCGTTAGCCCGACTGTCGCCGGGCCGCGATACCGGTATTGTCTTTGCTCGTGCCACCAGTGTGAAAGTGCGTATCAGGTGCACCCCGCGCGAGCATGAGCTCGACGGCGTGCGGTTGGACACGCTGCGGCCTGGCGCTGTGCGCGAAATGCCGTCGGGGCTTGGCTCGTGGCTGGTGACTGAGCGATACGCCGACGTCGAAATGCGGCACGATGCGCGAACCTACGAGGACGATTTCTCGGACATCAAAGACACCGCCGTTCCAATTGTGGGCGGTGACGCGCCACGCCGCCGCTTCAACGACCACTGATCAACCGCTCGTACTCCTCTGCCGTATCGATATCGGTGAAGGCGCCCTCGTCGGCGATCGGGAGATCGCCCGCCGCTGTCGCGTGCGCCCGTACCACCGGCTTCGCGCCGGCAACCGGGTCGGCGTGGCGGATGCGATCGAACAGCGTCCGATCGATGAGCAGCGGATGGCCATGTCGTGCGCCCGAGGTTGGCCGTACGACGGGAAGGCGCGACGCGCGATAGTGATCGATCACCGCGCGAACCGTCGCCGCTGAGACCAGCGGCACGTCGACGAGCGTCACCAGCGCGGCGGCGACGCCTGGACGATCGATGGCGTTGATGCCGGCGACGAGCGATGACAGCTGGCCGCGATCGTAGTCGCGATTGATCACGAAGCGCGCCGCGAGGTCGGTCGCCGCAAACGCGCCGGCGATCGACTCCGCGTCGTGCCCGACGACGACGATCACGTCGTCGACGCCGGCGTCGCGAAAGGTGCGCACGATGCGCGTAAGGAAGGTATCGCCGCTGCCGATCGGCAGCGTCGCCTTGGCGCGTCCCATGCGCGACGAGCGCCCGGCGGCGAGCACGATCGCGGGGATCACGACGCCATGTTATAAAATCGCCGCCATGAGCGACGTCGATCTCCATATCCGCTGCATGCGCTGCGGCGCCGACATGGAGTTGCGCGACCCGGGGCCGGGGATGCCGTGGACGCCGGATCAGTTCTGGGTCTGCAACCGCTGCGGACGTCATTTCTGGACGACCTACCCACCACCAAACCGCGACAAGCCGAAGCCGGCGACGGAGCCGGCGTCGTGACATCCGTCGACATTTACCGTGTCAATTACGTTCTTGATGACGATGATCCCGACGACGACGAGGACGACGAGGACTTCGACGAGGACGACGACGACCCGGAAGATGATGAAGACGAAGAAGATGAGGAGATAGAGACCTGGCAGGTGGCCGGGGATTGATGCCCGCCTAAACTCGCGCGATTTCTTGACTTCTGGGTCCGAAGTGCCTAGACTGCTGCGCAATTTCCAGCTCAACCGAGCTGGTCAGACTCGGCCGGACTCGCGTCCCGACGGCGTGTGACTTTACAGGCGCCCGCACCGGCTGGGTTCCCTTGGGATTTCCCTAGGGGTTCGGAACGGGGAGGGCTTGGGGTTATGCCAACCGGGACTATCGCGCGGCTCCTGATCGACAAGGGTTTTGGCTTTATCCGCGACGAAGGCGGCATCGAGCACTTTTTCCATCGCAGCTCGGTGCGTGGGGCGGTGTTCGAGCTGCTCCGCGAGGGCCAGCGCGTGGAATTCACACCCGAGGACTCTCAGAAGGGACCGCGCGCCGGCGACGTCCGTCTGATCGAGGGCTAAAGTCCACAGCGGAGACGATTGCGAGTTCGCCGCGAATCCGCAATCGCTCCGCGCCCGTTCGCGCACACCATCCGCAGGACAATCCGCCAGTACAATCACATCGGAAGTGAACGGGGCCCGGTGGCCCTCCCGGTCTTCAAAATCGGTCGCTCCCCGTTTGCGCGGGGAGGCTGGGTTCGACTCCCAGGCGCTTCCGCCAACCTTCGCTCAGTGCTCACGCGAAAACTGTCGCGCCGTATCACGCGAACGCGGCGGATCTACGCGAGACCGATCGCGCGCAGGACGGCCTGCGTGTCCGTGAGATCCTGAAACACATGATCGGCGCCGGCGGCGCGAAGTTCGTCGATGCTGTGTCCGCCCGTCGCTACGCCGATTGACCGCGCCGATGAATGCGCGGCGCACGCGACGTCGAGCGGCGTGTCGCCGATGACGATGGCATCGGCCGCGGCGAACGACGGTCCGCCGCACGCCGCAATGGTGTCGACCGCTCGCGGCAGCAGCCCGTTGCGATCGGGCGCATCGTCGCCGAACGCGCCGCACGAGAAATACCGCCACAGGTCGAAGTACTCGAGTTTGAGGCGCGCAGCGGCTTCGTAGTTGCCGGTGAGGAGCGCAAGGTAGACGTCGGGACGGCCGTGCAACGCGTCGAGCAGTTCGCGGACGCCGGGCATGATCGCCTTGCGTGAGGTGCCGGGCTTGTGAATTTCGACGGCGAGACGCTGGAGATACACGTCGCGAAAACGCGCCAGCGCCGCGGAACCGGCGGCAACGCCATGGGCCGCGGCCGCGTCGGCGAGTATCCACGCGTCGGTGCGGCCGGCCATCGGCATGCCGCGAAACGCGTCGCGGACGCCGAGCAGGTCCTCGAACGCGAGCGACATCGCGCGTGCACCGGCGCCGCCGGTGAGCACAAGCGTGCCGTCGATGTCGAACAGGATCAGAGAGGCGCGGTCGGTCGACAGTCTAGCCTTCGCTGCGCACGTTACCGGCGCGGGGTCCTTTCGCCGATGGCTCTTCCTCGAAGTTGACCCGCTGGCCTTCGTTCAGCTGGTCGAAGCTGCCTTGCACCGAGCTGCGGTGGAAGAACCATTCCTGTCCGCCGTCGTCGCGGATGAAGCCGAAACCCCGATCACGCACGAGTCGCTTGATGGTGCCACTCGACATCCGAGTCTCCTTGGGCACGCGCGGGTGCCCGGACTCGGAATATCAATTTCCGTTCCACGGCGGATCCTGACGAAAAGCGTGATTTCGCGCGCAGCGACAGGAACTCAACCGCCTGCACACGCGAAAACGAATACGGTTGTGTACAAAACGTAGGGAATTCGGATCCGCGTTTTGGGAGAAGCGTCGCCGCACGCCTCTCCCTTTTCGCGGCGGCGCGTTTCCGCTACTGCTTGACGTTGACCGTAATCACCTGACAGGCGCCGGGCATCGTGTTGTGCAGATCGTCGCCGAGCTGCAGCGCGAGCTTGTGCTTGCCAGGGGTGAGCTGGCTGTCGAACACATCCTTGCCGTCGCCGAAGTGGACCCACGACGGCGTTCCCTTGACGATGTTCTTGCCCGCCGGGAGGCAGTCCTGATCGATGCCGACGTGGTAGTGCGCGACGCCCGGACGCGTCTCCTTCAGATCGCCTGGCGGTACGGGCGAGATCTCGATGCCCTCGGAGGCGAACTTCATGTGGACCGGACTGGTGACCGTCGCGTTGTTCTTCGGCTCGACGAAGTAGACGCGGATTTTCTTGCCTTTCGCCGCCGGCTGCTTCGCCTGCGCACCGAGGAAGGCGCCGAACGCCGTGACGATGACGAGGACCGGCAGCATGAGCTGCGTCCTGAGTTTCATATGCGATCTCCTTTCGCGCTGACATTGTAGTCGCAGTCGGCTTGAGGCTTGTGGCTTGTGGCTTGTGGCTAACGTCGGCGGCGTCCGAACCATCCACGGCCGCCGTCTCTGAGCCGCCCGCTCGCCGGCTCATGCACCAGGACGGCGGCGCCGAGCGCGCGCGCGAAGGATTCGTCGGCGGTCAGCGCGATCACGGCGAGGCGACGGCCCTCAGCCACGGCGCGCACCGACGCCGCAAACGCCGCCGATGCCTCCGCAGAAAGCGGCGCCGAGGCGTGTTCGAGCAGCACGACCGCAGGGTCGAGGGCAATCGCGCGGCCGAGGCGGACCCGCATCGCCGCCAGCGTGTCGAGGCCAGTCAGCGCAGCGTCCCACGCCGACTCGGCGACGCCGACCTCCTGCGCGAGCGCCTCAGCGCGGAGCCGCTCCGCCGGCGGCGGCGGCTCGATATCGAGCGTGAAGGACATCGCGAGGTTCTGGACGACGGTCAACTGCTCGAGCAGCACCGCGCGCTCGCTGACGATGCCGATGCGATCGATCGTCGTCAGCCAGTCGGTGCTGTCGGTGATGGCCGAGGTAGGCCGATCGAACATCGCGACCGTGCCGGCATCGGGAAGCGTCGCGCCGGTGGCCAGGTTCACGAACACTTCGGCGGCCGGCCGATCGAACCCGACGATCGCGGTGCGCTGCCCCGCCTCGACGCGCAACTGCGAAATGCGCAGCGGCCGCAGGCCGCCGTAGTTCTTGGCAACCGCCGCGAACTCGAGCACGCTCGCGGTCACAGTCCGATCTGCCGGTTGACCTCGTCGACGATGCGGCTGGACGCGGTGAGCGCGTCGATCTCGATTTTCGCGGCCGCCAGGTTACAGGCGATCGCGCCGTAGGCGATCATCGCGTGGACCATCGGCGGCAGGACGCCGGTGTCGACGCTGGCGCCGATGATCGCCGTCACCATCGTCACCGCCATCGCCAGCGTCGCGATCGAGAAGACCGGCTTGCGGGCGAGGGCGATGCGGCGATAGTAATCGCCGGCGACGCTGTGCTCGGCCATCGCGTCCTTCACCGCTTTGCCCTTGCCGATGAGATAAAACATCATCATCGAGTGGGCGAGCAGCGTGATCATCGTCGAGAAGATGCCGAAGGAGATGTGGCGCGAGATGTCAGTGCCGCGCAGACCGAACACGGCCGTCGTGACGAGACCGGTGAGACCGACGAACACTGCGGTGAGAAGGGCCTGAGCCACGACGCGGGCTCGATTATGTCACCTTCGCCGTTCGTCGTGGAGTGGGCGGCGCGCGCCGCGCGCGAGCTCCGCGCCGAGGACGAACAACGGCGGGCGCTCGACATCGCAATGGGCCGCGGCCGCCACGCGCTCGTCCTCGCCGGCGCCGGCTTTCGCACCTTCGGCGTCGACGTGAAGCTCGATGCGCTCAATAGCGCGCGCGACGCCGCGCGTCATGCCGGCCTGTCGATTCACGCGTGGTGCGCCGATCTCACGCAGCATCCGCTGCCGGTGGGGCGGTTCGACGTCGTGGTGGTGACGCGCTATCTGCAGCGCGATCTGTTCGAGGCGATCCGGCGCACGGTGAGAGGCGGCGGCTTCGTGCTCTACGAAACCTTCACCACCGCGCAGCGAGCGCTGAACACCGGCCCGCGGTCGCCCGACCATCTCCTCGAGCCCGGCGAGTTGCGCGCGCGGTTCGGCGGCGCCGGCTGGACGACGGTGTTTTACGAGGAAACGCGCGAACCTGAAGCGCTCGCGCGGGTGGTGGCGGTCAGCCGCTCGTAATCCTCACGTGGCAGCGACGTGCTGCCGGGGCGAACCGCGCCGTGCGATTCGTCGGCGTGGTAATCGGATCCGCCGGTGATGGCGAGCTTGAGGCGGTCGGCGATCGCGCGGTAGCGCGACGTCGCCGCCTCGTCGTGGTCGGTATGGTAGGCCTCGATCGCGTCGAGGCCGGCAGCGGCGAATTCGGGGATCCACCCGTCGCGGCCGACGAGGCCGGGATGCGCCAGCGACGCGATGCCGCCGGCGTCGTGAATCCGCGCGATCACGTCGGCCGGCGCCGCGCCTTCGCGCGGCACGAACGCCGGCCGGCCGCGCCCCAGCCACACCTCGAACGCCTCGCTCGTCGTCGCGACATGGCCGCCGGCGACGAGCGCACGCGCGATCCACGGGCGGCCGACCGCGGTGTTCGGGTTCGCGATCGCCGGCTGCAGGATCGCGTCGGCGTCGAGCGCGATGCCGAGCGGCCGCAGCCGATCGATCATCCGGCGGATGCGCTCGAGGCGCTGCTGCCGCTGTGCTGCAAGGAACTCGAGCAGCGGCGCCGACTGCGGATCGATGAAGTAGCCGAGGATGTGAATGTCGGCCTCGTTGCGAACCGCGGTGATTTCGATCCCGGTCACGAACTCGATCCCGGCGTCGGCGCACGACGCCTGTGCGGCGTCACAGGCCGCGACCGTGTCGTGGTCGGTGACGCTGAGCACCGTGACGCCGGCGTGCGTCGCGCGGGTTACCAGTTCCGCCGGCGTACAGCGGCCATCCGAGGCGGTCGTATGCGTGTGGAGATCGATCATCGCCGCGGGGCGGCGCGCCGCGGCGCCGGCGTCGATCCGCCGGACGGCGACGACGTGCGGCGGGGGCGCCGCCCGGCCGATGGCCGCCGCGCCCGCAGCGCACGATATTCGCGAATCAGCAGCTCGAGGTGGGCGCGCTCCTCGTCGGCGAACTCGAGGAACACCTGCTTGCCTTCGGAATCCTCGAACCGCTCGCCGTAGCGCTTGAAGAACTGGTGCGATCCGCGCTCGCAGCGGATCCCGATCAGCAGCGCCTGCTCATCGTCGACGCCCTCGCGCAGTTCCCTGGTGCCCTCGGCGAACACGCCGCTCGCCGCGCCCTTGAAGAACAGGAACGTCGGGTACGACTCGAGCCGGGGATCGAGCGTCGACAGCTCGGCGTAGCGCTTCTCGAGCGTCGCCAGGTGTTCCTTCTCCTCGCCGGCGAGCTTCTCGAACACCGACCGGCCGCGCGCATCCTTGGTGAGCGCCGCCGCCCGCGTGTAGAACTCGAGGCCGCTGCGCTCGGTGGCGATGGCCATGCGCAGCGCGTCGCGCGCGAAGACGAGCTCGGTGGTCGCGCCGTCGAGCGGCGCCGCCGCCGCTCCGGTGCGGCACGCCTCGCAGGTGCCGTAAATCTGCACCACCGACTGCGTGGCGGCGAACTTTCGCGCCGCGGCAATCTCCTCCATCAGCGACTCGACATCGGAGCTGAGAAACTCCGACGATGAATGACAGGTGTTGCAGATCAGGTGAAAGTGCCGCGGGTGGCGGTACGACGGCTCGTAGCGCGATCGACCCTCGCCGAAGTCGACTTTGCGCGCGATCCCCGCCTCGACCATCCACTGGAGCGTGCGATAGACGGTCGCCCGGCCGATGCCCGAGGCTTCGCGGCGAATCTGCTCGAACAGGTCGTCGGCGCTGGTGTGCCCCTCCTGACGGAGAAACACTTCGACGATCTTGTCGCGTTTGGACGAGCGCTTGCCGCCCTCAGGGCGAAGCGAGGAGAGATCCGGGAGAGGACGATCCATCTGGTGAACGGGCGAATTGGTGACGTGGTGATTGAATCACCAATTCACCAAATCGCCAACACGTAGCGCAGGCCTTCAGGCCTGCCCAACGGCCCGCCGGGCAGCCGTGAAGGACTGCGCTACGTGATTTCGAAACCAGTGTTTAATCGACCGAGAAGGACTGGCCGCAGCCGCAGGTCGAGGTCGCGTTCGGGTTCTTGATCGTGAAGCCACCGCCGGTGATGGTGTCGACGAAGTCGACCTCGGCGCCGTTCAGATAGCGGATGCTGATCGGATCGATGAAGAGCTTCACGCCGTGGGACTCGAACACCTGGTCGCCGGAGCCCTGGCCGTTCTCTTCGATCATCAGCCCGTACTGGAATCCCGAGCAGCCGCCGCCCTGGACGAATACGCGCAAGCCGCTGCCGGCCTTGTTCTCTTCGGCAAGCAATTCGTTGATCTTGGATGCCGCGGTTTCAGACACGTTGATCATGCGGACATTATAGCAAGGAAGGCGGTTGATATACTGCACTGCTGGCTCATGCCGTACGTCCCGATTCCAACGATTTCCCGAGAAAAAGTGCTGATTTCGGCGGAGGCGCGGTGGCAGCGCATCGCCGCGGCGCGGCCCGACCTGGCGCCGGCCCTGGCGCTTCAGCGCGACCTCCTCGGCCGCGTCCTCGACGCCGCCGCGGTGCTCGACGGCGGACGGCTGCCCAGGCTGTCGCTGCCGCCGAAGTACCTGGCCGCGAAGCTGACGCGCGGCGTCCCGGCCTTCGCCGGCGAACCGATTCCGGTGCCGGTGCCGGTCCTTACGCCGACGCTCCTGCAGCTCTGCGACGCGCTCGCTGCCGGCGGCGCCGGCGCCGCGGCTGAGCACATCAAGACGGCAATCGCCACGAGGACGATGGATGCCGGGTCGCTGCTGACGACCTCGATGCACCGCGACCAGGGCGCGCTGCGCACCGGGGCCGTTCACCGCGGCCTGTCGCCCGACCTGCTGTGGCTCGTGGCCGAGCTCGCTGTCAGCCCTTTTGTTCACGCGCTGCAGCGGCTGGTCTTCGGCGGCGCAACCGGTGAACTCGACGCGGCGCTCGACCGATGGAACCGGGGGCACTGCCCGGCGTGCGGCTCGTGGCCGGCCGTTGCCGAGGTCGTCGCCGGACATCGCGTGATGCGCTGCTCGTTTTGCGCCGCCGGCTGGGAACTGACCACCTACGCCTGCATCTATTGCGAGGAGAGCGGCGAAAAATTCGTCACCGCCGCGCCGGACGAAGACCGGAAGGATCGGCGGCTCGAAGTGTGCAGCGCCTGCGGCGGCTACCTGAAAACGATCGATCTACCGGAGCTCTCGCCGTTCCCGCTGCTGTCGATCTCGGACATCGAGACGACCGACCTCGACGTCGCCGCGATGGAGCATGGCTACATGCGCCCGCAATTAAAAGATCTCGCACGCAAGACTTAACCGCGGAGAACGCAGAGACCGCAGAATTTTTT
>Ga0070686_100001027_pt1 | contig 16046 bp, 14 predicted proteins | sample KBSS23LmetaG_FD_65654 | JGI IMG/M metagenome (GOLD analysis project Ga0070686, IMG submission 65654) | Switchgrass rhizosphere microbial communities from Kellogg Biological Station, Michigan, USA - KBS S2-3L metaG | ecosystem: Host-associated > Plants > Roots > Rhizosphere ... | reverse complement strand
CCAGGAAATATCCCAAGACAGGAAAAGTACCAACAAAAATTATTGGCTTCCGAAGTCAATGGGAACTCCTTTCAAAAACTACTGCAGTGGCATTGGGGAAATATAATCCTTAAATCATTCCAGTAATTGGATTAGCTTGTTCCGCTTCATCTATCGTTGGCATATAAACAACATTAAAACCTTCGTTCCGAATTCTAAAAAATAAAGATGCAAATTCTTCTGAGTCCATTGGGAACATATCACTATTCTGATATCTTTTTATAACAGGCCGGAGGGTAACCCATGTAGTATCAGGTGAAAAATTTTGTCGTAATACTTTTTCATCAATTACACTATTTCGGTGGACAACAAAACTAACAGAAGAAGTAAACCCAGTAATAGGCTGAACTTCTTGAAAAAGTTGTGCTAATTGTGCAAAGGGGACCAAATTTCCTCCATGTCCATCCTGCCAAACGTGTTCCCATCTTATCTGTTCATCAGTACTCCAAATGGACGCTTGGACTCTTGCTTTGTGATACGGATTAATTTCTTTTGCGCGAATTAATCCTTCCTTTAATCCTTCTACGACGTTAAATTTTGTATCTGTAAATGTAGAAGACCACCGTGAAGCAGCGACAAATGGTAGTGACGCAATATATTCTATAATTTTTGAAGTATCTGGGTTAAAAGCCGGATCCCCAGCACCTAATCCATTTATTCGTATTTGATCTCCTTCCTGCAAAAGACCCTTCTGCAATGCGTATACATATGCATAATTAACAATTAACGCCATTCGGTTAACATCAGTATATCGAGCTAATCCTGGAGCAAATGAGTGTGCCCCTAGGAGTGAATTTACATGACCAAATGCATATTCACATTCTCTACAATTTGCTCCACATCGTCCTTCTGACATAACCGAAGTAATAACCGCAAGTGGAGCATCAAGATTCGTTTGAGGTGGCATACCACCAACATATTGTCTTAATTGATCAACGTTTGGGTTAATGATACCACTACCATATGACTGTTGTAATACTGTAGGATACCGTGCGCCATTTATTGTAATCATCAACTTTCTATCATTATCAGGATCTACTTCAAAAGCAACTTGTCTCCATCCACTTCTCTCAACAAATTGCATGAGCTCGTCCGGCAATTGGACACCAGTAACAGGAATATATTTACTCTTATTTTCAACTAATGGAGCTTCTGCCGTCATTGAAGCTCTACTCTATCACACTCATAGAAGAACACTTCACACTATTTCTGTGAAACTTGTTTTTTCAAATACGCTTCACTTTCTTCCCCCATCCTTTCCCAACTAAAACTTGTCCCCCATTTTTTCGATTCTTTTGATAATTTTTCATATAATGATTTATTTTTAAGAAGTGACTCTGTCGCTTTTGCTAAGCCATCGGATCCTTTTGATTTGGGAACTAATATTCCTGTCTTATTATTCTTTACTGAATCCCGAACACCTGGGACATCGTATGCAACAACTGGAGTCCCACATGCTGCACTTTCAATATTTACTAAGCCCCATCCTTCCCGAACTGATGGGTTGATTAATACATGAGCCTTTGCAAGATATTTAAATTTATCTTCTTTACTCACAAAACCTTTAAAATCAACTGATGAATACACTCCCAATTCTTTACATAGTAATTTCAGTTTTGCAACAATATGTTCTTCCCCTTTCCCAACAATCCACAACTTTGTTTTATGATCTTTTGAGTGAACAAGCGCAAATGTTTTAATGGCATCTCTCACTCCTTTATCTTCCGCAACAGCACCTAAATACATGAGTGTCTTTGTATTTTCTTTTTTAGGAAGAGGTTTAGGCAAGTGAAGGGTTACACCACTTAAGATAACGGTTATATTTTTTGCAGGGATTCCTAGATTAATAAGGTCATCTTTCGTTGACTGAGAAACTGTCATGAACGGAATGTTTTGGTATAACTTGAATATCAATGGTTCAATGTATTTACCGAGACTTCCTACAATAACATTGAGTGGCCATTTCCAAGGATTCATAAGCCAGACTTCTTTTGCAACTTCATGAATGTATGCAATCTTTTTTACTCGAACGAAAAATGGTGTGAAGAATGGAATACCATGAAATTGATCAATCACTATGTCGAATTTTTCTTTTGTAGTAAAAAGATACCAAAGAAAAAATTGAAAATGCACACCTAGAACTTGGCTCCCTTTTCGAAAAACTTCTATTCCATCAATTATTTCTTCTGACTTTGCATGAGGAAACATTGAAGAAAAGACAGTGACGGAATGCCCCTTTTTAATCCAAACTTTTGCTTGTTCGAAATTATTTATTTCAGCCCCCCCAGAATGAGGATGTTTGATATCTCGCCACGATAAAAATAAAATATTCATTACAATTACGTCATTCCGGACTTGATCCGGAATCTGCCTTTCTCAGATTTTCAATATACTCAACGCTTTTCTTCGTGGATTTCTCCCAAGTAAATTGGTTACTCCATTTCACTCCAGCTTTTTGCATTGTTTTATATTGCTTGGGATTATTCAATAACTTCTGAACTTCTTCTGCCATCTTTTTAGTATCTTTCAATGGGACAAGAGTCCCTGTTTTTCCATTCTTTATTGAATCACGATTCCCATGTACATCATATGAAACTACTGGCGTACCACACACATTTGCTTCAATATTTACGAGCCCCCATCCCTCGTGAATAGAAGGGTTAATAAGAACATGCGCTCGCGATAATAGTTCAAACTTTTTATCCTGAGACACATACCCCCAAAACTTCAGATTTTTTGTAATTCCTAAACTTTTAGCAAATGAGGTAAGTTCATCAGTTTGAAGTTGTGATCCACGTCCAACAATCCAATACATGTATTTTCTTTTTTTAGACTTTTCAAGTTCTCCAAAAACTTTGACACAATCATGAATTCCTTTATCTTCTGCAAACGCTCCGAGAAACATAATAGTGGGAACTTTTTCCTTTTTCTGTTTCGGGATTCGTTTTGGAAGCGTTATCCCATTTTCTATGACCGTAATTTTGTTATCTGGAACTCCAAGAGCTATTAAATCTTTTTTAGTTGATTCTGAAACAGTGATGAAAGGGATTTTTCTGTATAACAGTTTAAATATCCATTCTTCGATCGTAGGTCCAACAAGCGCCGGAAACCAGGAAATATATTTTGGCAGTGCATTTACTTTCCAAACATCCCGCGCAACTTCATGGATAAATGCGACCTTTTTTTGTTTTACAAAAAGTGGTGTAAAAAAAGGAATCCCATGGAAATGGTCAAAGACGAGATCAAAAAATTTTTTGTGTTTTCGATACCAAAAGAACGCATTGATCTGCACTGTTAAAAGCTCCCCTCCGCGGCGAACAATATGCACTCCATCCATATCTTCCTCCCACATGGCATAGGAATACATTGAGGTAAAGAGAGTCACCGTATGCCCTGCTTTTATCCATGCCTTCGCATGCTGGTGTGTTACTTGTTCAGCACCACCATTGTTTGGATGGTTCGGATCTCGCCAAGAAAAAATTAAAATATTCATCGAATAATTTTCTTAAGTCCAAAATAAATTGTCATATATCCATAAATAAATGTCGTTCCCAAGCACATCAGAGGATGCATAAACCAAGCAACGTCTCGAATTTTCAGATACCCTTTTAGTGAATCATACAGGGGTAAAATGAGCGTTAAACTGTATACAACAAAAAGAAATACTCCAAATTCATCTCCAGGGACAACAACACTCCATCTGCGTTTCGAATGATCTTCAAAATGATATTTTTTAACAAACAAAAGTTTTCTTTTTATAAATTCCATAAACCCACGTGAATGCGTGAGATGAATAATTGAGTTTTTGACGTACGCGTATTGTGAAAGACCATTTTGAGCAACATCAAAGAGAACATCAATCGGATAATGATGATTCGGGTCAGATCGAGAATTTTCAGCAACGAGTTTTCTTCGCATTAGACAACCGTTTGTACCGATTGAGGGGAACTTTCTGGGATCTTTTGAAAACGTTACATAATAATAATTTCCATAATCTTCTGCTTCTCCATTCAAAACCCATGAATGAGCGGTTTGTGGCATGCGATCCGCCTTATGTAAAAAATAAGGAAGAGGCTCACTCGTTCCAAAGAGTGCAAAATATCGATCCATCATGGGGTACGATTTGTCGTAATGATAATAACAGGTATTAACGCCAACGAGTTCCTTGTGTTTTAGAAGAGGAGCAACCATTTCTCGCAACCAGTTTTTAGAAGGAAAGAAATTATCATGGTCGAGTACCAGAACTAATTCATTTTTCGCCTTATTAAATGCTACTCCGCGATTATATTCTGCATTTTGTTTGTTCTTTGGCACAAGGAAAACGTTGGCATTGTATTTTTTAATGATATGTGCGATTTCTTCTCGTGTTCCTCCGTGACCCAAGACAATTTCTATTTTTGATTGAGGGTAATTTTGTTTCCTAACCCCATCAAGACATTTTTCCAAGACACTTAATGATCCTGAATAGGAAGGAGTGATGACAGAGATAGTTGGAAGATTTTTGTCGGCTAATTCTTTTGCCATACGTAATTCATAAGCATAGTCCACACGCGTTGTGGGAGTATACGATTCATAGTATAAACTAATTTCGCATCGCGGCCTACAACAATCCGAGATGGTGGATTTTTTGAGTCAATGGTTTCTAATATCGTATGAGTAATTCTCTCAATTGTGACCATTGGGAGGAGGAGTTTAAGAATAAAAAACTTTTCGCGTGCTGGCTTATGCGGCATCGCTAACCTATGGGGCATTGTTGAAGAATCTACATTTGGGTTAAAGATTGCACCAGGGGCTATCGTTGTAACATGAATATTTTCTTTTTTAAGTTCGTAGTACAAACTTTCTGAAAGTGCTTCGAGTGCAAATTTAGAAGATGAGTAGATTCCAAAATTGGGAAAAGACACAAGCCCACTCATTGATGTAATTGAAATAATAGAGCCACCTTTTTGTTTTTTCATGAAAGGAACTACTTCTCTCATAAGTCGGAACGCCCCAACTGCATTCGTATTTAATAAATTAAGATAATCTTCTGGAGCAAATTCTTCAGTCGGCCCAGCCAATGTATCACCTGCAACATTAATGAGAACATCAATTCTCTTATGACTTTTAATTATTGTTGTAATTGCCTTTTTAACATCATTATCAGAAGTTATGTCAAGTTTAATGGAATGAAGTTTTTTATTTGTTGAAATCTTTTTTAGGTTTCTTGTCCCAGCATAGACAATACACCCGTCATCAATCAAATGCTCGCAAATACTTTTGCCCACTGCACTCGTTGCTCCAGTAACAAGGACTATTTTCTTCATATCAGAAGTTTAGCATAAAGTTACCCGTGAAGTAATTCAAATCTTTATAAACTTAGAAGCTAGATAAACCCTTTTTGTTTAATCTTTGGATTTGCGGCAACTGCTCGTTCCAAATATGTTTGTGCTTCTTCGTTCTGTCCTTCTGCTAATAAGCACATCGCAATTCCCATAAGAGCATCGGCCTGACCACGTCCATATTGTTGAACTTCTGTCCATTGTTTCAACTCCTGATCAAAATAGTCTCTGGCTTGTTCCATGTTTCCATGTGCCACCTCTAAAACTGCTAAGTCATGATAATAATATCCTCTTGCACCACTCTTAGGACTTTCATAAACAAACTCATCAACTAATGATCGTTCTCTTTCAATAATTGCCTCCGCTTCTCTTAAATCTCCTTGATACACTGCAATTGTTACAAGCCAATGATCTTGGAATGCTAAATTCATTGAGTTACCTTTTCCTTTCGCTATTTGTTCTTCCCAATATCGCCGATCTTCCAAAAAGTTTTGTCTTCCAAGTGCAAAATTGACTTCGGCGTTTATTCCATGAATTGCATTCTGAGTCGCATTTCTACCAATAAAATGCCTGCATACTGAAAGAGTGATTTCTTCTTCTTCACTTTGCGGCTCTCCGATTAGTTCTTTGGCTCTTTGAAAAGCAACAATTGCCTCATCATGTCTTCCTTCCATATCAGCAACCCAACCTGGTTTTGTTGCAGCATATGCTTCTATATATGTTGAATCTCGGCCACTCAATTGAGTTTGAAGACTTGGCAGTTCATTCTCAAGAAGATAAGTAGCTCGTTCCAATTCATTATGATTTATAAGCATTTGGACAGTACTTATAAGACCAATTGCACGTTCTTTTGGCTCTGTAGCAGTTTCAAATACTGTCCAGTAAATATTTGCAGCTTTTTCCCACTCACCCTGTTTATCAATTTCATTTCCTAGATCCAAGTTAGCAGTATCAAGTAGTTCAAATTGGTATGGACTAACAGTCGGGATCGGAACGTCTATTTGACTCAATGCTTGCCGTAATTTTTCTGTGTACTCTACTATAGCCATAATTTATTATACAAGTTATTGTCAATCTTTCACTCTCCACAATTCACCATTTGCACTTTCATATATTTTCTCGATGTTAAAATCCCCAGGAGAAAATGGCATCTTTTCTTCGAAGCCCTCATATCGAGTGAGATAAATATAGTGTGGTTTTAATTGGTTGAAGTCCGCTTTTGCTTTTTCTAAATCCTTTTCCTCAAAGATTTCTTTATTATAAATAACTTGATGACCTCCATACTTTGCAATATATCCTTTCTGATCTGCATAGCTTGCTGGTTTCAATTCACCAGTCCAATTACATCCCAAACATTCATGATCATAAACAAGAACTTTTCCAGAAGTCATATTTTTTAGATGATTCAAAATGTCAATTTCGGACTGACTCACAGAATACGTGATTACATGGTGACGATACCAGTAAGAACTAGCACCTGCTATGAATAAAACACAGAAACAAAAGAACCCGATCTTCGTCCTTTTCGCTCGATCTGACTTAACAAGTCGGAATAATCCGAACAACAATAGAAGAATACCCACAATTAAAATAACTTTTGTACGTTTTCTTTCCAATTCATGAAGTGTTACTTCTGACAGAGCATAATAGACCGTATCCTTATTTCTCCAACGATCTTTCGGTGTAATAGTTAATGAATTGTTTGATGTAGTTACAGTAATTGATTGTGAATTTTTAAGAATTTGTGGTATTTGAACTGACTTTTGGTTAATGGTAAAAGAATTTGGATCAAATGTAATAGAACCTTTTTCAAACTGGATAATTGCTTTCTCATTTTCATTTACGCGATCTGTAATCTTTCCTAATTCTAAACTCCAGACATCATCTTTGTTACTCATCGCATCAAAATAAGAAGGAACATTTATAGTCAATTTTTGATAGGTATTGGGAGAAGAATAATATGGTTCAATAAGGTCTGAATGATATGTCCTCAAGTCTCGAATAGTTGTTTTTTGATTTGTGGAATTATATAGAATATTTATTCGATATCGTAATGATTGATACCACAAACTTTGTATCTCATCTGCTTTATCTGATTGAACTAATGTTGGTTCCGTGATGGTATACGTACTTCTATACCACTCACTAAACTCTGACAGGGTAACGGGTTGAATCAGTCCCTTATCAACATACTGCTTAACTATTTGGATTTGATTTTTGTACTCTCCTTCATAATCTTTTGGATTAAAATCACCTTCCAGCCCAACTGTTATTTGACCAAAAGAATTATTATGTTTCAATCCATATGTTTTCATTAATGAATCAAAAAAATCTGTCGAATAATTCAGTGGTTTCGTTTGATAATCTTGGCTACTATACAAACTACTCTCATATCCTTTCAATGGTTCTCGTGCTGCCCACTGCATCGTTACAAGATTTAATTGATTATTTGAATCTATTGCAGGCATTCCTGCATGGTTTTTACTCGGCATATAAGGATACATCCAGTATTGACCCCAGATCTCATATCCGTCGGTTGCAAACTGATCAGAACAGGTGAGGTTGGCTGTTATTCCATATTTTTCTTGCATATAATTTAACGAGTAAGCGTCTGTCCACCATGAACCAACCGATTTTGGATACTGTCCAAATGTATCTTTAAATGTTGAGAATAATGTGTCGATTAGTTTTTTCCTATCATCCTGCGAGTACCCACTTAAGAAAATGACATTGGCATGATGCCAAGAACCTTCATTACAGATGACTCCTGATTTTTGACATAATGATGGACCAACTTCAAGAAATAATCCCACTTCTTGTTTGTTATCCATCTTTTTAATTGTGTAAGCTGCTTTTTCATCTTTTAAAACGTCAAATGTCAAAAGCCATGTTGCAGGTAATGAATTATTTTTAATTATTTGGTACTCGGCAGCGATGCTTTTTGAGGAATCGATTGTGTAGGAAGCAATACGAACAGGATTTACAATAGTAACGTATTGGTTATCTGAAGCAGAAATAGGAGAAGAAGAAATAAACAAAAAACAAAAACCAATGAACAGAGACTGAACATTGAATAGTTTTTTCATTTCATCTATCTTTTTACTTTTAATATTAAATACTCGGGCGTAATCCACTTGTCTTTATTTTGCGAATCATAGTAATGAAGTATTCTGAGTCGGTAAAAAACAGCAGCAGTATCTATGAGCATTCCCCAAACAAACTTTGAAAAGCCTTTCGAAGTCAAAACAGAAATTCCACCAAATTCATTCTTTAACTCTATTGGAGTCTCATAAATTTTTTTATATCCTAAATAATTTGACACGGCAAGTAATTCAACGTCAAATGCCCATGCTTTTACTAATAATCTTGGAAGTACTTTCTCAAGAACTTCTCTTTTAAAAAACTTCAATCCCACTTGAGTATCTCTCACTTTAAGGCCAAATAATGTTCTGACACCCAATTGATAGCCAAGAGACAGAATGCGCCGTTGCCATGGGTATTCAACAATACTCGCTGGATGTCGCTTAGAACCGATAATGATATCTGCCTTGTACCAGTTAAAATGTTCGAGAGCAAGAGATATCGCAAATGGATTTATATCAAGTCCAACATCCGTAAATCCAATAATGTCTCCTTTCGCACGAGCCATCCCAAATCGAACAGCATGACCTTTCCCCATATTATTTTGATACCCCGTCGCAATAATTTTCCCAGGATATCGTTTGGCAACTTTAGCTGCTCTATCTACCGTTTTATCCATCATGCCATCAGCAACAATAATCAGTTCGTAGTCATAAGGCAATTCATCTAAGATAGCCTTTACTTGCAAAATATTTTTTTCAATAAACTTCTCTGCTTTATATGCAGGCATCACGAGAGAGAGAAATTCTGGTCGAAGAGTTTTTGGTTGGTTCATAGTTTTTTATTGGTAAGTATACTCATTCTATTCTCAAATCCAAAGTACAATAATAGAATCACAAAAAAGAATACCGATACAACGGTAGAAATCTGAATAACCGAGAAAAGACTATCATGGTAAAACCAAATTCCTGCGATTTGGCCAACTGCTGCCAAAAGTGCAACAAATACCAATTTTGTCTTCCCGATTGAAAGGAAAAAATTAAGGACAAGCGTAGAAAGCGTAAAGAATGTCATAAATATTCCATACCATAAAATATTTGATGCAGCGTCAGAATATCGATCTCCGTATAAACTTCCAACAATAAAATGTGGGACAATTAAAAATAACATCAGAACGGAAACTGACATAGCCAAGGTGAGCCCGATGCTTGATAAAAATACTTTCATGTATTTCTCTCCATTTGCATGTTTTTGCGAAACCATAGGAAACATTACTGCATTTAAAGGAGCTGCTGCATAAAAGACAATCTTTCCAATTGTTGCAATTGATGCATAAATACCAGCATCACGAGGGTTAAAAAAATGTTTAATGAGAAGAACATCTGACAAAAGAAGTGAATTTGTCGCGAACGAAGAAACGAGAATCGGTAACGAATAGGTTGCTATTTCTTTAGAATCAACCGGGTACTTAGGTACTTTCCAAATAACATGGTGTTTTAAATAAAATCTTCCCAACAATGCCCCAACAACTAAAGATACTAAAAGACCAACTATTGCTCCAAATACATCCCATCCAATATAAACAAAGAGAAGAGCGAATACCAACCTCCCAATCATTTCAGTATTGAGCACAATGACAAACTGCGTAAATTTAAGTATCCCTTGCAAATGTGATTTAAAGACAAGTGATAAGAGCGTTACAACAAATATTGGGCCTGAAAGTAACAAAATACGCGAATCAATGTGGAAAAACGCCGACAACCACGGTGTTAAAAGTGTTGAGATAATACATACAACAGCACCAATAATAGTTGCCTTTCTAAAAAACCACTGTAAAAGACTTTCTTTATGTTTTGCGTCTGCTGCTGATACAAACTTCACAATAACAATTGAAAAAAATGTGACTGCTGAGGACACAAATCCTATAAAGGCAAGACTCGCGGCAAGTGTTCCGTAACTTTCAGGGCCCAGGAGTCGTCCGAATATGACATGATAAATGTAGGCAAAGAAGTTTGATAGATTTGTTCCAAAAATCATAACCATACTTCCAGAAAGAAGTGGATTTTGAAGTAAGCTGGTAATAGTAAATCGTATTTTTTTCATTTTTGTTTCCTTATGATATCCAGTATCCGCGAACAAATAAACTTTCTGCAATAAAAAGTGTAACTCCAAAAAGGATATAAACACAGATGCGAATAAATTGAGGCCTTTTTTCAAGATAGGTTGCCATAAGAATAAATCCTGGAAAGAGTACAAGAGCGTACCGAGGAAATGATGAAAAGCTGCCTGAAAACGTAGGTATCAGATATCCCAATGTTAAGAAAACTGAATAACTCAATCGTAATTTAAAATAAGAAACAATAGTTAATACTAAAAATAAGCTTGCAGTCACAATCTCTAGATAGCTATAAAATATCTGGGGGAAATAATGATAGTTAAGAACAGGAAGTATTTTGAAAAAATAGCGATAAAAAACCTGAGGGAAAAGAACAAGAGAAGAAGATCGTTGTTCACCAAATACCGTGTTGAGTGATGTAAAGAAAGCAACTGGATCACCAATTCTTTGTTTCAAGAAAAACATATATCCAAGAATTCCCAAAGCAGCAAGAGACACAAAGAAAATTGGTTGAACAAGTTTTTTAACATCTTTTAATCCAACCTGACTATAGATCTCAACGAGAAGTGCAGGAATGAGTGCAATTCCAACTATTCGTGTTGCACATGCAGCTGCCCCGATTATCCCAGCAGCAAGCCAATTCCCACGTCGAGCAAGATACATCGACCAAACTATTTCTGCCAAGAATAGGCTCTCGGTATAGAAACTTCCGAAATAAAATGACGTGGGAAACACCAAAAGAAGAATGGTAGCAATAATAATAATCTCTTTGGAGTAATCTAATTCCAAAAGTTTTATAAAACCAATCAATGCAAAAATGAAAGCGATATTACTGACAAATAAACCAGATACTGCAATTCCGGTAGAATCTGTCCCAAACAGCAATGAAAAATAATGAATCAAGATGGGATACAGTGGAAAGAAAAAATATTCCAGAGGCTTATAGCCATTTTGTGCAATTGTTGCATAATGTTCGCCGTCAAAATTAAGATGCGACCAGAGGTATGGAGTATGCAAATACGATTGGAATCCCCCTCCTAAGAAATTAGATTGCAGTGAAAAAATTGAAATCGAGAAAAGAAGAATTACAAGAAGCGTAACCCTCCATATGAAGAAATAACGAATTATGTGTGATATAGGCATAAGACTTATTGCAGGTTACTGTTCTTCGCTCGTCGCGAGATTTTTCGTTCATCTTGATAAACTCCTTCATAGACATGAAGTGTCTCGTGTGCTGTTTTATCCCATGAAAATTCTTTGACACGCCGTTCCCCTTTTCTGATGAGATCTGCTCGCAAATACGCATCTCGAGAGACTCGTTCAATTTGTTTGGCCATTTCCTTTTCATTTTTAGGATCTGCATAAATTGCTGCATCTCCTGATACTTCTACTAAACTTTGCGTTTTTGCATTTAAAACGGCGGTCCCTGAAGCCATTGCTTCAAGTGGTACGAGCCCAAAACCTTCATATAATGATGGTTGGCAATAGAGTGTTGCCAAGTTAAAGATCTCAACTAATTCTTCATCTGGGACAAATCCCAATCGAAGAACATGTTTCTTCTTAAACAATTCTTCAAGCTCTGTCCAATGTGCCTCTTCTGGATGAGGTTTCCCTGTCCACATTCGGATTATGTCCTGCGGACCGCTTATTGTTTTTTGTTTTTTGTTTTTTGTTCCTATCTCACCCGCTTGTTTCCCGACAATTACCAAAGATACATCTGCGATATCACATGCTTTGATTAATGTTGCAATATTTTTATTGTAGTTAACATCTCCTACATATACTACAAATTTATTGGGAAGTTTATATTTTTTCTGTGTGTCTACCAAACTTTTTCGATCTTTTATCGGTTTAAAGATTGACCGTGGCGCGAGATAAATTGGTGTAATTTTTTTCTCTGGGATATCAAGAAGTCGAACAATATCTTTTTTAGACGTCTCGGTATCGGTAATTATTCCATCAACAGTTTGGAGAAGTTTTTTGTGACGCAGGAATTGCAATTGTCCCCTAATTCCGGGAACATACTGATTTGGGTAAATAAGAGGAGTTACATCGTGAATAGTAATAATGAGTTTTCCCGATTTTTCTTTGGGAATGGTAATTCGAAATGGATCAAAATAAGGAATATGAATAATATCGTAATACCCGGTCTTTACTTTCATGGGTTCTTTTTCAAAGTTAATAGCATCGATATTGAGCCGTTTCCCATTCACATTAAGATTTTGAAGTGAATCAATCAAGGATTTTGTATAAAACCCAACACCACGCACTTTATGTCCAGAATCCAATGGGCCAGCATCAATTGCAACTCTCATATTTTGAAATACCATACCATTAATTGGCAGGTTAGATTATTATATCCTGTTTGAGGATTTTTGGGAGTATGCTAAATTAGGCACTCTTTGCCTTAAACCAAGGTCCTTTCAATATTTCTTCCTTATCTTGCTTTCGACTTTCATCAGTTTCAGGTTGTCCATCATTTATGAATAATGCAAGATCAGTACCGTCATCTTCTTTTTGCTCATTGGAAGTACCTGTCGGAACTCGTCTGCCTGATCTTTCTTTTGACCTATCGCTCATTTTTTAGTAAGAAGTTTGGCAGAACATCCTATCTGGAATTATACTGCACAGAATAATATTTAAAATAAGCAATTGGGAAATGAAGTGCAGAAAAAAGTGACCAGATGAACCCTCTCATCCCATCAAGAATTCCAAGATGTCTTATATACAAGTTAAGGAAAACAATAGTTGGTTTAATAAAAGAATAAAACATCAATGTGCGTAGACTTAGGCTTAGACTACTTTTCTTGAAGCTTTCTGCTGTCAGATCTGTATATCGATTGGCTCGAGCTAAATACCTATTAAAAGTTGGAGAATCATAATGCTCCATTGCATATTCAGTCCAGGACACTTCTCCATCAACTTCCATAATTTCATGCACACTTTTGGCAGGTAAATGTGCTTTTCCATTTTTAATCAAACGAATTGCTGGGTCCGGATAAACACCTGCATGAATAAGAGGCTTCCCAAGAAACATATTTATTCGTGGGATAAGAAATGCCACAACTTCACCCGTGTCTTTCCCAATCTTTCCGTCTCTCTGTTCAAGAGCCACCATATGACGACTGTAGAGAGAATTTTTGTCAAGAACTCTTTTCTTTTTTAATAACTCTTCATTATTTGAATGAACAATTTGTTGAATTTCCTTTGCCAACTTGGGAGTAATTACTTCATCTGCATCCATTTGAAGAATCCATTCTCCTAACGCTTTATCAATCGCCTTTTGTTTTGTAATATGAAAATTATCATTATGATCTACATCAAAGACATGTGCTCCATACTTCTTTACAATTGCGACAGTTTTATCAGTTGAATGTTCATCAAAAATAAGTATTTCATCAGCAATAGTCTTAACTGATTCTAAACAACGAGCAATATTTTGCTCTTCATCTCGCGTTGCAAGGACAACTGATAAGTTAATGTGTGTGGCCATGTTCGATTAAATGAGCAACTTTCTCTCCCAATTCCACTGCATAATTGGTTCCTCTGTCATAAGGATACACTTGCTGCATATTGCATAAATAGAGTCCTTCAATTGGTGTTTCAAATGGTGGGATTTGTTTTGAATAGTTTAATGGAATAATTGGTTGAGCAAAAGGAGCTTTAAAGACATATGCTTTTTTAACCCATGATTTTTTAAATTCTGGATTTATTTTTTGTAGGTAAGGGAGGAAAATATCAACTAATTCTTTTTCAGATTTCTTAAAAAACTCATGGGTCATCTCAACATAATTGCCCACATACACTAAATGCTCATTATTATAGTGTTTCTTGTTCATAAAGTTCGTATGTTCAACCACAGCCAAAAATGGATGATCCAATTCATTTATATTAAGCCAATAGGTTCCATCTTTCAGGAACGATTGTTTAAGCGATAAAACCAAGTTTACTGCGCCAATTCCTTTTAAACTGGTCAATGTCTTCAAATACTTTTCAGGCAGTCCTTTGGTAATTTTAGTAAACAGTGGTGTTGGAAGCGTACAAATTACTTTGTCAAATGTATATTTTTTACCAGCAATAATTTGGATTCCATTTTTCTCTTTGTTAATTGATTCAACTTGTTGATTATACAAAAATCGAACTCCTTTTTTTCTACAAGCCTTTTCCAAATCCTCTGCAAATGATTGAAATCCTCCTTTTGGATAGGCAAGTGACATCGTCCTCTTATTAATCCGTGTCCAAAACCAACTCGCTGGAAGCCCACTTGCATATTTTTCAAATTTTCCTTCAAAAAGTGGTCCCCAGAGTGTGTTCCATGATTTTTGCCCCATATATTTCAAAATCCATTTCTTAGCAGTAACTTTCTCAAGTGGTTTCCAATTTTTTGTGGCTTTCAAATAGGCAAGCCCTGCTCCTGTTCTTATTCGATCAATAAGTGGCATTGGAGTAAATTTAAGAAGTGTTTGAGGAGAATCAACTTGATAAACGTTTCCTCCAATATACGTTGAAGTTTTTGGACGAATTATTATTACTTCGTGCCCAATTTCTTTAGCGAGATTAAGTACTGAAGAATCATTTGTAAACCAATGATGGTAATGTGATTCCATCGACCATTTCCATTTCTTTTCTTGAAACCCTATTGCCAGACCTCCTGGTTTACTCCCCGATTCAAAAACAGTCACATCATGGCCATTCTTCCCCAATTCATACGCCGCAGCCAATCCCCCAAACCCAGCACCAATAATTCCTATTTTCATATTGTAAACTCCTTTTTACTTATACCATCCTTTTTCATTAAAGAACCAAGATAATAATAATTTCTATCATATTTATCCTTCACAAATATTTGTTCACATTCAACTGGCCCTAATAATTCTTTGATTTCTTCGTATGATAAATGTGCTGGAGCAAAAATTATTATATCGTGCGTTACATACTTTCGTATATTACCAATAAGGGTAACTAAATCAGGATTTTTATCCAAGTTCAAAGTTCCATCATCAAACTTCTTTGCGACCCAATAAGGAATATCATATAAAACGACATCAGTTTTTAGCTTTTTAAGGAATGAAGTTTTACTAATATCTGTAACGAAATAAGATACTTTGTCAGCAAGTTTTTCTCTTTCAAGATTTATCTTATTAAATTCAATAACTTCACGATCAATATCTGCTGCAACTACTTTTTTGAAAGCTTTCGCCAGTTCTCGAGTTGTAATTCCGACACCACAACAAAGTTCTGCTATTGTTTTATTTGGATTTCCAATTCTTTGAGCCAGATATTTAGCTGGGTTAGGATAATTGGATAAATAGAGATCATATTGTCTCCCTTGTACCCAAGGTTCATATCCACGTTTCTCTAAAATTTGTTCTTTTGTATCTGTTATGGCCATGAGCTTCTCTAGAAAGTATGATACCATGTGGCAATTATGTTTGAAAGAATGGTCCGGTCGCCTCTTTTTTATATCTTTCTTTTTGCACTCATCATTC
>Ga0070686_100001026_pt1 | contig 16055 bp, 15 predicted proteins | sample KBSS23LmetaG_FD_65654 | JGI IMG/M metagenome (GOLD analysis project Ga0070686, IMG submission 65654) | Switchgrass rhizosphere microbial communities from Kellogg Biological Station, Michigan, USA - KBS S2-3L metaG | ecosystem: Host-associated > Plants > Roots > Rhizosphere ... | reverse complement strand
AGAACGCCGTCGCCAAGTAGAACTCCGTCGCCAAGTAAGACTCCAGCGGCGCAGAACCAGTTTCCTTGACCAATGAAAGTGCCATCACTCGTCACGATGTTGTCGCCAAGTAGCACGCCATCGCCGAGTAGAACACCATCGCCGAGCAGTACACCGTCGCCCAGCAGTACACCGTCACCCAGCAATACGCCGTCGCCGAGAAGCACGCCAGTGTTATAGACGGCCTGGTACTTCGCGATCAGGTTAACTCCCGTTGCGTAGCGCTGTTTCAAAAGAATTCCCTGTGACCACTGGAAGGTGTAGGTCGAGATTGTGGTAGATGGAGTAGGAACCGGACCTGTTAACAAAGGGGTTCCAGTTTGAAATGTCGAGTTGATATCAGTGCGGATTAATGAAGTTAAGTCGACAGCGCCGGCGATATTGATCTCACCAGCTCCCTGCTCAAATGTATTGAATCCTGCAAGCGGCTGGGCCGTGTACATCATGATCATTTTGATCATGTTCGGCGTCAGCTTTGGATTCATCTCGATCAGCATGGCAGCGGCTCCGGCTGCGATCGGTGTCGCCATCGACGTGCCGCTCAATGTCATCATCTTGTTGTAGTAGTCGGTAGTTACGACTGCGTTGAGCGAAGGATTTCCATTAACAAGGGCATTGCCTGGAGCCTCGGCGGCAACTATTTTGTTCCCGGGCGCGACGATGTCGGGCTTGATTATGTTGTCGTAGTGCTTAACACCGGCGGCATCCGTCTGGTAGCTGCGGGTCGGACCACGGGAGCTGAAGCTGGCAATTCCATCATCCGATCGGCTTTCGGTTCCGAAAGTATTTGTAGCACCGACCGTAATGGCGGATGGCTCGTTACCCGGCGCGTGAACTCGACCGTAGACCTTGCTGGAGTTGTTCTTGCCGTCGTTACCCGATGAAGCAAATACCGTTACGCCCGCATCGACGAGCCGTCGTACGGCCTTGCAAAGCGGATCGTCACGATACGAATCGATCGCGGGCATTCCAAGGCTCATGTTCGCGACGCGAACGTTGTAAGTTGTGCGGTTTGCCAGGAGCCAATCAATTGCTTCGAGCAAGCCCGAGAGTGTTCCCTGACCGTTGGAGTTCAATACTCGAAGGTTAACGATCTTCGCGCCATATGCGATTCCGGCATATGCAGCGTTGTAATAGAGTTTGTTTCCCGCAGCGATGGAGGCTACGTGGGTGCCGTGACCGTACGGATCATCCGTGCGACCTTCGCCGGTGAAATCCCTGCTGTAAACAACGCGTGTATAACCGGATGAGTTTTGAAGGGATTTGTGCGCGGCAAAAATGCCCGAGTCAAAAATAGCAATGCCCACGCCTGAACCATCAAGCGTGTACGGGGTACCAGTGCTGCTTACTTGATCCCGTCGGTATGCTGCGCCCGTCGTTTGTGATACGTGACCGTCTACCTTTACGGTGCGCTCGGGAGAGACAAAGCTGACTTCATTGAATTCGGCTACTTTTTCAATCTCATGCACCGGCAAACTGACGACGAGCGTGTTCAGCATCTTCAATTGTTTGCGCACATGAACGCCATTCTGGTTCAAAAGCGCGTTGAGCTGTCCGCTCGGCTTGTCGTTAAGCTGAATGATAACGTCGACCTGGTCGCCACCTGAGTTCTGTCCGCGGAGATCAGACGAAACCTTGTTCGGTTTGGGCTTGTTGGATTTCGCGCTGGCTCGATCGGCCAGCAGGATTCCGCATACAAGCGAAACCACAACCGCAAGGCAGGTGGCGGTTATGAAGTGGGGGTATCTTCTATTAGTTAATCTCACGTCGTCGAGTCTCCGTTTCTAGTTTCAGGGCCGCATCGCACGGAGCGGGCACAGCTGTTTTAGCAGCATCCGTGCCAAGACAGTCGGTTCAGCTAGATGGCTGAACTGCAACGACTTAACTAATAGTTGAAGCTATTTTTTGGTCGGTTTCTCTGACCGATTTGTTCAAAGTGACCGATTCCAGAAATCAGTCTGATAGAATCACGCGCGATGCTTCCTGAGGAGATTGAAGCCTTCCGCGACCATACCTGGCGCCGCGATCCGGAGCGCCGAGTTCATGATGTTTACGCCGCTGAACGGTTCGTGGAGGACGTTGGCTTCTGTCTAGTTCTTACCGATTCCCGCCGTCCCGGGCCCTCGCTGTATACGGCAGTATGTGGACGTCGTGAGACCCATATGCCAAGGAACGTGCAGAAGGATCCGGAGAGTAGTTTGACTTGGACCATTAAGGACGAACTCATGCGCCGGGGCCGCTGCTTCTACGGAAAGGTTTTGAAAGGACATGCGACTCTCGTCGCGACGGAGTTGATTCCTGCCTTCAATACCCTATGGGGCGTTCCCCGAAAAAAGGAGGCGACCACATTTACAACTGATGCGCAACTAGTCCTGAAGGCCTTAAGAAAGGAATGGGAGATGGGGACGCGAGATCTACGCGAGGCCAGTGGCGTGATGGACCGGCGGCGCTTCGATAAGGCAATGGTCCAGTTACAACGCGCGATGAAAGTAATTCCGTCAGAAGTGATGTACGAGCCGACGTTTACTTACATCTGGTCTGTGACAGAGGGCAGATTTCCGGATCAACTAAAGAGAACGCTAAATAAGGAGGATGCTCTCAGAGAAATAGCTCGTGCCTACTTGCGAAGCGCTGGTATGACATTGAGGGGAGAACTTGCCCGGCTTACCGGACTACGATCGCCCGATGCCGGACGAGGTAACTGGGCCTTGGTTGACGAGGGCTTCGCTGACCGTTTGGCGCCAGGGGTCTACCGCCTTAGTGAACTACCGGGTGTGGCGCATGCCGCGTCATTCCACGGTTAGGCGTGAACTCGCGGTTACCTCTTCGAGCGCTTGTTGCTCCATCTGCGCCATCTGGAGAACTAGTGGTAATTGATCCTGAGCGTTTCCCAGCCTCTGCATCATTACGTCGATCTCAGCCTGATTAAGCTTCCTCGTCGCTGTCGCTTCTATCACTTGCAAACGAGTCTTTGCCGAGCGAAGGTGCTCATCCGCTTGTTGGCGCAATCGTTCAATCTTTTCTCGATCTGCGGCGAGGTCTGCTTGAAGGGCTGCGCTCTCATTTCCCGCGATCAGCCGTGCTTGATTGATCCGGCGTTCCACCTTCAATAATTCCTTTCGGGACCTTGCCATGATGCGCGTGGCCGTTAACCGCATCGCAAGCGTGTCGAGATATGCGTCAGCCAAGAGCGGATTCGACTGCTCGATTTCTGCCAAGGCCTTGCGTTCTGAGGTTGTTAATTCTGATCGAAACCAAGAAACCTCCCCAGCCGTAATGCCATCTAATGCAAGTCGGTCGCGCAGCCTGGCCAGCCAATGCCGGCGGTAAAAGAGAATTGCGGCTGCGATAATCAGACCGATAGCCAGACCGAAAGCGAACGTAAGTCCTGCCAATAGCAAGTAGACGGCAGCAGAATCGGTGGCTTCCGTCAGTAGGAAGAGAATAAAGAAAAGAAGCGGTGCGGGGATCGTAGAAACGACGACTGCGAGCCAGGGCGCAATCTTTAAGATACGAGCGAACGCCAGATCTTTTTTCGCTAACTTACCTGTCATCTCAGTCATTAGTTTCGTCGCTCCAGCTTCAGATATTAGCCCAGCGCCGTTTGCGCGGCCAGACACCTTCTGTTGACGAAAGCTAATGTACGCCGTTGCCTGTATAATGATTCAACTTTAATAGCCTACGAGAGAACCAAATGACACCCAGCACAGGATTGAGATCAGTTGTAAACGCCCTCTTACTCGTTTCAACAATCAGCGTCGCTGTGACCATTGTTAAGGCGCAACCGCAAACCCCCGGCTCGATAACTCCGGGCAAGCCGGGCAGACCTGTAACAATCCCCTTGACCATCAATATCAAGGAATCGCAACGCGAAGTGGAACTTCAGAATATTGATCTAACTGTCAGCGAAGATGGCGAACCGCAAACTGTATTGTCGTTGCGAGGTATGGGAACTGGGTCACCTATTACTCTCGCTCTACTGGTCCAGGACGATCTGCTACCGCCAGTTCAAACCGAGATCAAGGCATTGGCTGAATTTATCAGGCGTTTGCCGCGAGGCTCGCGAGTGATGATTGGTTATGTTCGCTCAGGTAGCTTGCAGGTCCGGCATAAGTTCACCACCGATTTAGAGAAAGCAGCCAGCTCGTTGCGACCGCCTACAGGTTTTGCGAGTGCTGGACCATACAACCCATACGTCGAAGTAGTTGAAGCAGTGAAGCGGTTTGACTCTCAACCGCTGGGACGCCGAGCGATTTTGCTAGTATCCGATGGCCTGGATATCTCACGCGGCATCGATTCATCTTCTCCCACGTTCAGTATTGATCTCCAGCGCGCGATACGAGAATCGCAAAGAAGATCGATCGCGATTTATGGCTTTTATGCGCCGACTGTGGCAGCTGAAGGCAACAGGCTTCTTGCTACAAACGCGCAGAGTTCTTTACTTCGACTATCGAACGAAACCGGCGGTCAAGCATTCTTTCAAGGAACGGGCGCGCCGGTCAGTTTTGATCCGTTTATCCGGGAACTCGTTGATGCTTTAGAGCGGCAGGCTGCACTTACTTTTTTATCGACGCACACAAACAAAGGATTTCATAAGCTCGACGTGAAGTCGTCCACTCCAGGAGTGCGCGTCGCCTACCCGTCCGGCTATGTCAGGTAGCCTGTTTGTGCAGATTACTGAATCGTCGCGGGTAATATTACTGAATCGTCGCGGGTAATAGTGAACCGCGATTATCAGTTGCTATCGCCCAGCCATCAGCAATCTGACCAATCATTCCATGGAAGTGGATTTCACTACCGCTGAGAACCACCAGAACGTCGCCAGCGTGATACCGCGGATCATCTAGCCGGAAGCGGATCGTTGTTGCCTGTCCATTCGCCTGCTTTAAAGCCTCAAACGAAAAGTCGTCAGCATTCACTGCATACGTTTGAGAATTATTCGCAACTCTTTGCTCGTCTGGCATTATTAAAGTTCTCCTCGGTACTTAATCTGTTGTACCCATCTTAGACACCCTTCATCGCTAGCGCTAGCGCGCGAAAGATGTTTTGAAAAACATCAACTTGCCGTGGAGGAAAGAGCCGCGGGGAATGAAATAGAAAGTACTCTCCACAATTCCGCTACATTCGAATCGAATAATGCCCGCACGAATTTGAAGCCCAGTCATAACGGTTAACGACAGAGGGTTAGATTTGTTGCCGTCAGATAATGACTAGTGGTTTCCCGTCACCCTATGAGTGTCGGATCGTTATGTCTCAGTTGAACAAGGAGGGGTGAAATGTCCCGACTGCAAATGATCTTTTCGTTCGTGATTTTGAGTTTGGCGGCGACGGCCTCACGGGCAGACACGATCACAGTTACCGGCGTAAATTCCGGTCAAGCTTCGACAGCCACGGTAGTTTGTGAGTTTAACTCCCAGACAAACACATTCACGTTCACGATCACGAATACGTCAGCCATCACTCAACCTGCTTCAACATCCACAATAACTGGAATCGGATATGACCTGCCTCCAACTGGCAACGCGAGTGCTTCCGGGCTGAATGGCTTCACTGGATCGCAGGCGCCAAGTTTGACTTCGTCGTTTAATTTTTCAGATGCCGACCTCGGCAACGTACCGGCTGGATTAAATAACGTCGTGCTCGATTTTGGATTCACGACGGGTCCGGCAGGGACCTTCGCGGGGGGTTCAACCAATGACGGTTTGCTGCCCGGTGAAAGCGCATCCTTTACTGTGACGGGCGCGGCCTTCACTGGATTTACACAACAGCAGATCTGCGATGCAATCTTCGTGAGATTCCAAAATACGCCGGTCGTAGGGAGTGACGTCGCCATCGTAGGTACAGCGATTCCCGAGCCGAGCACGATGCTGTTACTCAGTAGCGGCCTCGTCGGAGCGCTCGGAGTTCTGCGAAAACGAAGAAGATAAGTAAAAGCTCTACACCAAGCGCAATAAAGGGCGTTGCCAGGTTCTGGCGACGCCCTTTTCGTTAAATGACGAAGGGTTAGGTAATGGGGCGGCTAGTCGGGCTCGAACCGACGACCTCTTGATCCACAATCAAGCGTTCTAACCGACTGAACTATAGCCGCCACAAAATCGTGGTTGGTTTTGCCCCCGGCAGGACTCGAACCTGCGGCCCTCTGCTTAGCTTCCAGCATCAGGCTTTCCCTGACCGCCCGCTACTTCGGGTTTGCTGGCTGGACTATATCTTGGACATCACAGTCCCGACCCGTATAGTCTCTGAGGAGTCCAAGTCGCAAACCTTGCGATCGGTTTCCTGCGGATTACCCAATCCTCAAGGATTGTTACTCATGCCGGTCCGGCATTAGTACCTGAGGCTCTAAGGGCGTTCCCGCATATAGGGTCGTCCACTTAATGAGTTCAAAAACATTTCCCCATTAAGGCTCCGACAAGGCAGATGCTCTATCCGCTGAGCTACAGGGGCATCGATGAACCTTTGCCTTGGGATGTTAGCACGCGGTTGACTGTTTTGGTCAACCGAACAATCTTTCAAATTTCAAATAAAAGGAGATCGCCCTTGCGGGCGATCTCCTTTGACTTTTAGCGACGGATCTAACTTATGCAGCGCGAGTTTGTTCGGCAGTTTCAGCGAACACTCTACGTCCATTCAGTGCGTCGTCAATAATCTCGCGAACGGCGGATGTTTCTGGATTGACGTCCATCCGATCGCACGCCTTCAAATGTCTGACGATACCTTCGGTGGCGATTTCCAGAGTCACGCCTGTCAGCTTCGAATACCGACGCGCTTGAATATGATCGATTCTGAGCAACCGCTCATTGAGCGGAAGATGAGTATCAAAAGTCACGATTGCCTGAGCCCTCCAATAATTAATTTCACGTATCTACTTTATGTAATTACTCTGATGCATTACGTCACACCATGGATGCAGCCTTCCACACAGCGAGCCTTTGAATTCCGGAGGAAAAACACCGAAAAGCTGTCATTGGCTTGGTAGTGCCGCCAGGGGTGTTCAGCGAAACGCGGGATTATACTGAATGGGGATTCATTCGTCTATAACTTTTTTGGATTAGCAACCTGAGAATCGGTGGGAGCCAGTTATTAACCCGGTTCAGTTGGGGGATAAACTGCATCGACAAAGGGTTTAGCCTTGGACGCCCGACTTGCTTGCTCAAGGGTAAACAATGACGCCGCCCGGTCTCAGTGAGAGTCCGATGGCGGCGTCATTTGTGCGAGAATAAGAGTGCCGGGCTCTTACTTTTTTGGAAGCACTGTGTCTTTCATAGCCTTGCCGACGCGGAACTTCAAGGTCGTCTTGGCCGGGATCTGAATTGTCTCGCCAGTAGCGGGGTTGCGTCCTTCGCGGGCCTTACGTTCTGACTTCACGAGCTTGCCAAATCCTGGGAGAACGAACTCACCGTTAGACTTAACTTCTCGTGTAGCGAGCGTACAAATCTCTTCAAAAAACTCCTTCACCTGCGCTCTCTTCATTCCGGTAGATTCTGCAAAGTGGTTGATTACCTCAGATTGGGTCATGCGCTTCTTGCCGGCTTTAGTCGCCATAGTTCGGTCTTAACACCTCCAACGAGAACTAGATTAAAAACTAACGGGACATTGGTATATCACACTCAAGCAGCAAAGTCTTTAAAAAATACCGATTTTCGGTAGGTTTTTTGGGGTTTCAGCCGTCGAAACGAGAATCAATTTCCTTGAAGCCGCGAACCCGATACAACTGTTACCACTCGATGATGACCACAGAAGTCGGTCAACACCCTGGCCAGGGAATTCAATACGTCGACTTCCGTCTCTGCTGAATTGTGGTCGTTCTTAGTTCAGTAGAATCCTATTCGACCGCTGACAGTGGTTTATTGGCAGTCAAGCGTTCTGCCCTCGCAGGCCTGGAATCGCGGTAATCCTGTAAAAACTGACAGGTTAGATCAACAAGTGTGCAACCTAATCTAAGCTTCTCCGGGAGTCGTCACATGAGAGCCACGAAGCGGTAAGCATTCCTAGCCACGCGAGTGGTTGTTTTACGACTCCTTTTATCAAGGCGCGAAGGACGTCTCGCCAATTCGGTCGCAACTATAAAAGGAGAGCTTAGTCATGACACAACTTCGTACTCTCGGGCTGTTAATCGTCGCAGTTTTCGTCGTTGGGCCATTGTTTTTTGCGGACTCGTATCGAACAGCGGCGCAGGACAAGAAACTGAAAATCACAATCCAGGCACAGGCCATGGGCACCTCAACTCAGTTAGGCCAAACCTTCAACATTACAGCAATCGTTAACGAGTTATCTCCACCTGAGGATCAAAAGGTACTGCTCGACGCGTTTCAGGCCAAAGGTAATGAAGGGTTGGTAAATGCTCTGTCGAAGATGCGCTCAAAAGGGAGATTGGCGATTACAGGCACGCTCGGTGGTGACCTCGCGTACATTCGCCGATTCCATCAACCAGACGGAACGATCGTGATTCGCATGATCACAAATCGACTGCTTCGCTTTGGAGAAGTGTGGTATGACTCGAGATCCACCGATTATCAACTCTCGGGTCTGGAGATCGTTGTGGGCAAAGACAAGAAGAAAGCAACGGGCACGTTATTACCAGCAGCCCAATTGAAAATGGACAAGAAGGGTCAATTGGAGATTGAGAATTATCAGAATCCGTGGAAGCTGACTAACGTTCGAGTACGCTGACACAAAGGAAAGAGATTACGGCGCGTGCGAACCGCGCGCTGTCAATAAAACACAAACGCTGCCTGGAAGGGCAGCGTTTTTGTTTGGAGATTCAGCTGACCTATTTGTAACGCAAAGCGGCGAGACGGATGCTAAAGTGGATCCAAATGAATCTTTATTTCGAAAAGCAAATCGATCCATGACTGCCTGGAAACTCATCATTTTTGTTGTTCCTCTCTTTGCTCTCAGTCTGCAGGCTGATTCCAAGTTTTTATTGAAACCTGAGAGCGCGGAGATGAATCAACGTGCCCCAGACGTCTGTCACGTGCGGCTGCAAACGACAAAAGGCGATGTCCGGTTGGAGATGCGACGCGAGTGGGCGCCGAATGGAGTTGATCGTTTCTACAATCTCGTTCGTCATGGATACTACGATCAGTCAGCCGTCTTCCGAATTCGTGCTGGCATGTGGGCACAGTTTGGAATTAATGGTGACCCGAGGATTTCTCAACTCTGGCGGCTGCGTACAATACCTGACGATCCACGGAAAGAATCTAATGTGCGCGGCACTGTCGCCTTTGCCTTTAAAGATCCCAACGGACGTAGCACTCAAGTGTTCATCAACCTGCGCGATAACTCTGCAACGCACGACAAGGAACCGTTTGTGCCAATCGCCAAGGTTATTGAAGGGATGGACGTCGTCGATTCGTTGTACTCAGGGTACGGTGAAACGTCCGGTGGTGGAATTCGCGCGGGGAAACAGGATCTTCTCTTTACGAGAGGCAACGCGTACTTAAAGGAAAACTATCCGCTTCTCGAATACATCGTTAAGGCCACTGTTGAAAACTGACGTCAGGTAACAATTATTAATGTAATCAAAAACAACAAAGGCCGCTCTTTCGAGCAGCCTTTTTATGTATTCCCTAAATATTCCTGGTCGGGGCGAGAGGATTCGAACCTCCGACCTCTCGGTCCCAAACCGAGCGCACTACCAGGCTGTGCTACGCCCCGAATCGAGGTTGGATGATAGGGAAGGGGTTTAGTTGTGTCAAACGAAGCAAAAGACGGGAGAAGAGACGGGCTCATTAGTCTTCGTGGTGATCCGCAATGTAGGAGAGCAGAAACTCTCGAGCTTTGCTGAGAGCACGACCGCGATGACTGATTTGATTCTTCAATCCATCAGGTAGTTCTGCAAACGTTAGATCATGTCCGTCAGGAACAAACAATGGGTCGTAGCCAAATCCTCCGCTCCCACGTGGAGCGTCGATTATCTCTCCGTCGCAAATACCTTCCGAGACATTGATGACTTGCGTTGGAGTGGCAACTGCGACGACGCACACAAATCGAGCAGTTCGTCTTTGAGTTTCCCGCTTCGAAACCTCGGAGAGAAGCAGTGATCGCCTGTCAGCATCCGATGCGTGATCACCTGCATAACGCGCTGAGAGAACACCTGGCGCCCAACTCAGAGCTTCGACTTCAAGACCGGAGTCGTCTGCCAACGTGAGCAGGCCAGTCTGACTCGCATATGACTTCGCTTTGAGTACTGCGTTGTCACTGTACGTTGCGCCATTTTCGTCGGGCGTTTCGATGTCCGCAAAGTCTGCCAGAGACACTAACTCGTAAGACACAGCGCCGAGGATCGATTTGATCTCACGCAACTTCCCAACATTCCCGGTCCCGATCAGCAGTTTTGTCATCTCTTTTCCGATGATGCGTCCGATTGCAGTAGCGACATCAACGTACTGATCTGGCCGAACGGAGAATGGGTAGTGCGTTCAATGCCATCGTTCGTCACTCGTGATTCCGTGATCGCAAAACTCGAGCTCTTTGTCGCATTACTTACAGCTCCCTTTTGATCTTCAGCCAGAGGTTTTCCTTGCAGTTGATATAGCGCAGAGACAAAACTCGCGACGCGAGCCGAATCACTAGCATATGTGATTGTGACTGCATTTTCGCTTGGCTGGAACCATGCCGGCCTATCGGATTTACCGCCTGGTGATCCCCTCGCTGAAAACCAACTGTCAACACTGTCTGCTTTACCGATGACTACATATCCATCCGCCAGCACGGCGAGAAACGCCGCCGACCCTTCGTTGGACCAACCTTTACTTAGTTCGATGATTCGGATTCCGCCTTCGACCTTTTGATTCTCGAGAACCGTTCGCAGTCGTGCTTCATCAGCTACACGAGCGATCAGCACTGAACTCTCGTCAGTTGGTTTCGCGCGCACCGTGACGAGCGGAGCCGAGAGTAACGGCAATACCTCGTTCGGATTCTCTACACCATAGATTGCGAGGCTCGAGCGGAGCAGTGACGAAAACATCACAGCCGACAATGCGTCGAGTTTGTAGGAGACAGCCGAGTTCAGGGCATTCAGCGCATCAAGAGGATTGCGCGTTTGATACACGGTGAACGTCTCCGCTGATGCAGGTATCTGCTTCCAAACGTCATCACTGGCAGTTGTCGTCGTAAACGCCGGTTCAATTCGCGGGGGTAGTTCAGAGTCCAGGGAGATCAGATACCGATCTTCTATAGCTCCTGACGATGGCCGAGATGTCCACGCGATCGATTTCAGCATCTTGCCGGCACTCTTGGCCAGCAACTGTTCGAGCTGAGGATCACCTGGAGCTCTTCCCATCAGGATTGGGGCAGCCCAGGAAAATATCTTGGCGACGTTTGCCGCTGAAACATACCCAAAGCTGAACGCGGCGTTTGCATTCAGTTGATCACGCATGTGTTGAAGTTCGACATCTGTTCGCATACTTGGCCGCGAACCACGCCGGACGTCGAGACACGCCCGCACGGCATTGTCTGTGTTCCCAACAATGATGACGGAGCCATCGACTGTTGCGACCAACTTCCTGCCATTCACTGATGAAGCACAGTCAACGTAATACGCATCGCCGGAACGCTCGGTGCAATTCGACTGGCCATACGCATGAGTTGCCAGACCCTTGACCGCATCACGTGCCGCGCTCTTTATTCGCCAGTTGGAAGTATGAGTTTCGATGACAAGGGCAACCTCGGGCCTGATGCGAAGTGTGTCGCCTTCCGGGATCGAGTCCATCCCGACCACTGCAAGCGCAAACTGCGCACGAGATAAGACGACACTCTTAACCGGCGCCACACCGATACGTGCTAGCCATGTCCATGAAGGATCGAGCAGCTTACTATCGGCGTTGACGGATTGAGCAGCAGACTTCCAGGTTTGATTCTGTTCGATGGCTTTGACTAGATCGGTAAGGCTGTTGACTTCCAGATAGACGAGCGAATCCGCCGGTACATATCCAGCCATGTCCACACGTCCGGGCCGGCCCCACCACAGGTAACATGCGACGATTATTAAAATGAAGGCTAACAGCGCGAGCAGCGCGCGAAAGAATTTCATTCGCGGCGCATCCTAGCGGTCGGAAGATGAATCAGGCAAGTTTGCTCGTGGCTTATTTAAGTTTGTAATTGCTGATGGTTGGTTGCTGTGTTACGTTTGCTCTCACACAAAACGCAAACAGTCGGCGTGAAAAAGAGTGTATGACGTATCGTCAATTGGCAGCCGAGGCAATAGCGGAAAACGACTTCGAGAGTTTTCTATCAGACTTGCAGACTGCGTTAACCGACGGGCGACGAGATCCTAACGACGTCGTTCGTGACGCGCTGCTTGGCATCTATTTCCCAGGCCAGCATCCTTCACAATCGGACCAATTAAGCGTTGCCTCGAGAGCAGTACTTCACACGCTGGACCCGCGAAACACTACGACTGAACCTGAGTACTACACAGACATCGATGCGGCAAAATACGCTGAGCGCAAACCGTTCATCTGGCTTTGGCAGATGTTCGACCGCTCAGCCCTGGGCCAGAATGCGCTGCTCGGTCATCGCTTTCGGCGAATGTTAGCGCCGCTTATCTTTCGAAGCGTCGGCGCAAACTTTAAATGTTGGCATTTCGTCGAGTGGTCCTTTGGTTATAACTTAAGCTTCGGCGATAACGTCGTCATACACCGTCACGTGCTTCTCGACGATCGCGGGGGGATCGAGATTGGCAGCAATGTCTCAATCTCCGATTACGCAAACATCTATTCTCACAGTCACGACATTTACGACATTCACCGCGTATACACACCGAAGACAGTAATTTGCGACGGAGTGCGAGTCACTTATCACGCGACGATCCTCGCCGGCATGACGGTGGGCGAGAACGCAATGGTGGGAAGCGGTTCCGTAGTAACAAAGGACGTTGAGCCCAACCAGATCGTCGCTGGAATACCCGCCAAACCTGTGAAAACGAAAGACGCAACCCCCGCGGGAGAAGCTCATTCGAACGCTGGAAATCTTCCGTAAAAGTTCCAGAACCGGTCCATAAAGGTGAACCAATTTCCGGCTTAGTCCTGCAAGTTCAACTAGTTAAACGAAGGTAAATTCCGGTTGACAACGTTTAGCTGGCTAATGTACTCTCGTTTCCGTGGACGGCGACTCCCGCCGTTGATTGGGGTGCCCACCTAGTTTTAAGCGACCAAATCGCGAGTTTTTTGAAGCACGATAAAGGCACACTCCGCGTGAGCGGAGGTCGCAAAGCCTACAGAAGTTGGACCATCCAACTTGGCTGGGTTTCCGAATGAGCTTCACTCCTGCCGTATCAGACTTCCCACAAAGTATTCCCCCGACGATCGGTCAGAAACCTGAGCAACACGTCGGCGCGGAACCTTCAAACCTTGCACTCCGCCGGATGAGCACCGTGAACACTCAAACTGCTTGCTCCCCTCAGAAAGTACTGAAAAAAGGAATGGCCAGAGCCCGAAAGGCACGGGCGCGTCTTCGTAGACAAAACAGAGTGCGCGCTGCCGTGAGGAACAACTAGATATGTTCAAAAGAGGAATGGGAAAAAAGAACCTTGTTGGTCTCGACATTGGTTCAAGCTCCGTCAAAGCAGTTGAGCTCAATAAGAAAGGCAACAGTCTCCAGCTCATGAGCCTGGGATTTGAGAATCTGTTGTCAGACACGATCGTCGACGGACAGATCATGGAGCTCAACAATGTTTCGAACGTGATCACGAACATCTTTAACGAACATCAGATCAAAACAACGCGCGTAGCGGCTGCGGTCAGCGGCCACTCCGTTATTGTCAAAAACATCGTGCTGCCGCAAATGAGCGAAGAAGAACTTCAAGAGTCGTTTAGCTGGCACGCCGAGGAGCACATTCCTTTTGATATCGCGGACGTAAATCTTGATTACCAACTCACGGGCAAATCTTCCGAGTCGCTGCATGTTCTGATGGCGGCCTGTAAGAGCGACAAAATTGCGAACGTCAAACAAGCAATCCAGCTCGCCGGTAAGCAACCTGTTGTAATCGATATCGATGCTTTTGCTTTGCAGAATTGCTACGAGGTGAATTACCACCCGCAGGCCGGACAGGTCGTCGCGCTTTTGAACATTGGTGCTTCGACGATGAACATCAACATTCTGAACGGCACGCGTTCAGTTTTTGCGCGCGACGCATCTGTTGGTGGCAGCCAGTACACAAGCTTATTGCAGAAAGAGCTTGGTCTTAGCTTTGAACAGGCTGAAGGAGTCAAGCGCGGAGCTCCTTTGCCGGAGGGCATTGAGCCACGACCGATCCAGCCAATCATTGAAGCCGTGTCTGACACTCTTGCGCTGGAAGTTCGGAAGACCATGGATTTCTATCGCGCGACCGCGGAACAGGACTCCGATGGTGGGATTCAGAAGATCTTGTTGGCAGGAGGCGGTTCGAAGCTTCCCGGCCTGGCTGAGTATCTTGCGAAACGCTTTGAGATCCCTGTGGAAGTATTCGACCCATTCCGTCAAATCGAGGTTGATGCGAACAAGTTTGATCCGGATTACATGAAAGAGATCGTTGCCGAAATGGCAGTCGCGGTTGGTCTCGCGTTGAGAGGAGTAGAGGCATGATCAAGATAAACCTACTCGAGTCTGTCACTGATCGACCGCAAGGCGTCGCGCTAGTCGAAGAAAAGGTCGCCAGCCCACGCATTCAGAGCTTATTGCTTGCGCTGACAGTTTTCGGCTTGTTGGTTCTCAGTATTGGCTACGAGTACATCAGTTCTAACAACGCTCATGCTGCTGCCAAGTATGAACTCGAGAACGAGAAACGCATCAATCAGCAGATGCTCGCTGTCCAGAAGGAGCAGCAGGAACTTGAGAAGCGCTCTCAGGAAGTACAGGCTCGCATCGACGCGATCAAGCGATTAAGAGAATCGCAGCAAGGGCCGAGTGCGGTGTTGCAGGAGATTAAGGCCCGATTCGATGCGGTGCCGGAGTTGTATTTGCAGACTATCGAACAGAAGGATGGCGAAGTAACGATTAAAGGTTTGTCGCCAAACGAGTATGCGGTAACCAAGTTCGGACAGAGCCTCGAATTCTCAAATGGTCTGTTTAGCAATCTCAACATTGAAACTCAGCGGGAGCTTGCGAAGGTGCCTGATGCTCCTGGCAGCGGGCCGCAAAGCCCGGCCGCCGATCCGGCCGCAGCCGCGTTGCCCAGGCCAGAAGTTGTAGCCTTCACAGTTAAAGCGAATTTCAGTCTCTCCAAACCTCAAGGACAAGCTTCAACGCCGGCGCCAGCACCAGCCAGTCAAGTCGCGATGAAGAAGTAACGGATTCGATAAAGGACAAAAGACATGAAAGTCGGCAAGCTTCCAACCCTTCCCTGGTACCTGCGAATGTTCGTGTTTGTATTAGTCGCGGGAGTCGTCTACGCAGGGTTCTGGTATTTCATCACGCGCAGCGTGCGCGCTGAGACTGCCGCGATGCAAGGCGAGATTGCTCAATTGAAGCCCCGCAACGCACAGGCACAAGTCGTGTCACAGCGGCTCAATGAATTCAAAGCAGCCTACAAAGCTCGCGAAGAAGAATACGCTGAGTTGAAAGCTCTGCTGCCAGAACAAAAAGAGATTACGAAGGTTTTGGAGGGAATCCAGGATCGTGTCCGGACGAATAGTACGGTCCTAGTCAGATTCTTTCCTAAAGAAGATGTACAGCAGGAGAACTACAGCGGGAAAAAGATTGAAGTTGTCGTGGTCAGTTCGTTTGCTGCCCTTCGATCCTTCTTTGAGCAGCTTGCTCACTATCAACGCATCGTTTCGGTTACCAATTTCGAACTAAGACAGCTCGAAAGGCAGTCGCCGACAATGACACTGGACGCTCGTTTCGACCTGACAGCTTTCTATGTGTCAGCTGAGAAATTGCAGCAACAGCAGCCAGCGCCTGCGAGTGCTTCGGGGGGTCAAACTGCCGGTCAAACTCCTCCGATGCAAATACCGTCGCCGAGCCCGATCGACACGAAGAAGCTTTACGACGCAACAAAATTTAACCCAACCGTAAAACAATGACGCACGACACAA
>Ga0070686_100001025_pt1 | contig 16056 bp, 10 predicted proteins | sample KBSS23LmetaG_FD_65654 | JGI IMG/M metagenome (GOLD analysis project Ga0070686, IMG submission 65654) | Switchgrass rhizosphere microbial communities from Kellogg Biological Station, Michigan, USA - KBS S2-3L metaG | ecosystem: Host-associated > Plants > Roots > Rhizosphere ... | reverse complement strand
GCAGCAGTGCCGGAAGTTTTCATAACGGCCCACGACGCCCTTTTCACCCAAGCTTCCCTTCAGCCGGGCGAGACCGTGCTTATACACGCGGCGGGATCAGGAGTCGGCACAGCTGCGATCCAACTCGCAACAGCGAATGGAGCAAGAGCGTTCGGAACGGCTCGATCTTCCGACAAGTTGGAGCGGGCTAAAGAGTATGGCCTGGCGAGCAGCCTTGCTATCAAACGCGATCCGCTCGAGGTCGTCGAAGCGGTTCGTGAATGGACCAACGGACGCGGCGTTGACGTGATCCTTGATCTGGTCGGAGCAGCCTATCTGGAAGCCAATTTGAAGTGCTTAGCTTTGAAGGGCCGAATGATGCTAGTGGGCACAACGTCTGGAGCGGAGGCGACTTTGAATTTAGGCTTGATGCTCGGCAAGAGGCTCACGGTTCGCGGTACGGTGTTAAGGGCAAGATCGAACGAAGAGAAGGCAGAAGCAACAGCGGCGTTTGCTCGCGATGTTCTTCCGTTGCTGGAAACGGGGAGCGTGAAACCCGTTGTCGACAAGGTGTACAAGATGAGCGAAGTGAGCGACGCGCACCGGCTCATGGAGTCGAATGAAAATTTCGGCAAGATTGTGCTGATGATTGAGTAGGCCGGAAGAATATCCACCGATTACGGAGATTAATAAGGGATGTTGAGTGTGACTACTCAACATCCCTTATTAACTTTTTAGTTGTGTAATTCGGTGGATCTACTTTTTATCCCCGAGCTCGGGCGCGAGTAGCTGCCTGCGCCAACTCGCGTGCTTTAGGCATTGCTGCTACCGCTCGCTCGACCTGCGGATCGCCGTCGTTGAAGACCTGCGTCGCCACTCGATAACCGTAAGCTGCTGAAAGAATGTTGTATCGCAATTGTCTTTCAGCAAAGGTTCGCGATTTGTCGAGCTGCTCAGAAGTCGTGTGGAATTCCTGCTTGGCCGCCGCGAACTTCTTCAGTTGATTGAACAACGCATCGGTGACTGGGTAGTCGTCGTTAGCGAGATCGTGATCAAACTCAATCGCGCGCTGGACTTTGTACGACTCAAATCCTGTGACTCTTCCCGTCACCAATTCGAGTGAGAACGCAAAAATCACGTCGCGCACATGACGTTCAGCAGCGGAAATAGTTCCCGGTTTCACAGTTTCATCGGGAGAGATACCACCCCCTCCGTATACGGCTCGGCCCGTGTCTGTGTGACTCTCTGGTCCGTTTTGCGGAGCGGCCTGTGTTTTCTCGCCTGCCAATCCACCCGGCAAGTAGTAGCTGTAAGCTCCGTTTGAGTAGTCTCGCTGAATCAAACGTCCTGACGGAGTGAAGTAGTGCGCGATCGTTAGTAGCAGTGCGGAATCGTAATCAAGTTGAAAAGGAAACTGTACCAGTCCTTTTCCGAAAGTTGTTTCGCCGATAATCAATGCGCGGTCGTGATCCTGGAGCGCGCCGGCAACGATCTCAGCAGCTGAAGCGGTTTCGCCATTCACTAGAACGACCAGCGGCACATTATCTGGCGAATCGTTAATCGCTTTATATTCCTGCGAGCTATCTCTGAACCGGCCCTTCTGCGAGACGATCATCTGTCCACGTTGTAGAAATGTATTTGCCACTCTGACAGCCTGGATCAATAACCCGCCGCGATTGCCGCGCAGATCCAGAACCAACATGTTCATTCCCTTGCCGTGGAGAAACTTCAAGGCATCATCAAACTCATCGGCTGTTGTTTGATTGAAACCTCCGGTCATTGCGACGTAACCGACGCCGGGCTGCAGCATATAGGCCTGGGCGATCGACGGTAACGAGACAGCGTCGCGAACGATGTTTACGGTTTCGGTCTGGTTATTACCCGGATGAACGACTGTCACCTTCACGGTTGTGCCTCGCGGTCCGAGTAAGAACTTGCGAACTTCCGGATAAGTCTTGCCTTTCATCGACTGGCCATCAACCGCAGCTATTCGATCGCCAAAACGTAGGCCGGCACGGGCCGCAGGCGAATCGTTGAATGTGGCGCGGATGAAAGTGTTTACGTCTTTGCCTTCACGAAGGTCTTCGATCGTCGCGCCAATTCCGAAATACTCGGAACGCTGCTCAGTCCGGAACGAGGCGTACTCGATCGGATCCAAATAGGTTGAGTGGGGATCAAGCACGCTGAGCATGCCGCTGATCGACGACTTAAAGATCGAGTTGTAATCCAACTTCTTGCCGTCAATGTGATTTGCTTGAATTACCGACAGGGCTTCGCTGAGATCGCTTCGGATAGCCGGTCCCGTAGCTGTGGCCTTGGCTCCGGCCGAACCTGTAACCGCGGAACGGTCTGGGGCAGGGCCGCGACGAGCTGACCGGCTTTGTTGAGCAATAATAAGTGCGGGCAATGAAAGAGCGACGGTGAGGAATAAAATACCCGGGATAAAAAATCTGTTTCTCACGAGGCCTCCTAAAACTGTCTGGCTGCTAAGCCCGCTTGTTGAACGCCATTTCCGACTGCCGGGTTCCGGGGCGAAACGGGGACGTCAGGATAACATGAAGCAGTGGGGCTTTTGAACCGCTGTTTGGCGGGCAGGAACCCACGCCGAATGGTCAGTTGGCGCGAATCTTACAGAATCTGTAGATGCTGTAGACCCATTATTGGTCGCCCAACTCCCGGAAAATTTCACAAGGTTCTATAGCGCAACGGGCAAACGGTGATTACGTGACGCTCTGGGTCGACGAGCGGTCTCCCCACTGACATTTAAACCACGCTACTTTCTTGAGCCTGCATCACTTCGTGTATTATTGCCGCTGGTTTCAACAGAAACAATTCGACGGAGGATGATCAATGCCGACCACATTGAGCCGGGAGAGTCTCTTTTCGTATGCAAAAGACCACCAGGAGGAATACGAAGACCTTCTTCGTCGTTTTGTTGAGACACCGACTGTTTCAGTCGATCCAAATCATCTGCCCGACATAAAAAAAGGGCTTGATCTCACCGTCGCCACAATCGAAAAATTTGGAGGCAAAGCCGACGTCTACAGTGCCGGCAAGGGAAATCCGCTTGTCCACGCCGTGTTCGGCAACGACATGAACCTGCCAACGGTTACGGTTTACAACCACATGGATGTCCAACCAGCTTCTAAAGAAACCGAGCCGTGGGACACTGAGCCCTTTGTTTTCACAAAAAACGGAGACACCTACTACGGACGTGGGACTACTGACGACAAGGGACCCGCGCTTGCGGCTCTGTTCGGCGCACGCGCGGCAATTGAAGCTGGCGTGCCGTTGAATATCCGTTTCCTCTGGGAATTTGAAGAGGAGATTGGCTCGCCAAACTTTGAACAGATCATTTCGAAAGCAGCTAATGAGCTGCGCACTAACTCAGTGGTCGTCTCTGACACTGTTTGGGTTTCGCGCAATCGGCCGGCGAGCTCTGCCGGTTTGCGCGGATTGCTTGGTTTCATTCTGACGTTAGAAACGGGAACTGTCGATACGCATTCTGGCGAAACGGGCGGTGCGTCACGTAATCCAATCGCAGAGTTGATTCAGTTAATTAGCGAGATTTACGACCCGCGTACCGGAAAGATCAAAATCAAAGGTTTCTATGACGATGTGATTCCTCCAACAAAGAAGGAATTGAATGATTGGGCGAAATCAGGCTTCACTACGAGCGGATTCAAGAAAGCCCACCACTTGAAAAAGATGCGGACCGAAGATCCCCTTGAGGTCATGAAGCGCATCTGGGGAATGCCGACAATGGAAATCCACGGAATAGTCGGCGGCTACCAGGGACCCGGCGTGAAATCGATTGTCCCTCCTCGCGCGGAGTTGAAAGCGTCGTGCCGGTTGGTACCAGTCCAGGATCCAAAGAAGATTAAGAAGCTGTTGATGAATGCAATCAGAGAGAAGAATCCCGACGTGAAGATTCAATTCGAGTCAGCAGCGCCGGCGTTTCGCACAGTGCTGGAAGGACCCTTGCCGATAGCTTTGAAGAACGCAGTTAAGTTTGCATTTGGACGCGATGCGGTGTTCGTGCGAGATGGAGGAACGATCGGCGCGATGACTAGTATTGAAAAGGTATTGAAATGTCCGGTGTTGTTCCTTGGTCTGTCACTTCCGGAGCATGGCTACCATGCACCGAATGAGAACTTTGATTGGCAACAAGCTTCAGGCGGGATGGTTGCGTTTGCTAAGTACTTTGAAGAGATAGCGAACCTCGGTCCAGGTTAGACTCCAAACAAAATCATTGAAGATTTGAGATTGGACATTTGAGATTTGAGTTTGAATCAGCCCATTGTCGTCGCTGTAGTCTGTGGAATTCTCAATATCGAAATGAAAATGAGAATGGCTCTTTCTTTTAAATCTCAAATATCAAGTATCAATTGTCCAATCTCAAATGACCAGATTTCTTTTCAAATAACGGCCGCCATTCTCTCCTCGTTAAGCGCGGCGAAACCGAGCTTCTCATAGAACCGTTTCGCTTCCGGATTGTCTTTGTGTACTGCGACGTCGATTCGAGCTACAGACTCCTTTCGCAACTGCTCCTTCAACTGCTCCAGTAGATAAGTTCCGACGCCCTTCCCGCGTCGATCTTGCTTAACTGAAACATCATCGAGTTTTACTACCACCGAACCCATCGACGTCGAGATCGCATAACACACAACACAGATTCCAGCCGCTCCTCGTTCATCAAAAGCCATCCAGACAAACCCGAGCTCTGGTCTTTCGAGGAAGAGGTCGAGTGCGTCGTTCAAGCCTCTGAGACCGATATCTCCATAGGCCTTGCTACTGTCAAGGTAATGTTCGTCTTCGCTAAGAAACGTCGTCAGCATTTCAAACGCATCGCGAACGTCGGCAGCTCTCATTTTGCGGCAAGTGATCATGTCGGTAATGCTACAACAAACAGGGATGAAGGATGAAGGAGGAGGGCTGAAAGCAAGGATGAAGGATGAGCACTGAGGGATGAAAAAGACCAACCTTCGTGACTCTTCTTTCATCCTTCATCCCTCATCCTTCATCCCTGGTCGTGTTATAATCCGGCTTCCATTCCACGGATTTTCCATCCCACGCTAAGCAGGTCAGGAGCCATGAAAAAGATCACATCTCTCTTCGGAACCATTCTGGTTCTTATCGCATCGGTGTCGGCGTTCGGCCGCGAGGCGCGGCTCGTTCGTTACCCGCATTACCACAATGGACGCATAGTCTTCACCTACCTCTGAGACTTGTGGACGGCCGACGAAAACGGTCAAAACATTCAGCGTTTGACCGTCAATCGCGCTCGCGATGTTTACGGTCGCTTCTCGCCAGACGGGAAATGGATCGCCTTCTCAAGCGACCGCAACGGCAACCTCGACGTCTTCATCGTCCCGGCCAACGGCGGCACAGCTAAACAAATCACTTCGCATTCGGCCGACGACACAGTGCTTGGCTGGTCATCCAACTCGAAGTCAGTGTTGTTTAGCAGCAATCGGGGCGAGGATTTCATGCCGCAGCTGTATCTCGTCAGCATCGACGGCGGCCTGCCATGGAAGGCGGGAACTGACATGGGCGTTCAGGCTTCTTACTCGCCTGACGGAAAACGTCTCGCCTATAACCAGAAGGCGCAAACTTACTGGCGCAAGTACTACCGTGGTGCTTATCAAAGCGACATCATGATCATGGATGTAGCAGCCAAGAAGTTTTCGCAGATCACCGACTTCGATGGACTCGACTCATGGCCGATGTGGGGCAATGATGGTTTCATCTATTTCGTCAGCGATCGCGACGGCGGTGGTCTAACAAACATCTGGCGCGTGTCAGAAAACGGTGGCAAAGCGAGCGAGGTGACGCAGTTCAAGAGCGGCGACGTTCGCTGGCCGGCGATCAGCGCTGACGGTCGAGTCATTATGTTTGAGCACGACTTCGGGATCTGGAAACTCGACGTCAACAGCAAACGCGCTTCGCAAATTACCTTGAACATTGACGCTGAGACCCAGGACAACTTGTCAGAGATGCAGTCGTTCAGTTCTCAAGCCGACGATTTCGATCTGGCTCCCTCATCGCGACGAATTGTTTTCTCGATTCACGGCGAAGTCTTTACCGCGCCCGTTGACGAAGGTGACATTAAACAGATTACCGATGGACCGGCGCGCGAGCGGAACGTTAGTTATTCACCAGACGGAAAATGGCTTTCTTATATCTCTGATCAGAGCGGACGCGAGGAACTCTACGTCGTGCCCGTTGATGGTTCAGCACCCGCGCAGCAAATTACTGACATAGACGCATTGAAATTCGGCTACAACTGGTCGCCGGATTCGAAAGACATTGCGTTCACCGCGTCTGACGACAAGCTACGCAAACTCACAGTTGCAACTAAACAAATCGCGATTCTCGACACATCGCGATATGGCGCTATCGGAACGCCCGTATGGTCGCCTGACAGCTAATGGATTGCTTACTCGAAGTCAGACATCTCTCGCACCTCTGATATCTACTTAATCGCCGCTTCCGGTGATGACAAAGAGGCGCACAAAGTCACGTTCGACTCCAACAGCGAAGCAAATCCGCAGTTCGGACCAGACGGCCGCAAGCTGTTCTTCCAACGCATTGAGAACACAGGCGGAGCAACTCCAAACTCAGTGCAACTCTATTCCGTTTGGCTTGAGAAACTCGATCGGGATCCAGACGACGCCGAAGAACGCGAAGCGGAACCACCTGCTGGAGGCGCTCCCGGTGCTGGTGGCGAAGCCGGAGAAGGTGGTGCGCCGCCGGTGCGCAGACCACCCGCCAATCGTCCACCTCATGAGACCAAGATGGATTGGGCCGGCATGCGACATCGGACGCGTCAGATCACACGCATGCCGTTTCCAGTTTCGGCCTACATCGTCAATACCGACAGTCGCACGATTGTTTTCGTCACGAGTGAACCGGCTGGTCAAAACAACCTGACAGTGCTGTACACAATCCAGGATGACGGCCGTCGTCTAACACGTCTCACATCCGGACTCCCACCAACCGACGATGGTGAAGGACCAGGCGGAGGCGGCGGTTTCGGTGGTGGCATTTCAAGTCTCGCCGTTTCGCGTGATGGTCGCACACTCTTCTTCCGTGAACGCGATGGCATCTACTCCATCGGACTCGGTGGCGGAGGGGCAGCCGCGGCCGCGGCTGGAGGGGCGAGGCCGGAAGGCGCAGCTGGAGCGGGTGCTGCAGGTGGCCGACGCAGGATCAATTTCAACGTTCGCGTCCGCGTCGATCGTCCCGCTGAATGGGCGGAGATGTTCGATGATGGTTGGCGAACAATGAAATATCGCTTCTACGATCCGCAGATGCACGGCATGAACTGGGACGCGGCACGCGCGAAGTATCGCCCACTGGTTGATTACGTCGGCGATCGCCAGGAACTGCTGAACATCATCAACGAGATGATCGGTGAACTCAATGCTTCGCACACCGGAGCAGCCCCGCCGCCAAGAGGTTTCGGCGGTGGTGGTGTTTCGACAGGCCATCTCGGTGTGGATTTAGAGCCTGACTCGGCTGCTGGCCGTTATAAAGTGACTTACATCTACGAAGATGGGCCCGCCGATAAAGACTGGGTGAAAGTGAAAGTCGGTGATTACCTGCTCGCGATCAACGGCAAGCCCGTGAAAGCCGGCGATGATTACTGGGAGCTTCTGAACAACCGTCTAAATCGCAAGGTAACGGTTACCTTCAACAGCGCACCTACTGAACAAGGTGCATGGAACACGCGCATCGAAGCGATCTCGGCCGGTGCATACAGTCAACTTCGTTACGACCGCTGGGTGAAAGAGCGGCGCAAGAAAGTTGACGAGCTTTCCGGTGGCCGGATCGGCTACCTGCATATTCAGGCAATGAATCCACCATCGCTCCGGAAGTTTGAAAAAGAGATTCGTGAGTTTCGCAACAAGGAAGCTCTCGTGATCGATCAACGCTGGAACGGGGGTGGAAACATCGAGCAGGAGTTGCTGGCGATCCTCGTGCAACGCCAGTATCAAATCTGGCAGCCTCGAGGGACTGAAGCTACCGGTCGTCCATTCGCCGGGTTCTTTGGACCAAAGGTGGTGTTGCAGAACTGGCGCTCGGCTTCCAATGCCGAGATGTTCCCAGCGGGATTCCGTGCGTTGGGCCTGGGCAAGGTGATCGGCACACCAACCATGGGCGCCGTCATCGGAACGGGCAGTTACAGTCTGATCGACGGTTCTACTGTTCGAACGCCAGGAGTCGGCGTGTTCCTCGCCGATCCAAAACACACGAACATGGAGAACTACGGTGTGCAGCCTGACATTATGGTTGAGAACCGACCGGAAGATACATTGGCTGGTCGTGATCGCCAATTGGAAGCAGCTGTGGAAGAGTTGATGAAGCAGCTGAATGGAAAGCGAAACATGACTACAGAAGGACAACAACAGAAGTAGAGACTCTCTGCGGTTAAACCTGAATAGCGGGGCTTCGCGGCCCCGCTTTTTTTGCACTGGTGTTCACAGGATCCAACTCTTCTGAACCTTGCAACGTGCGAACAATCAGCACTCGAGTTAACAGAAATAACTCAAGCTTCGATAAATGCAGGTGGGGAAGGGTGGCTTGCCCCCGCTCAATCTGCCTGACTTTCAACGTTGAATAGAAGGAACATTGAGCGGGGGCAAGCCACCCTTCCCCACCTGCATTTATCGAAGCTTGAACTATTTCATTGACGTTGAGTATTGATCCTTGGGACGTGGCACTCCACAATAGAACTTGAGTTCATGCCGATACAGCAGGGATCGGTGACGCTGCCTCTGTAGGTTCGGGCCTCCTGCGCGTGCCAAGCCATCTTCGGATTGAATCGATCATGATTATGATCGCCGCCAACATGATCACCACAGTCAAACCCGTATTCACATAACCCTGCACCGACGTGTCTGCCTTCTGCGCGAGCGGCCAGAAAATATCCGTGATCGATTTCCAACCCGCAACAAGAGTTGTGCTGCCAACAAACGTAAGAGGCACCACGGTCACCCAGGCATAACGCGCCTTGCCCGAGTTGACGATGATTGTTGTGGCAACACACAGAGCAACAGCGGCGAGCAATTGATTGGCGATCCCAAACATGGGCCATATCGTCGAGATCGAACCTGACCAGATAAAAGCTCCCCACGCAGAGACGACCAGGAAAGAAGTGACGATCGACCCGGGGATCCAATTGGGTTCTTCCAGTTTTCGATAGAACCTTCCGCCAAATTCGCCGACAAGAAAACGGGCTACCCGCGTGCCGGTATCAATCGTCGTCAAGATAAACAACGCTTCAAACATGATCGCGAAGTGATACCAGTACTTCATCAATCCGCTCAATCCTGGTATACCCGCGAAAATCTTGGCGATACCGAGAGCGAGCGTAACGGCTCCGCCCGTTCGACCTCGTAAATCTTTTTCACCTGACTCTTGTTCGAGCCGATCGATTTCCTGCGGTTGTAGATTGAAGTCGCTGCTGCTGTGCGTTTCGACCATGTGAGAGTAAGCAGCTTTTTGCGCATCGGTGCGTTGCGCAGTGTTGATAGCAAAATAATCGCCGGGGAAAAGAGACGTCGCAGCAATTAACGCCACCACTCCGACGATTCCTTCCATCAACATACTGCCGTAACCGATCATGCGCGTGTCCGTTTCTTTAGCGATCATTTTCGGCGTGGTGCCGGAAGAGATGAGCGCATGGAAACCGGAAATCGCGCCGCACGCGATTGTGATAAAGACGAACGGATAGAGCTTGCCGGGAATGACTGGACCACCGCCGGCAGTAAATGGTGTGAACGCCGGCATGTTCAAATGTGGAGCGACAACAATTACGCCGATGATTAGAAACGCGATCGTTCCGATCTTTAAATAAGATGACAAATAATCGCGCGGGCAAAGCAGCATCCAGACCGGCAGCACCGACGCGATGAAACCGTACGCAGCCATAACGATGATCAGTGTGTTGCGCGATAGCGTAAACGCCGGACCAATTGAGGAATTTGCGATTCTTCCGCCAAGCCAGACAGCAAACAACAATCCAACGATGCCGATAATGCTAGCCTCTGCGATCTTTCCTTTGCGGAAGCGATACATGTAAAGGCCCATCAAGAGCGCGAGCGGAATCGTGAAGCCAACAGTGAATGTTCCCCAGGGCGATTCGGCCAACGCATTTACCACTACAAGGCCCAATCCAGCGAGCGCAATAACAACGATAAAAAGAATCGCGACTCCGGCGACGAAACCAGAGAGCGGACTGATTTCCGTCCGCGCCATTTCGGCCAGCGACTTTCCTTTGCGGCGAACGCTGCCTGCGAGAATCATGAAGTCGTGAACAGCGCCTCCAAGACAAACGCCAATCACCAGCCATAACAGTCCAGGTAGGAACCCAAACTGTGCGGCCAGCACCGGACCGATTAGTGGTCCCGCACCGGAGATCGCCGCAAAGTGATGTCCGAACAACACCCACTTGTTAGTGGGGTAATAGTTGTGCCCGTCGTACATCGTCTGCGACGGCACTGGACGCGAGTCGTCAAGCGCAAGGACTTTCGCGGCGATGAAAGCAGAGTAATAGCGATACGAGATCGCAATCACGCAAAGCACGCCGATAATGATTGGTAGTGCACTCATTTACTTCATTTGTCTCTCTCGGCCGGCGCCGAGAATAAAGGCGACGACGTCAAGTATCAGACCCACGGCAATGCTCCCGAGCGCAATAACAGTCCTGGCATTCCCGCTTTGAAACTGATTAGACAACTCGCTGATGGTGGCCTTATGCGGTACCGCGAGAATACCTATCGCCAGCAAGAGTGAGCCAAGGCCAGCAAGCATCAACCACCATGGCGTCGTTCGGGCTCGATCGACTTTTCTTCCCAACTCGCTTTTAGCGTAGCCATATGAAAGATAGACCGCCAAACCGATCAATAGCCATGCAACAAACCTCCACCATGAAGTTGGTGGTAGGTAATAGATTAGGAAGAGGCAAGAAATCGCGCCAGCCATTGGCAGCGGCCAGGCACCGAAAGGCACCTTAAACGGGCGCGCCCTCATTGGCTCTTTGTAGCGGAGAATAATTATCCCAATACACACCAGAACAAAAGCGAACAGAGTTCCGATGTTGGTGAGATCTACCATCTCGTCGATGCTCATGACTGCCGAAAAACCGCCGACGATCACGCCAGTGAGAATCGTCGTAACGTGAGGCGTCTTGAACTTCGGGTGAACTTTCGCGAAGACGGGCGGTAACAAACCGTCGCGTGCCATTGAAAAGAAGATTCGCGGTTGACCAAGCTGAAACACAAGCAGTACGGCGGTGTGTGCAACCACTGAGCCGAAGGCGACGATTCCGGTAGCCCAGTTTGCATTGGGAGCTACGTGTTCAAGCGCCATCGTTAGCGGCTCAGCCTGCTCGGTGGAAAGCCGTCGAACTAAATCAGGGTAAGGAATTAGCCCCGTGAACACTGCCGCTACCACTACGTAGAAGATCGTGCAGATGATCAGTGATGCGATGATCCCAATAGGCAGATCTCGAGATGGATTCTTTGTTTCTTCTGCGACTGTCGATACAGCGTCGAAACCGATGTAGGCAAAAAAGACGACCGCCGCTCCTGCAAGCGTTCCTCCCCAACCAGTCGGTTGAAATGGATGCCAGTTCTTCATCATCCCCGCAGGTGACACGAAGTAGAGCGCCACCACAATAAAGAAAAGCAACACCATGATCTTAATGACCACCATCACGGCGTTGAATTGTGCCGACTCCTTGATGCCCCACACCAAAACGATAGTGATCAATGCGACGATGCCGAAGGCAAGAAGATTAAAGACTATTGGCACCCCGAGAATGTGGGGCGCACTTTCAATCAAGCCCGGGATCTTTCGTGCGGTCCGGAAGTCCGTCGCCAGCCACGCTGGGATGTTGATACCTATGCTCTCCAGAAGTGATCGAAAGTAGTTGGCCCAGCTAATAGCAACAGCAACATTTCCGATCGCGTATTCGAGAATCAAATCCCAACCGATGATCCAGGCGACCAATTCACCGAGCGTTGCGTAAGAGTATGTATAGGCCGAACCGGAGATCGGCACCATCGCTGCCATCTCGGCATAACAGAGCGCGGTGAAGGCACACACAATCGCTGTTATGCAAAACGACAGCATCAACGAAGGTCCGGCACCAGGACGCGACGCATCTCCCGCCGCAGCAGTGCCTACCGTTGCAAAAATGCCGGCGCCAATAATTGCGCCAATGCCCAACAGCGTAACGTTGAATGCACCGAGCGTTCGTTTCAAAGAATGTGTCTCGTCGCCTAACGCCGCCAGGATATCGTCGAGGTTTTTTGTACGAAAGATTCCGCGAAGCAATGTCTTGCCTCCGAAGTTGGATTTAACTAACGCTTACTTGCTCGTTGCTGGAAGGAAATGACAGCGGAGTTTGGCATGGAAGGGAGTGAGACGTAAAGAGTAATCGCCGGAGTTTTTGATCTTTGTTCTTTGACCTTCGTACTTGTACTTTCGCTCACTGTCCCAATCTGAAGTTTCGTTAGAACTATGGATTCTCTGGGTAACCTCTGCGTCCATGGCGTCTCTGCGGTTATGGTTCAACTTACAACTACGCTCGCCGAAATCGAAAGCAGACCTGTTCCGTTTAAGTTGCGCGTAAGGAAGGTTGAAGGATCACCGCAGAGACGCCGAGGACGCAGAGGTTACGCAGAGAATGGTTGTCACCGCGAGACCAAGTGTATTAGACACCTTTGACCTGATTTCCTTGCAAGGCTCTGTGAATCGAAGTACAAAACACAAAGTACAAAGCACTAAGCACAAGCCGACATGTTTCCCTTCCGTAACATCCTTTTTCCGACAGACTTCAGCACGCATTCCAGATGTGCGCTGAAATATGCCGCCGCATTCGCGCGCAACGGAAACGGACGCCTCGTCATTCTCAATGCGCAAGATACTGCCCTCCCGCCCAATCTGTTGACCATTGCAGATCACGAACTCAGCAAGCACGACAATCAATCGTTATTACAAATCAAACTGCGCGCAAGAGAGCTGCTGAAAGATGCGTTGCTCGATGGACTAGATGTTGAACCTGTGGTTGTCGAAGGCGAGCCTGCAGCGACGATCGCGCAGACAGCAGTCGATTACGGAATCGACCTCATCACTGTTGTCACGCGTGGTCGCAAACGGTTCTCGCGTGCGTTCGGTGGATCAATGGCGGAAGACATCATTGCTGAGGCTCCGTGTCCTGTCCTGGCGACAAAATCACTTGAACGCGATTTCGTGGCGCCGAGCGGCGCCGAACCGCAACTCAATCTCAAACGCATCGTACTCGCGACAAACTTTCGGCCTTCATCAGCCGCTGCCACACAGATCGCAACTCAGATCTCAAACCGAATGGGCGCAGAGCTACACGCGGTTTACGTAATTGGTGATTATTTTGAACAGATATCAGCGATGTTTCCCGAAGGCGGGCTTGCCGCTTTAACGAGATTGAGAAGTTACGTCGGTGAACGTATGTCGCATCTGGCAGACGGTGCCGGGCGGCGCGCAGCTAGTCACATTGCGGAAGGCCGGCCGTATGAGGAGGTCGTTAAGCTCGCGACGCGCATCGAGGCCGATCTCATTGTGATCGGCACTGCCGCGCATAATTCTTTGTTTGGTGGCTCGGCTGTGTTGGGGTCCGAAGTTGAGAGAGTGATTCGAAACGCACCGTGTCCGGTTCTATGCGTGCCAGCGGCAAAGGTCGTTACGCCTTTGCCGTCCTTAGTTACGCAGCCTGTAACCTGAAAAACTTCGAATTAAATTCCAGCTGAGGAAGGTAGAGCGTAGACAGAAGCGTCGTTCATCCCAGTTAAGTTCCATGGCCACTCAACAACAAGAAAAAGTTCAATGTACAGAACATTGATCACTCACCTCTCATTAGCACCACTCAACGCACTTAGTTGCAGGTGCTAATAGAGCTTGAGTGCTTGCTGTTATGTACCTTGAGCTCTGTGATGATCGTGAGTGCTGATGGACCCCGCGGGGTAAGTTCAGAATTCAGATTGTGTTCCCTGAGACTTTTACCGTGTGTTGAGGGGACAAAAAGCCGATTGCCGTTGGCCTTTTCCGATCATTCCAATCGGCAATCTAAGATCTGCAAGCGGCGATGTTTACTATTTAGTCGGCGAGGGCGAGGGGCTCGAACTGACGACTTCTTTCTTCTCGCGCTTCCATTCTTCAAAACCACCCAGTAAAGCTGCTGCGTTTGTATAACCTTTTGACTTGAGTATGCCCACCGCACCGGCGGACGTATGTTCGTTCGGTCAAGAACAGTAGGTGACGATCTTCTTGTCCTTAGGGAACTCGTTGATTCGAGCAGCCACTTCGTTCATTGGAATCAGTTTTGCACCTTTAATGTGGCCTTGATCGAACGCGGCCTGGTTGCGCGTATCGACAACAAAGACCTCATTCTTGTTCAGCAGTTCTTCAAAATCCCTGATTGTTATGCGAGGAATGCCATCGGCGTAGGCGGTGTCGATCTGACCTTCGCCTTGTGACGATGCGGCCACCGACTGCTTTTTCGATTCTGCCGAATTGCAGGCGCCCACAATCGCCGCCGCGAGCAGTAGAAGCAATAAAGATAAGGACTTATGGTTCATCAACGCCCTCCAGGAGTCGGGACATGATATAGTTTTGCGCCACCAAACATCAAACATTGCAGATTGCAGTTTTTAGATTGCGATTTTCGAAGGTCGATTCTCAATTACTGAAGTTTGGCTGGCGTGGCCAGTCTAAAAGCTAAAATCTGCAATCAACAACATATTCCGGATGATCGAGGAAAGCTCCATCAAGTGGGCGAAGGTTATTGACCACACGCGCTGCATTGGCTGCCACGCGTGTACGACCGCGTGCAAATCGGAGAACCTCGTCCCCCTGTCTGTAACGCGCACGTACGTCAAGCACGTCGATGTCGGCGTGTTTCCGCAGGTGCGGCGAGCGCATCAGGTCACTCGCTGTAATCAATGTGCTCATGCTCCCTGTGTTGTAGCTTGTCCGACCACGGCAATGTTCAAACGGCCGGATGGCATTGTCGATTTCGACAAGTCGATCTGCATTGGCTGCAAGGCGTGCATGGCCGCCTGTCCTTACGACGCGATCTTTATCAACCCCGAAGATCACTCGGCCGAGAAGTGTAACTTCTGCGCGCACCGCATCGATATGAACCTTGAGCCCGCGTGCGTCGTTGTGTGTCCAACACAAGCAATACTTGTAGGGGATATGAACGACGAACAATCTTATGTTGCGCAGATTGTGAACCGTGAACCGGTTGCGGTGCGCCGGCCTGAAAAAGAGACACTGCCGAAGCTTTTCTACAAAGGCGCGCACCAGGCTACGCTTGATCCACTCGCTGCACGAAGGCCCGACGGTGGATTGTTCATGTGGAGCGAACAGTTTGATTCACCGGATCATGTTGTTTCGGGAAATCCGACTTTCAACAACTCATCAGCTGCCGCACTTCTTTCGTATGACGTTGCGCACTCAATTCCGTGGGATTGGCGGGTTAGTCTTTATACTTGGACCAAGGGGATTGCTTCGGGTGCCTACCTTGTCGCAGCGTTACTGTTGCTGTTGGGTTACATGAGTCCGACTGATCCAATCTGGTTGTGGGCTACGCCGGTGATCTCCGGGGCGTTTCTCGCTATTACCGGTGGACTGTTGCTCTGGGACCTCGAACATCCGGAACGATTTCATCTGATCTTCACGCGTCCGCAGTGGCGAAGCTGGCTCGTGAAAGGCGCTTTCGTGATCGCCGGATACACGATCGTGCTCGCCTCGCACTTCATTGCGACGTTCATGGGATCAACTATGGTCCAATCGTGGCTGATGATCGCGGGAATTCCCTTGTCAGTGGTGACGGCTGTGTACACGGCGTATTTATTCGCGCAGGCAAAGGCGCGCGACATGTGGCAGAACCCGCTACTTCCACCTCATTTGTTATTGCAGGCGTTGCTGCTTGGTTCGGCTGTTTTGTTGCTGGTCGTTGTCGTCTTTAGACCAGATCTGGAAAAGGCACTACCGTTTGCGACGGCTCAATCGGAAGTCGTGGTTTTA
>Ga0070686_100001020_pt1 | contig 16116 bp, 9 predicted proteins | sample KBSS23LmetaG_FD_65654 | JGI IMG/M metagenome (GOLD analysis project Ga0070686, IMG submission 65654) | Switchgrass rhizosphere microbial communities from Kellogg Biological Station, Michigan, USA - KBS S2-3L metaG | ecosystem: Host-associated > Plants > Roots > Rhizosphere ... | reverse complement strand
CACGCCCATCAGCCCGAGCCGCCCGCCGCCATAAACGAGGCCGATGCCGCGCCGCGCCATCTCGGCGCCCAGCGCCTCCGCGATCGCCGCGAAGTCCGGATCGGTGCCGGGGGCGGAGCCGCAATAGACAGCGAGGCGCTTCACAGGTTGGCCACCAATTCCTTGAGGTCGGCCTCCGGCCGCGCGCCGAAATGCGAGATCACCTCGGCGGCGGCGATCGATCCCATCCGCAGCGAGTCCTCGAGGCTCCTGCCCTCGGCCTGGCCGACCAGGAACCCGGCCGCGAACAAGTCCCCGGCGCCCGTCGTGTCCACCACGCCGGTCCCGATCCGCGCGATCGGCACCCTGACCCGGCGCCCGTTCTCGACCGCCATCGCCCCTTCCGAGCCGCAGGTGACGACGATCAGGGGCACCTTGCCCTCGAGCGCGGCGATCGCGGCGTCGCGGTCGCCGAGGTCCGCGAGCTCGCATATCTCGTTCTCGTTGGCGAAGAGCAGGTCGACCGCGCCAGCCTCCAGCATCGCCATCATCTCGGCCCGGTGCGGCTTGATGCAGGCGATGTCCGAGAGCGTGAAGGCGACCTTGCGGCCGGCCTCGTGGGCGATCGCCATCGCCTGCTCCATCGCCGCGCGCGGTCCGGCCGAGCGCCAGAGATAGGCTTCGAGATAGAGGATCGCCGCGCTCCTGATCTGCTCGGCGTCGAGCGCGTCTGCGGTGAGCTCGTGCGCGGCGCCGCGGAAGGTGTTCATGGTCCGCTGCGCGTCGGGCGTTACCAGGATCAGGCAGCGGCCGGTCGGCGCGCCGCCGGACCTGGGCGGCGTGTGGAACTCGACGCCGAGCGCGCGGATGTCGTGGCTGAAGATCTCGCCGAGCTGGTCGTCGGCGACCTGGCCGACGAAGCCGGCGCGGCCGCCCAAGGCCGCGATCCCGGCCATCGTGTTGGCCGCCGAGCCGCCGCTGGTCTCGCGCGCCTGGCTCATCCGCGCGTAGAGCCGGGTCGCCCCCGCGGCGTCGAGCACCTGCATCGAACCCTTGACCAGCCCCTCCTCGACCAGGAAGTCGTCCTCGGCGGTGGCGATCACGTCCACCACCGCATCGCCGATCGCCAGCACGTCGAGACGGGTCTCAGTCACGCGCCGATCCATGGCTGGATAAGGCAGCTTCGGAAAGGGCCTTTTTGCGCGCACCGAAAGCCGTTACGCATCCGTGCATGAGCACCCAGCCTAAGGTCATGCCCGCCGCCGAGCCGCTTCGCGCCGCTCCGCTTCCGATCCCCCGCGCGCTCTTCGCCTATGCCTTGCTTTACGGCGGCCTGGTTTGCACGGCGGGCGTACTCGGCATCAAGCTCGCCTCGCTCGGCACCTGGCCCGTGCTGGGCTCGCTCGCGGTGGAATCCGGGATCTTCGCCTTCCTGATCCTGGTCGTTCTCGCCAGCGCGGTGGCCGAGCTCTACGGGCGCGACACAGCGAACCGGCTGGTGCGCGTCGGCTTCATTCCCCTGATCGTCTCGATGCTGTTGATCCAGTTCGTGATCCACGTCGTGCCCCCCGCCTCCTTCTGGGACAAGCAGGCGGAATTTCAGGAGATATTGGGCCAGGGCGCGCGGATGATGCTCGCCGGGCTGATTGCCTATGGCGTGTCGCAGACGCTCAATGTCTACATCTTCTCGCGCATCGCGGGCGCTGGCGAGGGCCGCGCCCTCTGGCTGCGCGCGCTGATTGCGAGCTTCCTGTCGCAGATCGTCGATACGCTTCTGTTCATCACCATCGCCTTTTACGGCGTGTTTCCGATCGCCGGCATTCTCGGAGGCCAGATCATCGCCAAGCTGACCCTTTCCGTGGTCATGGTGCCGCCGCTCATCTATCTGTTCGTCGGCCTCGGCCGCCGGCTCGATGCGCGCGCCTGAGCGGTGAAGCTCAAGCTCCTCGCTGCTCTTGCCGCGCTCGGCGCCTGCTCGGTCTCGGCCCAGCCGCCGTCGCGCCCGAGGCTGATCGTCGCCATCTCGGTCGACCAATTCTCCGCCGACCTCTTCGCCCAATACCGCCAATATTATACGGGCGGCCTTCGCCGCCTCGAGCAGGGCGTGGTCTTTCCCTCGGGCTACCAGTCGCACGCCGCGACCGAGACCTGCCCCGGCCATTCCACCATCCTCACCGGCGACCGGCCGGCGCGGACCGGGATCATCGCCAACAACTGGTACGACCAGGGCGCCGCCCGCGCCGACAAATATGTCTATTGCGCCGAGGACGAGCGCGTCCCCGGCAGCGATTCGGACCATTATACGGTCTCCGACCTCCACCTGCGCGTGCCGACGCTCGGCGACCTCATGCACCGGGCCGACCCGCACAGCCGCGTCGTCGCGGTCGCCGGCAAGGACCGGGCGGCGGTGATGATGGGGGGCCACAATCCCGACCAGCGCTGGTGGTGGAGCGGCCGTGACTTCGTCAGCCATGCCGGCGCCGTCGCGCCTGGACCGATGACGGGTATCAATGCGGGGGCGGCCGAGGCGCTCGCACGCGCGCGCGATCCGATGCCGCTCCCGGACGTCTGCGAGTCGCGCAGCCGGGCCGTGGCGGTGCCCGGGCGGGCCGAGCCGGTCGGCGCCGGCCGCTTCGCCCGCGCCGCCGGAGACCGCAGCGCCTTTCGTGCCTCGCCGGAGTTCGACGCCCAGATCCTCGCGCTCGCCCAGGGGATGCGCGAGGACATGCATCTCGGCGAAGGCGAGGCGACCGACCTGCTCGCCATCGGCCTCTCCGCCACCGATTATGTCGGCCATAATTTCGGCACCGGCGGCAGCGAGATGTGCATCCAGATGCTGGCGCTCGACCGCGCGCTCGGCGCGTTCTTCGCCGATCTCGACCGCGCGGGGATCGACTATGTGGTGATGCTGACCGCCGATCATGGCGGCCACGACCTGCCCGAGCGGATCGACCAGCAGGCCGACCCCAATGCGGCCCGCTCCGATCCGGCGCTGGGCGCGACCGCGATGGGCCGGACGCTCGGCACGCGCCTCCACCTCACCGGCCCGGTCCTGCTCGGCGACGGGCCGTTCGGAGACTTCTACGTCGACCGGAACCTTCCCGCGCCGGCCCGCGCCCGCGCGCTCGCCGCCGCGCTCGCCGCCTACCGCGCCCACCCGCAGGTCGCCGCCGTCCTCACCCGCGCCGAGATTGCGGCGACGCCGATCCCGTCCGGCCCGCCCGAGACCTGGTCGCTGATCCAGCGCGCCCGCGCCTCGTTCGATGCCCAGCGCTCGGGCGACTTCTACGTGATGCTGAAGCCGCGGATCACCCCGATCGCCGACGCCGGCCACGGCTCGGTCGCCACCCATGGCAGCGTCTGGGACTACGACCGGCGGGTGCCGATCCTGTTCTGGCGGCGCGGCATGACGGGCTTCGAGCAGCCTTTGTCGGTCGAGACGGTCGACATCATGCCGACCCTCGCCGCCCTGATCGGCCTGCCGCTCGCGTCGGGCAGCGTGGACGGCCGGTGCCTCGACCTGATCACGGGGCCGGAGACGAGTTGTCCGGCGCACTAAGGGAGTCATCCCGGCGAAGGCCGGGACCCATGAACTCCGAGTCCGACGGTAATGGGCCCCGGCCCCTTCGACTGCCTGCAAGGGCAGGCGCTCAGGACATGCTTCGCCGGGGTGACTCTATCGTGCTGCCGTCTCGGCAAGATACTTATCCACCGCCGCGGCGCATTCGCGGCCTTCGCGGATCGCCCAGACGACGAGCGACTGGCCGCGGCGCATGTCGCCGCAAGCGAAGATGCCGTCGCGTCCGGTCGCATAGCCCTGCCTCGGCATCTCGACCCCGGCCTTGCCGAGGATTCCGTCGGGCGGCGAGCCGAGGAAGCCCATCGCCAGCAGGACCAGATCCGCCTCCAGCGTGAAGGGCTGGTCGCCCCGCCGGCCGACCAGGCGCGTCACCTGCCCGTCCTCGCCCTCGAAATGGGTGGTGACGATCGAGAAGCCGCGCTCGGCGCCTTCCTCCTGCGAGGAGGAGGTGCGCAGCTTCATCGGCCAGAGCGGCCAGGTCAGGCCCTTCTTCTCGCGCAAAGGCGGCTCGGGCATGATCTCGAGCTGCGAGACCGAGGCCGCGCCCTGGCGGTGGGCGGTGCCGATGCAGTCCGAGCCGGTGTCGCCGCCGCCGATCACCACGACCTTCTTGCCGGCGGCGAGGATCGGCTGGTCGGGCTCGGGCGCGCCGGCGTTGCGCCTGTTCGACTCGGTCAGATAGTCCATCGCGAAGTGGATGCCGCCGAGCTCGCGGCCGGGGACGTCGAGGTCGCGCGGCTGCTCGGCGCCGGCGGCGAGGACGAGCACGCAATAATCGTCCATCAGCCGCTCGACGGGCACGCTGGCGCCGATCTCCATATTGGGCCGGAAGATCACGCCCTCGCGCTCCATCTGGTCGATGCGGCGGTCGATCAGCATCCGCTCCATCTTGAAATCGGGAATGCCGTAGCGGAGCAGGCCGCCGATCCGGTCGGCCTTCTCGAACACGGTCGGGGCATGGCCCATGCGCGCGAGCTGCTGCGCGCAGGCGAGGCCGGCCGGGCCCGAGCCGACCACGGCGACGCGGCGTCCCGTGCCGCGCGGCGCCATGTGGGGCACGATCCAGCCCTCGCGCCAGCCGCGGTCGACGATCTCGCATTCGATCGTCTTGATCGTCACCGGATTGTCGTCGAGGTTCAGGGTGCAGGCCGCCTCGCAGGGCGCGGGGCAGACGCGGCCGGTGAACTCCGGAAAATTGTTGGTGCGGTGGAGCCGCTCCAGGGCCGCGCGCCACTGGTCCCGCGAGACCAGGTCGTTCCAGTCGGGGATCAGATTGTTGACCGGGCAGCCGGTGTGGCAGAACGGGATCCCGCAATCCATGCAGCGCTCGGCCTGGCGCGCCACCTCGGCGGGCGGCAGCGGCTCGACGAACTCGGCCCAGTCGGAGACGCGCTCGCGCACCGGCCGGTAACGGCGGTCGCGGCGGTCGACCTCGAGGAAGCCGGTCGGGTTGGTCATGCCGCCGCCTCCAGCGCCGCCAGCGCCCGGCGATATTCGACCGGCATCACCATCACGAAGCGGGCGAGCGAGGCGCTCCAGTCGGCGAGCAAGGCGGCGGCCCGCGCGCTTCCGGTGAGATCGCGGTGGCGCTCGACCAGGGCCTGCAGCGCCTCGGGATCGTCGACCGGATCGAGCTCGACGCTGGCGCGGTTGCACAAGGCTTCGAGCCGGCCTTCGGGATCGTAGACATAGGCGATGCCGCCCGACATGCCGGCCGCGAAATTGCGCCCGACCGCGCCGAGCACGACCACCTTGCCGCCGGTCATATATTCGCAGCCATGGTCGCCCGTTCCCTCGACCACCGCGACCGCGCCCGAATTGCGCACCGCGAAGCGCTCGCCGGCGACGCCGTTGAGGAAGGCCTCGCCGCCGATCGCGCCGTAAAGGCAGGTATTGCCGACGATGATGTTGGCGGCGGGATCGCGCGGCGCGGCATCCGGCTGGCGCACGACGATCCGCCCGCCCGACAGGCCCTTGCCGAGATAGTCGTTGGCGTCGCCGATCAGCTCGAGCGTCACGCCGGGCGAGAGGAAGGCGCCGAAGCTCTGGCCGGCCGAACCGGTGAGGACGGCGTGAAGGCTTCCCTCGGGAAGCCCTTCCGCGCCGTGGCGGCGGGCGATCTCGCCCGAGACCAGGGCCCCGACGGTGCGGTCGACATTGCCGACCGCCATTTCGAGGCGCAGCGGCAGCTTGCCGTCCAGCGCCTCAACGAGGTTCCGGTCGATCCGCGCGACGGGCGCGCGAGCAATCGGCTTGTCGTTGCGGAGCGCATCGCCCTCGACCCGATGGAGCAGGCGCGAGAGATCGACGCCCTTGGCTTTCCAATGATCCAAAGCCGGATCGGCGTCGATCAGGTCGCTGCGTCCGATCATCTCGGCGAGCGATCGGAGCCCAAGCCCGGCCATGATCTCGCGCAATTCCTCGGCCACGTAGAAGAAATAATTGATCACATGCTCGGGCGTGCCGGTGAAGCGCGCGCGCAGCACCGGATCCTGGGTGGCGATGCCGACCGGACAGGTGTTGAGATGGCATTTGCGCATCATGATGCAGCCGGCGGCGATCAGCGGCGCGGTGGCGAAGCCGAACTCGTCGGCGCCGAGCAAAGCGGCGATGGCGACGTCGCGGCCGGTCCTGAGGCCGCCGTCGGCCTGGACGCAGACCCGGCCGCGAAGGCCGTTGCGCGCCAGGGTCTGCTGGGTCTCGGCGAGGCCGATCTCCCAGGGCAGGCCGGCATGGGTCAGCGAGGTCAGGGGCGAGGCGCCGGTGCCGCCCTCATAGCCGGCGATGGTGATATGGTCGGCGAGGCATTTGGCGACCCCGGCCGCGACCGTGCCGACGCCGACCTCGGCGACGAGCTTGACCGAGATCCGCGCGGCCGGGTTCACGCAGCGCAGATCGTGGATGAGCTGGGCGAGATCCTCGATCGAATAGATGTCGTGGTGCGGCGGCGGTGAGATCAGGCCGACGCCCGGCGTCGAATGGCGCACCGCGGCGATCTGCGTGTCGACCTTGTGGCCGGGGAGCTGGCCGCCCTCGCCGGGCTTGGCGCCCTGCGCGATCTTGATCTGGAGATCGTCGGCATTGACCAGATATTCGGCGGTGACTCCGAACCGGCCCGAGGCGACCTGCTTGATCGCGGAGCGCGCATCGGTGGCGAAACGGTCGCGTTCCTCGCCGCCCTCGCCGGTGTTGGACTTGCCGCCGATCCGGTTCATCGCGACCGCCAGCGTGCTGTGCGCCTCGCGGCTGATCGAGCCGAAGCTCATCGCCCCGGTCGAAAAGCGCTTGACGATCTCGGCGGCGGGCTCGACCTCGTCGATCGGGACGGGCGGCCCGGCCGGCTTCAGGTTCATCAGCCCGCGAATTGTGAGCAGCCTCTTGTCGCGTGCGTTCAGCTCCTCGGCGAAGGCCCGGTACTTGTCGGGCAGCTGCCCCCGCACCGCATGCTGGAGATTGGCGACGCTGTCGAACGTCCAGGCATGGGCCTCGCCGCCGAGCCGCTGGGCATAGAGGCCGCCTATGTCGAGCACGTCGGCGCCGCCGAAGGCGAAGCGGTGCCGCCGCGCGCATTCCTCGGCGAGCTCGGCAAGGCCGATCCCCTCGATGACGGTGGCGGTGCCGGTGAAATATTTGTCGACGAGCGCGGCGGAGAGGCCGATCGCGTCGAAAATCTGGGCGCCGCAATAGCTCTGGTAGGTGGAGATGCCCATCTTGGACATCACCTTCAAAATCCCCTTGCCCGCCGCCTTGATGTAATTGGCGCGCGCCGCCTCGGCATCGTCGAGCGCGGCGATCGTCTCGAAGGCGAGCCAGGGATTGACCGCCTCGGCGCCATAGCCGGCGAGCACGCAGAAATGGTGGACCTCGCGCGCCTCGCCGGTCTCGATGACCAGCCCGGTCTGCATCCTGAGGCCCTGGCGGATCAGATGATGGTGAACCGCGCCCGTGGCGAGCGCGGCCGGGATCGGGATGCGGTCCTTCGAGGTCGCGCGGTCCGAGAGGATCAGCACGTTGGTGTCGGCGAGCACCGCCTCGGTCGCCTCCCAGCAGAGCCGCTGCAGCGCCGCCTCGAGCGCCTGGGCATCGCCATGCTTCGGCCAGGTCGCGTCGAGCGTGATGGTGCGGAAGGCGCCGTCCAGCGTCTCCTCGATCGCGCGGATCTTCTCCAGATCCTCGTTGGTCAGGATCGGCTGCGAGACTTCGAGCCTCTTGTGGGTGCCCGCCTGGTGGCCGAGCAGGTTCGGGCGCGGCCCGATCATCGACACCAAGGACATGACCAGGGCTTCGCGGATCGGATCGATCGGCGGGTTGGTGACCTGGGCGAAGTTCTGCTTGAAATAATCGTAGAGCAGGCGCGGCCGGTCCGACAGGACGGCGAGCGGCGTGTCGGTGCCCATCGATCCGACCGGATCGTCGCCGAGACCCGCCATCGGGGCGAGGAAGAATTTGAGATCCTCGTCGGTATAGCCGAACGCCTGCTGGAGATCGCGCAGGACCGCCGGATCGGTCCGCTGCGCCGCCGCGCCGGGCGGCAGGTCCTTGAGGTTGAACTGGGTCTCCCGCAGCCACTCGCCATAAGGCTCGGCGTCGGCGAGCGCCGCCTTCAGCTCCTCGTCCTCGACGATGCGGCCCTGCTCGAGGTCGATCAGCAGCATCCGGCCCGGCTGCAGCCGCCATTTGCGGACGATCCTCTCCTCCGGGATCGGCAGCACGCCCGATTCCGAGGCCATCACCACCAGATCGTCGTCGGTGACGAGGAAGCGTGCGGGCCTCAGGCCGTTGCGGTCGAGCGTCGCGCCGATCTGGCGGCCGTCGGTGAAGGCGATCGCCGCCGGCCCGTCCCAGGGCTCCATCAAAGCGGCATGGTATTCGTAGAAGGCGCGGCGCTTGGCCTCCATCCGCGTGTCGGACCAGGCTTCGGGGATGAGCAGCATCATCGCATGGGCGAGCGAATAGCCGCCGGCGATCAGCAGCTCGAGCGCATTGTCGACGCAGGCGGTGTCGGACTGGCCGTGTGGGATGATCGGCCACATCTTGTCGAGATCGGCGCCGAGCAGAGGCGATTCGAGCGTGCGCCGGCGGGCGTTCATCCAGTTCACGTTGCCGCGCAAAGTGTTGATCTCGCCATTATGGGCGATGAACCGGTAGGGATGGGCGAGCCGCCAGGACGGGAAGGTGTTGGTGGAGAAGCGCTGGTGGACCATCGCCAGCGCCGAGACGGTCAGCGGATCGGCGAGGTCGCGATAGAATTTGCCGACATGATGGGCGAGCAACATCCCCTTGTAGACCAGGGTGCGGCTCGAGAAGCTTGGGATGTAGAATTCGGGCAGGCCCGGCAGGTCGCGCTTCTGCGCCTCGGACACGAGCGGGTTCTGGGTCTGCTTGCGGATCGCGAGCAATTTGCGCTCGAACGCGTCCTGGTCGCGGACATTGGGCCCGCGCGCGACCACGGCCTGGCGGATGACGGGCATGGAGGCGAGCACCGCACCGCCGATCCCATCCGTGTCGACCGGCACCTCGCGCCAGCCGACCAGCACCTGCCCCTCGATCCGGATGAAGCGCTCGAACCGCTCGATCGCGGCGGCGCGGCTCGCCTCGTCGCGCGGCAGGAAGCACATGGCGACGGCATAATCGCCTTCGGCGGGAAGGCTCAGCCGCTCGGCCTCGGCCCAGCTTCGGAACAAGGCGTCGGGGATCTGGATGAGGCAGCCGGCACCGTCGCCGAGCGAGGGATCGGCGCCGACGCCGCCGCGATGATCGAGATTGGCGAGGATCCGGAGGCCCTGGGCGATGATCGCGTTCGACCGCTCTCCGCGGACATGGGCGACGAAGCCCATCCCGCAGGAGTCACGCTCATGGCGCGGGTCGTAGAGACCCAGGGGATTCGCCTCTCCTTGCTGCACTGCAACAGAGTGACGAAGGAGAGGACGACTCGCAAGCGCTTTCGGGCGCCGGCCGGCGCGCGGTTCGGCCGACTCGCCCTCGGCGCGTGAATATCTCACGCGCGTCCGCCCGCCCGAAGCGGGCGGCGAAGGCGAGCAGCTCCTGCTCCGGGAGGCTGCGCCGTGCTCGCGCGCACGCGCGCGCGATCCGCATGCGTCAAGTTTGTCAACTTTGCGGGACATCGATGAATCCCATCGGCCCGAGCCCGGGAAGGGCGATCGCATAGCGATGCCGACCGGGCTCCAGGGGATCGGCAGGACCCTCGCCCGGGCCCAGCTTTCTGAGCACGCCGGCACGAAGACCGCGCTCGATCCGTTCCGGCGTCCAATCCTCCTCCCAATTGGCGGCGATGTCCGAGACGTCGATCTCCGACGGGTGGCCGCCGCCGTAGCGGAGATAATTCTCGGGCCGCTCGAGGGCCTCGACCTCGCGCCGCTCGCGGCCGAAACCGGAGCGATGGCGGACGAAGTCGGCGGCGCCATTGCCGCCATCGACCGCGATCGCGACGAACTGCTCGAACTCCTCGGCGACGATGGTCGCGGCGGGGTCCAGATTGGTATCCGCCGCGATCCGATCGAGGCGGGTCAGCAGTGCCAGGCCGAGACGATTGTCCTGGCGGCGACGCGCGCGCCAAGGCTTGCCGTCGCGCCAGAGCTCGTCGACCTGGCCCTGCAGCGCCCGCGCCATCAAATCGTCGGCAAGCCGGCGGCGCGCGAGCAGCACCGCCGCACGCCAGGCGAGCTGAAAGGCGCGCCCCTTGGCGCTGTTGCGGAGCGCGTAGGCGGCCTGCCGCGTCACGCCGGCGGCCTCGGCGGCATGGCCGACGACGCCCCATTCGGCGAGCGTGTTGAGGAAGATGGCGATCCGTTCGGGCGTCCAGCCGTCCTCGCGCTGCGCGTAGCCGGGGCGCACGTCCCGGCCCGAGGCGAGGACCTGTTCCACGAGATCCGGGTCGAGCAGGGAGGGAGCGCCGGCGTGCGCCCGGTCCGGGGCTTCCAAGCTTTGAGGCGGCGTCTGGGCGGCGGCGGTGGCATGTTCCATAGGGGAACATATAAGGAACGATCCGACGCGAGTCAAGAAGAATCCGGCATTTGATCGGAATTTTCCTTGTCCGCCGTGCTCGGGGTGGATCCGACCCACGAGCGGCCGAGGCTCCCTGCGATCGCGGCGACCGCAAGAAGGCCGTCGCGGGACGGCCTCGAGGTCATCCTCGAAACTCTCGCCAATTCCAAACAGTATATCCTAGTCAGGAACGAGCCCTCGACAAAAAGCGGACGCAGGCGCACACATTATCCTTGGTCACGAGTCGTTGACGGGGAGATCGTACAATGGCGAAGATCTTATCTTCCAGGCTTGCTTCACTATTGCTTGCCGGAGCCACTCTTTCAAGTTCCTCGTCTCTCCTGGCCTGGCACGGGCGCGGTCACAGCGATGTCGGCGCGATTGCCGGCCGGCTGCTGGCGCGCGACCATCATGGCCATGCGCTCGAGCGCGTGCGCGCGATCCTCGGCAGCGTGACGCTTTCGCAGGCAGGCCCCTGGGCCGATTGCGTGCGCAAGGTTTCAGGCCCGAGCGCCGGCTTTCACTACACGAACACCGATGTCCTGAAGAACGGCAGCCATACCGAATGCTACGTGTTTTCTCACAGCACGCAGCGCCACAGGCAGATGGAACAATATGTGACGCGCAACTGGTCCAACTGCCCACATTCGGGCAGGGGCTGCCACACCCAGTTTCATTTTGCGGACGTGGCGCTGCAGCGGGCGGGCTATGCGCCGGGCGAGGTCGGCGTGCACAATCATGATATCGTGCACGGCATCAATGCGGCGGTTGCCGTGCTGCGCAGCGAGCCGTGCAATCGCGCGCATCCGGGCACCGGCGTGGTGCCGCTGCCGCCGCCCGCGCCGTTCCACTTCACCTGCCGCGACGCGCTGATGATGCTCGTCCACCTGGTCGGCGATCTGCACCAGCCGCTCCACGTCGGGTCGATCTATCTGGATCCGGCCGGGAACCGGGTCGATCCCGACGGCTCGGCCGCGGCGCGTACGCTCGCGGACAGCGACGGCCGCGACACCACCTCCACGCACGGCGGCAATTCGCTGCACTTCGGCTCGCCAGAGCTTCACGGCCACTGGGACGAGACCCGTGCCGACAGCTACACCGATAGCGAGCTGAATGCGGTCACCATGACCACACCCCCGTCGGAAGAGTGGGCGGCGACATGGGCGACGGAAAGCGTCGGGGTTGCACGCGACATCGCATTTGTGGGGCCTCGCTTTGCGGAGGCTCCGCCAAAGCTGGGGCCCGGCGGCACCGTGCTGCCGGTTCGGAACTGGATCGTGTCATGGCCCGCGGCGCCCGATCCGAACCGGCGGGACGAATATGACGCGCGCATGGCCCGCACCCAGCATCATCAGATCGTCCTGGCCGGCGCGCGCCTGACACAGTTGCTCCTGTCCATCTGGCCGGACTAGCGCCGGATAGCCGGCCTCCCGGCCGAAGATCGGAACGCCGCTCTGGAGGACTTCGCTGCGCCCCAGACTGTATCAACATTCGCAGCACCGAGAGAAGCTCCGCCTCGCTCTCCTTTCACGGTGAGCCCGTTGACCCCTTCATGAGTAATGGAAGGCTGGCCTTATAGCTCAAAAATCAGGCCGAATATGAGTTATAGAAGGGAAGTCTATAACTCAGGGTCTGTTTGACGCACGCCGTTCTGGAGGGCTTTGCTGCGCCCTAACGCCGGACGTCGAGCTCGCCCGCAAGAAAGGCCTCGATGTCGCGCCGGCCGAACAGGCTCGCGTCGCCGGCGAGGCTGTGCTTGAGGCAGGTCAGGGCCAGGCCGGTCCTGACCGTCCCGTCGAGATCGAGCCCGATGCGCAGGCCGTGGAGGATGCCGGCGGCAAAAGCGTCCCCCGCCCCGATCCGGTCGACAATCCCGGCGACCACCACCTCTTCGGTCTGCGCGGAGCCGTCGCGGCCGTCGACCCGCGCCGAGATGCGATGGGTGTCGGCGTCGACGATGTGGCGCGCGGTGGAGGCGATCAGCTTCAGATCGGGGAAGGCGGCGAACATCGCCTCCGCCGCCTCGCGCCGGCGCCCCTCCCCTTCCCCACTGAACGCCCGGCCGAGCAGGAGCGAGATGTCGCGATGGTTGCCGAACATTATGTCGGCCTGGCCGACCAGCCGGGTCAGCACCGCCTTGGGATCGCTCTCCCAGCGCTCCCAGAGCTGGGCGCGGTAATTGCCGTCGAACGAGACCTGGATCCCCTTCGCGCGCGCCGCCTCGGCCGCGGCGACCGCGGCGTCGGCGCTGTCCTGGCCGAGCGCCGGGGTGATCCCCGAAAGATGGAGGAGGTCCGCGCCTTCGAGCAGCCGGTCCCAGTCGAAATCGCCCGGGCCGGCGCGCGCGAAGCTGCTGCCCTCGCGGTCGTAGACGATGTCGGAGGGCCTCAGACCCGCGCCCGGCGAGAGGAAGTAGAGGCCCATCCGCCCCGGCCCGGTCGAGACCCCGCCGGTCGCGACGCCGTAGCGGCGCAGGTGGCCTGCGGCCGCGTCGCCGAGCGCATTGTCGGGGACGCGGCTGATCATCGCCGTATCATGGCCGAGCCGGGCGAGGCCGACCGCGACATTGGCCTCCGCCCCGCCGACGTGGACGTCGAGGCGGCCGGTCTGGAGCACGAGCTCGCGCCCCGGCGCGGTCAGGCGCAGCAGCAATTCGCCGAAACAGGCTATGCGTCCCATCGCCGCACCTTGCCCCGCATGGGGCGCACAGGCAATGCGGGGAAATGCGCGCGCTGTCGGCCTCATGGCCGGGGGCGGACCGACCGCTTCGCAGGAAATCCGATGCAAACCGCCGCCCCCTTCGTTGCCTGCAATGGGTGGAAAGCGGACGCTTCTCGCCCTAGCATTCTGGTGTGTGGAGGATTTTGTTTCTGGTCGCGGTCGCCGCTTGCTCTCCGAGAAATCAGGAGAGCGTGAGGACGGAAGCCGTGCTGGAAATACCGCTGCGACACCCAGCGGATAGGGTCGACCTGGTATCCATGCTGCGAAGATACGCCGCTTCCGACGGCGGCATGCACGTGGATGATGGGAGCGAGGCGTGGCGGGAGTTCGATCGACAATCGAATATGATGGCCCCAGAAGATCGTCTGACGATCAACATCGGCGTTTGGCGCGGCGAAGATGACGACGAGCCCGCCATTTTTGTAGATGATCGATACCATCCGGGACGGGCTTGGGTGACGTTCCTGCGCGGCACGCAGCCCGAACGAAATGCCGCTCTTCGCAACGCACTATCGTCCGAGATGCGGCGACGCTGGCCCGGCAGCCAACCCATTCCAATTCTACCGTCGGGCGGCGTGCCGCTGCCATCCGATCTCGTAATGACTCCCGATGGCTACAGGATCGTTCGCTCGGCAGCGACAAACTACGAGTTGCCCCCAAATTCCCCTCTGATTGCACGTTGATGTCAATGAGGCGGAAGCCGGCATTCACCGTAATAACCGTAATAACTCCGCGCGCGGACAGGTGGGCAGCCGCTCTGACGCGGTCAGGCCAAGTCAATTAGTGCGCTGTCGCCGCAATTGCCGGAGGCGTACCCACAAGGCGGGGCAGTAGCTTCGGGCCGACGCACAAGCCGAACAGAAAGCCGCCGAGATGCGCTTCCCAGGCCAGGCCGCCGGCTGTGCCGCTCGACCATGAGATCAGCGCGAGGAGCGCAAAAAGGAATGCGTTTTGCTTGACCAGTTCCCAGCCGATGCGCCGTATCCGGGTGGACTTGACGGCGAGCACATTCCCGCCGGCAGCGGGCGTCCGGATCAAAAGGCCGATCAGGCCGTAAAGCCCTCCGGAAGCACCGACCATCGGCACCGTTCCTGACGGATGCAACAGCAAGAACAGGGCCGCGCCGGCCAGGGCGCTGAGAAGGAACAGCAGCCAGAAACGCAGCCAGCTCAGCGGAGGCCGCCCAAGCCGCGACGTAAGCGCAGCCCCAATCGCTGCCAGCGCGGTCATGTTCATCACGAGATGCATCGCGCCTGCGTGGGCGAACATGTGCAGGAAGATCGTCTCGAACCGTCCTTCGGATAAAGCCGCGGCGGACACGCCCCACCGGAGCATTCCCTCCGATCGGCTGGTGAACATAATCCAGATCGTTGCGACCACGCATGCCGCGCCAAGCACTGCCCCGGGCACTTGCATGTGCCATGGGAACTCCGGCTCGGGTTCGGGCGGCCCGAAAGCGAAGGGCTCCGCTTCCGGCGCGAACCAAAGCTCGTCATGCTCTTCCATAAGCTCAACAGCTGCGCGTAGCGTTTCCATCGTCTCGCGCGGCGCTATCACCGTCACTGCATCGCCGTACTCGAACGCGATGAACTGATGCGGCCAGCGTTGCCACCATGACGTCCCGGCCAGGCGCCAGCGTCCGTCGGCCTCGGATTTGGCGTAGAAGCCCTGCGCCTCCAGGACGGCTTCCAGCCACGCCGCCTGCCCCTCCGAGACGGTCATCACAGAAGGCCTGAGGACGAACTGAAAGACCCAGCCCATCGCCACGACGATAAGCACGAGCGGTGAGACGGACCCCAGCCAATGGCTCAGCCACAGGATCAGGCCAACGGCCACCAGGTTGGGAAGGAGCTGATGAAAGCTGTAGACTGGCAACAGGTCACGCAGCAGCCCGTGACGCGACCGGATCGAAAGTTCGTTCTCTGTGCCCGCCATGGTGGCGGTGTGTCTCGCCAATTCCGGTTTTGCAATCCCGCCGGATGGGCCTTCTCGAGCGTCAGCCGCTAGGGGCGAAGGCCGCGCTTCTGCCTTGCGGCCGCTTTCGACCCAGCGCAGTCATTCGGCGTGGACGAAAGGCTCATGGAGCAGACATTGCGCTTCCGGTGGTCCCCGAGCCGTCGCTGAGCGGCAGTCATCGGGGGGAAAAAGGATGCGATGAACGCATTCCAGCCCGTTTTACCAGCCGACCGTACTATCGACGAGCGGCGAAAGCCCTTATCCCTTCATCAATGGATGACCGCGAGCCGCTTTCGAGATTGACGGAGCGCGAGAAGGTTTGCCTGCGGCAATGGCTACAGCATAAGTCTGCCAAGGAAATCGCCGCGGAACTCGGCATTTCGCACCATGCAGTCGAGAAGCGCCTCAAGATGGCGCGCACCAAGCTTGGCGCGACGTCGTCCCTGGAAGCCGCTCGGATGCTCGGTGAGGCTGAAGGGTACGGTCAAGCCGTAACCCAATCGCCGGACCTGGTTTCCGACGCTCTCCCGCGACACTCAGCTTTCCCTCGACTGGCAATTCTCGGAGTGGCGATCATGATCCTGGTTGGAGCAATTGTGCTTGGGTTGCTTTTGCAGCCCGCGGCCATCTCGCATTCGCCTAATAACCAACCGGCGGGGTCGCCTGGAGAACAAGGTTTCATCCCCGGCGCGGTGCCGACGGCCGGCACCGAGGCTGCGGTGCGAAGGCTTGTCGCCGGGCTGGCGAGCGGCTCGCCGGACTACGACAAGCTCTCTCCGCAGTTCGCCGAAGTCGTCCGCCGGGACCTGCCCATGACGCATCGCATGTTCAGCGCGATGGGCGAGCTGAGGTCGGTGACCTTCCGCGGGCGCGGC
>Ga0070686_100001018_pt1 | contig 16128 bp, 12 predicted proteins | sample KBSS23LmetaG_FD_65654 | JGI IMG/M metagenome (GOLD analysis project Ga0070686, IMG submission 65654) | Switchgrass rhizosphere microbial communities from Kellogg Biological Station, Michigan, USA - KBS S2-3L metaG | ecosystem: Host-associated > Plants > Roots > Rhizosphere ... | reverse complement strand
GATCGCGCAAGCCGAGATCGGCGGCCGGCCGGGCGCGTGTCTCACCACGCTCGGGCCAGGCGTCGCGTCGGTGGTCAACGGCGTTGCCTGTGCGTCGCTCGATCGCGCGCCGCTCATCGTGTTCACTGATGCGCCGCCGGCGGCAATGGCGGCGTTCGCGCACCAGCGCCTCGATCACCACGCGCTGCTGGCGCCGGTCGTTAAGTGGTCGGCTACGCTCACACCAGAAAGGCCCGACGCGGTGATGGCCGCCGCCGTGGCGCGTGCGCTCGCGCATCCCCGCGGTCCGGTGCACATCGAGTGTCCTGCAGATGTTCTGGGCCAGGCTGCGCGCGGCGAAGAGGCTGGGCAAGTCGCGCGGGTCGGGCAGGTCGGGCAGGTTGGCCGGGTCGAAACCGCGCAGGCCATCGAATCAATTGTCGCGGCGGCGCGCCGGCCGTTGGTGCTCGTCGGTCTGGGCGCGCGCGACCGCGAGGCCGCGACCGCCGTCCGCCAGCTGTGCGTGTCGCACAACCTCGACGCGCTCGTCACCTACAAGGCCAAAGGCGTCGTGCCCGACAGCGATCCGCATTTTGCCGGCGTGTTCACCCACGGCGTCGCTGAAGCGGACGCGATTGCCGGCGCCGATGTGCTGATTGGCATCGGGCTCGATCCGATCGAGCTGCTGCCGCGGCCGTGGCCGTACCGGCAGCCGATCGTCAACATCACGCCCTACGAGGTGGCCTGCGAGCACGTGCCGTTCATAGCGCAGTGGGTCGGCGAGGTCGACGCCGGCGTGCGACGAATCGCAAAGGCGCTTCGTCCCGCCGCCGATCGAAGGCGGCCGCCGACTCGGCTTGCAACTGCCGCGGCCCGCGCCGGGCTCGCGCCCGGCCGTGTCGTGGAGCTTGTCGCCGGCGCATTTCCGGACGCGCGCGTGACCGTCGACGCCGGCGCGCACATGTTCCCGGCGACTCTCCTGTGGCCGGTCGCCGAGCCGGCCCGCATGCTGATTTCGAACGGTCTCTCGACGATGGGGTTTGCGTTGCCGGCGGCGATCGGCGCCGCCGTCGTCGATAGCGGCGCTCGTGTCGTTGCGTTGACTGGCGATGGTGGGCTGCTGATGTGCGCCGGTGAACTGCTGACCGCCGCGCGCGAACGGCTGCCGATTGTCGTCGTCGTGTTCAACGACGCCGCGCTGACGCTGATCGACATCAAGCAGCGCCAGCGTGAACATCCGGCCGCCGGCGTGGCGCTCGGTTCGGTCGGGTGGCGGGCGCTGGCGGAGAGCGTCGGCCTCGCCGGACATGTCGCGTCGACCGAGGACGAGTTGCGCGCCGCGCTTGCTGCGGCTCGCGATGCCGACGGCCCGTCGCTCATCGAGGCGATGATCGATCCGCGCGGCTACGACGCGATGTTCAAAGCGCTGCGCGGCTGACCGCGATATAGAATCGACTCGCTATGACGAAAATGCTGTATGCGGTTGCAGGCGTCGCCGTTGCGACCGTGCTGCTCGCCGGCCAGACGACGTCCGGCCGGCTGCTCGTCCTCAACAAGGAGGACGCGACGTTCGTGATCGTCAACCCGGACTCGGGTGCGATCCTCGGCAAGGTGCCGGTCGGCGACGGACCACACGAGCTGATCACCTCGAGCGACGGCAAGTACGCATTCGCCAGCAACTACGGCAGCGGTCCGGCGCCCGGCCACACGATCTCGATGATCGACATCGCCGCGCAGAAGGAGCTCCGCCGCATCGACGTGGCGCCGCTGTCGCGCCCGCACGGCCTCGCGTTCGCCGGCGGCAAGCTGTACTTCACCGCCGAAGCCGACAAGAAGATCGCCCGCTACGATCCCGCCGCCAACAAGATCGACTGGCAGTTCGAGACCGGCCAGAACGCTACGCACATGGTGCTGCCGACGAAAGATCTCCGCACCATCTTCACGTCGAACATCGCGTCGAACAGTGTCTCGGCGATCGAGCAGGGCAGCGGCGGCGCGTGGAACCAGACGGTAATCGCCGTCGGCCAGGGGCCGGAAGGCATCGACCTGTCGCCGAACGGCCGCGAGGTGTGGAGCGCGCACTCGCGTGACGGCGGCGTCTCGGTGATCGACGTCGCGTCGAAAAAAGTCACACAGACGATCGCGCTGGGCACCAAGCGGTCGAATCGAATCAAGCTGACGCCGGACGGCAAGTACGCATTGGTCTCGGACCTCGAAGCCGGCGACCTGGTCGTCGTCGACGCGGCGGCGCGAAAGGAAATCAAGCGCGTCGCGCTCGGCAAATCACCGGAAGGCATCCTGATCGCGCCGGACGGCGCGCGGGCGTTCGTCGCCGTGAACGGCGACAATCACGTCGCGGTGGTCGATGTGAAGACGTGGGCGGTCAGCAAGAAGCTTCAGACTGGTCCTGGACCGGACGGGATGGCGTGGGTGAAGTGAAGCCACCCGATTGGGTGATCTCGGCGCCGGCGAGCGGAGCGTAGCATCGAGCTGTGATCCCACAGCCAGACGACCGCGAACTGCTCGACGCCTATTCTTCGGCGGTCACGCAGGCGGTCGACCGTGTTTCTCCTTCGGTGGTCAGGATCGACGCCGGACGCGGCAGCGGGTCCGGCGTGATCTTCACGCCGGACGGTCTCATCCTCACCAACTGGCACGTCGTCGACGGCGCCGCGCACGTCCGCGTGGTGATGGCCGACGGCCGGTCGTTGCCGGCGGATCTGGTCGGCGACGATGCCGACACCGACCTTGCGGTGGTCCGCGCCGACGCCTCGTCGGAGCCGCCGCTGCCGTGGGCGACGTTCGGCGACTCGCGCGCGGTCCGCGTCGGACAGCTCGCGATCGCGATCGGCAACCCGTACGGCTTTCACCATTCGGTGACCGCCGGAGTCGTCAGCGCGCTGGGCCGATCGTTGCGGTCGCGGACCGGCCGGCTGATGGACGACATCATCCAGACCGACGCCAGCTTGAATCCCGGAAACTCGGGCGGGCCGCTGGTCACGTCGCGCGGCGAGGTGATCGGCATCAACACGGCGACGATCCAGCCGGCCCAGGGGCTGTGCTTTGCGATCGCGAGCAACACCGCGCGGTACGTCGCCGCGCGGCTGATCCGCGACGGGCGGATCCGCCGCAGCTACATCGGGCTGGCCGGCCAGACCGTTCCAATCCCGCGGCCGATCGCGCGTGCCAACCAGCTGGCGGTCACATCCGGCGTGTTCGTCGTGTCGGTGGAAGCGAGGAGTCCGGCTGCCGCCGCGGGGCTGCGCGACGGCGACGTCGTGCTCGCGTTCGCCGGCCAGCCGGTGACCGGCGTCGACGATCTGCATCGCCTGCTCACCGACGCGCGCATCGGGATCGAGACGCCGATGACGATCCTGCGAAGCGGTGCTCGGCGGCAGATGACGCTGATTCCCGCCGAGAAACCACGCTGACCGCGATTCGCTCCGGCCCGCCGGTTGAGAGATTAGAGCAAAACGCGCAGATCGCAGAGATCGCCGAATACGCAGATCTGTTTTGGGTTTGTCTTTGGAACAAAAAGATCTGCGGTCTCTGCGGGTTCTGCGTTCTCTGCGTTTGTGCTTTGATCTCGCGATCCGCATGACATGGCGAGCGGTCGCTGATCAGTCACAAGGTGATCAGGCCTCGCCGCACGGCGCGGCGGACGGCGTCCGTGCGGTTGACGGCGCCGAGCTTGCCGGAAATCGACGCGACATGAAACTTCACGGTCTGATCGCTGATCCCGAGCCGCCCCGCGATCGCCTTGTTCGCCAGCCCTTCGGCGAGCAATTCGAGCACCTGCACCTCACGCGATGTCAGCGGCTCGTTCTTCAGTTCGTCCTCACCGACATCGAGCATCGCGTCGTTGCCGCCGCCGGCGCTGCCGACGAGGATCGCATCGGCGGCGCCCGCCGCGGCGCGGGCAGCGGCGAGCGTGGCGTACTCGCCGACGACGTCCATCGAGCCGTTCACCTGCGCGCGCAGGCGCGCGCGCTCTGCCAGAGTGCCGACGAGCAGGATGCGCATCTACGTAGTTAGAGTGCGTTTCAACATTAACGTAGCGCAGCCCTTCAGGGCTGCCCGACGGCCGTTCAGCAGGCCTGAAGGCCTGCGCTACGAACGGCCATCAGCCATGTCTCAATCCAGCCTGTGGACGCTCTCCAAGAGTGACCGTGAGCTCGACGCGTGATTGCCCGCGCAACACGCTGATCGGCGCACTGCGGCCAGCCGTTCCCAGCAGACGCCCGAGCAGCTGCTCCGGCGAGCTGACCGGCTGGCCGTCGAACGCGAGCAGTAGATCGCCGACGAGCACGCCGGCCTGCGCCGCCGGACCGCCGGCGGTCACGCCGATGACGAGCAGCGCATGCTCGGTCCCGTCGGCGCCGCGCTGCGCCTCGGGCAATTCGACGCGCTGTCCGGCGAGCCCGAGGTAGCCGCGCTTCAGCCGCCCGTGCAGTACCGCGTCGGCCGTGCTCCAGGCGATCGCCGCCGGAATCACGACGCCGAGGCCGCGAATCGCCGACGCGGTGGCGACGCCGAGCAGCGCGCCGGACGCATCGAGGAACGCGCCGCCGGCGAAGCCGTCGTGCATCGGCGCGCTGGTGCGAATCACCTGATCGACGGCGAGGCCGCGCCCGGTCGGCAGCGGGCCGCCGATCACCGATACGAGGCCGGCGCTGGCGGTGACGACGTTGCTCCACGAGCGGGCGACGGCGAGCGCGAGCTGGCCGACGCGCGCGTCGGCGGTCGATCGCCGGATCGGCGCCAGGCCGAGCCGCGGCACGCGCAGCGCTGCGAGGCTCGTCGTCGGATCCCAGCCGGCGAGCTCGGCGTCGAGCGTCTCGCCGTCGCCGCGGCGGACGTGGAGGTTGTCCTCGCGGCCAAGCGCGCGCACGGTGGTGAGCACGACGTCGTCGGCGTAGACGAGGCCGCTGGCGGGGCGGCGGCGTCCCTGCACCTGGACGACCGATGGCGCCGCGGCGGCAACCGCGTCGGCGAGCTGATTGGAAAACGTGGTGAGAAGGTCGGTGGTCATGCGCTCATCGTCGCAGAGCCATTGACGGTGCACATCACCCATAAGCGTAGGCGCGGGCGAGGGCACGAAGGCGCTATGATGGCGCCTTTCCGGTGGAGGGTGCATGCGTCGTGCGGTGATGATCGCGTTGGTGCTGCTGACGGTGATGCCGGCGGGGGCGCAGCGGCCGTTGATCTCCACAACTCCAGAGACGCCGTTCAAGCTGGCGACGTTTCAGGCCGAAGGCAAGACGCGGCTCGGGCTCGTCCTCGGCGAGCGGATCCTCGACATCGAGGCGGCGCACACCGCGGTTGTCCAGGAACTGGGTCTGCGGGGAACGCCGCCGATGCCGCGCGACATGCGGGCATTGATCGAGGACTATGGCCGGCTGGCACCGCATCTCTACCGCATTGCCAACCGCTTCAAGGACGCGAGCGCCGAGGCCCCGGCGTTTGCTTTCCGCGTCGACCGCGTCGCCATCGTCGCGCCGATCAAGTATCCGTACAACCTGCTCGCCATCGCCGCGAACTACAAGCTGCACGCCGGTGAAATGTTTCCGCCCGGTAGCCCGCAACAGAAGGCGGCGCTCGAGGCCGATCAGGACAAGGAAGACCCGGTGTTCTTCGCGAAGTCGCCGCGATCCTGCATCATCGACCCGGACGAGCCATACGTCATGCCGCCGGGCCGCAACATCGACTGGGAAGGCGAGCTCGCGATCGTGATCGGCAAGCAGGCGCTGAACGTCACTACCGCGCAGGCCCACGACTACGTCTTCGGCTACAGCATCATGTACGACGTCAGCGATCGCGGCGGCCAGGGCCGTCCGCTCACCGGCATGTTCCCGGGCCCGAACTGGTTTGCCGGCAAGAGCCGCGACAAGTGCGCGCCGTTCGGACCATTCATCGTGCCGAAGGAGTTCGCGCCGAACCCGCCGCACTTTCACATCGTGACGAAAGTCAACGGCGTGGTGAAGCAGGACGGCAACACCGCCAACTGGATCTGGGACGAGGCGCACATGGTCCGCTACCTGACGTCGATCCTGACGCTGTTTCCGGGCGACGTGATCTCGAGCGGCACCCCGGACGGCGTCGGCGCCGGCCGCAAGCCGCCCGAGTTCGTCAAGCCGGGCGACGTCGTCACCATCGACATCGAGGGCATCGGCACGTTGCGCACGCCGATGAAGGCCGCGGCGGCAGGTTCGGCGCAATGATTTGGCGTCGTACCGCATCTCGTTCCATTGACCTAGACGTAGCGCAGCCCTTTAGGGCTGCCGCAAGGGCAGGCCTGAAGGCCTGCGCTACGGTCGCGGCGCTGACGCTGATCGCGCCGACGATGTTCGGCCAGACATCGCCACCCGAGACCATCCTCGTCAACGGCCACGTGATCACGGTCGACACGCGGTTTGCCATCGCGGAAGCGGTGGCGATCGGCGGCGGCAAGTTCACCGCGGTCGGAACGAACGCCGACATCCGCAAACTCGCGGACGCGAAGACGCAGACGATCGATCTGCACGGCGCGACAGTCGTTCCCGGCCTCGCCGACGATCATCTGCACGACGCCGGCGGCGGACCCGGCGTCGATCTGTCAGCGGCGCGGAGCCTCGCCGATGTCGTCGCCGCGATCGGCGCCCGCGTCAAAGCCAGCCGGCCCGGCGACATCGTCGTCTCGAACAGCGACTGGCACGAGGCGCAACTGAACGAGCACCGGCTGCCGTATCGGCGCGACCTCGATGCGGTGTCGCCGGACAATCCCGTCGTGCTTGTCCGCGGCGGACACGAGTACATCCTGAACTCGGCCGCGCTCGCGAAGTGGAAGATTGCGAAGGACACGCCGCAGCCAAGCGGCGGGCGAATCACTCGCGACGCTCAGGGCGAGTTGAACGGCGAGCTGATCGATCGCGCCAAGTCGCTGGTGCAGCTGCCGCCGCCGCCGCCCTTGACCATCGACGCGCTCGTCGCCCAGCACAAAAAACTGAACGCCGCCGGGCTGACCAGCATCCGCTATCCAGGCGCCTCGGTCGAGCAGTACCACCTGCTGCAGCAGATGGAGCAGCGCGGCCTCCTGACGATCCGCGTCAACCAGCTGCTCCGGTTCGGCGCTGACAACGCCGCGGCAATGCGCGAGGCGATCGCGGCATCGCACCTGAAGCCGGACGACGGCGACGAATGGTTGCGGATCGGCGGCATGAAGCTGGCCGTCGACGGTGGCTTCGAGGGCGGCTGGATGCGCGAGCCGTACGCCGAGCCGTGGGGCGAGCACGGCACCTTCTTCGGCGTGAACACGATGAAGGCGGCCGCCTACACCGATGTCGTCAAGGAGTTGAATCGTCTCGGCTGGCGCGTGGCGACGCACGCGGTGGGCGACGCCGCGATCGACGAAGTGCTCGCCGCGTACGAAGCGGCGAACGCCGAGCGTTCGATCCGCGGCAAACGCTGGACGATCGAGCACGGCTTCATTCCGCAGCCGGATCAATTTCCGCGCATGAAAGCGCTCGACCTCGTGATCTCGGCCCAGGACCATCTCTATCTCGCCGGTCCGAGCCTGGTGAACTACTGGGGCGCCGCCCGTGCCGCGCGCACGACGCCGATGCGCACCTATCTCGATCAGGGGTTCGTCGTCGCCGGCGGCACCGATTCGGCGGTGGTGCCGTATCCGCCGCTGTGGGTCTTCTATCACTTCGTCTCGCGCGACACGATCAGCGGCGGCGTGATGGGCGGCGATCAAAAGATCTCGCGCAAGGAGGCGCTGCAGGTCGAAACGATCAACAACGCGTACCTGACGTTCGAGGAGCGCATCAAAGGCTCGATCGAACCGGGTAAGCTTGCCGACCTGGTTGTGCTTCCTGAGGACATCCTTACCTGTCCCGAGAAGCAGATCGAGCAGATGCCCGTATCGATGACGATGGTCGGAGGCCGCATCGTCTATCGCAGACCGTAAGGCCTTACGCATCGGGTAACTTGTTCGGGCCGGACGGCAATCGATTCAACGATTTACGGCTGGTCCCGACCTTGCTCTGGGAGCCGCACCGTGACGCGACACTCTAGTTCCGTTTTCCTTGCTCTGCTTTTCGGTTTTACTCTCGTGGCGCCTCGTCCGGCTCACGCGCAGACGCCTGCGGATCCGCCCAACGCCCAGCCGCCCGAAGCGGCGGCGACAGCGGCGCAGGCCGCACCGAACGACGACGACGATGCGAAGCTCAGGCCGCTCGAACCGGATTTCACTGTCATCAACCTGCCGACCACGCTGCCGCTGCCGTTGCGCGCGGCAGGCAACTTCCACCTGACGCATCGCTTCGTCGGCGTCAACTACGCGCAACAGAGCTTCAGCGAGATCGCCGAGAACCTCTTCGGCTTCGACGGCCCGGCGGTCATCCAGCTGGAATATCGCATCGCGGTGATGAAGCACCTCGAGGCGATCGTCGCCCGCACCAACTTCGATCGCACGATTCAGTTCTCGGCCAAATACGACGCCGTCCATCAGGACAGCGGACGGCTGTTCGGCGGTGGTCTGTCGCTGATCGCCAGCGTCGAAGGCAGCAACAACTTCCGGGCGCACGATGCGAACAATCTTGACATCGGCTACAGCCCGGCACTGGGCGCTTCGCTGTCGCACACGCTCGGAAAATTCGCGGCGCTCTATGTCGATCCGATCTGGGTCCACAACACGGTCCACGACGGCAACCCGGACCGCCAGGACACGTTCTACGTCGGCCTCGGCGCCCGCGTCCGCATCGTCCCCGGCACGTACGTCGTCGGCGAAGTGTCGCCGCGTGTCAGCGGCTACGGTCCGGGCGACGCGGAGTTCGCGTTCTCGTTCGAAAAGCGCGTCGGCGGGCACATGTTCTCGCTCGTCTTCGCGAACACCCAGGCAACCACCTTCGGGCAGATTGCCCGTGGTGGCAACCCGGAAACGCTCTACATCGGCTTCAACCTGGCTCGGAAGTTCTACTGATCAAAGGAGAATCTGACGATGACACGTCTGTCCGCACTGGCCGTCGCGGCCGCCCTCTTCGCGGTGGGCTGCAGTTCCTCCTCGACGTCGCCGTCGACGACGCCGACCAACCCCACTTTCACCGCTCAGATCTCGCCGGCGAACGAGAACCCGCCGATCACCAACGCCGAGTCGGTCGTGACGGGGAACGCGTCGATCACGCTGGTCACGACGAAGGACGCCGGCGGTAACGTCACCGCGGCGACGGCGACGTTCGTGGTCAACATCACGAACCTGCCGGCCGGATCGACCGTGAACATCGCACACATCCACGAGGCCCCGGCCGGCACGAACGGCTCGATCGTCGTCAGCACCGGTCTTACTCCGGGTGAGATCACGGTGACCAACGGTGTGGCCTCGTTCACCAAGGCGAACGTTCCGGTCACTGCAGAGGTTGCGAACCGGATCCTGGGCAACCCGGCTGGCTTCTACTTCAACGTGCACTCGACGTTAAACCCCGGCGGGTTCGCGCGCGGCCAGCTGCAGCGCGTTTCGTAAGGCGAGAGTCTCCGCGTACAAACGTAGCGCGAAGGCTTCAGCCGAGCGGTCGCGGTGATCGCTCGCCTGAAGGCTTCGCGCTACGTCGATCACGAAAGTACGGCGTTCTTAGAACGGCCGCAAGTCGCCGCGATAGGGAACGACCTGCCCGCCTTCAACCGTCACGTCGAAGATCAGCGGAGCATACCCGGGCGCCTGCACTTCGATCCGGTGCGTGCCGGGAATCACGGTCAACGGCTGCACGGTCCCGTCGAAGTCTGCGACCTTGCCCGCGTAATTGCCGTCGACGTAGACGTCGGCATCGTACGGCGAAATCTCGAGCGCCACGCCGCCGTAGAGCGGCGCGCCCGGCGCGATGTACACCGGCGCCCGCGGCGCACGATACCCGTAGACATACACCGGCGCTGAATACCGCCACGCGTACGGGACCGGATAGCCGGCGAAGATCCCGAACCCGATCGACAGGTGCGGACGGAAGATGTACGGCCGCGCGATATAAGCGTGCGGCGCGTAGTAGCGCGGCGCGTAGTTGTAGTAGCGGCTGTCGCGCCCGTAGTAGCGGTTGTCACGACCGTAGTAGCGATCGTTGTGATCGCCGTCGTAGCGGCCGTTGTTGTAGGACGGCGAGGTCCGCGGGACCGCGCGGCCGACAACGTTGTTGCCGCGCGTTTCAACGCGCGGCGCAGCGGCCGGCGCCTGAACGGAGGGTGCCTGGACCGGCGCCTGCACGCGCGGCGCCTCCTGTCGGGGACGAGCCTGTTCCGCGCGCCGCGGCTGCTCGGCTGCGCGCGGCTGTTCGCCGCTGCGCGCCGCTTCCCGCTGCGGCTGCGCCTGGCGCTGAGCGTTTTGCTCAGCTCGCGCCGCCTCGCGGCGCTGGGCGTTCCGTTCCTGTGCAAATGCTGGCGTCGCCGCCAAAACGGTGAGCAGCGTCGCGGTTAAGCCGAAGGATGTGAGCGTCATGCCCACCCGTAGCGCAAGGTTCCTGCCAGTATTTTTGCGCGAATTCTCGAACATTTTACGGCGGTGCGCTCAGCCGTGTCCTCGGATCAGGGCAGCAGTTGCTGAACTGCGCGCAGCACGTCCTCCGGTCGTGCCGGCTTCGCGACGAAGTCGCTGAATCCAGCCCGCAGCGCCGACGATCGGTCTTCGGCCCGCGCGTACGCCGAGAGCGCGATCGCCGGCACTCGGCCGCCGCGCTCCGGCGGCAGGCGCCGAATCTCGCGCATCATCGAGATGCCATCCTGACCCGGCATGCCAATGTCGGCGATGACCAGCGTCGGCACCGATCGCCCGATCGCGTCGACCGCCGCCTGCGCCGACGCGGCGGTGAACACGGTGGCGCGGCAGTGGGTCAGCAGTTCGAACAGCAGTTCGCGGGTGGCCGGATCATCGTCGACCACCAGGATCGACCGGCCGGCAAGATCGAGATCGGGCAGTGCACTCGAGCCAGCCGCCGGCGCGTCAGGCTCGTCGGTTGCCGCCTCGGTTCGCGACGGCAGAAAGACGCGAACCGTCGTGCCCTGGTTCACGCCCGGGCTCTCAGCCGCGACGCGGCCGCCGTGCAATTCGACGATGTGCTTGACGATCGCCAGCCCGAGACCGAGGCCGCCATGCTCGCGCGTAAAGCTCTGATCGGCCTGCCGGAACCGGTCGAAGGCAAACGGCAGGAACTCGGCCGACAGGCCGGCGCCGGTGTCGGCAATCGAAATCTCGATCCCGCCGACGACGTTTACGACGCGTGCGGTCACCATGCCGCCCGGCGGCGTGAACTTCACTGCGTTCGACAGCAGATTCCACAACACCTGCTGCAGCCGGTCGCGGTCGCCAACGATGTTGCGCACCGAGGGATCGATACCGACGGCGAGACGCAGCCCGCGCGCGTCCGCGGCAGGGCGGATGCTGTCCACGGCCGTCGACACCAGTGCCGGGACCGCGACGTCGGTTCGCGTCAGCCGCAGCCGGCCAGTGACGATCCGCGACACGTCGAGGACATCGGCAATGAGCTGTGCCTGCGCGAGCGTGTTGCGTTCGATCACCTCGTAGACGTACGGCCGCCGCTCGTCCGGCACCGCGGTCTGCCGTAGCATCGCGACCCAGCCGAGAATGGCGTTCAGCGGCGTGCGCAGCTCGTGCGACAGCGTGGCGAGGAATTCGTCTTTCAGGCGATTGGCCCGCTCGGCGTCGTCGCGGGCGCTGCGCAGTGCGATGAGCACGTCGCGCAGTTCGTACTGGCGGCGCCGGGCGCGCAGCGCCGCGCGGATCGTGCTGAGCACGGCGGCGACGCGGATCGGACGGTCGAGCAGCGTGACGTTGCCGAGCGTTTCGAGTGTCGTCAACGTCCGCAGCAGCGCCTGCGATCGGTCGCCGCCGGCGAAGAGCAGCACCGGGATGTCGGACCATGCCGGCTGAGACTGCAGCGCAAATGCGAGATCCGGAAGCGCGCGATCGTCGAGCACCTCTTCGGTGAGCAGCATCGCGCCGGCGCCTTCATCGAACGCCTCGACCAGCTCGCCGATGCTCGCGCAGCTCTTGCACCGCATCGCGTTGCCCGAAAGGAGGGACTCGGTCAGTTTCGCGTCGCGGCCAATCGGCGCGAACACGAGCACGCGCTCGTCGTCGGCGGTGCTGCCGGCGGAGGGGTCAGTCATTCTTCAGGAGCGGTCCGGTCGGGCCGATGTAGTGCGGCACGCCGGTGAGCACGCCCTGGAAATCGGTGAGCGCGGCGCCGACGCGCAGCGCGTTCGGGCCGATCTGCAGCTCGCGGATCGTCGTCTCATGACTACCCGAACGTTTCTTGACCACCGAGATCGCCTTGCGAACCTGGCCGGTGGCTTCGAAGAAGCGCAGCAGGATCACCGCGTCGGCGAGATAGCTGACGTCGATCGGCGTGATCATCGCGGTGCCGACAATGCCGTGCTGCGCCACGACGACCAGGGAGGCGACGCCGCGGCCGTTCAGATAGGCGAGCAGCTCGTGCATGCGGACCAGCGGCGCGTCGCTCTGCGGAATCGCGTTGAGGTAGCCGTTGAGGCTGTCGATCATCACCAGCCGGGCGCCGCGGACGTCGACGGCTTCGCGCACCAGGTGCAGGAATTCGCCCGGCGACAGGTCGCCGGGGTTGACCTGCACGAGTTCGATCGCGCCGCTCTTCACGCGTTCGGCGATTCGCATCCCGAGCGCGTCGCAGCGCAGCAGAAACGTATCCGGCCGCTCTTCGAAGAGAAAGATCGCGGCCTTGTTGGGCAGTTCCACGGCCGCGGCGTAATGCGCGGCGACGGTCGACTTGCCGCTGCCGGCCGGGCCGATCAGCAGCGTCGTGCTGCCCCAGGCGATGCCGCCGCCGAGCAGCAGGTCGAGTTCGGCGACGCCGCTCTTGACGTCGCTCGCGGCCTTGCGGACCTGGCCATCGGGCGGGGGGCTGAGCTGTGGAAAGACGACCAGCCCGCCGCGCTGAATCTTGAAATCGTGGAATCCCTCGATGGCCGCCAGGCCGCGCATCTTCAGGATGCGGACGCGGCGCCGCGCCCGGCCGTACTCGAACGGTAGCTGGTCGAGCAGGACGACGCCGTGCGACAGGCTCTGCAACTGCTGATCGGGTTCGTTGGCGTGGTCGTCGAGCAGCAGCACCGTGCACGACCGGCCGGAAAAGAATTCTTTCAGCGACAGAATCTGGCGCCGGTAGCGCAGCGGATCGCGCGCCAGCAGCCGCATTTCGGACAGCGAATCGAGCACGACGCGCGTCGGCTGCAGCCGCTCGATCACGTCCGTGACCTTCTGCATCGTCTCGCCGAGTTCGACTTCGGCGGGGTGGTAGAGCGTGTACTGATCCTGCTGCCGGCTGCCTTCCATCGCCGACAACTGAAAGAGTTCGAGACCGTCGAGCGACCAGCCGTGCGACGCGGCGACGGCGCGCAGTTCGTGTTCGGTCTCCGACAGCGTCACGTAGAGGCCGGGGTCGCCCTGCGACCGCCCCTGGAGCAGGAACTGCATCGCCAGCGTCGTTTTTCCAGTGCCCGGGTCGCCTTCGATCAGGTACATGCGATCGCGAGTCAACCCGCCGCGCAGTAGATGGTTCAAACCATCGATGCCGGTGTTGACGAGGTCGTGCATTGGCGCGGGATTATAATTCGCTTCCATGTTCATACCGGCTGCCGTTCGTTCTGTGGTCCTTTGTGGCGCCCTGGCGGCGGCGTGGTCGCTGGGCGTCGATGCGCAGCAGTCGAGTTATCAGCCGCGTGCGCTCACCGCCGCCGACTACCAGCGCGCCGAGCGGTTCATGCCCTACAACACGACGCCGCTGGTGCTTCACAGCGCCGGGCGCGCGACGTGGGTCGGCGGCCAGGCGGGCGAGCGATTCTGGTACCGGACCACTACCGAGCAGGGCAGCGAGACATTCATCGTCAATGCCACTGACGGAACCAAGAGCGTCTGCGATCTGCCGGCGTGCCGTGCGTCGGCCAGCGACAGCGGACGCGGCGGCGGACCGCCGTCGCGCCTCGACGTCCATTCGCCCGACGGCAAACGGACCGTATTCATCCGCGACTGGAACCTGTGGATCCGCGACATCGCCACCGGGAAGGAGACGGCGCTCACTAAAGACGGCGTCAAGGACTTCGGCTATGCCACGGACAACGCCGGCTGGACGCGCAGCGATCGTCCGATTCTCGTCTGGTCGCCCGACTCGAAGAAGATCGCGACCTTCCAGCAGGATCAGCGGCGCGTCGGGGAAATGTATCTGGTCGACACCGTGGCCGGGCATCCAACCTTGCAGGCGTGGAAGTACCCGCTGCCCGGCGACGAGACGGTGACGATGATCCACCGTGTGGTGATCGACGCCGACTCCGGCAAGGTCGTCCGCTTCCAGATGCCGCCGGACCAGCACCGCTCGACGTTGTGCGACGACCTGGCCTGCCGCGGCGGCGAGTGGGGCGACGTGCAATGGAGCGCCGACGGATCGACGGTCGCGTTCGTGTCGACGGCGCGCGATCACCGTCACGAGCAGCTGCGCGTCGCCGATGCCGGAAGCGGCACGATCCGCGATGTCCTCGAGGAAAAGGCTGAAACCTTCTTCGAGTCGGGCAACGGAGCGATCAACTGGCGCTACCTGCAGGGATCGAACGAAGCGCTGTGGTTTTCCGAGCGCGACAACTGGGGTCATCTCTATCTGTACGACGCAAAGAACGGCCGCGAGAAGCACGCGATCACCTCCGGCGACTGGAACGTGACGCAGCTGCTCCGCGTCGACGAGAAAAATCGGCAGCTCTATTTCGTCGGCGTTGGCCGTGAACCCGGACGTGATCCGTACTTCCGCCACTTCTATCGCGTCGGCATGGACGGCAGGAACCTGCAGCTGCTCACGCCCGACGACGGCGATCACGAGATCTCGCTGTCGCCGTCTGGACGGTACTTCGTCGACACGTTCTCCAGACCGGACGTTCCACCGGTCACGCAGCTGCGCGACGCCGACGGCGGACTGATCGCGACGATCGAGCGGGCCGATATCGCGAAGCTCGTCGCCGCCGGCTGGAAGCCGCCGATGCCGATCACCGTCAAGGCGCGCGACGGCAAGACCGATCTCTACGGCCTGCTGTACCGGCCGACCACGCTCGACGAGGCCCGGACGTATCCAATCGTCAATCACATCTATCCTGGCCCGCAGACCGGCAGCGTCGGGAGCCGGGTCTTTTCTCCGTCGCGCGGTGACGCGCAGGCGCTTGCCGAACTGGGTTTCGTCGTCGTCGAGATCGACGGGATGGGCACGCCGTGGCGTTCGAAGAAATTCCACGAGGCCTACTACGGCAACATGGGCGACAACACGCTGCCCGACCAGGTCGCGGCGATGAAGGAACTCGCCGGACGGTTCCCATGGATCGACATCGAGCGCGCCGGCATCTACGGTCATTCAGGCGGCGGCTACGCGACCGCCGATGCGATGTTCCGGTATCCGGAGTTCTTCAAAGTGGGCATCTCGGAAGCCGGCAATCACGACAACCGCGTCTACGAGGACGACTGGGCAGAGAAGTGGCAGGGCCTGCTGGAGAAGAAATCCGACGGCACGACCAATTACGACAACCAGGCCAACCAGCTCGTCGCCAGGAACCTGAAGGGAAAGCTGCTGCTCGCTCATGGCACCCTGGATTCCAACGTGCCGCCCAACAACACACTCCTCGTCGTCAACGAGCTGATCAAGGCCAACAAGGATTTCGATCTGCTGATGCTGCCGAATCGCGGTCATGGATTCGGCAACGAGCCGTACATGGTTCGACGGCGGTGGGACTACTTCGTGAAGAATCTGCTCGGCGCGGAGCCGCCGCACGAATACGAAATGCGCGCGCCGGCGGCGCGCACAGCGACTCCGTAGCTGAATGCTGGGGTCGGGAACCGTTTCCACAGCAACGGTTCCGGGAACGGTTCCCGGCCCCCTGATCTCTCCGCTAGACGACCGTCTGGCGGCCGCTCAGCAGACCAACGAGGAACAGCACGATCGCGACGACGAGCAACACGTGCACGAAGGCGCCGATCGTATAGGTTCCAACGACGCCGAGCAGCCAGGCGATCAATAAGATCACCGCAAGCGTGTACAGCATCACCACACCTCCGCTTGTTTCCGACTGCAAGGACTGGTGCCTGAACCGTATCCCGGTAGTGTC
>Ga0070686_100001014_pt1 | contig 16163 bp, 9 predicted proteins | sample KBSS23LmetaG_FD_65654 | JGI IMG/M metagenome (GOLD analysis project Ga0070686, IMG submission 65654) | Switchgrass rhizosphere microbial communities from Kellogg Biological Station, Michigan, USA - KBS S2-3L metaG | ecosystem: Host-associated > Plants > Roots > Rhizosphere ... | reverse complement strand
TTCGTCAACGACAGTTGGCGAGCGCGAAGTGATCTGACACTGACAGCTGGGCTGCGTTACGAATACAACACGCCGCCAGTCGACGCAGATGATCGAGCAAATGTGTATGACGTTAACAGCGGTACGCTGGTCCAAGTCGGAACCAACGGTGTACCTCGCAGCGGCTTCCATGCCGACAAGAATAATTTCGCGCCGCGTGTGGGCTTCGCCTGGACGGTCGGCGATGACCAAAAGACAGTTCTTCGCGGCGGCTATGGTGTCTATTATGATCAATCGCCGCTCGCACCCGCTGAGGCGCTCTATTTCAACGCACCTTACTTCGATAACAATCTCTTCTTCTCGCTGCCCGGATTGCCGCTGACACTAACCAATCCGTTTCCTTCGTTCTTCCCGTTCCCGCTGCCTGACTCAGCACTCGCGATCCAACGCGATCTTCGAACGGGCTACATGCAGCATTGGAATTTCAATGTCGAACGGCAGTTCGGAAGTGACAACCTCCTGGAAGTCGCGTATGTCGGCTCAAAGGGCACGAAGCTTTTGACTGCGCGAGATATTAATCAACCGCAACCAAGTGTGCTGCCGGCTGGTTTGCCATTCGTGCCGCGACCTAATCCGCGCTTCGACGATATCGATCTGTTGGAGTCGCGTGCTAATTCGAACTACAACGCGCTGCAGGCGAAATTCCAGCGGCGACTCAGTCGAGGGCTCTCTGCGCTTGCTTCCTACACGTGGTCGAAGTCGATCGACGATGCGTCTAACTTCTTCACCAGCGCAGGTGATCCAAACTTTCCACAGAACAGCTACAACGTCAGCGCCGAGCGTGGTCGATCAAACTTCGATGTACGGCAGCGCCTGTCAGTGAGCTACTCGTATCTGCTTCCGTTCGGTGAAGGTCGACAGTATCTGGCGAACGATGGTTGGGTGACGAAGGTGTTAACCGGCTGGGAAACATTTGGAATCGTCACGCTCCAAACTGGACGTCCTTTCACAGTCGCACTTCTTTCCGAAATTGATAACAGCGGAACCGGACGATCGATACTGGGTTTCGGCGCAAACGATCGACCGAACGTTGTCGGGAATCCTGAACTGAGTAACCCGACACCAGACCGTTGGTTCAATACAGCGGCGTTTGCTTTTCCTGCTCCGGGGACATTTGGAAACGCGGGAAGAAATATTTTGGATGGACCGGGATATCAGAATGTGAATGCGTCGCTCGTAAAGAACACGCACTTAACTGAGCAGGTGAATCTTCAATTTCGAGCGGAGTTCTTTAATCTGTTCAATCACCCGAACTTCAATCTGCCGGATAACTTTTTGGGATCGCCAACATTCGGCGTGATCAGCTCCGCCCGCGAACCGAGACATATTCAATTTGGGTTGAAGTTGTTGTTCTAGGTTTGCAGTCATCACGGGCTCTGATCTCTGCGACCTCTGCGTCTCGGCGTTACTCTGCGTTTCCTTCGGGTCCTTGAAGCCACTCAACAAACTTTGAATCAAAATAGTTTGTTGGGTGGGTTCAACGGCCCGAACAAAAACGCAGAGCACGCCGAGACGCTGCGATCGCCGAGACTAAATCACTCCGGAAGATTCATCACCTTCCGACGAATACCATTCTTCAGTACAAGTTCGTTGAAGTTTATCAACAAACCTATTTTCCATCCGCCGATCTTTAGATAAGTGACGAGCTGCGCCTCGTGAATTGGATGTAATGCGTCAACGCATTTTGTTTCCACTACAACAGTGTCCGCGACGATTAAGTCAGCTTGGTATACCTTCCTCAATCGCATTCCCTTGTATTCAAGCGGCACAGGCCAGTGAATTTTGACGGGAATGTTTTGGAGTTGAAGTTCGCGTGCGAGAGATAACCGGTACGCCGATTCGAGTAGACCGGGTCCTAATGCCCGGTGTACTTCGATAGCTGACCCGATGATGCGACCAGTGAGAAAATTGACATCGTGAGGCATGTCGAGAATTCCTTTCTGTTTTGAGTGAGGTGGGTGAAACTTACTTTAGGCTTAGGAGTTCAAAAACTCAACTCCCTGTCAGACTCAGCGGTCTCTGCGTCTCAGCGTCCTCTGCGTTTTTGTTCGGTCCATTGAACTCACTCAACAAACTATTTTGGTTCAAAGTTTGTTGAGTGGTTTTCAAGGACCCGAAGAAAAACGCAGAGCACGCCGAGACGCAGAGACCGCTGAGTCTGACAGGAGTGTATAAGTGTCGCGGAAACCATGGCTCTATCGAGAGCTGACTCCTTCGACCTTTTATTGTTTCGGTGTCGCGAGCTTCTCTTTAGCCTTTGCATTCGCGCGTTCATAATTAGCTTTGAATATCGCTGCGTTCGGATCACCATTCTCCTGGCTTACAGTTCTTGCCTTATCGTAAAGCGGCAGAGCGAGATCCAGTCGTCCTTGTTGCTCGTAAGCTTCAGCCAAACTGTCGTAAACATTCGCGGACGCTGGATAACGTTCGGTGTTTGCTTTGAAAACCGCAATCGCTTCGTCGGGCTTCCCTTCAAACAGAAACTGATATCCCATTTGATTGATCAGATTCTCAGGTACCGGAATGTTGTAGCCGAACTTTTCACTGAGTTTCTTGTAATGAGCATCAGCGCCTTTCAATCCTCCAAGCACCGCACCGCTTTTCAAATCTCTTGGCCCTTGCCAACCTTCATAAACTTTTCGCAAGCCGACATAGTGACTTCGCAAAACAACCGAGCCGTGGTCTTCATCCGACATCCGCTCAGCCTGCCATTCGAAGCCTTTGATATCAGTTTTTGACAACAACTCTTTAAGGCTGTCGAACGTCTCTCCGATTGCACCCGGCTCGTTTCCGATCGACACAAACAGTGTAGCTTTCATTTCTTTTTGGTTCTTCAAGAACTCCTCGACCCGTTTCATCGCCTCCTTGTTTGCCCATTGCAATGAAGGGCTGACGGCGATGTATGCGTTAAAGAGTCCAGGTTTCGTGATCATCGAATGGATTGCGAATAAACCACCCAGCGAATGCCCGGCAAAGATTCTGTACGGTTGCACTCGGTACTGCTTTTCAATCTGCGGTATCAGTTCAGTCTCAATAAACTTCAGAAAGTTATCGGCTCCGCCACTAGTCGGCGCTTGAAGATTGCCCGCAGGGTCCTTCGCTGTAGATTTGACGGGCGTTAAGTCTCTGGTGCGATCGGTGTTAGTGATGCCGACAACTATAAGTTCCTCGATACGACCATTTCGATTCAAGAATTCGATCGTGCTGGCCGTATGGCCCATATGCGCGTCGCCATCAGTCATATAGAGCACCGGGTAGCTGACTTTGTTAGTCTCATAGCCCACTGGCGTGCGCACCAAGACCACACGATCTTCACCGAGCACTGCAGACTTGATTGTGAGTTTCGTCACTTTGCCCGTCGCTGGTTGTCCGAACACAGCGCTCGAAACGACCAACAGGAACAGGATTGCAATTAATGGATTGATTTTGGATAGGCAACGAGTAATCAAGGCGAACCTCCGAGATTTCGGTTTGGATACAATGTGGGCAACGCACGGGGAGTGGTGAATCTTACTACACTCCACACCGAAGTCGCTTACCCGAGTTCAGCTTATTTGTTTAGCGCTTTGCTTTGGAGCCGTTCGAGCCTTTCGGCTCACGATACCAACGCGTGCCTGACGCATATTCCTTATCGGTTGGTCTAAGCCTAGTGAGTGAGCGCTTGGGATCGATATGCGCGCATGCGACGTGTATAGCACTTATCGCTGCCATTGGTGCTACGTAGGAATTTAAGAAAGAGGGACTCACAACCGGCGCAACGATATGCGAGTCACAATGTCTGGCGATCGGTGAGGTTGCGCTGTCGGTTATGCCGAAAGTTGGTACGCCCTGCTGTTTCGCGAGGAGTGCTGCTTCTACAGTGTCCTTGAGACATTGTCCGAAGCTGATTGCGATTAGAAGATCCTTGCCCGTCAACACCTCGACTTTGTATTGCAGATTACCTGTACTTCCTCGCGGCGCTTCGGCGTCGAATCCAAGAGCCAACAACCCGTATGCGAGGTAATAAGAGAGTGAAGCTGCGAAATCTAAACCAACGATGAGGATCCGCCTTGCTCTTTTGATCAGCTTCGCAAGTTCGATCAAACGCTGACGATCGAGATCCGAATTCAACAGATTGAGATTTGCGATCGCTTTCTCTAAAGCATCATCGATGTGATCGGTGACGCTCCTTTTTTCTTTCGTAGCTGCTTTGAGAGCGGTGTATGGCGTTATTCTGACAACGAAATGCTGACGCAGATCAGCGGAGAATTCTGCGAAGCTTTTGTAACCCAGTACTTGTGTGGCGCGAAGGATCGTGGTCGCATCGACGTGATAACGCTTAGCTAATTCTCTGGAAGAGAGAAAGCACGTTTCGTCTGCGGAAGCGAGTATCGTGCGGACTAGTTGCTGTCGTCGCGGGTTGAGTTTTGATCTTGCGCGTGCGAAGCGATCTTCAATCGAACTTGGCAGACTATTGCCGTTGGCTCTAACTGAAGTAGTTGCTGGTTTGCTTGGTTTCTTCTGCAAACGAGGCCCTTCACTAGCGTAGATGTAGGGGCGTCTCTCCGTGGGCGCCGCCCGTTTTTCTAATTCGAGGATGGACCAACAAAACCAGCAAAGACGGGCGCAACGGAGTGCCGCCCTTATAATTATTTCAATCGACCGATTGAGGGCTGGATGCGCTCTTTCGTTTGTGTCATGGCATCAATGTAGTCGACGTCTACCTCAAAGCCGATTCCGCTGCCGGTCGGGACGTCCACCGTTCCCTCAGGCGAGACAGTTACCTCCGGAGTGATTACATCGCGCGCGAAGTAACGTGAACTCGCCGAGATGTCACCCGGCAGTGTGAATCCTGACAGGCTCGCAAGCGCTATGTTGTGTGCTCGACCGATGCCCGACTCCAGCATCCCACCACACCAAACAGGGATCTTGCGCGCCTCACACGCGTCGTGAATCGCGAGCGCCTGTGAGTATCCACCGACCCGGCCGATTTTAATGTTGATGATTCGACAACTCTTCAAGTCCAGTGCCTGCCGTGTTCGCTGAATGCCTGTGATGCTTTCATCAAGGCAAATCGCCGTTTTCATCATCGATTGAAACTTGGCGTGGTCGATCAGGTCGTCATGATCCAATGGCTGTTCGATCATCAGCAGACGGAAGTCATCCAATTGCTTTAAATACTCTGCGTCGGAAATTGTGTAGGCGCTGTTTGCATCGACCGACAGCAGGATCTCCGGATGACACCGCCTGACGTCACGCACAATTCCGATGTCCCATCCAGGTTTGATCTTGAGTTTGATTCTCTGATAGCCGAGCGAGAGATAACGATTCACCCTGTCGAGCAGTTTTTCGAATGATGGCTGGATACCAAGACTAACGCCGACCGCAACACTTGACCGAGTTCCGCCGATTAATTGCGACAACGACTGATCTGACAAACGGCCCAACAGGTCCATGTAAGCGAGTTCAAGTCCTGCCTTGGCCATGTTGTGACCGCGGAACGAAGTGAAGCGACTGGCAATATCAGTCAAATTCGTTACGCGATCCGACATGAGTGCGGGTGCGAGATAATCCCGAATGATGTGAGCAGCGGTTCCGACCGTCTCGTAGCTGTAATGCGGCTCTTCGGCGGCGACTACCTCTCCCCAACCAGTTTGACCTTGCGCCGTGACACTCACGAGGAATATCAGTCGCGAATCGATGCTCCCAAAGCTGGTTTCGAATGGTTCATGGAGCGGCAGTCGGATAGTTCGTAGTTCCACTCGCTCGATCTCTAACGGGATCGATTTCATTTCGCACGGCCGCGCCTGCACTTCCGATACGTGTTGCATGGGCGCGCAAGATAACAAATCCAATTTTGTGTAGCAAGTTCGTTTTGCAGCATATGCAGCATTATTGACATTATGCAGCAGTTGCTGTAAACAAACACGCATCTAGTTTCTGCGTCTACCTGTTCTGCTTTACAACTGTCAGAAATCTAATAGGTCCTGTGGAAGCCCGTAACGACTTTCTAGAAGGAGCAGACGTCATGAAGGCAATCGTGAAAGCACGAATCTGCAATCCGTATACATGTGCACGCACCGCGCAAAGCGCACGAGTGGTCGCACTTATTGGTCTCTTCATCGCAATTTTCCTTTTCCAGCCTTTGTCTCGAAGTCTGATGGCTCAGACCACGACTTCGACGATTGAGGGCACAGTCACCGACGCTAACGGCGCAGTCGTTGCCGGCGCAGAAGTAAAGGTGAGTGGGACGACGCTGGGTGCTGAGCGAACCACCACGACTAACGAAGAAGGGTTTTACCGGCTCGCAGCATTGCCGGCCGGCAGCTACACCCTGACATTTTCCGGCAGCGGCTTTGAGTCTTACCGGTCAACCGTTGAACTAACAGTGAACCGCGTAGTGACCTTCGACGTGCAAATGAAAGTCGGAAAGGTAGGAGAAATAGTAGACGTTACTGCTGACACCCAGCCGTTGGTCGAACCAAATTCGTCTTCCACAGGTGCTACTGTAACGCCGCGTCAGATCACAGAGTTTCCTGTCAACGGACGGAATTATCTTGACCTGATGCAGCTCGTGCCTGGTGTCGCCATTAACCGGCAAGTCAATCCGAACAGCGACAATGCGAACCCGGTCTTAGGTGAGCGAAGCGGCAATAATAATTTCTTCATTGATGGACAACCCAACAAAGATACTGTGAATGGCGGCGCTGCGGCGCAGTTCAATCAGGAAACCATTGCGGAGTTTCAGGTTCTCACGACCGGTTTCAAGGCCGAGTTCGGACAAGCATCTGGAGCGATAGTAAACGTCATTACCAAGAGCGGCAGCAATGGATTTCACGGTGTTGGTTCGCTCTTTCACCGCAACGAGGCTTTCGATTCTGTGAATTCTTTGGACCAAAACGTCTCGGAGCCACCCCACCTTCGCCGATTCGACTATAGCCTGGCGGTCGGTGGTCCCATCTGGAAGGATAGAATTTTCTTTTTCGGCTCATCGGAGCGTATAACTGAAGACCGGGGAATCGACTTCAAATTCCCAACTTTCCCTGCGACTCCCGCATCATCTCGCCTGCTTCAGTTGCTGCACGAACAGGAGGATCCGCTGGATGGTCCGCAGCGTGCTCGCGACATCCGGAATTTCTTCAAACTAAATGAGACGTTTGGCCGTCACGAGTTAGTACAAGAGTTTAATTATACAAACGGAAATATTACCGGTGCAGGTAGCGGCATTCCATCATCTCGAAGAAATACTGGGGCGCGCCACCTCCTTTTTGGCGCCGGCGACACTGTTTTGCTCGGCGAGCAGGGTAATCCCTGGATACTCACATTACGCGGTGCTTATCGCGGAGAGCCCTCACAAAATGTGCCCGCTTCGCCTCAGATTCAGGGACTTACCACACTAAACTCGTTCAGCGCTCAACAAATTTGTCCGCCGACGTGCGGCTTTTTTGCCGGACCTAGCGATCCTCCGGCGGTGCAATTCGGCAGCGCAGCAACCGCGTCAAATCTGGATCAGAAGTACACCTCCCTTTCGGCAAACGTGAACAAACTTGTCACTGATCACGACCTAAAATTTGGATGGCAGTTTCTCAAGACAAAAGTCGACGGACTTGATTCTCAGACTTTGACAAACCAAATCTTTGCTACGGTCGATGACTACTTGAACTTTGGTCCCGTAAATAGTGGCATTTTTCTTTTGCTTGAGGCGGGAGGTCCAACGCCTCAAGCCAATGAGATTCATCTGCGGAACAATTACAACGCTGTGTATGCGCAGGACGATTGGAAATTTACAAAAGACCTGACGCTTAATCTCGGACTCCGGTGGGACTACGATTCCGAATTCAAATCGAAGCGAAACTTTGCACCGCGTGTTGGCTTCGCTTGGGCACTGACTCCCAAAACAATTATCCGGGCTAACTACGGCGTCTTTTATGATCAGTTCCGGCTGGGACTCGTTAGTCGTGTTCCGGCCTTTGGTGGCGCTGACCGCAGAACGCAACAGCCGCTCTATTTCCCCCGCGGGTTTTATGGTTCGCCGAGCTTGGTGTCGAGTCTGGCATTCGCCGTCGGACTTCCAGGGCCCTGTATCTCAAACCATCTGACGGATGCACAAATTGCGGCTATGGGGGTCGGATGTCCGTTTGGTGGACCAATCGTCGGTGTAGACCGACTGAATAGAGTGGTTGCACCGGGCCACGCTCTTATTCCAGCAAACGTTCCGATCAACATCAGTAATATTCAATCTCTTTCTGGACTGACACCTGATCAATATTTGGCCGCTGCTGCCGCGGCGATTGGCCGGCCAGCAGGTTATTTCGTCTGGGGCCAGTTCGGTGTGCTGCAGAATCCGATAATTCCGCCGGCACCCTCGCCAGTTGCTGCTGACGCAACGTTCAAGACACCGCATACGAACAGCTTTAATATTGGCGTCCAGCGAGAGATAACAAACGATATCGTGATTGAGGCAGACTACTTTCACCGTCACATGGTAAATCTGCTCGGCTTACGGCTCAGCAATCTTGCCTTTAGGGCCCGAGTAGCCGGGATTGGCCGAAGCTTTGACCCTCCAGGCTCTCCCGAGTTGCCGACGTTCGGTCCCTTCTATGAAGGCCATTACGACGGTTTGGTGGTTAGTTTCAATAAACGCTTGAGCAGGCGCTACCAGTTCGGTGGGAGTTATACATGGGCCAGCGCCACCGACAACTCACTCGGCGTTGACACGCCCCCCACGGACAATTTCATCGGATTCGTGCCTGTCGTAACGGAACCGTGCCCAGCCTCAAACCCGACTTGCACACGCCAGACTAATGAAAACGGACCGTTCACAAGCAGGAACGGAAACCTCGTTCAGCAGGCGGGAACATTTCTCAACGGGCCCGATCTTGACAAAGGACCATCTAGTCTGGCGCTTGATCATATTTTCGAGGCACACGGCTTGGTAAATCTTCCGTGGCAGTTTCAGATCACAGGCATCTTTCGAACACAGACCGGATTCCATTTCAGCCGCTTCGATGAGGCGTCACGCGATCCGGATGGCAATGGCAATTTCAATGGCATCGATTTTACTGCTGGACGGAATGCCTTTTCGGCACCACCCTTTATCAACCTGGATATGAGATTCTCGAAGCGGTTCGACATAACGGAACAAGTTCGCCTCGAATTGCTCTTTGAGTTCTTCAACCTGTTGAACCGTCAAAACCCAGCCTCTGTGTTTAATCGTGTGAACCGACCACTTGAACCGTTCGGAGAGGCAAGCCAGGTATTGCCTGGGAGAGAAGGACAGGTAGGATTTCGAATCTCGTTTTAAAAGGATCGCCCGTTATTAACGTGAGCCCGGTTGAAAGTGAAGCCGAAGGCTCACGTTAATAAGAGCGCACTTGCTACGCCAGACTATGATTAAGAAGCTCGTTGCACTGTCTGTTCTTTTGATCTTTACTGCTCAATTACCCGGGCAGACGCGCACTCAAGGTCCTCAAGGTCAATGGCAGGGTACGCTCGAGGCAGGCGAGAGAAAGCTAAGATTGGCGTTGACGCTTTCCAGGAATCCTGATGGAACTTATTCAGGGACTCTAGATAGCCTCGATCAAGGTGCAACCATCGCGATCGAAGTAGTCAAAGTCGACGGAGATTCGGTTCACCTGGAGTTGACGTCAATAAGCGCTCGCTTTGTCGGCAAGCTCAATGCTGACGGCTCTGAATTAACCGGTCAATTCACTCAAGGTGACACTCTTCCACTAACTTTCAGACGCAGTTCTCCGGCTACTCCTACAGCGTCTCCAACGGCCGCTCCCGCAGCGTCTCCCCAGACACCCACGCCGCCGCAAAGACCAATCGATGTTCCGGTCGATGTTGAGATTCCAACTGCGCCTGTCATTTTCAGGGGTGGCGGAAAAACTCATTTAGTTTACGAGCTACACGTCACGAACTTCAGTCGTAGTTCCGCGGTGTTTACGCGTCTCGAAGTTCTCACACCCGACAAAACCTCGCTCGCTTCTTACGCTGGTGATGAACTTGCAGGCCGAGTTGTTCGTCCAGGTGTCGCGACTACTACCACTGAAGAGAAGTTGAAGGTTGGTCCAGGTCTTCGGGTTGTTACGCACATGTGGTTGACATTTGATAGTGCCGCAGCTGCTCCCAAATCAATCCAGCATCGTCTCAGTTTCAAAGTTGGCGATTATCCGGAAGAACTTTCGGTCACGTCTGCTCAGGCAAATGTCACGACTCCTTCGCTGGTTATTAGTCCACCTTTGCGCGGCAGTGAATGGCTCGCGGGCAACGGTCCGGCTAACACATCAGGGCATAGACGAGCGTTGATTCCAGTTGGCGGCGGAGCGCACATCGCACAACGGTTCGCAATCGACTTCCTTCAACTCAATCCCGACGGCAGGAGCTTCTCAGGAGATCAGAAAGACAACAAATCTTATCGATGCTACGGTTCGGAAGCTCTAGCGGTGGCCGATGGTGTCGTTGTAGCAACTAAAGACGGCATCCCTGAGAACATTCCCGGAGCAACGTCGCGCGCAGTTCCGATCACGCTGGAAACTGTTGGCGGCAATCACATCATTCTGGATTTGGGTAACGGTAAGTTTGCTTTTTATGCGCATCTTCAGCCCGGGAGTTTGCGCGTGAAGGTCGGTGATAAGGTGCGGCGCGGTCAGGTGCTCGGTTTGGTTGGTAACTCCGGAAACTCGACTGAACCACATCTGCACTTTCATATCAGCAACGCGAACTCCCCACTGGCCTCTGAAGGTTTGCCCTATGCGTTTACGTCGTTCGAGGTCCAGGGAAAAGGGTGGGGATGGAAGCCTACGACGCCTGCTGCAGCGACAGAAAAGCGTCAAAACGAAATGCCTCTCGAACTCGAAGTAGTACGGTTTCCTGAAAAGTGAAACCAACTTCAGAACGGGAGCGAAGCGACCGATTTCAATCAGAACAGTCACAACCCACGTGAAGATCGGTCGCTTCGCTCCCGTTCTGAAGTTGAGTTTGTTGGGAATCTGGAGTGGCGACAAGTTACGGCGAGGCAGAGCCGTCGCCTCACATCCGACGGCGGAGCAGTAACTTCGAGTTAGTCTCTTATGAAGCCGCAAAACATGAGGCACAACAACATCAAGATTAGTAGGCGCGATTTACTCAAGCGCGGGTTGACGGCCGGTGCAGCAGTGATAGCAGCGCCGATGATCAGTCGTGGGCGCTTTCGATTGTTCGCGAATTCGTTCACGGAATACTCGGTGCGCTCAGTCGATCTAATAAAGCAAGCCACGGTGATCGATATGCTCAGTCCGTTTGTAATTGGGTCAAACGGAAATAAGTGGTTTTTGAATCCGGACACTTTCACGACAACCGATCTGCAAAAGTATAAAGACTCAGGCATCAATGTATTCCATATCGCAGTGGGTACAGGTGGACGCGATGCATACCTCAGTACCCTTCGCTTTATCTCTTTATGGAACGGGTTGATTGCGAACAACGATGAAGGTCTGATGCGCGTCGATAGCGTGGCCGATCTTGAGCGTGTCAATACCTCGGGTAAAGTTGGTGTGCTCCTGGGCGTGCAGAATTCGGAGCACTTTCAAACTGTCGATGATGTAGATTTCTTTCGCGGGCTGGGCCAGCGAGTATCTCAGCTAACTTACAACACACGTAATCTGATCGGTAACGGTTCCACTGAGCGCCGTGACGAGGGATTAAGTGACTTCGGCGTTGCGATCGTTGCGCGCATGAACAAAGTTGGCATGGCCGTCGATGTTTCACATTGTGGGGATCGCACCACGCTCGATGCTTTCGAAGTATCTAAAAAGCCCGTTCTCATCACTCACTCGAATTGTCGTGCCCTTGTGCCCGGACATCCTCGTCTAAAAACCGACGAAGCGATTAAGAAAATGGCCGCAAGCGGCGGTGTGATGGGAATCACGGGCGTCCGAATGTTCGTGAAGGCTGAAGAGCCAACGACGATCGAACATGTGTTGGATCATTTCGATCACGTCGCAAAGCTTGTAGGTGTCGAACACCTTGGCCTCGGCAGCGATATGGATCTAGATGGCTATGACGATATGCCCCCTGAAGAGAACAAGCGGTTGCGCGCCAGCTACAAGGATAGCTACGGCTTCCGCGACAAGATCGATATCGAAGGCTTAGATCATCCGAAGCGAGTGTTTGATCTGACTGAGGGCCTGATCCGTCGAAAATATAGCGATCAAAACATTGAGTTGATTCTCGGTGGGAACTTCAAGAGAGTACTCGCACAGATTTGGACAGTGTCCTGATTGCAGGGCGGACCTCCGTGGCCGCCCGTTGTCCCATCGCGTCGGAAGGCGGCCACCCAGGGCCACCGCTACACGTATGAAAAAGTTAATTAGTTTTTCTTTTATCGCGCTTTTCTTTGCTACATCCGTTTGGTGTCAGGCTCCAACCGCGCCAAAGCCGGCAGAGGCTACAAAGGAAGCGACTCCAGAGAAGCCGTCTTCCGGTGCACACGAGTTAACAGCACCGGATGTTGAGGCATTTCTCGATGGACTAGTGCCGCTTCAACTCAAGGCGAACGATATAGCTGGCGCGACCGTAGCGGTCGTTAAGGATGGCCAAATACTTTTCGCGCGCGGCTACGGCTATGCGGATATCAAACAGAAACGGCCCGTATCGGCAGAAGAGACTTTGTTTAGACCGGGTTCCGTCTCCAAGTTGTTCACCTGGACCGCGGTGATGCAGCTGTTTGAACAAGGCAAGCTGGATCTCGATCGTGATGTCAACGAATACATCGATTTCAAGATTCCAGATGCGTTCGGCAAACCGATCACACTCAAAAACCTATTGACTCACACTCCAGGATTTGAAGAGCAAGTGAAAGATTTGTTTTCAGATTCCGGTACTCCGCCGCCGCTCGGCCAATATCTGAAAACGCATATACCGCGAAGAATCTATCCGCCGGGCACAGTGCCGGCTTACTCAAATTATGGGGCCGCACTGGCCGGATACATCGTCGAACGCGTGTCGGGTAAACCGTTCAATGATTATGTTGACGAGAATATTTTCAAACCCTTGGGTATGACTCGGTCGACATTTGCTCAGCCACTACCGCCGGCACTGAGCGGCCTCATGTCGAGCGGGTACAACGCGGCCTCCGACGGTTCGAAGGAGTTTGAGGTCGTCAATGTTCCGCCTGCGGGCAGTTTGAGCAGTACCGCCACCGATCTCGCTCGCTTCATCACTGCGCATCTTCAGGACGGACAGTTTGGCGATGTCCACATCCTCAAACCCGAAACTGCGCGGCTCATGCACACCCGATTGTTTGCACTAGCTGATGCAGCGAACGCGATGGCTTATGGTTTTTATGAGGAATCACGAAACGGGCGCCGGATCATTGGTCACGCAGGAGACACTCAGTACTTCCATAGCGATTCGCATCTGGTCCTTGATGCGGGGGTTGGGTTCTTCGTCTCTTACAACAGTGCAGGTAAAGGTGGCGCGTCTCCACGAACTGTTTTGTGGGAATCATTTCTTGATCGTTACTTTCCAGCCACACTACCCTCAGAACAAACACTGGCAAGCGCCAGCCAGGATGCGAAAACTGTCAGCGGCAAATACATGCTTAGTCGGCGAGGCGAAGCATCGTTTCTGAAAACGGCGTCATTAGTTAGTCAGATGACGGTAGCCCCGGCTGAAAACGGATCGATTGAAGTTGCCGAGCTCACTGGCGCCAATGGTCAACCCAAACGTTGGCGAGAGGTAGCGCCAATGACATTTCTCGAAGAGGGAGGGTGGGACAAACTTGTCTTCAAGCCAGACGCGAATGGTCGAATGCAACTCATCCTTCCTTATCCATTTTTCATAGGTCAACGAGTTGGCGTGTTGGAGAATAGCAAGTTAATTGTGCCTGTGATTTTGTTTTCACTTGGAATCATGCTCTTAACGCTGCTGCTGTGGCCTATTACATGGTTTGTGAGAAGACACTACGGTCATCGACTCGATTTGACGGGGATGGAATGGTTGCTCCGGGTGTTAGTGCGAATCGATTTCTTGTTGATTGTGGTCTTCGCCATATCCATCATCGGGCTCGTAACGTACGGGCTTGAACACCTTTGGGTTTTTAGTGATGCTGGCAACAAGTACTTTCTCATTACCCAGATAATCGGCATCGTCGGAGCCGTGGGCACGCTGGTAGTGCTCTTGAACGCGATACAGACTTGGACGAGTAAGCGCACACGGATCTGGATGAAACTTCAAGCAACAATTTTTGTTCTTGCGTGCCTCGGCTTTCTCTGGTTTGCCCTTGCCGGGAATTTACTGCGGTACACTTCCCACTACTGATGAATACCTTACCGCGTACTCTTGGTTTGCGAGACGTCATCTTTTTGACGATCGGGTCCGTGATCGGTTCAGGCATCTTTCTGGTGCCCGGCTCGGTCGTTCGACAAGTGGACGGATTCATTGGACCAGCACTCGCAGTCTGGTTAGTCGGCGGTGTGCTCTCGTTGCTGGGAGCGCTGACTTACAGCGAACTCGGCGCGATGAAACCGGCAGCCGGCGGCATCTACGTTTACATTCGGGAATGCTTCGGTGCGTTTCCGGCGTTCCTGTTTGGCTGGACACTCTTCTTTGTGATTAGTAGCGGTTCAGTCGCCACGCTTGCAGTTGCGTTTGCTACCTACCTCGGCGAGATCGCTCCCATTACACCGCTTGTGGCCAAGCTGATTGCAGTTCTGATGATCGCCATTGTTACGACGGTGAACGTGTTGGGCACGCGCAAGAGTGCGAATCTTCAAAACGTGACTACAGCTACCAAGATCATTGGAATTCTCTTGATGAGCGGCGCTTTGCTGTGGCTTGGGCGTGGCTTTCAGGGATCGGGAGCCGCGCTTATGCCTGATCATTTCAAGACGTCTCTCTTGTCTGGATTTGGACTCTCGATGATCGGCGTGCTTTGGGCTTATGAGGGTTGGCAATTTGTCACGTATAGCGCAGGTGAAGTCGTCAATCCGAAACGCAACTTGCCGCTCGGATTAGTGATTGGAACGGCAGCGCTTGTTGTTATTTATCTGACGGCAAATCTTGGCTACATCGCGGCGCTCGGTGCAACTGACATGGCAAACTCCAATCGGGTCGCTTCGATCGCTGTTGCTTCAACTATCGCTCCTGCAGCAGCCAAACTAGTGGCTCTAGTCATTTTGATCTCAATTTTTAGTGCCGCAAACGGGATCATGCTCACCGCGCCTCGTGTGTACTACGCAATGGCGCGCGACGGACTCTTCTTTGAGAAGTTGGCCCAAGTCCATCCAAGACTTCAGACGCCGATGTTCGCAATCATCGCGGGGGCTGTTTGGTCAGCCATACTCGCGGTCACAGGAACGTTCGACCAACTGTTGACCTACGTCGTTTTCGTTGGCTGGATTTTCTATTCACTAGCCGCCGCGAGCGTTCTTGTCTATCGAAAGCGTGATCCTAAAGCGGTTCGACCTTATCGTGTCCCTGGTTATCCAGTGACTCCATTACTCTTCATCATCGCAGCCGCGGCTCTTGTCTTGAATACTATTTTTACTCAACCGACGCGTGCGGCGATTGGGTTGGGCATGGTTATGTTAGGTGCGCCGGCATACATCATCTGGAATTCAAAGAGGTCTAAATACAAATCAGTCGAAGTTGAAGAGAACGCGTAGTGTCGTGAGCTTTTCACTGTTGCAAATCCGAGGAGGTCTTTCGTGAAGATACGTCTCTTTATTCTGTCATTCGCACTCTGTCTTATTGTTCCCGTTATCGCGTTTAGTCAGGGTACGCGATTGCTACGTCAGCCAACGGTGAGCCGCGACTCAATAGCATTTGAGTACGCGGGCGACTTGTGGATCGTCGCTCGCAGTGGCGGACAGGCACGGCGTCTGACCGCTACACAAGGTGCAGAAAGTTTTCCGAGCTTTTCCCCGGATGGATCTCAGATCGCCTACTCGGCAACTGTTGCGGGCAACACAGATGTCTACGTTATTCCGAGTGCCGGCGGTCAGCCGCGACGTTTGACGTATCACCCCGGACCTGATCGAGTTCGCGGCTGGACACCAGATGGTAAACGAGTTGTTTTCGCTTCGTTCAGGACCAGCGCGCCGCAGCAAGCGTACTTTCGACTTTGGACCATCGGGTTGGATGATGGCTTACCAACGCCT
>Ga0070686_100001013_pt1 | contig 16163 bp, 18 predicted proteins | sample KBSS23LmetaG_FD_65654 | JGI IMG/M metagenome (GOLD analysis project Ga0070686, IMG submission 65654) | Switchgrass rhizosphere microbial communities from Kellogg Biological Station, Michigan, USA - KBS S2-3L metaG | ecosystem: Host-associated > Plants > Roots > Rhizosphere ... | reverse complement strand
GTCCCGCCGCCGAGGTTTTTCGCATCAGTCCGGAGGAACCGTGGCGCACCATTCGCACGCGCTGGCGCGTCGCCGGCGAAGTTCCCGGTCCCATCGAAGGCGGCGGGCGCGCTTCCGGATATTTCACGGGCGCCACCGGCGTCACCATTTATCGCGGTGACGCGTATCCCTCTGAATTTTCCAACAACGCTTTCGTCGGCGACGCCGGTGGAAATCTCGTCCATCGCAAAATCCTCAAGGAAACCGGCGTTCTCTTCGAAGCCAGCCGGCCGGGGGACGAATTGAATCGCGAATTCGTCGCTTCTCGGGACACTTGGTTTCGTCCCGTCCAATTCGCGAACGCACCCGATGGCTGTCTCTACGTCATCGATATGTATCGCGAAGTGATCGAGCACCCGTGGTCCCTTCCGCCCAACCTCAAAAAGCACATCGACCTCGACAACGGCCGCGAACGCGGTCGCATCTGGCGCATCGCCCCCGAAAACTTCAAACACTCCCCGGCCCCAAAACTCGGCCGCGCCGCCACAACCGAATTGATCGCCGCGCTCGACAGCCGCAACGGTTGGACGCGCGATACGGCCAGCCGCCTTCTTTTCCAACATCACGAGACGGACGCCGCGCCGCTCTTGCGCAAAGTGAAATCACCGGCGGGCAAGGTCCACGCGCTCTGGGCGTTGGCGGGACTGAACCAGCTCGATCATGAATCCGTAAAGTCAGCTTTCAAGGCCGAACCTCCAATCATCGAGAACGCCTTGCGCTGTTTCGAACTACTTTCACCCGCCGACCGCGAGGATCTCGCCCCCGAATTATCAAAGCTGATTCAGTCCACTTCGCGCGTGCGCCATCAACTCGCCTGGAGCATCGGCGCCTCAGGAATAAAAAATCGCGCCGCGCTTCTGGCTCAAATTATCTCGACCGAAGCGAACGATCCCTGGATTCGTTCCGCTGTTCTCATCTCCGCGGGCGATGAAACCCAGAACTTGTTCACCCGCTTGCTGGACGATTCGAAGTTTGTCGCCGCCGAAGGCGCAATTGATTTTCTGGCTCTCCTGGCCTCGGCGCTGCCCGCTGAATCGTTGAGCGAGCGCCTGACGCAAGCCATGGCGTTGAAGGATCGCGCCGCCGCTTATCGAATAGTCGCTGCCTTGGCCGAAGCCATGAATCGCCGGAAACTTCGTCTCGATTCGCGCCTCGACCCTCTGTTCGAAGAAGCGGCGAAAGCCACCTCGGACCCCGAGCGTCTGGCCACGCTTCGCTTAATGCGATTCGCCCCCGCCACCGTCTCTCGACCCGTTTTTGAAAATGCCTTGAAGAATGGCAAGTCCGACCTCGTGCGCGTTGAAGCTTTTCGCGGGCTCATCGAAAATCCCCGGGCCGCCGCGACGGCCTTGCTGGAAAACTGGAACGCTTTGCCGACTTCGGTGCGACAGCGCGCCATCGACCTGCTGGTGAGCCGAAACGAAGGCCCCGCATTTCTCATCGACGCATTGAAGAAAGCACAAATCACCCGGGGCGATTTAACGGCCTCGCAAATCCAAACCTTGCGCCAGCATGGAAATCCCGCCATCTCCCGCCCTGCCCTGGAAATCTTCGGCAAAATCGATGCGGATCGCGCGGCGGTCATCGAACGTTTCCGACCCGCATTGGAAATGAAGGGCGATGTGAAGCTGGGTGAAAAACTTTTCACCGAACGTTGCGCGACCTGCCATCGCATCACCGGGCGCGGCTTTGCGGTCGGGCCGGATTTGGAAAGCGTGCGCGGGAATGGCCGCGAGTATTTGCTGACGCACCTGATCGATCCGAATCGGGAAGTAAATTCGCGCTTTGTCGCTTACACCGCACAATTGCGCGAGGGCGAAACGGTGACGGGTCTATTGGCGCGCGAAACAGACGGCGCGGTCACGTTGAAGCTGGCGAATGCGGAAGAGAAAACGATTCCGCGCGCGCAAATCTCGAAACTGACGGCGTCCGCACAATCGTTGATGCCGGTCGGATTGGAGGAAGGTTTGGACGTTGCGGCGCTCGCTGGGTTGCTCGATTTTCTGCAAACCGCGCGTTAAACGCGAGCCGCGTAAGCCTCGTCCAGCTTGCGCAATCGTCGCGAAAGATCGCGCGCGATGTTCAACACCAAAATGCTGTACTGATCCGCGCAGCTCTTGTAAAGCTGGTAAAACGCGGTCGAAGGCAGCGCAATCAATTCGGTCGTTTCGGTGGCCTGGACGGTGGCGGCGCGCGGCAACGTTTCAAGAATGCACATTTCCCCAAAGAAATCGCGTGGGCCCAATCGCGCGAGCAGCGTCTCCTCCGGCGTTCCAAAATGTTTCACCACACGGACCGCGCCGGACTTGATCAGGAAAAATTTCGATCCCGTTTCGCCTTCGGCCACAATCGTCGCGCCCGCGCTGAACTGGGCCACCTCGGCGCGCCTGAACAGCAGCGCCTGCGCTTCGTCGGTCAGCCCGGCGAAAATCGGCACACCGGCCAGAGGGGATTCCACGCTAAGAGCATAGCGCGGCGTGCGCGGACTGCCCACCGAAAATTTTTGCAATTTCTGGAGGCGATGTTTGAATGCACCGTCTATGACGAAACCGCTCGCGCTTGTTTTCTATGAGCGATTGATGCCCGGCAGCCAATTGGTGAACCGGTTGCAGGATCTGGGTTATCGCGTTTCGACCGCGAGCGAGTTGGCGGCGTTCGCGGCCCAGGCCGAAAAGGAAGGGCCCATGGTCATCATCATGGACCTCACGAGTGACAATGGCGACGTCAATGCCACGATCAAAAGCCTGCGCGCGGGCGCAAAAACGCAACACATCCCGATTGTCGGCTTCACGAGCAAGTCGAATAAAAAAGCGCAGGGAGCCGCGGTCGAAGCGGGCGCCAAATTGGTCGCGGTGGATGACGCGATTCTTCCGCAGTTGCCGCAATTGCTGGAACAGGCTCTTGAAGTTGATTAAAAATCCCACGATCGCGCCGCGCTGGAGGCCCTCGCCGGACGGGCTGGAGGTCCCGGTTTAAATTTATATGTCCATTCCATCTGTAAAATTGTCGAAGGGTATTCACGTCCTCCATTTGTTTTATCGCATCGACCGCGTGCGCTGGTCGGCGCTGGGGGCGGAAAGTTCGGGCGAAGCGTTGAAGCGGCTCGAAGCTCTTTGCCAGGCGAACAGCGCGGTGTCGAATCCGCGGCTCACCACTTACACGAACATTGGCGGGAAAGCGGATTTGGTTTTCATGCTCACGGCCGCCGAGCTGGGGCAATTGGGCCAGATGCATCGCGATCTCGAAGCGGCTTTTCCGCCGGGCGCGCTGCAAACGGTCTATAGTTATTTGAGCATCACGGAGTTGCCGGATTACGTGACGAGCGAGGAGGACATGAAGCAATCGTTGATCGCGGAGAAACTTGAACCGGGCAGCGAGGTGTTCGAAACGCGTCTCAAAGCGCTCAAGGAACGGCACGCGCAATATGAGCAATATCGGCTTTATCCCGAGATGCCGGATTGGGAAGTGATGGCGTTTTATCCGATGAGCAAGCGGCGCTCGGGGAATGACAATTGGTATTCGCTGGATTTCGCCAAGCGCAAAGAATTGATGGCCGGTCACGCGCGCGTCGGGCGCAAATACGCCGGGCGCATTTCGCAATTGATCACCGGCTCGACTGGTTTGGACGCGTTCGAATGGGGCGTCACGTTGATGGCGCATCAGGTCGATGCGCTCAAGGAAATCGTTTACGAAATGCGTTTCGATGAAGTGACCGCGCGCTTCGGCGAATTCGGCCCGTTCTACGTGAATTTGCGTTTGCAGCCGGCGGATTTGTGGGCGCATTTGCACCTTTAATTTTCCATGAAGCGCGCGCTCGCATTTTTGCTTTTGGTCGCCCTGGGCGGGTCGATCAAAGCGCAACCGGCAATGCGGGCGGGCGCGGCCCAGATCGCGATCACGCCTCCCGTTGGAGCTCCCCTGGCCGGTTATTATCATGTGCGCAGTTCCGAAGGGACGGCGGATGATCTGCATGCAAAAGCCATTGTGATCGATGACGGCTCGACCAAAGTTGCGCTCGTCAGTTTGGATTTGATTTCGACGACATTCAGCCTGACGCACGATGCCCGGGAGCAAATCGAAAAGCTCACGGGAATTCCGGGCGCGAACGTGATGATTTCTGCCACGCACGCGCACACCGGCCCGGAACTATCCGATCGCGGAACGCGCAGCGCCATTGCGGCCGAAAACGCCATCGGCGCCAACGACATCACGACGACGTACTCCGCCAATTTGCCGGCGCGGATTGCCGAATGCGTCCGTCTCGCGGCGGCCAATTTGACGAATGTCATGATCAACGCCGCGACGGGGCGTTGCGAAAATCTTGCTTACAATCGGCGTTTTTACATGAAAGACGGAACGGTTTCGTGGAATCCCGGCAAGCTGGTTCCGGACGTGATGGCGCCGGCGGGCACGACCGATCCGGAGGTTGGCCTGGTCCTTTTCGAACCGGCGCATACGCCTGCCCAATTGGTTCCGGCGCACGCGATGTATGTGAATTTTGCGATGCATCCCGACACGGTTGGCGGCGTTTTGTTTTCAGCCGATTATCCCGGCGCGCTGAGCCGGCGCATGGCGGAATATCACGGATCGAATTGCGTAACAGTTTTCGCGAATGGCACCTGCGGCAACTTGAATCATGTCGATGTGAATTGGGCGCGCACCCAATCCAGTCGCGCTGAAGCGGATCGCCTCGGAACCATTCTCGCCGCCAGCGTTTTTCTCGCGGAGAAGCAATTGCACGAAATCAAACCGGCGCCGCTGCGCGTGAAATCTGAAATCGTGAAGCTTCCGCTTGCGCCGATTACGCCCGAAGAAATTGAGCAGGCGCGACTCGTGGTTCGAATCGGCGATGACAAAACACGGCCGAAATTTATGTCACTGGTGAAGGCTTACCAGGTGCTCGACGTCGCCGCGCGCGAAGGCAAACCGTGGGAAGTCGAAGTCCAGGTGATCTCGCTCGGCGATGAACTTGCGTGGGTCAGTTTGCCCGGCGAAATTTTTGTCGAACTCGGACTCGCCATCAAAAAACGTTCGCCCTTCAAACAAACCATGATCGCGGAACTCGCGAACGGCAGCGTCGGTTACATCCCGGATCGGCGCAGTTATGCTGAAGGAAATTACGAAGTCACGAGCGCTCGTCCCGCCGCGGGCTCCGGCGAACAGCTCGAAGAAGTCGCCTCGCGCCTCTTGAAAGAACTTCACGCGGCTATTCCCGCCGGCATTCAGTAATCGTCCCCGGTAGGAATCGACGGCAGGAGATTTCGGCGAAGTTCATTTGGTAGAGAGTTTGAGGGGAAATCTCCTGCCGTCGATTCCTACAAATCAAAAACCGGTCGAAAACGTTTTCGCAACATACGGAATGATTGTGGCGTCGCTGGCGTGATTCACGGTGAAGGTGACGAGGATGAATCTTTTTCCACCGGGCAGTTCGACGAAGGCGGCGTCGTGCCGGGTCGTGCTGGTCCAACCGGCCTTCGACCAAAGTTTTGCTCCGGCGGGCAAGCCAGCGCCGGAAAATCCTTTGACCTGGTTCGACTCCGCGTCATCGGATTGCGACGGATTGCGTGAAAGCAATTCCAGCATCTGACGTGAGCGATCCGGCGTGACGGCTTTGAGGGTGGCGATTTCCATCAATAGGCGCGCGGTCGCATCGGTCGTCAGCATGTTGCGGTTCGTGTAATTCTCTCCGACAAAAAAGCGATCGCGCCCATACGGGCCTTCGCACCACGGCTTTTGATTCGTGTTGATCTTCTCGAAGCCGCGCCCAGCAAAATAGCGGTTCACCGCATTTCGTTTCTCGCTCCATTTGACCATTTCATCGGGCGCCAACTCTGGCCCGCTCGTCGTCTCGGTGAGCGTGTCCAAAACCAAATGCGTCGCCTCGTTGTAGGACAGAACGATCATGTCCTTCATCGCGCGGCGCAGTTCGGGCGTGTCCTTGATTTTGCCGTCCTCAAGCCAACGATGGGTTGCTTCGAGGTAAAACAATTTCACCACGCTCGCGGGATAAATTGGAACATCGCCACGAAAACTCGCTTTCGTTTGATCCGCCAGGTCGATGGCCGTAACCGCGATCTCCTCGCGCTTCAACGCAGGATACTTTGCCAAAGTTGCTTCAACGGTCCCATCGACCAGCGCCTTCACCTTCGCGGGCTGAGCGAAGGTCGTAATCGACACGAGAAAAAGGGCGAACAGCATTCTCATAAGTTCCATTTCAATAAACCTCATCGTGCGACCCGATATCGATCAGAGTCAAAACGACCTCGTTGCGTCGAAGGCCTTTTTCCTTTCCAAAAACGATGCGACAATCGTATGCGCACGAACAGGCATACAGCCCGGCAAGATCGCCGCTAAGATGATGGGTTTTCAATTTCGGATCGTCGAAGTTCCCTTCCATCCTCCGAAGCGCTTGCTCGATGCGCGGCTGCAACGACGGATTTTTCCGGACCAATCGCCGGAATGATCGCGCAAAACGCGGCGTCAGGACCAGGCGCGGCATTGCTCAACCTTCCTTGGTCAGGGCAGCCCGAAGTTGGCTAATGACCACATCGGCCGTTTCCGCTTTAAGCTTGCCAGAACGGTATCCCCTGGCCGCTCGCCGGGCCTCGACCGCGGCTTCGCTTCGCCATGCATCAATGCGGCGTTTTCGCAATAATTCGGCCAGTATTTCCTGTTCGTCCGCGGAGAGTTTCTCCGCGCCCGTCAGAACCTGATCGAGGGTCAGCGCACTCATTTCTGGATCATCGTTTCTCCGGCGCCGTTAATCAAGCGTTCAGGAGGCTTTGAAAAAGCGCATGATCGTGTCGCCGTGCTTGAGCAATTTGATTTCCTTGAGCGTCGGCGGAAATTCGAGCGTGTCGCGCTTGGTGTGGCCAAGAATGAAAATTCCATCGGGCGCAAGGAGGGGCGGCAAATTCGGATGATCCAGGAGTTGTTGGGCAAAGGACATCGAGCGCCGTCCGACATTCTTTTCGCCATAAGGCGGATCGGCAAAAATCAAATCAAACTGCGCGGTTTCGGCGGCCAGATGGTGGAGCGATTTGATTGCATCCTCGACGCGCAATTGAAAACGCGACGACTCGACGCCAATCGAAAGCAGGTTGTCGCGAATATGGCGCGCATGTTTTGACGAAAGCTCAACGCAGGTCGCATGGGCCGCGCCGCGACTCAATGCTTCGAGGCTCAACGCGCCGCTGCCGCCAAATAATTCAAGCACGCGCGCATTGACCACGCGCTCGCCCAGGCTGTTGAAGATCGCCTGCTTGACGAGGTCGGGCGTCGGCCGAACGTCCAATCCTTTTGGAACTTTCAGGATTCGCCCGCCCGCTTTCCCTCCGCTGACTCGCATACAATTTTATTCGAACGACCAGTAATGAATCGCGTACGGCTCCAACTGAATCGTCTGCGCCGCCGCATCGCGCTTGATCGATTTGAAAGGTTCCGGACGCAGGCGCGCGTTCTCGTCAGCGCTTGGAGCCGCCGCATCCAATACAATGTGGCGCGTGCGCGGATCTTTTTGCAAATTGTCGAAGCGCAAAGAAATCTCGACGGCTTCCTTCGAATAATTCCAGAGAACCAAATTCTGCATGCGCAACACCGGATCGTCCGCCGCGAAGGCGTGAACGCTCGGATGATCCGAAGTGACGCGCAGCCGCTCGCCCGCGAGCCGGCTCAGGAGTTTGAACGCAAAATAGGCGGGACGAATGGTGTTTTGATAATCGAACAAGCCATCGAACTGCGGCATGCGATTCCACCAGCGCGCCATGAACGCGGCGCCGCGTTCGGACATAAACGGCGTGAATTGATCGAGAGCCACGTAGTAATCGCGAATGTGATAATAGCACGAGTAATCGAGGCCGCCCTCTTTCATCTGCCAAATCGTTTCCGCCACATACGCGGGCTGAAAACGCGCGTCGAGCGGCGGATTCGTGAGGTCCATGTTCCATTCATCGAGAAACGTTTCGATCTTGAGCGAGGGACGTTTTGCCAACAGCTCTTTTATGTAATCGATTGTGCCGCGAACGCTTTTCGGATCGCTGCTGTAGATGTGCCAGGAAACAAAATGCAGCGGCACGGAGTTGTTCGCAGCCGCATCGAGCAACGCGGGCACGAGCGGCGAGCGAGAATTCGCCACGGCCGGTCCGCCCACGCGCGCGTCGGGATCGGCGCGCAAAATCGCCGCCGCCGTGTGCTGATAAAAGCGCGCGTAATTCTCCGGCTTGAATCGAAATGGGCAGCCGCCGTCTTCGCCAATGTCCGGCTCGTTCGCGACCTCCCAATAACGAATCTTTGCGCCGCGTTCCTTGTAGTGCGTGACCAGATTGAAAACCAATTTCTCCCACGCCGCGTAATCGTTCGGCTCAACAATGTCCTGGTTGATCTCGGGAAAGAGAACGCGCGGCTTAAAACAAATGCACATCAACGGCGAAGCGCCGGTTTGCAAAATTGCATCGACGTTCTTGTCGAGCGTGTCGAAGTGATAGCGATCCGGCGCAGGCAACAGGTTGAAATATTCCTGGATGAACAACCGAATGACCGCCGGATGCAGCGCGCGAATTTCCGCGATGCGATTGTCCCACATCACGTGATCCGACAAGCCCCCCTGCCCTAATGCCATTTGATTCATCCGCAACGGACCGAGTTTCTCCGCGAAATCCACGCGCACTTCCGCCGGCGCCGCGCGGATTCGCAGCGCCATCAAAATTAGAACAAAGGCGGCGCGCAGTTTCATTTTGCTAACTCGATCTCCTCGTAAAACGTGTCGCGTTGAACCGGCGTGCGGCCCGCCTCCTTGATGGCCTTGATCATTTCCGCGCGTGTTTGAATCTGCGGCGACGACGCGCCGGCCATGTGAAAAATCTTCTCCTCGAGAATCGTCCCGTGCAAATCGTCCGCGCCGTAACTGAGCGCCACTTGCGCCAGCTTCGTGCCGAGGCCGATCCAATACGCGGTGATATGATCGAAATTATCGAGATACAGCCGGCTCACCGCGATAGTGCGCAACGAATCGAAGCCGGTCGGCGGATGATCCACGGGAATCCGATTGTTCTCGGGTTGATAGGGCAGCGGCACGAATCCCGAGAACCCGTCCGTTTCATCCTGCAAGGCGCGCAATTGCCGCAAATGATCGACGCGATCTTCAAGCGATTCCACATGGCCATACAACATCGTGCAGGTGCTCTTCTCGCCGAGCTTGTGCCAGGTGCGGTGAACGTCGAGATATTCCGCCGCCGATTCTTTTCCCTTCGCAATTGCGGAACGAACCGAGGCGTTAAAGATTTCCGCGCCCCCACCCGTGAGCGAATTCAATCCGGCGGCGCGCAATTCAATTAACGTGTCGCGCACGCTTTTTTTCGCGAGCCAGGCCAGGTGCAAAATTTCGATTGCGGTGAAACATTTCAATTGCAGGGCCGGATCGAGCGCGCGCAAGGCGGCCAGGAATTCCGTGTAATACGAGAACGGCAAATTCGGATGCAACCCGCCGACGATGTGCAACTCGGTCACGCCCAGCGAAAGCGCATGGCGCGCCTTGTCGAGAATTTCCTCGACCGAAAGCTGGAATCCATCCGCGTCCCGTTTCTTTTTCGCGAACGCGCAAAACTGGCAGCTCAGAATGCAGTAGTTCGAGTAGTTGATGTAGCAATTGACGATGTAGCTCGCGCGATTGCCCACCTTTCGTTGCCGCGCGACATCCGCCAGCGCGCCGAGGGCGTTGATGTCTTTGCTCTGGAAAAGCTGCAACGCATCGGCTTCGCTCAGGCGCTCGCCCGCCACGATCTGGTCGTAAAAGCCGCGCAGTTCGGAGTTTTTCAGCGCAAAGTTCATCGGAAAAATTTTCGCGTAAACGGAATAAATACGACCGACGCGATCGTCGTCGTCAAAAAGATCAAACTGATCAGCGCGTTCAGACGAAAGAACGCGGTGTTGATCCATTTCAAACTGCGTCGTCGCGCCAGCCAATGTTCGAAGACCAGCGCGAACAAAATCAACACCAGCCCGATAATATATGGCGCGCGAAAGCGATTGATGAGTCCGAACAGCAGCAGCAACGCCCACATCACCATGTGAATCAAAAACGCAAATTGCAGCGCGTTGCCCGGCCCCCAGCGCACGACCAGCGACCGCAGCCCGTGTTTGCGATCGAATTCGTAATCCTGCAACGCGTAAATGATATCGAAACCGATCAGCCAGCAAATCACTGCCAGAGCCAAAACCAGCGGCGGAATCGCAATCGAACCGCGCACCGCCAGCCACGCTCCAATCGGCGCCAGGCTCAAGGCCACGCCCAAATAAATATGCGTGAAATCGGTGAACCTTTTTGTCAGCGAATAAAAACAAACCACCGCCAAGGCGACCGGCGCGAGGTAAAAGCAAAGGCGATTGATGTAAAACGTGATCGCCAAAAACGCGATCGCCGAGCACGCCCAGAGCGTCCACGCGCTCGCCACGGAAATCTGGCCGGCGGGCAAATGCCGCGTCGCAGTGCGCGGATTCTCCGCGTCGAATCGCCGATCGACGATGCGATTGAAAGACATCGCGCAGGTGCGCGCGCAAACCACCGCGCCGACGATCAACAGGAACAAGCGCCAACCGGGCCAGCCTTGTTGCGCGCGCGCCGCCACCACCATCGATCCGAGCGCGAACGGCAGCGCAAAAACCGTGTGCGAAATCTTGACGAATTCCGCCCACCGGACGATTTGCTTCAGCGGGTTCAATCCTCCCGATTCACTCACGCCTGAGACGTTTCCCGGAAATGCGGACCCTGTCAAATTGCTTTGCTCCCGGCTGGGCTTCGAAATTCGCCTTCCCACCGCGCCACGACGGCGGTCGATAGGCAATTGCCGATGAGGTTTACGGTGGTCCGCGCCATGTCCATTAATTCATCCACGCCAATGATCAGGAGCACGCCTTCCAAGGGGAGATCGAAAGTGACGAGCGTGCCCGCGAGAATGACCTGGGACGCGCGCGGGATGCCGGCCATGCCTTTGCTCGTCAACATTAGCGTGACGATGATCAGCAACTGTTTTTCCCAGGACAGGTGCACGCCGGCGGCTTGCGCGATGAACATGGACGAGACCGCGAGGTAGAGGCTTGATCCATCGAGGTTGAACGAGTAGCCAAGGGGCATTACGAATGAGACGATTCGTTTCGGCACGCCAAAGGCGACCATGCGCTTCATCGCTTCGGGCATCGCGGCGTCCGAGGAAGTCGTTGTGAACGCGAGCAGAGCGGGCTCTTTGATAATGCGCAAAAATTCGAGGACAGGAATGCGCGCTTTCAAGGCAATCGGCAAAAACACGACCAGACAAAACGCCAGCAACGCGCCGTAAAGAGTCAGAATTAATTTGCCGAGATTCAGAAGAATGCCGAGGCCGCTGTGTCCAATGGTCACGGCCATGGCGGCGCCAATTCCGAACGGCGCGAACATCATGATCAGGCCGGTGAACTTGAACATGACTTCGGCGAGGCCCTCAAAGAAAGAGAGGACGGTCGCGCGCGAATCCGTTTTCACTTTGGCCAGGGCGATGCCAAAGACGATGGCGAAGAATACCACCGCGAGAACATCGTTGGCGGCGGCCGATTCGAAGAAGCTGCGCGGCGCGAGGTGTTCGATGACGCTTTCGACGGTGACTTTGTTGGCGACGATTTTTTGCGATTCTTCCGAGCGCGGCGGCAGCTTCACGCCCACGCCCGGTTGGGTGAGCGACACCGCGCCCCAACCGATCAACAACGCAAGCGTCGTGACCACTTCGAAATAGATCAGCGCCTTGATCGCGAGCCTGCCGACCGCTTTCAGGTCGTCGCCGTGGCTCGCGATCCCGACCACCAAAGTCGAAAACACCAGCGGGACCAGGATGCATTTGATCATCCGCAGGAAAAGATTCGAGATGACGCGCAGATTTTGCGACTCCGCCGGGAAGGCCCATCCCACGAAAACGCCAATGCCCATCGCGAGCAAAATCCAGTGCGTCAAGCTGAGCCGGCGTAACATTGCGATGGGTTGTTGGACTGGCGGGATCGAGCCCGCGCGCTTAACCGAGCGTGAGAAAATTTTTCAAAATCGTCCGCCCGCTTTCGGTCAAAATGCTTTCGGGATGAAACTGCACACCCCAGATCGGCAGCGTTTTGTGGCGCACGCCCATGATCTCTCCTTCGTCGCTTTCGGCCGTGACTTCGAGGCATTCGGGCAGGCTCTCTTTTTTGATCACGAGCGAATGATAACGCGTCGCGGCAAACGGATTCGGCATGCCCTTGAACAATTCTTTTTCATTATGCCGAATGGGCGACGTCTTGCCGTGCATCATGCGATAATTGACGCCAACCTCCGCGCCGAAAGTGTGCCCGATGCATTGATGCCCGAGGCAAACGCCGAAGATCGGAACCTTCCCGCCGAAATGCCGGATGACATCGTTCGAAAGTCCGCTCTCGCGCGGCGAACAGGGTCCCGGCGAAATCAGGATGCGCTCGGGCTTCAACTCCTCGATCCGTTCGAGCGTGATTTCGTCATTGCGATGCACCTGCATCGGCACGTTCATCTCGCCCAGGTATTGCACCAGGTTGTAGGTGAACGAATCGTAATTATCCAAAACCAGCATCATGCCGCCCCAAAATAAAGTCGCGCGCGGGAATTGCCAATGAAATCGCACGGCGCGGCCGAAGCGCTTTGATCTTTAAACTTTTTGCGGCGGCATTACCTTGCCGTGCTTTATGGAATTGGAAAAAGTTGTCATCATCGGCAGCGGTTGCGCGGGTTGGACCGCCGCGCTTTATACCGCGCGCGCAAATCTCAAGCCGCTTCTCATCACCGGCGCCAACCCCGGCGGCCTGCTCACCACCACCAGCATCGTGGAAAATTTCCCCGGGTTTCCGGAGGGCGTGGATGGCACCGATTTGATGATGAAGATGCAGGCGCAGGCGGAACGTTTCGGGACGCGCGTGAAGTTCGGCGCGGTGGTCGAATCGGTCGATGTTTCGCGCGAACCTTTTCTGCTCACGGTCGATGGCGAAACGATCGAAAGCGAAACGTTGATCATCGCCACCGGCGCCGGCCATCGGCATCTCGGTTTGCACAACGAACATTTGCTGGAACGCAAAGGGGTGACGTATTGCGCGACGTGCGATGGCGCGCTGCCGCCGTTTCGCAACAAGCCGCTCGTCGTGGTGGGCGGCGGCGATTCGGCGTGCGAAGAGGCGATGTATCTCACGCGCTTCGGCTCGATCGTTTATCTGGTGCATCGCCGTGACAGTTTGCGGGCGTCGCGCATCATGGTGGAACGGACGCTCGCGAATCCGAAAATTCAACCGATCTGGGACACGGTGGTCACCGACATTCTCGATGTGAAACAGGACAAAGTCACGGGCGTGCGCCTCAAGAATTTGAAGACCGACGCCGAATCGACGCTCGATTGCTCCGGCGTTTTCGTCGCGATCGGCCACGTCCCGAACACGCAGCTTTTCAAAGGCGTGATCGATATGGACGAGAACGGTTATATCATTCCCAAATCGGGATCGAACACCAACGTGCCCGGCGTTTTCGTCGCCGGGGATTGTTCGGACCACGTTTATCGCCAGGCCATCACCGCCGCGGGCATGGGTTGCGCCGCCGCGATCGATTGCGAACGTTACCTCGCCGCGCGCAACGAATGATCGACTCCATAACAGCTCCCGAATTGGACGCGCTTCTGAAGAGCGCGAGTCCGCCGCATCTCCTCGACGTGCGCGAGCCCGAGGAATTCGAACTGGCTGCGTTGCCCAACGCGCGCCTCGTGCCTCTTGGCCAAATTCCGGCGCTGGTTGGACAATTGGCGGCGTGGCAAAATGAACCGGTCGTTGTTTATTGCCATCACGGTGTCCGCAGCCTGCACGCGATTCATTTTTTGCGCGCGGCCGGCTTCACCGACCTGACCAATTTGAGCGGCGGGATTGACGCATGGTCTCGCGAAGTCGATCCGAAAACGCCGCGCTATTAAATGAGACGCCACGAAGCCGCGGGGTATGTTGTCCCGCCTTTAGGCGGTCGGGCGCAAGGGGCCGCCTGAAGGCGGGACAACATACGAATTTGCATTAATATGACACTGGCCGAACTTCGCCGCGAATACACGCTCGCCGGGTTGCGCCGCGCCGACCTCGACGCGGACCCAATTGCGCAATTTCAAAAATGGTTCGACCAGGCGCTCAAGGCGGAACTGCTCGAACCCAACGCGATGACGCTCTCGACCGTGGACGAAGACCACCGACCTTCCTCCCGCATCGTTCTGCTCAAAGGCGTCGATGCGCGCGGCTTCAGTTTTTTCACGAACTACAAAAGCCGCAAAGGCCGTGAACTCGCCGCCACTCCCAACGCCGCGCTCACGTTCCATTGGGGCGGACTCGAACGCCAGGTCAACATTCGCGGCTCTGTCACCAAGCTTTCGCGCGAAGAATCCGAAGCTTATTTCGCGGTTCGCCCGCTCGGCAGCCAATTCGGCGCGTGGGTTTCCAAACAAAGCAACGTCGTTGAAAATCGCGCCTACCTCGAACGCCGCCTCCTCGAAGTCGAAGCGGAATTCGGCGGCGGCAAAGTTCCCACCCCGCCCTATTGGGGCGGCTACGTCCTCGCGCCCGACGCGCTCGAATTCTGGCAAGGCCGCCCGAACCGACTGCATGATCGCTTCCAATATCTGCGCGATGGCGCGCACGCCTGGAAAATTGACCGCCTGTCTCCGTAATTCACGCGTCAGCCCGCTCCCCGTAGGAATCGACGGAAGGAGATTTCTTCGAAAGCCGAACGCGCAAATAAACTCGGAAGAAATCTCCTGCCGTCGATTCCTACAATTGAAGATCCGATCCCATTATCGGTTTCCCGTCGCGCGCAACATTTCCATCGCGGCTTTCCCACGAGGATCGCCTTTGGCTGCCGCGGCAACTGCCGCGCTATACGCGTCACTCACCGCGCGCCGATAGGCCAGCGCTTCCTTCTCGCTGAACTCGTGACCCGACGCGCGCAGTCCCATCAGCTTCGCGGCGGCATCGTCGAACTTGCCCGATTGAATTTCCGAATTGGCCTCGGCCATGACCGGTTCGATTGAATTCGCATTCGCCCTGCCGGCATCGCCCGCCGACTTCGACGATTTTCCACAGGCGCTGAACATCAACACGGCGCCGAGACAAATCGAAACCCAACTTCGGTCAATACGTTCCATCTTTGGAATCCGGATTATACCATGCATCGTTTGGCCCGATCGGATTTGCCGTGGCCGGCCAAATCGCCCGTCCAGCGAGCGCCGGCGAAAACCACTGGCGCATCTTGATCACGTACGACGAACCACTCAAGTTCCCCATCGTCGCGATGCCGCCAACATTATCCGTCTGGTCCTTCGGCATGCGCCCGCCGCCGTGTCGCTGCGAAATTCCTTCGTGCGGCGTGTTCGACAAATCGTTGAAATTGTAGGACGTCTCATCCTCATTGGCTTCCCACATCAGGATGCCGGTTGTTCTCATTTGACTGAGACGAAACTTGGCGAATTGGAATTTATTCGGATCCGTTTCGGCGTAACCAATGATGGCGCCATTCCAAAGGTAACTCGAAATTTTGATCGATCGCTCCTTGAACTTCATTTTCTTGAACCCGCGCGCGCGATCCGTGGCATCCTTGGGGCAGGTCAACGATTGGACGTTCTGCAAATACGGAGCGATCTGGCTGCGCTTAAAATTCTCGACCTGGTTCGAAATAATCTGCGGATCGTCCCGCCCCGCTCCGTCCGGAATGCCCGCCGCGTACGCCCAGCAATCCCGCTGCAAACTGCCCCAGCTCGAGTACGGCAAAAAGTCATTGTTATCCGCCGCAAACATGTTCCCGGACAGCAACACCTGCCGGATATTATTCAAATCGTTGCTCAGTTGCGCGCGCTCCTTCGCCTTCGAAAGCGCCGGCAACAACATGCTCGCGAGAATGGCGATGATCGCAATGACGACGAGCAATTCGATCAGCGTGAAGGCCAGCAGTCGCCGTGGGGGTTTCATGCTGCCGACGTTATGCCCGCCGGTCCCGGTCGTCAATCAGAGTCAAATCGGATTAAACTAGAATATCCTTCACTACTTTGCCGTGGACGTCAGTGAGGCGGAATTGGCGGCCCTGGTAATTG
>Ga0070686_100001012_pt1 | contig 16179 bp, 15 predicted proteins | sample KBSS23LmetaG_FD_65654 | JGI IMG/M metagenome (GOLD analysis project Ga0070686, IMG submission 65654) | Switchgrass rhizosphere microbial communities from Kellogg Biological Station, Michigan, USA - KBS S2-3L metaG | ecosystem: Host-associated > Plants > Roots > Rhizosphere ... | reverse complement strand
CCACTCAAGCCCGGTTGTTTTTCGCCTGCGTGACGATCGGAGGCAAGTGGATTCCGTGGATTCCGTCGGACTGAGTCGTTGAGCGAGAAGCTGGCCTTGTAGGCGGCGGATGCAGGGTCGGCGATGCGTGGCAAATTAGGCGACAGCCAATTTTAATAAGCCCTGCGCCCGAATGGCGGCAGGGCCTTTTGTTTTTTACCCGAAACGGCCTTTCACAAAAAGGGCTAGTAAAGAAACCGGCCCCCTCTCTGGAGTTATTTCCCCATCGCTTTGGCGGCGAAGAAAATAACCGCGGCGCCCACGATTCCACCTCCGCCCAAAAGATACATCGCTGAGTAACCGGCGGCCGCAAATACTGGCATCATCATTATCATCATAACTACCTCCCTTTCCTGCCTAAAACCTGCATCAGGGGCGGAGGGGGCGCAACGCTCTCTGTAAAGTAGGGTTTTCGATGAATCGGGAGTTGGAAATTAATTTGCCAGGACAATCCGATAGAAACGCTGGGGATTGGTCGGGAAATCCGGGTCGGTGACCTGGACGGTGGTGTTGGAAGTTTCGGTGACTTCGCGGAGCGTGGACCAATCGGGAGCGGCGAGCACTTGTTTGTATTGGACGATGTATCGGCGTCCGGCGATCACGGAGAATTGTAAAATTGGACCGGTGGCATCGAGGGTGACGGATATATGGAGACCGTCGGCGGGATTTTGCGGATCGGTGCCGGCAAGGTATTCGGCCAGGTTGGTTTGGCCGTCTCCATCGGAGTCGAGGTTCGCGTCGGCGGAATTGAAAGGATTCAGGCCGTGGATGGATTCGTAGGCGTCGGGAATGCCGTCGCCATCGCTGTCGGGCGGGGCTTGCGTGGAAGCTTTGCCAGGCGTCGCGGTCGCGGCCATCCAGTTGATGGCGTCGTTGCCGTATTGGTTTTCGATAACACGCGTGAGGGACGGACCGTGACCGTCGGGGGTGGTTGGCCAGGGGGCGGCGTCGTCGAAGTTGACGCGATCTACGCGGACAAATTGGACGACGTTGGAGCTATCGACGGCGCCGGGGCGATCGAGCTGCAACGTTTCTCCGCCGTTGTCGAGGCTGCCAATGCTCCATTCGAAGAGTTTGGTTCCGGCGGGCAGGAGCGCGCCGTAGGTGGAATTGAAAACGGTTTTGTTTTTGGTCAGAACGATGCGTTCGCCGGCGGCCATCGTCACCGGGGTGTTCGTCGGAAATATGTAATCGATGCCATCGGTGATGCGCCAGGCCGCTTGTTTGAGTGAATCGAACAGGACGACCGGCTGGGAACTGACATTGAGAAGCTCGATGTATTCGGCATCGCCGGTTCCGGAACCCGCGGGGTTATACATGATTTCGGAAATGACGATGGGACCGACGCGCGGAACGCTGTTGGGCGCGCCGGGCGTGGCCGCGGCCATGGCGATGAAATTGTATGAATCGGAGCTCTGTTTGTAGTAACGACCGAGCGTTTCGCCTTCCAGACTAGGTCCGAAGTCTTCCTTGGTTCGGTAGTCGGTGAGTTGATCATTCTTCGCCGAGCTAAGGTAAACTGTCTCGCCAATGTCACTGAGGGCAAAGGCCGTTACTTTGTTGGTATCGGCGCTGGCGGCGCCGAAATTGGCGTCTTCATAAAACACGAGATAACCATTGGCGGGAATGATTGTGCCCAAGGGAATGCGATACTTTTGGAGGTCGGAGCCGTCGTCGCTCAGGAACCAGCCGCCAATGTCGATGGAAGCCGCGGTGCGATTATGGAGTTCGATCCAATCGCTGGCCGCGCCGGAGTTGGCGAGAATCTCGTTAATGACAACAGTTTGACCTATGGTAAAGGGGTAGTCGTTCGTCGAGTAGGTGTAACGAGCGCCGATATCTGCGCGCGTGTTGTCAGGGTCCAACGTGTGGGCGGGATCGCCGGCATCGATGGCGGGAGAGTTTGTCCTGAGCTGGAAATTGAAGACGGTTGGATCGACGAAGAGAGGATCGATCACAAGATTGTTCGAACCGGGCAAAGGCGTGGTGTCGCTGATGCTGTAGCTCACGGTGAGGGTCGAGCGAGCATCGAACGTCACGGGTGCGTCGGTCGATTTCGAGATGATCGTGTTGCTGATGAAAGCCGAGCCGCCGCCGCCGCCGAAGTTCTTTTCGTAAACGGCCACGCCCGCGCCATTGTTGACTAAAGTATTCTGGTCAATGATGGCGGACGAGCCTGTATCTTTAATTCCGACGCCCAAACCACATCCGACAATCAAGTTCCGGCGCATAATAATCGTCGTCCCCTGCCCCACCGATATGCCTTTGTCGTCATTGCCGTAGATCAGATTGTCCTGGATCAAAATGTTTTTAGCTCCTTCGCCGAGATCGACCCCGTCGCTATTGAAGCCGATGAAGTGATAGATGCGGCAACCTTCGATCAAGCCATCGACGACGCCGTCGTAATCGATCGCATCGGTATCCGGCGCGTCGTTGCCAGGGAAGACGCAACGTTGAACCACGGCCTTTCCTTTTTTGACGTGAACAGAATCACCGACGTAGGGACTGTAGAGAATACTGTCGCGCACCGTGCAGCTTCCGCCGAAGAAATAAATCGGACAGAGCGAATCGGTGACATCGAGGAAATCCATCGTGGCGGTGGCGTTGTGGCCGCTGATGGCGCAGTTGTAAAGGGTGGCGTCGTAGCCTTTGGTGGCGCCGCGAATAATGAGATGGGCGAGCGTGGAGGGGCTGGCCGGGTCTTCGAAGCTGATGCCGCCCCAGCGCGCGTCGTCGCGTCCGTGAATGGTGACAGGTTGGGCGGCGCTGCCGGCGATATTGAGCACGCCTTGCACGCGAATATTTCCGCGCGTCGGCATATTGATCGTGACGCCTGGGTTGATGGTCAGCGTGACTCCGGCTGGAACAATCAAATCGCTACTTAGGGCGTAGGGCGAGTTCGCGGCGGAAAGGGTTGCGTTGGCGGATAGTGTCCCGCCGATCACGGTTTCGCCGGACGGGACGAAGGCAGCCGTGATCGATTTTGCGCCCGTGAAAGTAACACTGATCGTATCGCCACCGGTTGCGCCGACCCAACTGCCAAAAGCATATCCGGGCGCGGGAACGGCTTTGAGGCTGACGGGAATATTTGGAAATAACTTAAACGTGGAAGCATCGACGGGGATGCCATCCACGAGAACGCTCCCCTGCGCGGCGTTGTTCACGGCGAGGGTGAAATCGATCGCGGCGCCAACGCCGAGTTGCGTGCTGACCTCCCCGTAGACATTGGCGGCTCGTTGGGTGGCGTAATCCTTGATTTGCTGAATGTTGCTGTTGCGCACCGAAACGGTGGTCCCATAAGGAGCCCAGCGCGCGGCGTGCCGGGGAATGAGATCGGCGACTTCGGTGTCCATCTGAGAGAGGATGGCTTGAACGCGACTCGGCTTGAAAGTGCCGGCCATGTGGGCGGCATAACGTTGGGCGAGGCGTTGCTTGAAGCCGGTGTTCAGCTTGAGGCGTTTTAGCACGTCTTCGTTCGAGAGCATATCCGCGAGAATACCGGTGAGCGCGGAAGTCGAGAAGGTGCGATCCATGTCCGGGAGGAACCAATGCCATTTGCCGCCGGGATTCTTCTCGCGCCAGAATTCGCGGTTGTGCGGCCAGGAAAGATTGTTGCCGTAGGATTCGGCGATCACGAAATCCATAAAGCTATCCATGTCGATTTTGGATTCGACATAGTCCCAGTTGGTGGACTTGGTGAGATCGGCGGTGGTTAAGAAATTCATCAGCTCGAGCCAGTTTTTAGACGTGCCTTTATCGACGCCGAGAGTGATCGCCGCGCTCGTGATGTGACCGTAAACCAAGTGATCGATTTTGTCGGCGGGCAAATGATAGTGTCCCGAGAACCACGTTTCATCCCAGCGTTCGCGAACGTCGTGAATGCCGAAGTAGGCGCCATTGATGAAGACAATGCTGGGGCGATAGTCTGCCGTATCCGCTTTGAGATAGCCGTGAGCGAGCTTAGGATAGAGTGCGTCGCGCAACATGTCCGTATTCCAATTATCGCCGCCATCGCGCAAGGTGAATGACGCATGCACGGGCACCTGGCTGCCGGGAAAAAGATCGTAGGTAATATTGTCGTCCCCGTATTTTCCGCTGATGCCGATGTTGAGAGCCTTTTGCGGATGAACCCAATTGTTTTCGCCGCCGATGCGAATGCCGCACCCCGCCGCAAACCCGCCCGTGCCGTTCGGTCCGAAGAACTCAACGTTTCCAGGCGCGTCCTTGCCTTTGTAAACATCTTTCAGGCCATATCCACCGGTCACAGTTTCGTGTTCGTTTTTGTAAATGCCGATGGTGTTGCCAAACAATGTTTCCGGATCGGCCACGACGGAGACATAGGGAACGTTGGTTTGCGTTTCGTTGCGAAAATACGTGCGCGTGGCGATCGGTCCGGGCGCTTTGCCGTTTTCGAAACTGCGGGCGCGGACGACGGTCGTCGTGGAGATGGTTAAAGGCGTCGAATAGATGGGCGACGTTAATTTTGGATTGCTGCCATCCAAGGTATAATGAATCACGCCGCTGGGACTGGTTAGCGTAACGATTTGGTCCGTGGCATAAAGTCCTCCCGCCGGAGCGATGGTGACGGCATCCCCGGGAATTCGAAGGTCATCGACGATCGGGCCATTATTTGCTGCGCCGGGCGTCGCAACCGCAAATTGTTTCCAAACCGTTGGATCGGCAATGTCGCGTCCGTACGAGATGTCGGTGATTTGCTCCGGGTAGCTCACGAAGTCGGAGAGGTTATAACTGCTGTGGGAAGCAGCGGTGAGTCCCAGGTCGAAACCAAGATCCGAACTTACCGGATCCGCTTGATGAACCTCGACTGCAAGAACGTTATCGCCCGCGATCAAAGCGGAGCTGGAAATCGAGTAAGTGAAATAGGTCGTTTCATCCGTCCCGTTCACGGTGGTGGAAGCGAACGTTTTATATTCGACATCGCCGTCGGGCATGTTGCGGCGGGCAATCTCGGAGCCATTCAAATAAACCACGCAACCATCATCGACCAGCAACTTCATCGTGAGCCCGTGATAGGCCTTTGGATCGGCGACGGTAAAATGATGCCGGAAATAGGTGGTGATGAATTTGTTGCCGCTGGAAGGGCCGTAAGAAACGGTCGTGGCGGCGGGATCGCCATAGCCCAACTTCGCCGGACCGGAGGACCAACCGGAATCGTCGTAATTGCGCGCCCGCCACTGCGTGCTGAGATCGGCGCCGTTGTCTTTGAATTTCCAATTCGCGACGGTGGCGGGCGCGACGGGCGCGGGAACCGCCGCGTTCACCAACGCAACATTGGTCAACCCGAAGGCTTGAATCAATGAAATCGTTTCGCCGGCGGCCGAGAGCCCGAAGTTGGAATGATATTTTTCGGTCACGAAATTTTTCCAGGGCCAATAACCGCGGGGGAGCGTCTGGCCGGGCGCCGCATCATGGCCATCGGCAACAATAATGAGAAAACCATTCGCGGGAATCGAAGCGCCGGCGGGGATTTGCCATTTGAACGGATCGGATGAACTATCGCTCAAAAAGTAACCGTCCAGGCTCACCGCGGCGTTGCTGGTGTTTTTGAGTTCGATCCAGTCTGGATAATCTTCGAAATCGGTGATGTCGGGAAAGGCGCGCGTGTTCGAAGCCATGAATTCGTTGATCACAACATCCGAAAACAGAGGCACGGCAGAGAACGAAAGGGCGGAAACCAGCAGCAGGCGCAGGAAAAAGGGCTTCATTTTAGCGAGAGCGTAACAAAAAGGTGACAATGAGACTCACAGTAGCACAACACGTTCCGTTTTGCCCAAGAAGACGCGAATGACAGAAGAGTCATGTTGAAACATTATCCTGAGGAAAGTCGTCTGGTACGGTCGAGTCACCATCAATTCACGGGATTAACTTATGAAAATGCGGAACGCATCGTTTCTCTGTTCGGTCATCCTTTCTTGCGCCGGCATCTGCCAAATTCAGCAGAGTCGCGGCGCGGAATATCGGTTGGAAACGGAAATCCCCGTCGGCGGCGAAGGCGGTTGGGATTACCTGACGGTCGATTCTAAAAGCCACCGGTTGTATGTGAGTCACGGCAATTCAATCGTGGTGGTGGACACCGCGTCGAACAAGGTCGTGGGCGAAATCGCCGACACTCCCGGCGTGCATGGGATTGCGGTGGCGCCGGATTTGGGCAAGGGCTTCACCACGAATGGACGCGAAAATAAATCGTCCATCATCGACCTGGCGACCTTGAAAACGCTGGCCAGGATCGAGACAGGCGCGAATCCCGATGGAATGCTTTATGTGCCGGGGCGCCAGGAGGTTTATATCTTCAACGGACGCGGCCAATCCGCGACGATCATCGACGCCAAAGTCGGGACGGTGGTGGCGACGACAAAATTGAATGGCAAGCCGGAGTTCGCCGCGGTCGATGAAAAGGCGGGGCGGGTTTTCAACAATCTGGAAGATAAAAACGAAGTCGTGACCATCGACACAAAGACTCATGAGGTCGTGAATCATTGGGCGATTGCGCCGGGCGAAGAAGCCTCCGGGATGGCCTTCGACGCGAAGAATCATCGCCTCTTCCTGGGATGCGGAAACAAGATGATGGTGATGATGGACAGCGAAACGGGAAAAGTGGTGGCGACCGTTCCGATTGGCGATGGCGTGGATGCCAACTCCTTCGACCCAGCAACCCAACTGGCGTTTGCCTCCTGCGGAGATGGCACGGTGACGATCGCCCACGAAGAGAATCCCAACTCGTTGAAGGTCGTGCAAACGTTGACGACCGAGCGCGGGGCGAAAACGATGGTCCTCGATCCGGCGACGCACAAAATCTATTTGGGCTCGGCAAAAATGGAGGCTCCCGCGAACGGTCAACGGCGCGGACGGATCGTGCCGGGTTCGTTCAAGGTGCTGGTCTATACTTCGGAAACGGCCGCGAAACCGTAAATCGAAAATGAACGTACTGTCATGACGCAAAGCGAGACAACTGCGTTTCGATTCAGGTATTTTCCGAAACAATGAATTTGAAAAAGTTGGTTCCCAGCCTGGTCGTGGCGGCTTCTCTCGCGCTGGGGATTGGATGCGCCACGACTGAATCCAACGCAAAAATTTCAAAAGCCAATGCGGAGAAAATCGCTTTGGCCAAGGTTCCCAATGGCGTGATCAAGGAAGGCGAATTGGAGAAGGAGCACGGAAAGTTAATCTGGTCATTCGACATCGCCACGCCTGGCTCGAAGAAAATCACGGAAATCCATGTGGACGCCAATACCGGAGCGGTCATCGCCACCGAGGAAGAAGACGAGGCGCACGAGAAAAAAGAGAAAAGCGAGAAGAAGTGAACGTGATTGACTCGCGAATGGCGGGAGCGTTGATTTAGAAAGTGAGTCACTCCCGGCCGGCCCATGTTCTCGTCGTTGAGGACGAGCGCAAAATCGCGGCGCACCTTCGCGGCGCGCTCGAGGCCGACGGTTATTCGGTCGAAGCGCTGGCCGATGGCAACGCCGCGCGGGCGCGCATTTTCGAAGGCTCTTTCGATGTCATCGTGCTCGATATCATGCTGCCGGGGCGCGATGGCCTGAGCATTTTGAAGGAAATGCGCGCGAAGGGTCTCACGACGCCGGTGCTGGCGTTGAGCGCGCGCGGGGAGGTCGGCGAGCGCGTGCAGGGATTGGATTCAGGCGCGGACGATTATCTCGCCAAGCCCTTCGTGCTTGCGGAAGTCCTGGCCCGCGTGCGGGCGTTGATTCGACGGCGCGCGGAAGCCAGGACGGGACCATTTCAAATTGGCGACCTGACGCTCGATCCATTTCGGCGCGCGGCCCGGCGCGGCGGGCGCGTGATCGATTTGGCGGCGCGCGAATTCAAGCTGCTGGAATTTCTGATGCGCTCGAGCGGGCAGATTTGCAGCCGCTCGACCATCATCAAAAATGTTTGGGAATACAATTTCGATCCCGGCACCAACCTGGTCGATGTTTACATCATGCGCCTGCGCGAAAAGATCGATGCCGGGCACGAGCAGAAATTGCTGCACACGATCAAGGGCATTGGTTACGTGTTGAAGGAGGCTCCATGACGATTCGCGGCCGCGTGACGTTGTGGTATTCGGCGGCGCTGCTCGCTTCCCTTCTGCTGGGGCTTGGCGGAATGTATTACGAATTGGTTTACGAACGCGACCGCGCGCGCCAAAACCGTCAACCGCAGGATCCCGTCGAGGAAGAAGTCGGCGAAGCCGTTTTGATCTACGCGCTCCCGGCGATGATTGTGACCGTGGTCGGCGGCTGGTGGTTGTTGCGACGTTCCCTCGCGCCGCTCGATCAACTGACCCGGGCCGCCGAACGAATCGATCCCAATAACCTGCGCGAATCGTTGCCGCGATCGTTCAATGGCGATGAAGTCGATCGGTTGTCCCAGGTGTTGAATGCCACCAACCAACGGCTTTCCGCCGCGATGAACGAGATTCACGAATTCACCTTGCACGCCTCGCATGAACTGAAAACGCCGCTGACGATTCTGCACAGCGAAATTGAAACCGCGCTCGGAACGTGGACCATCTCGGGTGCGCAAAAGGAATCGCTCGCGAGTCAGCTCGACGAAATTCAACGCCTCACCCGCATCGTCGAAGCGCTTGGACTCATGGCTCGCGCCGACAGCGGCCAGGTCAACTTCGAACAGGAACCGGTCGCTTTCCACGAACTCGTCCACGACACCATTGAAGACGCCGCCGTGCTGGCGCGCCCCAGGGAAATCAAAATAAAAGTGGATCGCGTGGATGAAGCCTGGGTCACCGGCGACCGCCGCCGCCTGCGCCAAATGTTGCTCAACCTCCTGGACAACGCCGCCAAATACAATCATCACGGCGGAACCATCCTGATCTCCGCGCGCGCCGACGCTTCCACCGTCACGTTCGAAATCTCCAACACCGGTCCCGGCATCCAACCCGAGGACCTGCCCCACGTCTTCAAAAAATTCCATCGCGGCAAAACCGCCACGCCGAACGATCCGGGCGGCGTGGGATTGGGCCTGAGCATCGCGCAATCCATCGCCCGCGCCCATCGCGGAAAAATCGAAATTGGCGCCGCCACTTCAGGCCTGACCACGTTCCGAGTCATTTTGCCAAAAAAAGAAACGGGCCCATAACGGGTGCGGTTCCCGAACGGCAAGGGGCTCCCCGAAATTGGCTCCGACACAGATTTCTTCCGAATTCTTTTGACAACTAAGGGAAACCCCGATATCACAGTCGCCAAGTTGGCGTGATGAGAATCGCGCCTCTCGGTTTGGCGGTTTTAATAAAAACAAAAAGAACATGAATCCTTTATCAAAAATTGCGGCTGCTTCCGTTTTGGCCGTGTCAATATTCAGTTCCAACGCGGGGACCCTCGTCTTGGATTTCGAAGGAATCGCTAATGCAACAGCCATTGGCAGTTTCTACAACGGAGTGGGCGGGCCCGATTACAATATTACTTTCGGTCCAAATGCCCTTGCACTCGTGGACTCGGACGCCGGCGGCGGCGGCAATTTCGGCCATGAGCCGAGTCCGGAAACGATCATGTTTTTCTTAACCGGCTCTGCGGTCCTAAACGTGCCGGATGGTTTCGACACGGGATTTTCGTTTTTCTACAGCTCTCCGTTTGCCACGGGAAATGTTAATGTTTGGAGCGGTATGAATGGGACGGGAACCCTCCTTGGCTCGTTTCCTCTCGGGACCACACCCCAGGACGGTGGCGACCCCAATGGCTCGTACAGCCCATTTGTTCCGATCGGCATCGAATTTGAAGGGATCGCCATGTCCGTGGATTTTCAAGGGGCGGCCAATAACATCGGTTTCGATAATATCACCTTCGGAGATTCGGTTCCCGAAGGCGCGGAATCGCCGGTTCCCGAACCGAGCACGGTCATCGGCGGAATCACCCTGGCTGGCCTCGCCGCGAGCAAAATGCTGCGCCGCAAGAAAGCCTGAGCATCTCTGACTTTCAAATCTCAAGCCGCTGGTATTCCAGCGGCTTTTTTCGTTTGCGCGCCGATGAAACTAGATCGGCCGCAAACGAATGGCGACTGGATAGATGCCACCCTGCAGGCCGATATCGCGATTGAACGCCATAGCCGCCTGGGATCGCGACATGGTTGCCGGCCTTGGCGGAAAGATTCTTCGCCCGACCTCAACATCCACTCGGACCAAACAGGCATTGCGTTTTATCCCGATCCATCGAATTCTCGCGCGGCCCGCAGCAGTGGTTGAATTAATTCTATGAACATCCTCACAGCGGTCGGACGTTATTTTTTTGGCTTCGCGTTGGTCGCTTCGGGCGCGCAACAACTCTTCCGCGCTGAATTCGTTCGGCTGGTGCCGCCTGGTCCTAATTGGGTCGCGGAACATGCAATACTGCCCGTTATGGTGGGTATTCTTCTGATCCTCGCGGGAGCGGCGATCGTCATCGGGAAAATGGCCCGGCTCGCGTCCGCCCTGGTGGGCTTGATGCTCCTGAGTCTGCTGCTTTTTCTGTACGTCCCGGAAATCGCGAAGAATCCAATGGCGGGTTTCGTTTGGACAAATCCCTGCAAAGTCCTCGCGCTGATTGGCGGGGCAATCCTTCTGATCGGAATCATGCCCGCCCATGAAACCGACCGGTTCGCACCGGCAGTCGCCACGATGGAGCGACTCAAGCGCATCAGTCCATTTTTGGTCTGCATATTTTTCGTGGTCGGTGGGATTCAGCATTTTGTCTATGCCGGTTTTGTCGATACGTTGGTGCCGGCTTGGATTCCACCGAGCCAGAGATTCTGGACCTACTTCGCCGGCGTCGCTCTGATCGCGGGCGGCTTGGGCTTGATCATCCCGCGCGTCGCGCGCTGCGCCGCAATTGCGTCCGGGGTGATGATTTTCCTCTGGGTCGTGCTGCTCCACATCCCCAGGGCTTTGGCGGATTTGCAAAAACCCGGAGAGACCTCGGGCGTTTTCGAAGCTCTCGCCCTAAGCGGAGTCGCCTTTCTTATCGCGGGAACGCGTCAGACCAAAACCTTCCCCCGCCCTCAATCCCGTCTCTGAAGTCTCGATTCTGCCTCATCCTGCGCCCAAAGAAAACTTTACGTCCTCTCAGTCTTTCGTCCCTGGTTACCGCTGTCCGCCGCTTCCGTGAATTCTGCGAAGCGATCACGCTGGATCAGTAATAAACGGCGCTCCCAGGCGGCTGCAAACGGCGCGGATCTGGCCGCCATTCTCCCGGACATCCTGAAACCGCAGGCAGAACTGCATCGGGTAAATTCTGTCCGGAACCCGCGGCGTAAATCGAAAGCGCATCATTTCACCGGGCGAAACCTTCCTGGTTGGAATATCCAACGAAACTTCCTCTCCACCGCTTGTGACACCTGCATAGTTAACCGTGATCAACCCTCCCGCGTTTTTCACATGGATTTCGATGACATCCGCACTCCCTGTCGGAATGAACCATTCGAATGCCGGGGCGGCGCTCTCCGCAGCGTGCCTTTCCTCGCGGCGTTTGGCCGCTTCCGCTGCATCTGCCTGGCGCACGGCCGAACGCGCCTGGGAGAACGCAAACAAACCTGCGCTGGCCGCGACAAGTAGAGTTGCGACTGCGATACGATCCGAACGTTTAATGCCCGGGACTATTAACACCGCCACGATCCCGACCAATAGACCGATCCCAACCAGCCGGAGTTTCATGAACCGTAGATAACCTGCCCTCAAGGGTGCCGCCAGAGAATTCTCCTCCCGCCCCTTTTCGCAACCGATCCTCCCAATTTGGTTGTCCTTGCTGCGAATCTGTGAAAATCGGTGCAATTTGTGGTTTGAAGAATTCAGCCCTCATCTCTGTCTTCCAATGGGGCCCATCGCCCGCGCATTTTCGAAACCTCCACCGCGGACTCTTCGCTCGACGGCGGTCTTTAAATTTCAAAAAGCGTCCTCCGTCGCCTGCGCCCAATTAATCAATTCCTGCGCGTTTGATAGCTTGAACTCATGTCCTGAATTGATAACGTTTGGCGATGAACCCCTTTCTTGCGAAATGGCTCGCGGTTGGCCTTGGCGCGTTCTCCGCGGTGATGAACGTAGCGGCGTTAAATGAGGGTGAGGAGAAGCTTTACACACGCAACTTCAAGGTCAACCGGTTCGCTCTGCAGGAAGGGTATCTTCGACCACAGAATGCCGCGCTCGCCTCGCGAAATCGCACGAACACACTGGGCGAACAAGATCTGAAGGAGCTCCTACAGGCAGCCGGGGTGACATTCCCGGACAGAGTCGCACAGGGCAACACGGATTCGGCGCAAGCGAAGGCGATGTTCTACAGCGAACAGACTTCCGTCTTGATCGTGCGCGCGTCTTTGCGGGAATTGGATATCGTTGAAAATGCCCTGAGAGCTCTGAATGTCGATCCTCCAGGAGTTCAGATTGAAGTCCGGATTGCTGAGGTTCCGTCCAGCGAGCGCGAGAGGAATTGGGAATACAACAACCTCAAGCCTGTCTTTCCGAACCAGCCATCAATCGCCGAAATGGTAACGGCTCCGGAAAGACCGACTCTTTCAAAGGGAATTTTGACCGAACCTCAATTCCGGCAGATTATTCACGAGTTGGAACAAGAGGCGGGCGTGAATCTTTTGACGCGTCCAACTATGACGACCGTAAGCGGGCGCCAGGCGCGATTGGAACCGGAGCGTCCTGCTGTGCATCCGCAAACGCCGCCACCTCGTCCGAGAAAGGTGACCCCTTCGAGCGATCCCACTCCGGCAGGTTATCCAAAAGGTAGGATTTAGCGACGGCCGGATAGTGTCCTAATTTGAACCCTTTAACTTGCGAACGATCCAGTAGGTTACGAACGCGATGGGCACGATGATCAAAAAATTGACGATCATATCCTTCCTTTCTTCGCCGCCGTCACAATCGACACCTTAACCGCGTTTTGCGAATCAGTGGCGGGCGGAATTCGAAGCACGGCGGTCAAATTGCCATCAGCATCCGACCCTTTTGCAACACAGTCACACATGACGTAACAGCTATTTTTCACGAAACGTTATGTTCAATCCGTCATTCTCGGACACATTGCAGAGTTCTTTGAGGATTCGCTCCGCGAGCGCCGTAAGCTCTTTCGAATTGCCTTTGACCGGGTAGGAAAGCAACCTCGTCGCATCGTTGACTCCCCCGTTGCCGGCAAGATAATCGGTGGAGGGCGCAACGCCAATCTTTGCAAAAAAGGCGCGAACGTTCGTCTCGCGCTCTGGTTCCTGTCTCCAGTCAATTACCAGACCTGCTTCGACCCGCCCTTCCTTGGAAGTCAAACCGAAGCCTCTCTTCCCATCCGGCGTAAAAATCATCAGAAAAGCCATGGGTGCCTTCGATCCCAAAAGTCTCTCCACATAGGGATCCATATGTGAAATGCCATTCGTTGCAAATTGATCAGGGGGTTTGCTAATTGACACACCCTCGCGCGAAAATGTGATGCCGCCGCCATTTGACCGGTTAAACGTAATGAACGTGTTTGCCGGGATGAGGTAAAAATAGACGCAGATCACAACCAGCAAACATGACACGATTAGGAAGGATATCTTCACAACGTCAGAAGCGCCTTCTTACCCCCGAGCCCGTGACAGGTCAAGCGTGCCGCTGAAAATTGCCCCCCTCGGGAGCGACGCCCCCGCGGCGAAGGACTGCCTCAAACATTGCTCGCAGCATCGCCTCCGCATACAAAAACGAATGCCCACTCGTAAGCGTCGGAAACAATTAATTGCGAATTCAATCAATCTGGTGGACGCAAACGGCAAGAGTCGCATTCTTTTGGATGCTGGTGGCGACGACGGGTATGCATGCATCTGCCTATTCAACAAGGTTGGAGGCTCTATTCAGATTGCCAGCCACCAAAATGGCGCCCTCGTTGTCTCCCTCCAGGCTCCAGGATGCCATGCCGTCCTCTCGATGAACCCGGAAGGGGACTCGCAACTCGCCCTCACAGATCGCACCGGCCGAACGGGTGCAAGACTCGGATCCGTGTCCGAGCCCGGGCGGAGCCAAATTGCCCTTTTCAAAGATGGCCAGGTTTGTTGGCAGGCGCCGAAACCGGTAAAGAAGCGGAAACGCTGAATCGGTGAATTGGGCAACGACGAAGGAGGGCTGCGAAAAGATTCCGACACGGCCTTTTATTGGAGACTTTCCGACGAAGGCTGGCTCGGTGTGGAGGATTTTCTCGCCCCATTCTGCGACCGTCACTCGACTCCTGGATCGTTTCAATGGCTTCACCACGGACCAATTTCTATCATTTTTTCGACGACCCGGAGTTGGTGAACCTCAAGTGCGCCCTCCAAAAACCGCCTTCTCGCCGCGAACCCATCTTCACAGTCTCGGTCGATCCACACCGCAGCGATTTTAGAATCGACCAATGAACAATCCATCCGAACCCTCATCTTTCTGATCTCATTTTTTGTCCTTTTTGACTCCGCACCAGACGGCCAGGCGCCAGAAACGTCGCCGAAGGACAGTTACCCATTTTAAGACAGGCTCTTGGACGGAATTTATGCTGTGATGAGCAGACTATGAAAAATTCCATGAAGGCAGGATTGGTGTTGGCTGGGGTGGTCGCGGGTCTTTTGGCGCATGCCTGGGCCGCGGAGCCGACGGCGGCGAGCAAACCCAAGTATGAATACTGGATTACGCACGGACAGGCGAGCATCGTCAAACCGCAGATGGAAGGGAAACTCATTGAAGGTTTTGAAGTCGATCGCCTGGAAACTTCCGGGGTGTCAGGATACAGCCAGACTTATGTTTTTGTGGTCCTGAAGCGCGAGCAGACGCATTGAAACCTGGCCCCTTCGGTCCTCCTTTGGTCCGCCTTTAATTTTTCGAGGACCGGACACTTCAAACCGGCCGCAAACGAATGGCGATTTGATAGATGCCGTCCTGGGGATCGACGTATAAGGTTTGCACATCGTCGTTGCCGAGAATCACTTTGGGGGTGATGGCCCCCGTGGCGGAGGTCGCGAAGGGGACCACGACGGGTTCGGTGGCGAAGTTCGGGCGCCAGCGGAGTTCGTATTCGACGGGGTTGTAACTGTCCCAGGTCAACTTGAGACGTTTTTGGGTTCCGTTCAAAACGGTCGTTTGGGTCACGTTGAATCCAGCGTCATGGACTTTGATGATGAGGACGCCGTTCTTGAGCGTCGTCGGGTAACTGAGCAATCCAAATCCGGCGGGGCCCACTTTGACATTGCCGCGTATATCGTATTGGGAACCGTGGCAATTGCAGGTGATTCGCCCGGTCGCAACGCTGCCAACAAACGCGTTCACGACACAACCGGCATGGCTGCATTGCGATTCCAGCGTGACGTATTCGGTGGCGCTGATGCGGTTGATGATCATCGGGTAAAAAAGGCCGTCGGGAAAATTATTCGAGTTGATGCCCGAACTTCCGAGGCGCACCGAACCGCCGTTCGTGTTCAACGCGGGAAAGCTGGAAAGAAGGATGCGCGCGGTGCCGGTGAACGGATCGTCCAGGCTGGCTTTGACATCGCTCACGACTTTGCCCGCCCAGACTTTGTTGCCAATCAACGACGTGGCGCTGGCGACCAAAAGCGTTTTGATGACGCCTCTGCGGGAGAGATGTTCGACCATATTGTTTAGCTCGACTGCAAAAACCCATAGCACATCGGGGCGCGAATTCCAATCGAGCTTTCGCGCGCCCCACGACCGCGCTACGATGCGGCATGGACATCGTTCAACTCGACCAGGCCCCGTCCTTCACGACGAAAGATGGATCGGAGATTCGCGAACTTCTCGCCTATCGCAATTCATCCATCCGCGCGCAAAGCCTCGCCGAAGCCCGCCTGCCCATCGGCGGTTCGACCCAGGAACATTTTCATAAAGTCACCGAGGAAATTTATTACATAACGCACGGCCTCGGAAAAATGCGCATCGAGAATGAAATGCGCGACGTGCAGCCGGGCGATGCGATTGCGATTCCGCCGGGCTTGAAACACAAAATTTGGAATACCGGCGCCGAACCGTTGCGCTTGCTCTGTTGTTGCGCGCCGGCCTACGAACACAGCGACACGTTTATCACGGAGTGACGGGGCTTCCCAAATCGCGAGAGGCCGTTATAGTTGGGGCGCAGGAGTTCAAACGACTTTATGAAACGCGCGTTTTTCATGTTGCTCGGATTG
>Ga0070686_100001011_pt1 | contig 16192 bp, 15 predicted proteins | sample KBSS23LmetaG_FD_65654 | JGI IMG/M metagenome (GOLD analysis project Ga0070686, IMG submission 65654) | Switchgrass rhizosphere microbial communities from Kellogg Biological Station, Michigan, USA - KBS S2-3L metaG | ecosystem: Host-associated > Plants > Roots > Rhizosphere ... | reverse complement strand
TCCGCTGCGTCGGCGACGCCCGCCGACGCCAAGACCTTCCTCGACACTGCCAACGAGACGACGCTGAAAGTCGGTATCGAAGCGAGCCGCGCCGGGTGGGTGCAGCAGACCTTCATCACCGACGACACCGAAGCACTCGCCGCGCGCGCCAACCAGCTCGCCAACGAAGCCGGGGCGCGCTTCGCGAAGGAGGCCACCAAGTACGACAAGGTCGACGTTCCCGCCGACCAGCGCCGTCAGCTCACGCTGCTCAAGACGTCGCTGGTGCTGGCGACGCCCGCCGATCCGAAGGAGTCCGACGAGCTGTCGAAAATCATGGCGCGGCTCGAGTCGACCTACGGCAAGGGCAAGTGGTGCACCGATCCGGCCAAGCCGGACACGTGCAAGAACATCGACGACGTCACGAAGATCATGGCTTCCTCACGCGACGTCAACGCGCTTCGGGCGGCGTGGGAAGGCTGGCACACGATCGCGCCGCCGATGAAGAAGGATTACCAGCGCTTCGTCGAGCTGTCGAACAAGGGCGCGCGCGAGCTCGGCTTTGCCGACACCGGCGCGATGTGGCGATCGAAGTACGACATGCCGCCGGACGCGTTCACGAAGGAGCTCGATCGCCTGTGGGATCAGGTCCGGCCGCTGTACGTGAAGCTGCACGCCTATACGCGGCTCAAGCTGCGCGACAAATACGGCGATGCCGTGCCGGCCAACGGCCCGATCCCGGCCCACCTGCTCGGCAACATCTGGGCGCAGGACTGGACCAACGTGTATCCGCTGCTGGCGCCGCCCAATGCCGATCCCGGCTACTCGCTGAACGACATTCTCAAGAAGCGCAACATGGCGGCGCTCGACATGGTCCGCGCCGGCGAGCGCTTCTACACCTCGCTCGGCTTCGCGCCGCTGCCGAAGACGTTCTGGGAGCGCTCGCTGTTCGTCCGCCCGCGCGACCGTGACGTCGTCTGCCATGCGAGCGCGTGGGACATCGACTACGTGGAGGACGTCCGCATCAAGATGTGCATCGAGCCGACGGCGGAAGACTTCATGACCATCCACCACGAGCTCGGACATAATTTTTACCAGCGCGCCTACAGCACCCAGCCGGTGCTGTTCCGCGACGGCGCCAACGACGGCTTCCATGAAGCGATCGGCGACACGATCGCGCTGTCGGTGACGCCCGACTACCTGGTGAAGATCGGATTGCTCGGCAAGGCGCCGGACACGTCGCGGGACATCGGCCTGCTGATGGATCGCGCGCTCGAGAAGATCGCGTTTCTCCCGTTCGGGCTGCTGATCGATCAGTGGCGGTGGAAGGTGTTCGCCGGCGAGGTGACGCCCGACCAGTACAACAAAGCGTGGTGGGACCTGCGGCTGAAATACCAGGGCGTCGCGCCGCCGTCGGCGCGCGGCGAAGAGTTCTTCGATCCCGGCGCGAAGTACCACGTGCCCGACAACACGCCGTACACCCGCTACTTCCTCGCCCACATCCTGCAGTTCCAGTTCCACCGCGCGATGGCGAAGATCGCCGGCTGCACGCTGCCGCTGAACCGCTGCTCGACCTACGACAACCAGGAAGCCGGCCGCCGCCTCAACGCGATGCTGGCGATGGGCGCCTCGCGGCCGTGGCAGGATGCACTCGAGACGCTGACCGGGTCGAAGCAGATGGACGCCACGGCCATCCTGGATTACTTCGCACCGCTCTCGGCCTGGCTCGATCAACAGCTGCAGGGCAAACCCGTGGGTTGGTAGCAATTAAGAATTTTGAATTAAGAATTAAGAATTCGTACACGGCTTCGCGGATTATGGGGATGTCACGAATCCAGTCACGAATTCTTAATTCTCAATTTCTAATTCTTAATTGCTCCACGCCGCGCCGCGTGCTTCTCGGCCAGCGCGTACTCTTTCTGCACGAACGCCGCGTAGGTGCGCAGCGCGTTGTCGATCTCGTCGGGGTTGGTTTTCTGCTGATAGGCCTGCACCGCGTCGAGTGCGGCGCGGCACGGGATCGACTGATCGCGCTGCACCAGCGTGGTGAACCGCTCGCGCAGCGTGGTCAGCGCCTCGGCGCCGTGCCTCGCCGGCAGGACGTCGTTGAACGCGTCGACGACCGCCTTCAGCCCATCGCGCTCCTTGGCGCGGTGCGCGAAGATGGCGGCGATCGCATCTTCCTCGCCGAACGCGGTGCCGTCCTCGAGCACGGCCGCGATCACGTCGACGGTTGTTCCCGGCTGCAGCGCGTCGAGCGGCACCTGGCGCGACTCGCCCGGCATCAAGCGCTCGAGCCGCTCGGTCGCCCCCGGGAGGCCGTGGGTCACCTCGCTCAAGTAGCCGTCGGCCGTGTAGATTTCACGGTGAATCCGTCCGTTGTCGGATTTCGTGGTCGCCGCCAGGCTCCACGCCGTCACCGGCTGCGGCGCCGTGTTGGTCAGCCGCACGTGACTCGAAGGTCCAGTGACCACATCGCTCACCGTGACCGGAACGTCGGCGGCGAGAACGGTCGAGATGAGCGCCGTCAGAAAAATAGTGCTCAGGCTCATGCATCCGCATACGAGCAAGCAGCGCGCCACGTACAATGACCGCATGACGCGCGCGCTGATTGTCGCCGCCGCTCTGCTCGCGCTGGCGCCGGCCGCGCCCACGGCGCAGACCGACCTCGACGCGTTCATGCGCCAGGTGGTCGCCAGGCGCGACGACAACTGGAAGCGGCTGCAGCAGTACATCCTCGACGAGCGCGAGACCATCGAGTTGCGCGGCGTCAACCGGCTGCCGATCTGGGGCGAGAAGCGCGAGTACACGTGGTTCATTCGTGACGGCTTTTTCGTCCGCAGCCCGGTGAAGTTCAACGGCGCCGCGGTTCCCGACGCGGAGCGGCGGAAGTTCGAGGCCGACTATCTCGCCCGCCAGAAGCGCCGCGACAGCCGTGCCCGCGACCAGGCCGACGCCTCGAGCGACGTCGCCCCGGCCGAAGTCGGCGACGTCGGCGGCCTGATCCAGCAGACGCGCCAGCCGCAGTTTGTCTCGTCGGCGTATTTTCTCCGCTTCAAGTTCGAGGAAGGCAAGTACGCGCTGGTCGGCCGGGAGACGCTCGACGGCCGCGACGTCCTCCGCGTCGAGTACTACCCGTCGCGGATGTTCACCGGCACCGATCGGCGCCGCAACCGTGGCGGCCAGCCGCCGTCGGACGAACAGAAGGCGCGCGACGCCGAGATGCAGCGCCTGATGAACAAGGTTGCGCTGGTCACGCTGTGGGTCGAGCCCAACGCCCACCAGATCGTCAAGTACACGTTCGCCAACGTCGGCTTCGATTTCCTGCCCGCGCAGTGGCTCGTCCACATCAACGACGCGAAAGCGACGATGACCATGGGCCAGCCGTTTCCGGACGTGTGGCTGCCGAACGGCGTCGACATGACGATCGCGATGACGCTCGCCGTCGGCCAGTACGATTTCCACTACGGGCTGGACTACTACGACTACCGGCAGCCGGACGTCACCACCAAGGTCGGCATCAAAGAGCGTTAGCCGTGTGGCCGCTAGTCGTGGCGATGCTCCTGGCCGCTCAGGGAAGCGCCGGCGCTCAGACACCGACCCCGCCGCAGGTCGTCGCCGGCATTCAGATCCAGGGCAACACCGCCACCTCCGACGAGGACGTGCGCCGCCTCGGCGACGTGCGCGTCGGCATGCCGTTCGACGACACCACGATTGAGCAGGTGACCAAGCGGCTGCGCGCCGCCAAGCGGTTCGAGCGCGTCGAGGTCCTCAAGCGTTTCGCCTCGATCGCCGATCCGTCGCAAATCATGCTCGTCATCGTCGTCGACGAGGGGCCGGTCAAGATCGTCATGACGGGCGATCCCGAGCATCCGACGAAGGTGGTGCGCCGCAGTTTTCCGAATCTGCTGATCCTGCCGGTCCTCCGCCGCGAGGACGAATACGGCTTTACCTACGGCGCACGGCTGACCGCGCCGGAGCCGCGGCTGTTCGGCAAGAACAGCCGGATCACGTATCCGCTGACCTGGGGCGGCACCAGGCAGGCCGGGATCGACATCGAGAAGCGGCTCGACCGGCGACTGATCGATCGGGTGACGTTCGGCGGCAGCGTATCGCGCCGCCGCAATCCGGCGTTCGACGAAGACGACGATCGCGCCCGCGTGTTCGTCCGCGCCGAGCAGGAGCTCCTGCACGGTGTCCGCATCGGCGCCGACACCGGATGGGAGCGGGCCTCGTTCGAAGGCACTGGCGATCGGTTCGCCCACGCGCGCGCCGACATCATCCTCGACACGCGCAGCGACCCGATCCTTGCCCGCAACGCCGTCTACGGTCGCGCCATCGTCGAGCATCTGCAGTTCGCGAATTCGCTGACTGCGCCGCCGGCGCCGGACCGCTACAACGGCTATCCCGGCGGCGGCGCCAACCGCAGCGAGCTGGACGGCCGCGGCTATCTCGGGTTCATCGGCCAGACCGTGCTCGCCGCCCGCGTGCAGCGGCTCGACTCCGATCGGCCGCTGCCGATCTACATGCGGCCGCAGATCGGCGGCCTGAGCACGCTGCGCGGGTTTCCAGCCGGCTACGAAGTCGGCGACACGACGATGACGATGTCCGGCGAGCTCGTCGTACCGCTCACCTCACCGTTGAAGTTCGCGCGGTTCGGCGTCACGGCGTTCGTCGATCGGGCGACCGCGTACTCGAAGGGCCAGCGGCTCGCCGATCAGGATTGGTTGGAAGGATTCGGCGGCGGGATGTGGTTCACGGCGGCGTTTTTCCGCGTGAACCTCGCGGTTGCGCACGGCATCGGCGCGCCGGACACGATCCGCGTCCATGTCGGCGGGAACGTGACGTTCTGAGAACTCCGTTGGGGCTGGCGGCTAGGGGCTGGCTGTCTTGAGGCTTGAGGCTTGAGGCTTGAGGCCTGCTGCTGTCGGCAGCAAGCCCCCAGCCCCGACTCGCTACTTCTTTGCGCCGATCGTCATCCGGTCGATGATCTTGTTCACGCCATCGACCTTCTTCGTCTCCTCGATCGCGCGCGCGCGGCCGGCTTCGCTCGGCACCGTGCCGGACAGCACCACCACGTGGTCGTTGACGTCGACGCTGATGTCGCTGCCCTTCAGCAGATCCTCGTCGACGAACTTCGAATGGATGCGGGTCTTGATGAAGGTGTCGGTGATCGCTTCGCCGGCCTTGGCGATGCCCTCGCCGGCCTTCGACGCGCCCTGCGCGGACTTATCGGCGACCTTCGCGCTCACTTCCTTGGTCTTCACCCACGCCACTTCGGCGCCGTCCTTCGATTTTTCCCACGCCGTTTCGGCGCCTTCCTTCGTCTTCTCGGTCGCCGTGCCGATGCCATCGGCCGACTTGTCGATCGCCTTGTCGACGCCCGCCTTGGTCTTCTCCGCGCCCTTGTCGACGTTGCGTTCGACCTTGCTCTCGGCCGTGCCGGCGGTCCCCTTCGCCGCGGTGTTCATGTCGACCACCAGCTGATTGTCGACGCGCGCGATGCCGCTGATCGTGGCAAGTTGCGCGGCCTTGCGGCGATCCGCTTCGGTTGGGACGGTGCCCTTGAGCGTGGCAACGCCGTCGTTCACCGAGACCTTGATGTCGTACTTCTTCAACGACGAGTCGGTGATCCGCTTGTCGATCTTCGACTCGAGATCGGCGGTCGACGACTTCGCCGTGGTGGTGGCCGGCGCCTGCGACGCGGCCGCCCGCATCGGCACCTGGGCCGCGACGAACACAGCCGCGGCAACCGCGACGCTTCCAATGGCAGCTTTCATTGTGAATGTCTCCCTCTACCGGCCCAGCTCATGCCGGGTCCACTGGTAGAAAAAGAGCAAAGTACGGTCCAAGAGTTTGCAGTTGCAGCTTTCGGCTGTACGGTGCTGAGAGGCTTCGCTGAGGGTGCTCGGATCCCTACGCTGCAGGGTGCTGGGAACGTCGCTGTAGCGTGCTGGGAACTTCGTTACCGGGCCCTGGTCGGGCTAACGCTGGATGTTCCGTTCGCAACCGCGACCGTAACATATGGCTCAGCCGGCCGCTCGCGCGTCAGCGGCCGGCCGTTCGGAGCAGCAGCGCCCTTCGCGCATCTCGCCGCGAACGGTGGCGAACTCGGTCCGCATGTCGGTGCGCAGATCGGCGACTTCGCCCTTCAGATCCTCAGCCACGTCACCCTCCGCGACCGCACGACGCACCGGCACCATACGCGCAAGTCCTTTCCGACCGTGCCGACGACGATGCCATCGTCACGCGCCTGCGTCAACGATCGCCGGGGAAATTTGCACACTACTCTTTTTCAGCTCCGTCCTCGCGATCGCTTCCCGGTGCACTTCGTCGGGACCGTCGGCCAGGCGCAGCGTCCGCGTGTGCGCCCACATCGCCGCGAGTGGAAAATCGTCGCAGACGCCGGCGGCGCCGTGCGCCTGAATGGCGCGATCGAGCACCCGCAGCGTCATCCGCGGCACCACCACCTTGACCATCGCCAGTTCGTTGCGCGCCGCCTTGTTGCCGACCGTGTCCATCATCGCCGCGGCCTTCATCGTCAACAGCCGCGCCTGCTCGATCTCCATCCGCGACTCGGCGATGTCGGCGCGAATCGTGCCCTGGTCGGCGAGCGGACGGCCGAAGGCGATCCGGCTCTGCACCCGGCGGCACATCAGCTCGACGGCGCGCTCGGCGACGCCGATCGATCGCATGCAGTGGTGAATCCGCCCGGGACCGAGGCGGCCCTGCGCGATTTCGAACCCGCGGCCTTCGCCGAGCAGGATGTTCGACGCGGGCACGCGAACGTTGTCGAAGACCACATCGCCGTGGCCGTGCGGCGCGTCGTCGTACCCGTACACGTTCAGCATCCTGCGGATCGTGATGCCGGGCGTGTCCATCGGCACGAGGATCATCGATTGCTGCTGGTGCTTCGGCGCCGCCGGGTCGGACTTGCCCATGAAGATCGCGATCTTGCAACGCGGATCGCCGGCGCCGGAGGTCCACCATTTACGTCCGTTGAGCACGTAATGGTCCCGGTCGCGCTCGATCCGCGAGCGAATATTGGTGGCGTCGGACGAAGCGACGTCCGGCTCGGTCATCGCGAAACAGGATCGGATGCGGCCGGCGAGCAGCGGCTCGAGCCATTGCTTGCGCTGCTCGGCGGTGCCGTAGCGGACCAGCACTTCCATGTTGCCGGTGTCGGGCGCCGAGCAATTGAACACTTCGGCGCCGAAGCCCGGCACCCGGCCCATCACCTCGCACAGCGGCGCGTACTCGACGTTGGTGAGCCCGGCGCCGTACTCGCTTTCCGGCAGGAACAGGTTCCACAGGCCGGCGGCGCGCGCCTTCGGCTTCAACTCTTCGACGATCGCCGTCGGCTGCCAGCGATCGCCGGTTGCGATCTGCCGGTGGAACGTTTCCTCGTTCGGGTAGACGTGCTCGTGCATGAACGCGGTGAGCCGCTGCAGCAGGTCCTTCACCCTGGCCGAATGCTCGAAGCGCATGGGGCGCATGATAGCCTTTTCTGCGATGGAGATTGACGCGCGCGAGGTTCGTGCCGGCGAGGATCTCGACTGGCCGCGGCTCGTCGCGTGGCTGCGCGAACGTCTGCCCGCCTGCGGCATTGCCGGCCTCGACGTCGACGCGGAGCCGACCGTCGCGCAGTTTCCCGGTGGCCACTCGAACCTCACCTATCTCGTGCGCTTCGGCGCCGTCGACGTGGTCGTTCGTCGTCCGCCGTTCGGACCGGTGCCGCCGACCGCGCACGACATGGCGCGCGAGTTCCGTTGGCTGTCAGCGATGCACCGCGTGTTCCCGCTCGCGCCGCGGCCGTATCTCCTCTGCGAGGACCCGGCGATCATCGGATCGGTGTTCTACGCGATGGAACGGCGCCGCGGCATCGTCGTCCGCGCCGAGGAACCGGCCGCGCTGGCGGCGCCGCCGGCGCGGCGCCGCGTCAGCGAAGCGATGATCGACACGCTCGCCGATCTCCACGCGATCGATGTCGCCGCCAACGGGTTGAGTGCGCTCGGCAAGCCGGTCGGCTTCGTCGAGCGCCAGGTGCGCGGCTGGTCGGAGCGGTGGGTGCGAGCGAAGACGACGCCGCTCGCCGAGATGGACGCGCTGTCGCAGTGGCTGCGCGAACACCTGCCGGCCGATCCAGCGGCGCCGTCGGTCGTGCACGGCGACTTCAAGCTCGATAACGTGATGCTCGACGCCGACGACGTCGGCCGCATCGTCGCCGTGTTCGACTGGGAGATGAGCGCGCTCGGCGATCCGCTCGTCGACGTCGGCATCCTGTTGACGTACTGGGCGCCGACCGCGCCGCCCGAGCAGCGCGATGCGCTCACCACCGTGACCCATCGGCCGGGTTACCTGACGCGCGATCAACTGGTGGCCCGATACGCGCAGCGCTCGGGTCGCGACCTGAGCGCGATCCGGTACTACGAGATCTTCGCGGTCTTCAAGATCGCCGTGGTCATTCAGCAGATTTACTATCGCTACGTGCAGGGACAGACGAGCGACGCGCGCTTCGCCGCGTTCGGCGCGCGCGTCGAATATCTGGCTCGGCACGCGGCGACTCTGGCGGAGCAGGCATGAAGTGGGCAGTGGTTGGCGCGGCGGCGTTCGTCTTCCTCGCGCAGGGCAAGACTACGCAGGACGGCGTATATAGCGAGACTCAGGCGCAGCGCGGCGAACAGACCTACGCGAAGTCGTGCGCGAGCTGCCACGGCGCCGATTTGTCCGGCAGCGGCCAGGCGCCGGCGCTCGGCGACGCCGACTTCAACAAGGAGTGGGACGGCCAGTCGCTCAGCGATCTGTTCGACCGCATTCACGCGACGATGCCGGCCGACGCCCCCGGCACCATGCAGCCGGCGGAGGTCGCCGACGTGATGGCCGTCATTTTCGCGAAGGCACACATTCCCTCCGGCGCCGCCGATCTGCCGAGCGACAGCGCCGCACTGAAATCGATCACCTACGCGGCGCCGAAGCCGTAGCGCAGGCCTTTAGGCCTGCCAACGGCCGCACTCACTCACTCACCCGTAGCGCAGGCCTTTAGGCCTGCCAACGACCGCACTCACTCACCCGTAGCGCAGGCCTTTAGGCCTGCCAACGACCGCACTCACCCACCCGTAGCGCAGGCCTTTAGGCCTGCCAACGACCGCACTCACTCACTCGTAGCGCAGGCCTTTAGGCCTGCTACGTCGTTTCGCGGGCAGCCCTGAAGGGCTGCGCTACGTCGTCTTGCACGAAATCTCTTTCGTCGTCACGGCCGCGGCGTTCGGCTTGCACCGCGTGGCGGCATGCGTTCAACGCGGCCGCGACTCGATCCGGCGCTTTACGTCGGAATGCGTCGGTATTTCCTGACGTTCTGCACGGCGGAGCGGCGTCGCGTGTTCGTGTCGGAGGACGTGTGCGATGTCGTGTTGCGGCAGATTCTGCGCACCGCGAGCGAATTCGATATCGTCGTAAACGTGCACTGTTTGATGCCCGACCACGTTCATCTGCTCGCTGCGGCGTGCAGCGATAGAGCGGACGTCAGCAAGTTCGTGCATCAGGCGAAGCAGCGCACCGGTTATGAGTTCGCGCAGCGCCACGGAGCGCGCTTGTGGCAACCGAGCTTCTATGATCATGTGCTGCGCAACGATGAGGCTGCGCTCTCGGTCGCGCGCTACATCATCGAGAACCCGGTCCGCGCCGGCCTCGTCGAATCGCCGCATGACTATCCGTTTCTGGGAACGAGGGAGTACACCATCGATCAGATCTTGGAAGCCGCGTGCTGGCAGCCCTGAGAGTGCGTTTCAAAATTAGCGGCCTGCCGTAGCGCAGGCCTTCAGGCCTGCCAACGGCCGCGCGGGCAGCCCTGAAGGGCTGCGCTACATCGTTCCTCCGGGCAGCCCTGAAGGGCTGCGCTACGTCGTTCCTGCGGGCAGCCCTGAAGGGCTGCGCTACGTGATTGCCACGAATCTGTCACTCCAATCCGCAGTCCGCAGTCCGCAATCCGCGCTTTTCGGGTAGCATGCGCCGCAGGAGATCACCATGAACGCTCGCGTGATTGCCGCCGCTGCTCTCGCGTCGATGCTGTCGCCGGCGGTGGCGTCGCCACAGGCGCTCGTCAGCCTCGCCTCAGTGCGGGTTGGCTACACGACGCGCAAGAACACCGTCAAGCCGCAGGGCGAGCTCAAGGCGCAAATCGATGCGCTCGACGCGCAGATTGCCGACGCCAGCCGTCTCGGGCGGGCGGGGGAACTCCGCCGGCTGTATGCGAAGGGCCTGGCGCTGCTGAACGGGCGCGCCTGGACCGACGCCGCCGACTACTCCGCGTCGCTCGTCGTCCGCTCGCCGCGCGTGGTGATCGACTCGTCGAAGCCGTACACCGCGCGCCTGGAGCAGATCTACGCGCCGTCGCTCGCGCTGCAGAACACAGTCACCGCGCATGTGGTGCTGCGGCAGCGGCCGGCGCCGCCGCCGCCGAACCAGCCGCCGCAGGAGCCGCCACTCGTGAAAGATCTCGGCAGCTTCGACGGCGTGGCGCGCGATCTCCGCGAGTCGCCGTACCTCTTCGATCTCGACATGAGCGACGTGCCCGACGGTCCGTACCTGCTCGCCGTCGAGGTGATGAACCAGGGCGAACGCATCGGCACGGCGTCGCTCACGGTCGCGCTTCACAAAGGCGTCGACGAACTCGCCGCGCGCCTCGAAGCCGACGCGAAGCGCGCGCCCGAGAGCGTCCGCGCCGACATCCTCTATCCAATCGATCGGATGAGGAACGTCAACCGCGGCCGTCTGGAGCTGCGCACATTCGATCCCGAGAAAGATCTTGCGGCCGCCGCAGCGGTCGCCGCGTCGGCGAAGAGCGGCAAGGATCCGTTCGCGGCCAGGACCGGCGATTTCAAGCGCCACTACCTGCTCGACGCCGCACACGAGATCGTCCCGTATCGGATGTACGTGCCGACCGCGTACAACGGATCGAAGGCCTACCCGCTGATCGTCGCCCTGCACGGGCTGGGCGGGACCGAGGACTCGTTCTTCGACGGCTACAACAAGGTGCTGCCGCCGCTTGCCGAATCGCACGGCTACATCGTCGCCGCGCCGCTCGGGTATAGAGTCGACGGCTCCTACGGCTGGGGGCTCGGCACGCCACCGCCCGATCCGGCGACGAAACGGACGCAGGAGCTGAGCGAGCAGGACGTGATGCAGGTGCTGGAGCGCGTCCGCCGGCAGTACAAGATCGACGAGAACCGGATTTATCTGATGGGCCACTCGATGGGCGGCATCGGCACCTGGAAGATCGCGCCGAAGTACCCGGACGTGTGGGCCGCGATCGCGCCCATCTCCGGCAACGGCGCGCCGGACACGCTCGAGAAGATCCGCAACGTGCCCGAGATCATCGTGCACGGCGACAACGATCCCACCGTGAACGTGTCCGGGTCGCGGACGATGGTCGCGAGGCTGAAGGAACTCGGCGTCGAGCACAAGTACATCGAAGTGCCGGGCGGGCTGCACAGCGACGTCGTCGCGCCGAACATCGCGGCGATCATCGAGTTCTTCGACGGCCACCGGAAGATCGCCAAACCGACGTCGCAGCCTCACTGATGCCGCGCATCGCGCTGGTCGCCGCTGCGTTGATCGTGAGTGGCCTCTCGATGCGGGCTGCGCCGGAGACCGTCACGGTTGACGGCGGGCAAATCGCCGGCGCGGTCGATCGCGGCGTCCGCGTCTTCAAAGGCATTCCGTTCGCGGCGCCGCCGGTTGGACCGCTGCGCTGGCGGCCGCCGCAGCCGGTGGTGGCGTGGAGCGGCGCGCGCGACGCGTCGGCGTTCGGCGCTGAGTGTCCGCAGGCCCAGTACCCGGCAGGGTCCCTCTATTACTTCAGGCACGTGCCGCCGTCGCCTCGCGCCAAGGAGCTGAAGGCGTTTCACGCCGGCGAAATCCCTTACGTGTTCAACGTCGTGCCGTCGCAGGATCCCCGCGAGGCCGGGTTCACCTACACCGCGGTCGATACCCGGCTGGCCGACGCGATGTCGAGCTACTGGGTGAATTTCGTGAAGACGGGCGATCCGAACGGTCCAGGCCTGCCGGCGTGGCCGGTGTATAACCGCAACGATGAACCGTATCTCGAGTTCGGCGACACGATCGCGGTCGGTCATCACCTGCTGAAGCGCGAGCTGGATTTTCAGGAACGCGTGCGTTCTGGTCCGTAGGAGACACAAGCGATGCCGATTAATCGACGCGAACTGCTGACGAGCCTCGGTGTCGCCGCCGCCTCGGCGGCGATCGGCGACGCGCGCGCGCTGCACGCGGCCGCGGAGTCGGGCGGGTTTCCGCGGAAAGCCGACTTCGCGTTCGAGAAAGGGACCACGTATATCAGCGGCGCGTTCACGCACCCGATGCCAGTGGCGGCGGCCAACGCCTACCGCGAGTTCGTCAACCGCCGCGGTACAGTCGGCGCGACGACGCCGTTCGGCGGCACGGGTGCCCGCACTGATCCGAAGACGGCGTTTGCCGCGCTGATCAACGCGAAGCCGTCCGAGATCAGCTACATCCCCAACACCAGCGCCGGCGAGAACCTGGTCGTCGAATGCCTCGGCGTCAGGAAATTCGACGGCAACGTCGTCACCGACGCGCTGCATTTCGAAGGCGCCCTCGTCCACCTGATGGAACTCCGCAAGCAGGGGCTCGACCTGCGCGTCGTCGCGCCGCGCGACGGACGGATCCAGCTCGCCGATCTCGAGCGCGTCGTCGATCGCAAGACGAAGCTCGTCGAACTGTCGCTGGTCTCGATGTACAACGGCTTTCAGCACGATCTGAAAGCGGTGTGCGATCTCGCGCACGCGCACGGGGCCTACGTCTACGCCGACATCATCCAGGCGGCCGGCGCGGTGCCGATCGACGTGCGGAAGAGCGGCGTCGATTTCGCGGCGACGGCGACCTACAAATGGCTGATGGGCGACTTCGGCCTCGGCTTCTTCTACGTCCGGGAGGATCTGCTCGGCACGGTGATGCAGCGACCGCACTGGAGCTACCGCTCTGCGTCCGACGTCGACATTCACCTGTCGCCCTTCGATCCCGAGTCGCCGGCGCCGGTCACCTGGACGCCGCGCGCCGATGCCTCCGGCTACGTCGAGCTCGGCACGGTCGCCAACGCGGTGGCGGCGGCGCTCAGCGTGTCGTTGCCGTACATCCAGCAGCTCGGCGTCGCCGAGATTGAACGGTACCGCCAGCCGATGCTCAAACGGCTGCAGGAGGAAATGCCGCGGCTCGGCTTCACGCCGGCGACGCCGGCCGACAGCACCTCGCCGATTGTGACTTTCGCGAGCAAGGACACACGCGAGGCAGCGCGCAAGCTCGAGGCCGCGAAGGTCAACGTCCGCGTCGCGCCGTACTGGATCCGTATTGCGCCGTCGATTTACAACGACATGCACGACGTCGAGCGCCTGCTCGATGCGCTGGCGTAGCGATGGGGCCAGTCGAGAACAAGCAGCTCGTGCAGCGGGTCTTCGCCGAGCTCGAACGCGGCAACCCGCGTCCGTTCGTCGACAGCTTCGCCGACGATGTCCGCTGGACGGTCATGGGCACGACGCCGTGGTCGCGCATCTACGACGGCAAGGCGGCAGTCCTCAGCGATCTGCTCGGGCCACTGCGCGAGCGGCTGGTGCACAGCGTCAGGGTGACGCCGACGCGCATCCTCGCCGACGAAGACTGCGTGGTGGTGGAAGCGCGCGGCGAAGCAACGACCAAAGGCGGTCGACCGTACAACAACACGTACTGCTGGATTTTCCGGCTGGACGCCGGGAAGATCCTGGAGATCACGGAGCATCTCGACACCGAGCTCGCCGCGACGGTGCTCGGCGCCCGCGGCGAGGAGAATCTGACGCAGGCCGTGCCGTTCTTCATGGTCACCGACATCGCCGCGTCGGCGCACTTCTACGTCGAGGGTCTCGGCTTCGAGATGACGCATCGCTGGATCGACGGCGGACAGCTGCGCTGGTGCTGGCTGTGCCGCGGCGGCGCTGCCGTGATGCTGCAGCAGTTCTGGAACGAGGGCCCGCACGCGAGCGCGCCGGCGGGCAGGCTGGGTGAAGGTGTCTCGACCTTCTTCTTGTGCGACGACGCGATCGCGTTCTACCGCGAGGTCGTCGAGCGGCACGTCGCGGCGAAGCGGCCGTTCGTCGGCAACAGCATGTGGGTCACCGCCATCGCCGATCCCGACGGCTACCAGTTGCTTTTCGAAAGCCCGACCGACGCGCCCGAGGAGACCGAGTGGGATTCGCGGAGCGTCCGGCTTTAGCCGGACCGTCGATCATTGCGGCTTCTGCTTCTCTTCGTAGCGTGCGCCGCGGAGGATATCCGGCAGCGCGTAGTTCCCTTCCTGGCAGGCGTACTCGTAGAGCCGCTCGTCGCTCTTCGTCATCGGCAGCACGACGGTCCACGGGCGGGTAAAGGTGGCCGGATCGTCGACGGTGTATTCGTACTGGAGCGTGTTCGCATCGACGCGCGTGAACTTCTCGACGAGGTGCAATTGATCGGACGACCCGCGGAAGCCGGTTTTGTCGGTGAAGTTGGTCGTATCGACAACGAGCGTCTTGCCCTCCCAGCGTCCGCGCGAATCGCCCAGCCACAGCTTCACGTGCGCCGGCAGGTGCGGCCGGCCGTCCATCCACACCACCCGCGCGTCGTGAATCATCTCGGTGAAGATGATCACCGCGTTGGGCATCTCGAACAGCTGCACGTAGTTGTTGTAGGGGCCGAGGTTGATCGGCGGCCCGGCGTTGAACGACAGACAGCGTTCCTGCAGCGAGCGGTTCTCCGGCCCGTCGGCCGGGTGCTCACGGTTGTCGGCGTTGCGCGCCGCCGCCCTGGCACGCGCCGCGTCGGTGAGCGCCGGCACGCGGCCATCCGGCGGATCGACGACGAGCGAGGTGAGCTTCCGGCCGTTCAGCACGGCGACGCCGGTCCCGCGGTCGAACCAGAAGTCGGCGACGCCGCGCGCCGCATCGGTCGCCGCGCCGCCGTCGCGCCGATCGCGATCGTTGCGCGCGAGCGTGTCCTTGACGAACGCCTCGGCTTCTTCGTCGGTGAAGTACGGTTTATCGGCCAGCTCCGCCGGCCGTTCGAACGGCGTCAAGGTCGCGAAAGACCAGACGCCGTCAAGGGACCCTGACGGCGTAGGGTGCTGGAGAAGTGTGAGAGCAAGGATGAGTCGAAGCGTCATGGCCACTCGGTTAGCGCTACGATCGCATATCGGGGAGCTTGTCGTGAACCCGAGAACCCCGAACCCCGAACCCCGCTGTAAAATATTGACTTTCCAGTGCACTACGACGAGTATGTTCGCCTGCTTGGAGGAGAGTCTCACGTGAGAAAAACCCTCAGTGGCGTACTGATCGCGATTACTGCGGCGGCCGGAGGCGCGCTCATCGCCGCGTGGGCTACTCCCCTTGCGGGCCAGGCGCCGGCGGCGTATCGGGCACCGCGCACCGCCGACGGCAAGCCGGACCTGAACGGGATCTGGCAGGCGCTGAACGAAGCCAACTACGACATCGAGATGCACATGGCGCGTCCGGCGATGGCGCTGCGGCCCGGGCCCTACGGGCCGCTTCCGGCTGCGCCGGTGCTCGCGCTCGGCGCCGTCGGGTCGGTGCCGCCCGGCATCGGCATCGTCGAAGGCGGGGCGATTCCGTACAAGCCGGAGGCGCTCGCCAAGAAAAAAGAGAACCAGGAGAAGTGGCTCGAGCGCGACCCCGAAATCAAGTGCTACCTGCCGGGCGTGCCGCGCGCGAACTACATGCCGCAGCCGTTCCAGATCCTGCAGAGCCCGAGCGCCGTGTTCTTCGCGTATCAGTACGCGGGCGCGGTGCGGAATATCTATCTGAAGGATCCGGGCCCCGCGCCGGTCGACTCGTGGATGGGCCAGTCGGTCGGCCACTGGGACGGCGAAGCGTTCGTGATCGAAGCGAGCGGCTTCAACGACAGCACCTGGTTCGATCGCGCCGGCAACTTCCACAGCGATCAGCTGAAGGTCACCGAGCGCTACACGCGCACCGCGCCCGACGTGATCAGCTACGAGGCGACGATCACCGACCCGGAGACGTTTACGCGCCCGTGGAAGATCAGCATGCCGCTCTACCGCCGGCTCGAGAAGAACGCGCAGTTGATGGACTTCAAGTGCGTCGAGTTCGTCGAGGAGCTGCTCTACGGCGCGTATCGCAAGAAGCCGCTGTCGCGCTAG
>Ga0070686_100001010_pt1 | contig 16196 bp, 18 predicted proteins | sample KBSS23LmetaG_FD_65654 | JGI IMG/M metagenome (GOLD analysis project Ga0070686, IMG submission 65654) | Switchgrass rhizosphere microbial communities from Kellogg Biological Station, Michigan, USA - KBS S2-3L metaG | ecosystem: Host-associated > Plants > Roots > Rhizosphere ... | reverse complement strand
AGACGGTCTTTTTCTTGCTGAGTCCTTTGGCTTGATTGGACTCTTTGTCTATAAGATTTGGCTTCAGCACTCATTTCATCAAGTCTAGCTTGAACTTCAGGAGGATAAGTCTTAACTGGAACCGTTTCAGGAATTTCTACTGGAAGTGCGGCTTCTCCCTCAGGAAGAATTCCTTGAGATTGTCTCAATTCCTGTTCAGCAGCTATCCTTGCAAGCTTGGGATCTTTTTTAACAAAAGATTTTGGATAAGTTTTTAATTGTTCCTCTATTTGACTTCCAAGATCTGATCTTCCAGTCCCACTTTCCCGAACTTGTTTAGCAATCAATTTCTCAAGATTGGGAGGAGGAACCACAGCAGGCTCTTGTCCAGAGATTACAACGGGAAGCTGACCGCTTCGGATCGCTTGAAGATCTTCGGGAGATAAAGCTGCTCCAGGCTGAGCTTGGGTTCCTTCTGAAAAGATCTTCTGAATAGCAGCATCAAGTTTTTCGAGTTGAGTCTTTTGAAATGGTCCAAGAGCAGATTTTTCAATCTTACGAATAACGTGATATTTGGTTACTGGAATATCAGTAGCAGCCTTTTGAATGCCAGTCTTGGCAGCAGCTTCTTTTCCTTGAAGTTTCTCAAGCTGTTTAACCAAATTATCTCGGACCTCAATGAGGCTTCCTATGTCAGAATATGGAGTCTCATCTTTTCCGGTAATTGCCTTACTAATTTGATCCATTTGATTTGCAAATGAATCTCGAACTGCTACGCGAGCTTCATTGGCTGGAGCAGCCCTATCAAAGGTCTCATTGGCATATTGACTTGAAAGCTCGTGGTTCAGACGTTGTTGAAATTCCTGTCCTTTCTGAGGAGAATGATCTCCTCCGTAACGCTCAGTCAAATCATTCAAAATAGCCTCTTTTTCTTTAGGAAGAAGGTTTGGAATACTGTCCAATTTATCCTTGGCAGCCTGAATAGCTTTATCACCACTTGCAACCAATCCTTCCTGAGCAGCTTGTTCATTAATAGCTTTCCTTCCCTGATAAAGAGCGTCCTCAGCTTTATTCAAAACATTTACAGCCTCTTCCGCAGTCTTTGGAACAGTTCCTACAGTTTCAGCGACACGACGCGTTACAATAGGGATATGTCGAGCCACATCAGCCTTGGGAAGATCAAGAGCTGCCATTGCTGTCTGTTCCACGGTTGCTGGAGCAATGCGAGAAGCTACTTTTGGGAACATCTTTTCAACAACAGACATTCCTTTCTCAAAAGGCTTGGCTCCAGCTAAAGTCGCTGCATTTGCTATAAATTCCCCAAGTCCGGCAGCTCCAGGGCTTCTGATTTGAGGCGCCTCAGGACTATTAGGCTCAAGTCCAACGGCACTAAAAGCCTTTGGAGTAAGATTTTGAATTGGTTCTAAAGTTTGCTGTCCAGATTCAATGCTTCCACGAATAGCATTTGCAAGTCCAGAGGACTGTCCTAAAGTTGCAATTTTACCAACTTCAAAAGGAATATTCGCGACCTCTCCAGGAAGCCTTCCAATAGCTTCAAGGGCTCCATAGCTTGCGGCTCCAGCTTTCTCTGCGGTGGTTGGAGCAGGAACAACACCCATCTTTGGATTTGCCTTAATATCCGAAGCAACTCTGGATGTAGGAACTAAAGATGGTGCATATTCCGGATATTTAGCAGCAATAGCCGGAGCAAGCTGTTCATCAGGAATGTCTGCATAATCAGGATATTTCTCCCTGATAGAACTGAGAATTTCTTCTTTTGTTGCCATGTCATTTAAAAAGACCCAAAGGATCTCCCTTCAGTCCTTCTGGAGCAGTAGGAGCCTGTGTTTTTTCTGGTAAAACATCTTCAATTTCGCTCTTAATAACCTTGGACGCAGCACTTCTCTTGATGCCATTGGCAACAGCTTCATCTTGATATTGTTTCACCTTTTTACGGTATGGAGCATCAATGGATGCGGAAGCATCTTTCAAGGCACTTGCATAGGTTCCCAATTCCTGATTGGTGAGCCTTTGTCCTGTGGATATTCTCTGTAAAAGATTTGTAAAGTAATCACCAGCGGATTGATATTTCTCAATCTGTCCATATTGGGCAATAGTAGGCTTTCCAGCAGAGAACGCTTTGATAAATGAATCAAAAGCTTCAATTTGTCGAGCGCCAGCAGGTTCATCTGGATTATCAATGATATGTTGAAGCGCATCTCCTGCTTCCTTTCCAAAGATTTCAAGATTCTTCTTGGCTTGAACCACAGGCTCTTTATTGAACTGAGTCTGAATTCGCATAGCAACTGGACGAAGTTTGGCGTCCGTAATAGCTCCTTGAACATCTCCAGCATCAGAAATCTGGCTCTTAAATTTGGCATAAGCAGCAGGACTAGTAAGATCCCCGTGTTCTTGAGGATTGTACACAATTCCAACTTGCTGTGCTTCGTTAATGGCCTTGGCGGCCTCATTTCCAGTGATTCCGGTGGATTTGGTCGTGGCTGGCTTGATATATGGCTGGAAACCTTCAGGAAGCTCTTGTCCAGGAGATAGGAACGCAAGTTTGGTAGGATCATCCACGCTTTGAATGATTTGTGGTTTCCCGAATTTGGCGCGAGCCTCTGCAAGGGCGATTTGGTTCTCAAGTTGAGGTTGACCCTTAATTCTTGCCAGCTTTGCTTGTTGTGTAGCGCCAAGAATGGCTTTATTCAAATCAGAACCATACCCCGTTGGAGCTCCTGATGGACCAATAATTGGATTCACAGGCTGGCCAGCAGGAGCAGAAGGAGGGACGATAGATAGACCGCCAGATTCTTGATTTAAGAGATCTTGCTCAGTTGCTCCGATTGCTCCAGGAGTAGCGATTGGACTTGCGCCAACTTCAGTTGGAACCGCAACAATATCACTATTTGGATTATAAGATTCAGCAGCAAGTTGACCCTTGATTTTTCGAGCCACAGCAGCTTCAGGATTAAGCTGATCTTCCAAAGCCTGTTGAGCCTGTCTTACCTTTAATCCTTGAAGTTGAAGGGCAAGCTGATTTGAAAGATTGCGTTGCTGGATTGCTTGAGGGGTGAGCTGCATTCCAGTTTGAAAACCTTGGATCAGAGAATCGAGTGGATTTACTTGTACGTTTACAGGCATAAAATTAGGCGAGCATCGCTCCTTCAGAAAGCATTGAATATGGTTCTCCGGCTTGCGTTCCACCGGCAGAAGGAGAGAACAAGCCCTTCAAAAAAGAGCTTAAACCACCACTTCCAGAAGATCCAATGCCTTGATCAGGGCCTCCTATTACATGACTGCCTATTTCGCCTCCAATTTGAGCTCCAATGGGACCTCCGAAAAAGGCTCCAGCGCCCATTCCAATAAGCTTTGTTCCTGTGTTTAATAAATTTGTGAAATTCTGTTGGCGAACCTGCTCGGCTTGATTCTGGAATTCATTACTAATAGCATTCTGCTGTTGAAGCTGATTGTAAATTCCTGAAGGCTCAACAGTGGATCTTCCCACTGGAGAATAAGTGTAATGAGAGGTTGGAAGAAGATTTGTAGCTCCCAACGCCTCAGCGCGTCGAGCCCTTCCAAGATCAAGTCCTGTAAGACCAAGATCGGCTGCAACAAGTCCTCGTCCTCCGTTTCCTACTCCGAAACCAGAAGCAGCATTACCTTCAAGAGCTTGACGAACTACACGATCTTGCAAATCAGCGGGAAGCGAAGTCCCAAGATTCAATTCATCTAAAATAGATTGATAGGTTCCTTGACGAAGATTATTTGCAGCAGGTCCATAAATCTGATTCTCATTGGCGAGCTGTAATCCTGTGTCAACTGGTTGAAGAGCCTTGTTAAGATTCGAGTAATTTGGAACTTGTGATTCCGCAATTCCATAAGCCTGATTCAATCCAGTTGTTGGATCCAACGGATTATAAGTAGGAGCAGATTTCTGTCCCGTAAATGAATTGAATAGATCTCCAAAAAAGTTCGCCATATAATTTTAATTTTTAATTACCATTCAAAAAGAACCCCGCCATCAGCACCGGCTCCCCCAGTATTAGCAGCAGAATTGGATCCACCAGAACCTCCTCCACCAGGAGCAAGTCCTTTTTTGCTGGCAGCAGAAGGTAAATTAGCAGTAACGGTTGCACCTTTTCCGCCCCATCCACCCGCGTCACCACCATTACAAGAAGCGGTTTGAGAGCTTCCACCAGAGTTTGCCATTCCGCTTTGGCCATTAAAATTAATATCGAAACCAACCGCCACTCCACCAGTTCCAGAAGTAATATTATTAGCGATAGCGGCAGCGGCAGCTCCTCCAGCAACCTTTCCTAAAATTAAAGTATCACCACCAGCAGTAGCTACTCCAGTGCTGCCAGCCCCACCTGCTCCAACTGTAAAATTAATAACTTGTCCAGGAGTCACGGTGACAATCGAAAGTCCATAAGCTCCTCCACCACCACCGGATCCAGTAGATCCACCGCCATCAGTATTGCTTCCACCACCACCGGCTCCCCAAGCATGAATTCTTAGCTTGTAGATGAAGGCTGGAACTATAAATGTATCTGAAGCTCCATAATACTGCATGTTGTTAAATCCCTGTTTGGCAATGGGGACATAACGAGATGTTGCATCATCCCAAACAAACCATTCTTCGCAATTCTTCAACCATGGACCAGCATTACCCGATGGCTCAAGAGATCCAAGAACAACGCCTGAGAAATTAGCGCTTGGGGTTACAATGAGTCTTGCTGCAAAAGCATTGAGGAGATCCTGCATTGATTCAGGACAAAATCCTTCAGGAAGCATTCCAGAACTTACTGAGAGCCGCGTCGTTTGTTGATCGAGTGTATTACAAGACATATTTTATTTTAAATTATACAACAATTTCCACCTGAGGTTGAATATCCATAAGCACAATCGTTCACATGACTTATATAGTCAATTTCAGGGTCGCAACAAGCCAATATTTTACATTCAACATCGCTTTTTTCACATGCTCCAACTGATGGCTCCTGCCATTGAGATGCAAATGAACGATATTGCCTAACTCCATTTTTGCCATACCAACGTATACGGCTCTGAAAGAAGCTTCCAATATTTTCCGAATATGGCCATCCATCAACTTCGCCACACGCTTGCTCTCCTTGTTGCGTGCGAATGTAGCGATTTTGATTTAAAATGGACGGATTCTTACCATTGCAAACCAAGTTTTCAAAACAATCTTTAGCGCACAAATGACTGGTTAGGATATTCTTCCAGCATCCAGCATCTCCTCGATAGTCAATGGTTAAATCCACTTCTCCCGATAAATTGGTAAGATAGAATTCGTCATACAAAAACTTCTTGAAAGAAATTTGCTCTTTAAATACTAGTCCAGGGAATTCAACTGAAGCAAATATCCTTCCTCCATTATCAAGTCTTTCAGATTTAAATGCCTCCCAAACACGGATCCCGCAAGCATCCTGAGACAAGTGAAAGCATCGGTCTCCCCCATTTACATTAAGCGTGACCCATTCTACAGGGCGCGTTCCCATCCATACCCCAAGCCATGCAAAAGGACTTGTAGATCCAAGCTGGTTATTGGTTGAGGTGTCCATAACCCAAGTGTGGCGATTGTAAATATGGCCCGAAGGAACGCTATGACCCAAAAAAGTATCAAAACTAAATCCGCATACCTTGGATTGAACTTGTTTTGAAATATTCTGGAAAGATCGTTTCATTTCAATGGATGAAATTGAATTATAAGAGCTTTGAATTGTGGCTCCAACTTGGGTGAATCTTCGTGTTCCTTCAATGGAATACCACCAAAGATCTCCGTTGTGATAAAAGATTGATTTACCAGCAGCGGCCCCTACTCCAGGGAATAGAAGGGTAATAAAATCAGGAGTTGTTTTCCATGTAGCGCGATCTGTGATTCCAGCAGCAATAATCGTTGTGTTATGGATGGTAAATGCCAGCAAGCTCTTATTATCAGCCGTGCGAGCCATTGCGGTAATAACATCTCCATCCATGGCGTTGAGGCTTCCACCAATGGAAAGATAAGTATTTTCCGTGAAGTGAAGAGGATCAAAGATGTCTGAAGCGAAGATTTGGCGTCCTTGGGCGACCCAGAGCCGGCTTCCAATCCATTCCATCCATAAACCCTGTACGGTCTCATTGGAGGGAGTCCCAGGGTTCAAATGGCGGCTTGTATGCCCATCCCAGTAAGCAGGCTTGCCCTTTCCATCTTGCATGATCAAAACAGCCTTGGGATCAATTACAGTGGCTCCATCCTTGGATTGTAGCGCCTCCTTGAACACCACAAAATCCAAGTTTGGATCAAATTGAATGTTTGGAAGCTGGGAATATGTCTCAAAAGGGTACTGAGACACATAAATAAGGCCATTCACAGCCATTACAAGGCTTGTAACGCCCCCAGTTGGCGTAAAACTGGTCATTCCTTGAGCCTTTCCATCAGGAAGGCGAAACATGGATGTATAACCAGGTCGAGTGTTAATTTCTCCACCCTTATTAATGATGTTGATTGCCCAAGAAAGCTGATTGGGTTCAAGCGAATCCGGAGAAAGGTTGCTATTCACCCCACGCAGGAAGTTCAAGCCTCCATCAATCAATCGGTTGGTATTTACAGGTGATTGAGCCATTTTAAATCAGATTGGATCCAGGGGTTCCTGCGTAATTATGCTGGAATTGAAGCTTGATCTGATTGGGTCCAGATCGACTCTTCTGCTCACGCTGAAGAGCTTCTTTTGCAGCATTGAAATACTTGGCATATTCATCCAAAAGATCATTCTCGTACTTGCGGATCGCCATAGCCATCATTTTAATGGCTGTGACGCTGTGTAATGGAATTGCGTCTGAAGGCTGACTGACAAGAAACGTCTTGCGACGGTATTTCATGCGAACCCACGAAGTACAATCAATGCAAGCGCCAAGAATTGAGCATCCAGCGCCACTCACAGTAATTCGACGGAAAAGAGGCTCCTTGAAATTGGGTCGAAATACTCCCAATAAAGTACCCGCAGAACAGTTTTCAGAATCAAGAGCTACTAAAGTAATGAAAGAATTGGTGATAGGCTTTGAAACGCGTGTTATTCTTTTAATCTTCACGTTATTCGTCATGCCAACACCAAATCCAGAAATCACAGGAACATCAAATCCATCTTGAAGAACCCCATAGCAATCAGGAGTCATAATCCATTTATTACAATCGTCATATCCATAAACGCGAATGCTTGTTCCTGGAGCTTCGGATCCCTGAGGATAAGCAGCGATTAACGAGGACTTCTTTGGGTCTCTGAATACTGGAAAATCACCCTTATCCTGCCATGAATAAGAACAGTTTTGACCGAAGCATTGAGTGCCTGGACCATTCATATGAAACTCAAACCATTTATTGCGGAAGTCAGCGGGATGTCCTCCCACATTGATCGCCAAAGGAACTTCTACATCATCCGGAAGAGTGATGTCACAACCTTGAGTGCAAATGTCCATAGACATAACCAAAGGATCCCAATTCCCAAGATTAGCCAATTCTTCAATAGCCTCGTTTAGTTTTGCATAGAAAACTTCATCGGAACAAGTTCCTAGCACAGCTTTAACGGATGGCTCAACATCTGCAACGGTAAGCATAGTTTTATGGACTCCTCATTGTGGCTGTCATAACAGTAAATGTTCCTTCAGAAAGGGTGATATTTACTCCATTAGCATTCTTGGCGATGTTATTGTAAGAAACGATGGTTCTTGCAACAGAAGCTGTAATCGGCTTTCCCGTCCCAGTTGGGATAAATAGACAGTTTGTAAATTGAGCTCCGTTTGAAGTAACATTTGCAATACAATCGGCATTTCCAGAAGATGTTCTTAAAGTGCAATATGCAAATGTTGATCCTCCGTTAAGATTATCAATACAATTATCGGTTGCAAATGGTTGGAATTTACTGTTTCTTGCTGTAATCGTTCCAGGGGTATTAGTCCCCATTCTTACTTCTCCAACAAGATTTCGATCCATCCTTAGATTTCCACCTGTTCCACCAACTCCTGCCGATAAATTCAATGCAAGAGCACTTGATTGATTGATTGATCCAGTATTGAAAACCATATCAATACTTCCTGCTGTAAACGCTCCATTTGTGCTTGTATCAATCAAGCGAATTGTCATGTTTGAAGATATTAATGTCACATTATGACCATTACCAGTGGCATTAGAGGCATCAATAAAGTTGATTTCAGTACAATCTTCTCCAGATCCAAATAGTGAAACATAGGTATTCCAATCAGCTTGAATCCTGATTCCTCCAAAATCTGTAAGAGTTCCAGGTCCAATCCTCATTACATAAGGATTGGTAATTGAAGCCAATGCCGATACTGCATCATAAGCCTCTTGAACTGTTGCATAAGCAGGATAGCCCAAAGCTTGTAATTGAAGATAATTCTTATCAACGTATACGGTATTAGCAAATGGAGGATAAGTTATGCTTTGTGCATATCGAATTAAATAACATGCAATTCCTTCCCCTGGATTACGAGGGAATCCTGGGACTCCATCATTAAGATTGCATGGAAGATTCCATGTTACCTGATTGTTTACACAGCTCTTTGATACGGATCCAAAGAATGCATTAACAAAGTTGTTTAACTGCGATGAAACAGATTCATTCGCAGGATCACAAGTGGATTGATTGCAGCAACAAGGGTTACAGTTACAAGAATTACATGCACAAGACATATTTGCTCCTATTGTGTGTAGTTAAAACTTTTCTTCAAAGCATCATCAAGATTTACTCCTTGAACAGAGTTATCAGACGATTCTGAATTTTCTTCGGATGATTCAGACCGGTCAATGGTTTCGACTTTATCATACGAAACCTCTACTTCTCCAGTATCTTGGTCGATGGATTTCACTTCGCCTTCCACGCGAACTTTTTGACCCACTGAGGGTTCAGTATCAAATTGATCTATGTTTAATTTTGGCATATTAGTAATTTTTACTTTCGTTCATAAAGCTCTCAAGAGCATCCGTGGAGTTTCTTGAATGTTCCTCATCAAGATTTGGCTCCTTAATTTCTTTCGTATCTTTTAAATCCACTTCCTCCACATCGCTTCCATCAACAGTATGGACAGCTATATATCTTTTCCCGTCACTATGATCTATAAGGACGCCAGCTCCCTGAAATGAAACATCTTCACCATCTTTAGCCTCAGTTAAAACATCGTCTGGAATACAGACAATATTTGCCATAGCATGAGGACCACGATCCGGCTTTCCAGTTCCAATAATTATTTCAGTTTTCATTTCATTCCTTTATTTTTTGCCCTTGCATGACGCTCAGAGGCAAAGCGATGTAAAAGTTTTGCGAAGTTATATGCCTGCGACCCCTCAGGACAAGAAGAAGATCCGTACTTTGCTCCAGTACATTTCCCTTCAGTTCCTTTTTTCTTGGCATTTTCAAATACTTGTTGAATAAATTTTTCAGCCATAAATTTAAATAGTTTTAATTGCTCCCATCGCTATTGAAGTTACTGCATTAAGTACTGCATTGCGAGTTTTCTCTACTTCGATTGCAGCGAGTCCTGCTACGGTCAAGCCGTTCATCTCAGCAAGATCCTTCAGTCCCATCAGAAGGCTCTTGAATTCTTCAGGAGTAATCTGTGAAGAAAGAAGAAGTCGAATGTAACGCTCAATTTTATCAACTGAAGAAGCCACAAAAACTTCTGCATCCTGAACCGCTTCAGAAGTAAGAGTGTTGAGAACGGTTTGCTTGGCAGCGTCAATGGCGCCATTTTTAATTTCTGTCAAAATTGCTGGAATATCTAAGCTCATCGGATTTTAGCTCCTTCTAATTTAAGAACCTGATCGAAGGCATCGGATATTTGCTGTCTTTTCTCTACAAGATAAGCAGAAGAAAAAGTTTTTCCTGCCTGCCAATCAGAGATAAGTTTTCCAAGCAGATCATGGTCAGTTGATGCGATAATTGCCCATTGATTGTAGCTGATAACATTAGGCTTCCCTTTTCCAAGCTCATAAGCAAGCTGAGAGGATAGAGATGCTTTTAAGGCTTCAATTTCAACTGTATGAAGATCCGGCTTTTCTGTGGCAAAAGGAATGAGAGCCAAAGCCTGAGATTTAATCTTGGTGGCAGAATCATAAGTATTTTGATCGAACGTGCTCATCACAGCACATCCTGTCATTGCAGAAGCAATGAAAATACAAAGAATTTTTATTAGGAAATTATTCATGTTCAAGATCCTTTTGGAGGATTGGTAAATGTATCAATCAAATGATTCACGGAGTCTTTGAGGGTGGAAGCTACAGAGAAAACCAATGCAGCAACAGGAAGCCATTTAGAAGGAATAAATCCCTTATAAGAAGCCACTCCTGTAACCAAGCTAAGAATCTTTGATAATGTTGTTAATGATTTTACGATTGTTTGTGTGTCCATATATTTTTAATGTTTAGTGAAAAAAGTCCAAGCTGCATTTATAAGTAAACCGATCACACCGGTTCCTACCACTCCTAAAACCCAAATACTAGCCCCTTGGATTAAGAGAACTTTTGTCATATTGTTCTTTAATCCTGGTTCTTTTTCTCCTTCTCCATAAATTTCTCGGCTATGGCGTTCAACACGCTCATTTATTCTATCTTGTCTCTCTTTGGTCATTTCAACATGTTTTTCTACGACGCCTTTTAATTCTGTAATAGATGTCTGAATTGTATGCAAGGTTGGCTCGCTATTATTCATATTAAAATCCCTCCTGAAATAATCCTGAAGTTGAGGTATAGCCAATAAATTGAAGAACTTCAAATGAGTTTATGTTATTCGCAGTGGTATTTGTATTTATAGCCCTAACAGTTGTTGGATTAATCAATTTTATCCTTGAATTAACCATGGTGTAATTAATATTGCTCGTCTCGCTATTACCAACATAATTAACAAAAGTTTGTGAGGGCGTTACTAATGAAATGGTAGCTGTGTTGGTTGTTACGCTTGCGAGATTAATAGTTCCCCGTTGTACTGATGAGATAATTCCAGGGTTTAATTCAACTATTGAATGATAAAATGTGTTTGTTGTATTTGATGCGGTATTACAATTAATTGTAAAATTTGTTGCAGATGTAATGGACCCTCGTTGCCTTCCTACTGATGTGTTATTTTGTTCTGTAGTATTCTGACCTGAAAATATCGTAAAAGCGTTATTTGGGTCAACTGAAGTAATGGTATGCGTTGTAACATTTGTAACATTCCCCCATACAGTGGCAAAGGTTTGAACATTTTGTTTAAGAGCATTAGAATTAAATTCAATAACACAAAAAGCTATATTATTGGTATTAAGCGCTCCCTGATTAACTGCTGATCTTGCAGTTGCATTTGTAGCAGTAAAAGTAAGTCCAAATAAATCTCTTCGAGGTGTCAGATTTGAAACATCGCTCTTATTGCATCCCAAATAAACGATTGCAGAATTATTGGTGTTTACAGTCGTGACAAGATTTGCAGATCCAATATTTGTAGCTCCATTCAATGGAATGAGGCCAAATTGCACTGTCTTTACAAGATTTGTGGTAGCATCTATAGCTACAATATTTATAACAGATTGAGTCTGAGAACCCATCCTGAATGCTTGTATTGTAGACGCATTCGGCATATTAACCGCAATTTGTGCCACTGAATTATTGGTGGTAGTGGAAGTTGTGCTTCCATTAAACAATAAAAAACCCGTAGAACTTATGGGATTTATGGTAGCTGAGTTTGTAAGAACTCCCGCGTCAAGTGTGATTGTCACCTGCTGGATGCCTGACGGACCAATATAATTAATTGCAAATGCCTGAAATAGACATAGCAAAAAAATCAAACATAAAAGTTTTAATTTCATTCATCAACAGATTTAAAATCAGGGTCTACTTTGATCTTATCGGATTGATACTGGAGGTTATAACATCCTCCATTGACCACCTTGGAAAGATCAATCATTTTCCCGAACGTATCAATATAGGATTCGTATGAAATCTGATTGCGATCAATCACATTAGGACGCTTATCAGCCTGTACAGTGCAAATAATATGCCCTGAATTATCGTATTGGATATAAAATCTTGCAAAACAGTTTGAAGCCAATACAAGAAAAATGATTATGAATTTTTTCAAGGGATTGGATAAGCTGGGTTAAATCCAGTTACAAGCCAATTTGTTCCATATTTTTCAGCTAAAACAATGGTTGTTGTATTTGTCGTAACCGTAAAAATACTCGTAGGAAGAAGGCTCATGCTGGGAGGAATAATATATCCACTCGCTAGGGTTACGTTATTGCTAACATTTGAAGCGTAGAATTTAACCTTTACAATAGCTCCTTCAATTCCATTGGAAGGAATTGCCAGAGTTGGGTTATTAGTAAGAGTAACCAAAAATGATTCATTTACATTACGATCAGGCGTTATTGTAGCTGTAGATGAAAGAGTTGTTGGTACTGGAAGAAAATAATTGCTATTTACCCTAAGAAAATCAATGGACGTATAAGCAGCGGCCAATAAAAGAGGTACAATGGCAAGAAAAATTCCTACGCATACAGCCGTTCCGAGATATGGATTTTTTTTCATTAGTTTGCCATCCAGTTAAGTTTATAATTAGCGCTTGTGGTTGTTCCTGAAAGCGTTGCTGTGAATCCAGTGGTTGTTATAGAAGCCTGATCTATATTCATCATTATCAAATCTTCTGCTACAGGACGAGAAATGGATCCCAAAACAGTTGGAGCGCTAGCATAGGCCGTTGGGAAAACAACGGAAATCGTACTAACTCCAGATCCAATGGATTGAACTCCTGTTTGTAGAGTGCTTGGAGTGGGTGGAATAGGAACAATATCAGGAAGGCTAAGAAGTATCTTATAAATCAGTTCCCACTGTGTATCGCAACATTTTGGAGTTTCCATGTTATAAAAGGGCTACGGTAAGTAAAAATTTTCTCCAAAGTTCCCATTCGGTGTCACAGCATTTTGGAGGTGTAATCAAAGATTGGTCTGAAACCATCGCTTGAAGTTGGGTGACTATTTTAAAAAGAAGCTGCCACTGTGTATCACAACAATTTTGATTTGTATCAGCCATTTTTAAAAACGAATTGCTGGAGGGGAATGAACCCCCTCCAGACAACCCATTATTTCAACTCAAACACACGCAGCGTAGTACCCTTGAGGAGTACAGCCCACGAGACCCATATCATCGAGGCACCGAGTATGTAAGATAGGAACCACGAATTCTGGACGTTCAGGACGGAAAGCCGCCGCGAGCTGCCAGTAGTGGAAACCTTTGTTTCCTGTGATGTTATCGCAGTTATCAAGCACGTTGTGCCAGGTAATGCGTCCACCCCAGTTTTGGCGTTCAAACTTCGTGAGGCCTTCACCCAAGAATTCTACAGGGATTTCCCGATAGAACGAGTTTTTGGCCATCATAAAGGACACCTGATAAGGAGCTGAGAGCCAAGCAGGATTTACTACACGCTTGGTTCCCTTGGTTGCAGGAGCATCCAAGAAAGGCTCAACACAGCAGATTTGACCGGCAGCATTGATGCCAGAGGCACGAATGATGGATTGGTCAACTCCGAATGCGATACCTTGATAAGGACCTTCCCAGCTATATTCAAGCAGGGCGTCTTTACCGGATGGGCTACCAGCAGCAATAAACCTCAAGTCACGACGAACAGCGTCATCAGAACGGAGGCCGTCGATGGTCTGTTGGTCAGAAATGAAGCGGAAATGCTTCAACATACCGGATCCCCATTTGAACTCATCGCCTGCAAGCAAGCTGTGAGTCATGTAATTCGCGATAAACTTCAAGAACTTGAAGGTAATAGGCGAATTTGGGGTACGAGCAGGAAAGTTCGTTGCAAAGCCATTTGCCACGATCTGACCAAAAGAGGTTGCGGTACTATCAGCAACGATCTTGGTAGCAGAAAGAGCAAGCAACTGAGCGCGAATCCAGCTATTCCAGAGGGTTTGAATGTGATCTGTATAGGACATTTCAACCATGCGAATGGAATTACGAAATGCGCTAAACGAGGTTTGCAGACAGAGAGGACAGCTTTTCTCAAAGTACTGTTGGACGTTATACTGGTATTCAGTAGATCCGTAACAGACGGTTTGAGGAGGCAAGCTACATTGGAATGAAGCCCATTGAGGGTTACATTGTGACAATGCAGGAGCGATAGCTTCCTGTACGATACTGCGTTGCGTGTCAGAGACACCTGATGCGAATTCACCTGTTTCAATAGCATTGATCCATGGTGAATTAATTGCGAGTGAACGAGCGATACGACCTGTGATCCTATTAGCATCTTTGCTCAGGAAGTCGTTGGCTTGTCCGATGTCGATACAATTTGGCGTGGCCATAATTTTCCTTTTGGAAAAGTTTTAGATTTTTATGATAAACTTTCGTTTATCCCTTATGACAGCGGGCCAGTCTGTCTAAAGCCCAAGGTGGAGTAGATCAATCTCCAATAAATCTAAGGAACCAATCACACAAAATGAAAAAAGTGTCAACACCTATTTTTTATAAACCAATCAATCGTCTTTTTAAGACCATCCAAGAATGTTGTTGAAGCCTTAAATCCAAAATCAACATCTGCTCTCGTTACTTCAAGCTGTCTTAGTGGCTGGCCATTCGGCTTTGAATGATCCCATTCAATACTTGCCTGATAGCCAACCAAATCTCTTATCAAAAGAGCAAGATCTCTTATCTTTATGCTTGTTCCGGATCCAAGATTACATGGTTCTTTTGAATTATATAGCTCAGAAGCCTTTAAAATGCCTTCCGCACAGTCCTCAACATATAAAAACTCCCTAGAAGCAGTACCATCTCCCCATAAAACCACTTTATCAGCCTGCTTTTCCTTCGCTTCAACAAATTTACGGATCATCGCAGGGATTACATGGGAGGTATTGAGATCAAAATTGTCTCCTGGACCATACAAATTGACCGGAAGCAGGTAAATACCGTTCATTCCGTATTGTTGGCGATATGCCTGAAGCTGAACCAGAAGCATTTTCTTAGCCAGACCGTATGGAGCATTCGTTTCTTCGGGATAACCGTTCCAAATATCCTCTTCTTTGAATGGAATCGGAGTGAATTTAGGGTAAGCACATATCGTCCCAAGAATTACCGTCTTTTTTACGTCCCTACGCCTACATGATTCAATGATATTTAACCCCATCATGGCATTGTCATAGAAAAAGGTGCCAGGGCGCTCCTTATTTGCCTGAATTCCACCGCAAATCGCCGCCAAATGAATGACGACATCCGGTCTGAAGTGAAGAATGGCTCCTTCAGCATCTTTGATATTCCTCAGATCGCAAGACTTGCTTCGTGGCGACCATATATTTTTACAGCCAGCCTGAACCAATTTATTTCCAACATGACTTCCTAAAAATCCTTGTCCCCCTGTAACAAGTACTCTTTTATCGTGCCAGAAGCTCATTTTAATCCCTCTTCTACAAGTTTAAGATCGGCGTTCACCATTATTCGTACCAAATCTTTGAATTTTGTTTTTGGAGACCATCCAAGTATTTTTTTAGCTTTGAAAGCATCTCCAATCAAAAGATCAACTTCGCTTGGTCGATCACAAGAAGTATCATGGTCAACAAATCGAGTCCAATCCAACCCGACGCATTCAAAAGATTCCTTGCAAAACTCTCTTACAGAATAAGTTTCTCCTGTAGCAATAACATAATCGTCTGGCTTGTCTTGCTGAAGCATCAACCACATGGCTTCCACATATTCAGGAGCATATCCCCAATCTCTACGAGCATCGAGATTTCCAAGATGTAAATTTTTCTGAAGTCCTTTTTCAATTCTGGCAACTGCCAAACTTATTTTTCGAGTTACAAAGTTTTCTCCACGGCGAGGAGATTCATGGTTAAATAAAATACCATTACTCGCATGGAGACCGTAAGCTTCCCGATAATTCACAGTGCAATGATGAGAGAATACTTTCGAGCATGCGTATGGAGAACGGGGATAGAATGGAGTCGTTTCTTTCTGAGGAGTTTCCATTACTTTCCCAAACATCTCACTGGAAGATGCCTGATAAAATCTGCAATTAACTTTTGATTCCCGAATAGCTTCCAAAAGACGTAAGGTCCCAAGTCCTGTTACATCCGCAGTAAATTGAGCCATTTCAAAACTCAATCCTACATGGCTTTGAGCTGCTAAATTATAAACTTCATCAGGTTGAACATTTTTCAAAATATTC
>Ga0070686_100001009_pt1 | contig 16197 bp, 16 predicted proteins | sample KBSS23LmetaG_FD_65654 | JGI IMG/M metagenome (GOLD analysis project Ga0070686, IMG submission 65654) | Switchgrass rhizosphere microbial communities from Kellogg Biological Station, Michigan, USA - KBS S2-3L metaG | ecosystem: Host-associated > Plants > Roots > Rhizosphere ... | reverse complement strand
GTCATATCGTTTCCATACGGCTTATTGAGATCACCCGCTCCCGGAATCAACTGCTTCACGTGCTCGACGTCGTGATCGTACATAGCATTCGCCAACTTCAGCTGGGCGCCTGAAAAATAGTCCGCGCCGCGCCATCCTCGTTCCCAGATGGCATGCTGAACCTGCTCGTAGACCGGTCCGATCACCACTTGAATCAGCGGCAACGCCAAGATCACGGTATACGTGAGTTGCTTGGAGGGAGAATCGGTATTGTAGAACAACAGCGCAAGAACGGCCCAGATGACGGGCGGTATGAACACCAACCAGGCGCCGACCGGACCCTCAGGCGCGTGACTACCCGTACGGGCGGCCAGGATCATCATCACTCCGAATCCGACGATTTCGGTGGCGAGAATCGACCAGAAGATCTTGGAAAGCGGAAGCGTGGTCAGATCCCAATTGAACATTGGACCAGCCTCCTTCCTCCGATGCGAGGGTCGTTATCCTGGCAGTTTTCCCGAGGTAAATCCAGGGCCGCAGACCTGCGACGTCACAGGAAACGAATCCTACGCAGGCCGCAAGCATTGACAATGCGGCCACGTTCACCCAGACTTTCCTCTCCAATCCCATGAGGCCCATGACATGGGTGCATCACTCGAGCATGGCCCAAGAGCGTTCGAGATTTTGATCGTGTTCGGACTGCTGCTGGTCGGATGCAGTGCTGTCTCTCCTTCGACCGAAAAGAACACCGTCCGCATTGTCGATGTGACACGGGAGGCGGTGCCTCGCCAAGTCCTTGTTGGGCAGGGAGTTGAAGTGCGATGGCATAACACATCGACTGAGCCCATTGTCATCGGTTTCCCGGCATCAACTGCGAACCGTCTCTCATGTCAGACAGGGTTCAAGTCCGAAGAGCCACTTGCCCTTACTGCTGTGATCGAGCCGAACTCTTCCGCCAGCCTTTGCTTCGCGAATCAGGGAAAATACAACTATCAAGTGCGTCGGAAGCACAATCGCGCAGGCCCATTCACGGACGAAAGGGCGATAGTATGGGTTGTGGGACGGGGAGAGAGAAATCCGGATCCGTATGAGGAATACACCAACATCACGCCGTAGCGATGAGCCCCGCCACCTCTTTCCGATCGTGAGGCTAGAGCTTTTCCCAGTTTGTCCCGATGGCCGACCGTGACAACCTGCAGCAACTTCACGCATGAGAAACGAACGTACTCGAGCTGACAGAAAGATGTTCACCGACGGACCGCTTGCCGTTCGCTGGAGCCTCCTCATCTGCGCCTTTGCGTTAACAGGCGTCACGGTCACTTCGTGCGGGAAGAAGCCCGTACCAACAGCGCCTCCGGCACCGCTGGATTTTTCCCTGGTATTCCAGTATGCCCAGCGGGCTGCGCTCGCATACGAACAGGACGCCACCATTCAGCGGCAGGGTGGTACGGGTGTCAAAATGGCTATCAGCGGGCCGGTGTCATCCGGAATGAAAGCATACATCGAGGTCGATGATACCAAGCACCTGCAGTGGGTCGTGGTTCGGGGCACATCAAATCTCGTCAACATCAGATCGGACGTGGACTACAACAAAGTCGTGGATTCTCGACTCGGCATCCCGCTGCACAAGGGATTTGCCGATGCTGCGGTGCAGGTCTATCAGTTTGCAAAGCCGCTGCTCAAACCGGACTATGAAACTCGAGTCACCGGCCACAGTTACGGTGGGGCCGCGGCATTGATCGTCCTCATGTTGCTCAAGGAGGATGGATTCAAACTCGGACAGGCGATGACCTTCGGTCAGCCCAAAGTCACAAACCGCGATGGTGTCCGCAAGTATCGCACGCTGCCGTTGCTTCGTTTCATCAACGCCAAAGACCCGGTGCCATCGCTTCCGCCGTTCGAAGTGTTCGCAGTGCTAGATGACGGTCCTTATCAGCACCTCGGTCCGGAAGTCGTGCTGGAAGACGGGCCAAAGTATCGCTATTTCGCGGATCATGTCGCCGAGGTCGCGTCTGTATTTTCGTTTTGGGATAACTTAAAGAATCTTAGCCTTCAGGATGTGCCGGAGCATCAAATGACCACCTACCTCACACGAGTGCAGCAGAAAATCTCCGCGGTTCCCGCCGGCAAATAGGAACTGCTGCCTACAATGTCGCCTTCTCTTGCTCTTCCAAGGGATACACCCAGTTGGAGAACTTCTCGTCGAGGAGTCATGTGGATTCAGATAGTCTCACTCCCCAATTCCTAACGTCTAGGTGCCTTATGGTGCAAGCCCTTCATATTCGCGTGTTGCTGGCGGATGACCAGGCGATGGTTCGGCAAGCATTACGCAGTGCGTTGCAGGACTATCCCAACATCGAAGTCGTAGGTGAAGCGAGTAATGGTGAGGAAGCGGTTGCGGCTGCGTCCAAACTCTTCCCCTCAGTGATTGTAATGGACATCAGCATGTCCCAGATGGATGGGATCACAGCGACGCGGATGATCAAGGCACAGCATCCTCAGATCGCGGTGATCGGGCTCTCGGTACATCGAGATCACCAGGTAGAAGCCATGCAACAGGCCGGGGCGTTCGAAGTCTTAGGGAAAGATAGGGCGGTGACTGAATTGTATAGGGCGGTCCAGCGGGCTCTCGCCGCGGTACAACCGATTCCTATTCCTGGAGACACTGCCGTGGCGGCGTAGGCTCTCCCTTGCATCTAGCTACCGACCCGCCGCGTTCTGACAGCCTTTTTTTATCATCGAAATTTGTACACGCTCGTGTTCGTCTTGTTTTTGAGAGGCCGGGGTTTGCATCGCACACGTGGATTGGGAGACGGGTTAACAAAACCTCACAATCTGCTTTAGATAGTGACCTCAAGTGAGCCAATTGCAAATGAATGATCCAAAGCCGCCGGTCCACCTAGGGGAGAGCCAGGTTCTTGACGATCTTGCCCGTTTCCGCATCCACCCGAACGATGCGTGATCGATTGCCGGTATTGACGAGCTCGATTTCGTAAAAAACGCGAGCCCCTGACTGCTTCAGTTGGGCTCCCACCGCTCGACCGGATTCGCTTGCCTCAGCAATTTGCACGGCTTGTGCAAGGCTGACGGATGCGTGTCGCAACCAGTAGCCCTTTCCTTGCTCCTCGGCACAAGCGCCAAAGGTCAGGGCGGACAATCCGATCAGCAGGATCCAGAATACGCGCATAGATCTCCATCCATTCTGTACCGCATAAGACTGCATCAGGTCCCACCGCCGACAAGGCCCATCCTATTGGACTCCGCCGGCTGTCCCGGGCCGCATCCTCTACTCAGCCAGAACACTTTCGTGATTCGTCCAAGACCTTTCAATATCCCACGGTAAAGCGTTGCCGAATATGACTCGGTCTCTCCACCTCATCGAGCATCGCCATCGCATAGTCTTGGACCGAAATGCGGCTCTCGCCCTTGGCATCCTTGATCAATTGGTCCGTCCCGAGGCGGAATGTTCCGGTTCGTTGGCCAGGAAACAGGTCGGCCGACGGTGAAAGGAATGACCATTCAAGCCCCGTCTCCTGCCGGAGCAGGTTGAGCGTCTCCCGCATTGCCAGCGCTCCCTGTTTATATTCGGCCGGGAAGCCCGGAAGATCCACGGACTGGACACCCGGCCTGACTTCCAAGCTGCCTGCGCCGCCGACGACCAACAGACGCTTGATCCCGGCTTTCTTCACGCCGGCGATGATGGCGCTGGCGCCTTTGAGCTGTTGGCTATAGATGTCGGGGTTGCTCCAGCCCGGATTGAAGGCGCTGATGACCACATCGTGGCCCGCGACGACCCGGGTGATTGCCTCTTCGTTGTAGACGTCGCCCTTCCGGGCCTGAAGCTTCGGCTGGGCTGGCAACTTTTCAGGATTCCGCACGATGGCGGTCACCTCATGGCCCCGATTCAAGGCCTCCTGCAGAAGGGCGGCTCCAACATAGCCGGTTGCCCCGATCAATGCGATATTCATAGGGTTCTCCATTTCCTCGAAGCAAGGCACCAGGCACAACACCCCCGTGAGGGGACTCAGTCTACTGCAAACTCCGTAGACGTATCCATCTGCAGCTCAAGGAGAGGCGTTGTCATGAGAGGAGGTGGGATGATGTTCGCGGCCTGCGTTACCCTGCAAGTACCGCAGTCGCCGGAACAGGTTTCCCGTCAACAGGACCGCCATCGGCAACGTGATAGCCATGCGGCAACTCCTTTCCCCGGCTACATGATCAAGTCCGTAAGCAAGTCCGTACGATTGTACGTTGTCGGTGACCCGAACGTTAACGTTGTTTAGGCGGGATCGTTCTTAGAATGGCTGCGAATGATTGATGGGCGGCCAGATCAACCGGCCGATGTTTCGTAGTCGTGCTCGCCGGATCTTTGCCGAGGTAGTTGTCACCTTTCCAATTCTTCGACGGCCTGAACGGCCGATTCACAAATCCCCCGCCACAGTTGGGACACACGTTTTGCAAGACGTGCTCCACGCATGCCGCACAAAACGTACATTCGTAGGAACAGATGCGCGCCTCGGTTGAATCTGGTGGCAACGCCTTATTGCAGTGTTCGCAGGTCGGTCGTAGTTCCCGCAGGGAGAGCTCCATTATCTGCAAAAAACACCAAGCCGGCACATTTTACGTCGCCGAAAGAGACGGGTCTATGGCGAGATGAAGGATACAGGCTCATGCTTCGGTGTTTTGGTTTTTCTTTGTGTTTATGGACTATTAAGGCATTCTCAAAGGGACACGGGGGCCTTGCACGCACGGTGATCAGATGACGGTGGAGAGCTGCATCGAATCAGTTCCAGAGAGGGCGTCTTGCGATGCCCCCGGCACGAGTCGAGATTCCAGAACGTCGTTCGGCCTTTTTCGCCCAGAATATCGACCCGATATCGATGGTCTTCGCGCTGTCGCCGTACTCGCGGTGGTCGCCTATCACGCCTTTCCCGGATGGATTGATGGTGGATTCATCGGCGTGGACATGTTTTTTGTGATCTCCGGGTTTTTGATCTCCACCATTCTCTGTCACAGTCTTGAGCAGGAATCATTCAGCTTCCTGGAATTCTATCGCCGTCGAATCCGCCGCATCTTCCCGGCGCTGCTGGTCGTCCTCATTGTCTCTTACGCCTTAGGCTGGGTTCTTATGCTGGCCGACGAATTCAAACAACTTGGCAAACACATGGCGGCAGGGGCTGGTTTTGTGTCCAACCTTGTTCTCTGGAATGAGAGCGGCTATTTCGAGACCGCTGCCGAAACGAAACCGCTGCTGCATTTGTGGAGTTTAGGCATTGAGGAGCAGTTCTATATCGTATGGCCAATACTGTTATGGGCGGCATGGAAGAACAAGTTTCCCATCATCACACTCACGATGGCCGTCGCAGCGGTCTCGTTCGCATTGAATCTTTCGCAATATCGCGTCGATGGTGTGGCCGCGTTTTACTCGCCGCAGACCCGCTTCTGGGAATTGCTTGCTGGTGCTGTACTTTCGTATGTATTGCTTCATCACGTCACGTTGGTGGCTCGAATGAACACCCGCGTACATGGGTGGTCAGCGAGAGTTAGTGCTGGGAACGCATGGGGACCAGGATCCTGGCGGGGTCTGCCGAATCTCTTGTCTCTGTGTGGTGCAAGTCTTGTCGTCTTCAGCCTGACCACTGTCACGAGTCACACTCCTTTTCCAGGCACGTGGGCAGTGCTCCCTGTGCTCGGCAGTGTGTGTCTGATTGCGGCGGGCTCGCGTGCTTGGGTCAATAGAGTGGTGCTGTCAAACCCCATGGTGGTGTGGGTTGGCGTCATCAGCTATCCACTGTATCTTTGGCATTGGCCTTTACTGTCCTATGCCAGAATCATTGAAGGCGAACTTCCTGTCGCGCCGATACGGATGGTTGTCGTCGCGGCGGCCATCGTGCTTGCGTGGCTCACGTACAAGCTCGTCGAGCATCCAGTGCGTTTCAACATGCGAGCACAGGGAACCGCGGTGGCATTGGTCAGTATCATGATGGTGACGGGATATACCGGTTATCGCACTTTTCACATGGATGGTCTGAAGAATCGAAGCGTGGTGGAAAGAAATGCTGACCCGGATGCGACCATCACCTATGAGGCAAATCGATCCGTGGATTGCGTCATCGCCGACGTCAGTGAGTATGTCGTGTGCGAGAAATATCTGGCTGAAAATCCGACCGGGACAGTGGTGATGTGGGGGGATTCGACCGCCGGCATGTGGCTTCCGGTATTTTTAGATGTCGCGAAGCCTCAACACCTGAATGTCATCAGGATCGAGCTTAAATCATGTCCGCCGCTCCTGGGTGTCAGAAAAACGCGCTTTGATTACCCGACGAGCAGGTTCTACTGTGACAAACAAACAAAGGAAGACATTCTGGACTTTATCAAGAGCGTGAAGCCGGATTCGATCGTGGTTCTCGCGGCCTGGAATTCATTTAGCCCCTACACCAATCGAGAGTTTATTACCGACGGCAGTGAGGGAGATGCGAATGCCGCGACCACCGCGCGCGCCATTGAGCGCCAGGTTCCCATGACCCTAAAAGCGTTGTCCGAGGTCGGTCGCGTTGTGGTCTTTAAGTCGTGGCCGTTCTTACCTGGGCAGCCTGTCTATCCCGTGAATCGGCTGCCATTCGTGAACGGAAACCAGAACATCGTTCGGGCCTCCTCTGGTGACTTCAAAAAGGACAGCGAATTCATCGAAGCGGTGTTCAAGAAGATTGATTTCCGTGTCGAGTTTTTTGATCCGGCCGCCAGGATATGTGATGCAGAGAGCTGCAGTTCTGTGTACAAGCAGGTCAAGCTATACAAGGACTATTATCACATCACCATCGCGGGTGCGATACAGTTCAGATCCGAAATAGAGTCGTTGATTTCCGCCAGACATTCTTGACGGCCGTGATGTGTCGCAACCACGGTGGTGGTGTCCGCCGACACGCACCGGCAAATGGCTCCTATTTCTTCAATACGGCCGGAGCGCATGTGCAGTTCGTGTATGGAACGATTTCCACAACCACCATCCTGTCAGAAGTGCGGCACCGGCGACGGCCAACATATATGCCCAGGTCGCCAGGTAGAGGTCGAGAAGCACAGCGGCCGCATTATCCTGAACCACAGCGGCTTGCGCGAGGATGAGGAAGCCACCGGCGCCGAAGAGCAAGACAAGAGGGATGCCCGCACTCCATTTAATCCACTGGCACGTCGTGCAGTCCAGCATGGCGCCACCTCCTGTGTAATCCCTTAAGCATCTGAGAGGAGGTATATTGTACTGCTTCCGATAGGTATGATCTATGGAGGCGAGACGGATGACGAAACGCGGCTATAAAGGCTCATGCGGGAGAACCGGTCCATGAGCTCTTTCCCTTTTTCTCAGGTAAAACGAGGGAGTGTGAGAGGAGAAGACTGCCTTGCCGCGCGCGTTCCTGATCTTCCGAGTTGGATGGAACATATTGATTCGGCTATGCGATTGATCTTTCTTGGGTCATATTTGGCGCGCTCAACAATGGAAAGATGGCTGTGAAATCATTCCGGAGAGACATCTTTATGATGGTAAGAGAAACATTGGGCTGGTACAAGCGCGCTAACTTAGCTAGGGGGTCAAGCCTGGAACGAGTACGATGAATTTCATCCGCATCGCCTCTAATTGCTGTCACAGTTCGGCCACATCCGACGACAACCTTGCGGCATGAAACGTAGGGCGAGATTCTTTTCGATTTGCTAAGCTCGTTTCCGTGTACAATCCGCGCGTGCCGTCGTACACCATCTCCGGCGATCTCCCAATGCTCTCTAAACACCAAGTCCGGTTCTCTGCCGCACTGGGCTGTGCCTTCCGGGTGGCCGACACGCATGCGTGGATAGGCAGCTCACATAGATGAACGGTTCACGTTACCATGGGTTGGATCGCTACGTTGGCAACACTCCGCTCGTCCGGTTGCGCCGCCTTTCAGAGCTGACAGGCTGCGAAATCCTCGGTAAAGCCGAATTCATGAACCCCGGAGGATCGGTGAAGGACCGCGCTGCGCTCGGCATCATCGAAGATGCCGAGACCAGAGGGCTTCTGCAACCCGGCGGCACCATCGTCGAGGGAACGGCCGGGAATACCGGCATCGGCCTCACGGTCATCGGCCACGCGCGGGGGTACCGTTCCGTCACCGTCATTCCAGAAACCCAGTCGAGAGAAAAAATCGATCTCCTGCGCACGCTGGGCGCGGAGGTGCTTATCGTGCCGGCGAAGCCGTATTCCAGTCCGGACAACTACAACCACGTTGCCCGGCGACTAGCGGAGGAGAAGGGCTGGTTCTGGGCGAACCAGTTTGACAACACCGCCAACCGTCTCGTGCACTATCGCACCACCGGCCCGGAAATATGGCAGCAGACCGCCGGGAAGGTGACTGCCTTCGTGTCGGCTGTCGGTACCGGCGGCACGTTGGGAGGAACCGCGCCGTACCTCAAAGAGCACAATCCACACATCGTCATCGGCTGCGCCGATCCTTATGGCGCGGCCATGTGGTCGTGGTTCACCAACGGCAACACTGATACCGACGACGGCGATTCCTTTGCTGAAGGCATCGGTCAGTCCCGCGTGACCAAAAACCTCGAAGGTCTTGCCGTGGACTGCGCGTGGCGCATTCCCGACCAGGATGCGCTCACCATCCTGTATCAGCTGCTTCGTGAGGAAGGGCTGTTTCTCGGTCTGTCATCGGGCATCAACGTTGCCGGGGCGGTGCGGCTGGCCCTCGAGCGCGGACCGGGTCAGACCATCGCGACGATCCTTTGCGACTCTGGTGCGAAGTACCAATCGAAACTCTTTAATCCGGAATGGCAGGCGGCCAACGGCTTGAGGGCGGATTTGTCTATCGAGCGTCTGCTCGCCAAGTCCTGATCCCACGGAGCGAATGGTCGCATGCAGACCGCTGCTACTCTCTCTCTTAAATGCCTGAGATAGATTACTTAGTTGGATGACCTCACAGTAATGTCATCACGGCCCTGTTGCCTTCTCAGCGGGTACTAAAGAATTCGAGCCAGCGCCTCAGTGATGCGATGACCCTGTGCCTCGGTGATCATGCTGTGCAGCAGCTTCCCAAATCGCGGTTGCTCGAACCCGGAGATGATGTATTGCCAACGATAGGCTTTGAGGATCACGGTCTTGATCTGATCGAATTCCTCGGAGCTGAATGAACGTGCACAGATGGTGAGAAAGTACTGGGTGTCCGCTTCGGTCTGAGCTTGCAGGATCTGGTCGAGGGCGCCTACCAGCTCGATCAGGTCGTTCACCGCGTGATCCCGCTGTTCGGCGGTCAGCTTCCCGTCTTCACGGCTCCATTCAAGTTCATCCAGAATCGCATGCTGAGATTCCTCTTTCCAGTGATAGAGAAAGACATCCTTGTAGAGAGGGGAAGTATCGCCGTTCGGTTCAATGCTTTGCAGGTAGTGTGTTTGAGTAAACAGTTCGATGTGACACGTGAGGGCCAGCACCGCCCACGTCGATTTACCCAACACGACAGAGGCCACGTCGTTCGGCGGGGATACGAAGCGGTAACCCCGTGGCATTCCGTCGGCGATCAGCCGATCAATGCGCCGGAAGAGTTCTTGATGCTTGAGCTCCTCATCGCTGAAACGCACCATGGCTTCCAGCGCGGTTTGGTCGCTCAACCAGTGATCACGGCTGAGGTCAAGAATCTTGGCATTGATGAATCGCTCCACCAGACCAAACATGTTGGCATAAGTCCGGCCCTGTATTTGGCTGATGAGTCGTTGCTCATCGTCATTCAAGAAGTCAAGTTGATGAACTTTCGACAGCCCATCAGGAAGGAATTTCTTTGAGAAATCAAATTGCCCGCCGCGAATGACATCTGTGTCGATGTCCCAACGGATGCGTTTTGAGGCTTCAATGCACTGTGAATACCGAGTGGGATCTACCCGGACGGCTGTCTGCAACACGTGGTGTGCTCCTTATGTTTGATCTGAAGCTGATGCTGTGGTCGCGATTCTTGCATGGATCCACGCGATTTGTCTCCTGCCGTCGACGTCAAAACAGGTGGGTTATCCGACCGGAAGTAATGCCCCGTTGATTTGGCTGGCAGCGTCTGAAGCGAGGAACATCAATGCCTGAGCGATGGAATCGGGCCGGGCCCATTTGGAGGGATCAGCAGCCGGCATCGCTCTTCGATTGGCAGGCGTATCGATCGTGCTCGGCAAGACCGCATTTACCGTGACACCTGATCCCGCCAGCTCTGCCGAAAGTGTGCGAATTAATCCGATCAGGCCTGCTTTCGAAACGATGTATGCGGCTGCCCCTGGAAATGGTTCAAGTGCGGCGCGAGCGGCCACGTGTACAATGCGTCCCTGGCCCCGCTGCAGCATGGGAGGCAACACTGCCTGTGACAGGAGAAAGGCCGAAGTCAGATTCATGGTGAGCATCCGCTGCCAGAGCGACACGTCGGTTTCCACTGCACGTCCTGTCGCGAAGCCGCCGACGAGATTGATCAGCGCATCGAGCCGTCCTGACGTCCGGATGACTTCATCCACGAGCGTTCGGACCTGAGCCTGGTCGGTGAAGTCGGCCTTAAGCGCAGTGACGCCGGGCACCTGCACGGGATTGAGATCTCCCAAGATGACCGAGGCACCCGTCGAAACGAACGCTGGAACGACAGTCTGTCCCAGTGCGCCAGCCCCGCCGGTGATCAGGACTACTTTTTCTTTCATGTGCACGTTGCCGTTGTCGAGGTCGTCCATCGCGTTCAGGGTATCGTCCATCTTCCCAGGAGGTGAGTCCGTCCGCAATGATCATTGAGTATCACTTGGAGAGAACGGTGCCCTGTTTATGTTCGGACCTCCATCGGGTGAGTAGCCATTCTTGAGAATTCATCACCGCACTGCCGTTGAGGGGGTGAACACGTTCGTAACTGCCGTCCTGCAGCAACCGCCTGGCCTGCACGTTATCCTGCAGCCCGACGGCGAGGATCTCATTCATGATAATGTCCCGCCATTGCGGATGAAGGACGGGGAAAAGAATTTCGACTCTGCGATCGAGGTTGCGCGGCATGAGATCAGCACTTCCTAAGAGCACTTCGTGCTCTCCGGCGTTCCGAAAGTAGTAGATCCTGGCATGCTCCAGGAAGCGACCGACCACCGAGCGCACCGTAATAGTCTCGCTCACTCCTGGAACGCCAGGGCGTAAGCAACAGATGCCTCGTACCTGTAAGTCGATTTTCACGCCGGCTTGCGACGCACGATAGAGCGCCTGAATGCATGTCTTGTCGACCAGCGCATTCATCTTGAAGGAGAGATGCCCATTACCATGTTCACGGTGATGGTGGATTTCCCGATCGATTCGCTCGATCATGTCCCGTCGCAATGTGGGTGGAGCGACCAGCAGTCGCTCGTAGGACTTCTTGCGCGAATACCCTGTCAGGGCGTTGAAGAGGTCAGACACATCACTCCCGATCACGGGGTCACAGGTGAAATAGCTCAAGTCGGTGTAGATACGGCTCGATACGACGTTATAGTTCCCAGTGCCGAGATGGACATAGCGCCGGAGTCCATCCGCATCGCGCCTGACAACCAGACAGAGTTTCGTATGGGTTTTGAGCCCGCGCACGCCATAGATGACGTGCACGCCTTCGTCTTCGAGCTTGCGGGCCCATTCGATATTGTTTTCTTCATCAAAGCGGGCTTTGAGCTCGACCAAGACTGCCACCTGCTTGCCGTTGACACGGGCTTCCATCAACGCGTCGACAATCGGTGACCGTGGATTGACGCGATAGAGCGTCTGTTTGATCGCGAGAACATTGGGATCACTGGCCGCTTCGCGGACGAAATCCACAACCGGCATGAAACTGTCGTATGGATGATAGAGCAGCACGTCCTGTTGTCGCACGGCGTTCAGGATGCCCCCTGGTTTAGTTAGCAATGCCGGGATGGATGGCTGAAACGGCGGATCTTTGAGATCGGGTCGCTCCAGCGAGGTCAATTCCATGAGCCCTGCCATGCCGATCGGATCGTCTCCCGTATATACCAAGTAAGATGGCAACTGGAGGTTCTTCGTGAGGATCTCCACAATATGCTTTGGAGTCGTCATATCAACTTCCAGTCGCACGGCGGAGCTGAAATCTTGTAATTCGAGTTGCTCCTCAACCGCCATAATCAGATCGGGAGCTTCGTCTTCCTTGATCGGCACCTCAGCATCTCGCGTCACGCGGAATGGATAGGCTGCGACGATGTCGAGTCCGGGAAACAGAAGATCGAGATTGTCCGCCACGATCTCTTCCAGCCAGACAAAGCGCTGGATTCTTCGGCTCGCCTCCAGCTCTTTGTTCTTTGGCCCCCCGTCGTCCTGACCGGGAATGGATACCAGACGCCGAAACACGTCAGGTAATTTGACGCGAGCGAAGCATTCACCTCGCTCGGAATCTTTGACGACGACCGCCAGATTGAAACTGAGATTTGAGATATGCGGAAAAGGGTGCGTAGGGTCAATGGCCAGCGGAGTAAGCGTAGGGAAGATTTCCCGTACGAAGTGCTGGCGCAGGATGTCCCGTTCCTGTTGGTCCAGTTCATTGATATGGAGGACATGTACGCCGGCCTCGCGCAGCTTGGGCGAGAGATCGAGCTTCCAACAGTTTTGATGCCGCTCAAGATGTACGGTCAGCTCACGGCATATCGCCAGCATTTGTTCCGAAGGTGTCATGGCGTCGGGGGGAGTCTCACCCGCCCCTCCCGCGATTTGGCGACGCAGGCCAGAGACTCTGACCATGAAGAATTCGTCGAGATTTGTCGCGAAGATCGCCAGGAATTTGACCCGTTCCAGAAGCGGATACCTTGGATGTTCAGCTTCCTCCAACACACGCAGGTTGAATTGAAGCCAGCTGAGTTCGCGATTCAAAAATAAGCTTGGATTATCGAGGTTGGCGGATGTATCTGAAGTCTGCGCCCGGTCTGGCGAGGAATTGGTCATAGCCATCATCATCCTAATCATACCGGTTCAATGAAATGCAAGCAGACGCTTCTGCTTCTCACCCCGATCGATCAAATATAGACGAACAAGCTTGGCAATCACGTAAAGAGGTGTGGGAGGTAGATGGACACACTCTGATCCTAACGTAAGACGCTTTGTACGACTTTGGCCCCCAGGGCTTTCACCAGCTGCATTAACGAAGAAGGGGCCGGACTGCACCTTTTCCAGTGGGATTCACAAACTTGACACGTCTGTCAGAGCGGCATACCTTGCCAAGTTATTTGCCGATGTTGAGGTGGATATGAAATTATCCGCGCTGCGTAGTGGATGGATCCACAGTGAGAAGCTTCCCCAATGACCATACGCCAGCAGATGCGTTTTGAATCAGAGCTTCTCAAGATTGAGGCGAACGGTGAGTTTTCGCTGGAGGAGGCAAAATCGACCTTCTTGGAAATCCTTGCCGCTGTAGCGCAGTACCAGGCCAAGAAAGTACTTTTAGACGGCCGGAACGTGCTGGGAAAGCCCCGGGAGTTCGAACGGTTTCTCTATGGGGAATTTGCGGCTCAAGAATGTATGAGGCTTGTCGATACATACAGAATCGTTCCGCGGTTTGCCTATGTGCTCCATGAGCCTCTTCGTGACCCGCATAGGTATGGCGAGATCGTTGCTGCCAATCGAGGAATGCTTGTCAAAACATTTGAGACGCCGGAAGTCGCTCTCGAATGGCTTGGGCTCATTCCATCCATCGAGCCACCCGCAGGCGCTTGAACCGGGCTCACGCCGAAATGGTGTCTGACGCCGTGGTCTTCTTGCGTTAGGTCGGCGAAATTTCCAAGTGGCGCATTGGTCGCCGCGAGGGGTCGAGCTCTTTCCCGCTTAGGGATGAAATGACTTGGTTCGCTGTTGCCGACCGCGGACGACGAGTTCTGGTTGGTTGTTCATCAACACTCAATAGAAGCCTCGTTTTCCGTCCACATCACGCACGACGATTGCTGTCTCAATCGAGACTCCCATCCAGACTCGATGAATGTCATTCTTGTCGCTGAGGTTCAAGAAGGGCTATCCCAGGTTCCTCCCCCTTTTTCCCTCTCAGCGCGTGCGAACCTCAATCCTCTGGGATTCGAAAAAGATGGATGCTTTGATCCTTGTCTGAGCAACGGCCGGGCTGTCGTCTCTTCTTCCGGTCGGACACGGCGACCAGGGTGTCAGGGGCGAGCCACGCGATCCCCTCAACGTTGCCATAGCTCTTATGAGGGAAACGGTAGACGGCTTCAGACTCTCGTACAACTGTGCGGGCCTTTTCGTCGATCCGAGCCACCCACAGGCGGGCGGAAGCCTGCGAGACCACGGCAAGCTGCCCGTCGCGATACGCGAGTGCAGCATAGTCCTCGAACTCAGCCCGTGGAGGCAGTTGGATCCGGTGCGAGGCTGTCCATTCACCGCCACGGGCGCGAACGAAGACTTCGATCTGACCCTTGCCCTTGTGACCGGCCTCGCAGAGAGCGTACAAGTGCTCCCGATTGCGCCGCCACATGTGCGCGAGACCTTCGAAGCCCTTGTTGTGCTTTGCCAGCGGAGAAGGCAGCCGGGTACAGCGGATGAAGCGGGCGGCTTCATCGTACTCCGCGACGAATCCGCGGAGCAGCCCGTCGAAGTCTTCAACCGACTCGATGAGACAGAACACTTTGCGGTGACGGTGGTCGATGCAGACGTCCTCGAACCCCGACCCCAGGCTTGGCGCCGGAAGGAGCGCATTGCGCGCCTTGCGCTTGAGCGAAAGATCGATGCGCGCCACCTGATTCAGATTGTCGAACACGACCAGTGCGGTGTGATCGTCGATCAGTGCGACGCCGCTCGCCTCCAGCCGGCTGCGCTTCGTCCTGCCCGGGAGCAGCCGGAAGAGCTTTTCCTCACGAATCAATTCGAGTTTTCGACTCACGAGTGTTGAACCAGGAGGGGGTACCTACTCAGTGAACTTTTCACCAAACCTTCCGTGCCACTTCCCGATTGCCGCGCCTTTCGGAAGGGGAGTTTGCCTCGGAAGCGGGCAGCATCTTACCTGACTATCTATCGGCTAAGAACTGTCAAAACTAACAGGCCTTCGAATGTCGAGCGCGACGGAGTGGTCAGATCCGCCTACTGGCGTGTGCAGTCGGGGTCGCTTTGAAGAAAGCTTCCGCTTGTCGAATATCCTCCATAGGCGTCTTCATCTGCTAATTCATGCGTCGGCTACGGCCGAAGGTTCGGGTACCGAAAACTAGATCCTGAATCATTTTGATCCGGAAGTACCACTTCCGATCCAGCTGTACGCAGGACAGTCCTCCTATACCTGCCTGAATACGGGTGTTTTCTCAAGATCGCAAGAATGGCACATCGTTTGCCATCCAAACATTTAAGGGCTCAATCGATCAGGGTGTTGGGAGGACCGCTTAACGGGGAAGTTAAAAAAAGGGCAGATAAAAAGGATATTTACGTGCTGGCCACGTCAGCCAACATCGTGATTGGCCGAACTAAAACGATAACCAAGGGGGGACTTTTTATCCTGCTTTGGCTCATCTGTTCTAGCGCTGCCGGGGCTGAGATAGCCGAAATCTGCGGTCACAACCACGCAACGGTGTTCGTGCTTCAGATTTGGAGAGCCTTTCACGGCGAAATTGATTTCAAGCTGTGTGAACATCAAGGGCAGAGCTTTCTCCTCGTGACGCGCGACCCGGATGAAGGGAAAAAGGATGACGATCAGGTGAAAATTCCTCTGAATGATGCCACGTATCAAAAACTGCTGATGCTTTACCAGAATGCCCACGCGTACTACCCAAAAGATGAGACTGGCGGTTTGGATGGTTCGACGTGGTGCCTTGAAACATTGAGAGAATTCTATTCAAAGGCATGTTTCTGGTCACCGGCATACAATGCTGAAGGGCGAGGTTTGACAGGATTGGAAAAGCTCGGACGAGAATTATGGAACCTCGCGGCCACAGAACCGAGAGATGGTCCACTCTATTGAATGAGCGACAGGACACAGGTGTGCACCTGCGATGCAACGGCTCCCGCCAATTCAGAGCGGCCGCGTTCCCTAGAAGCGTACACTATTGGCCGTCGCCAATTGTTTCTTCAGGTCAAAGGTAAGAATAAGCCGATCGATCCACTCCGTCCCTTGCGATATTGTCCAGGAACAGGCGGACCCCCCTTCGTCAAGGTCAACGCAACTGTCAGGTGGACCCAGTTCATGTCTTGCATCGTCGAGAGAGTACTGGCCAATCCTGTCTTGCCAATCG
>Ga0070686_100001002_pt1 | contig 16302 bp, 10 predicted proteins | sample KBSS23LmetaG_FD_65654 | JGI IMG/M metagenome (GOLD analysis project Ga0070686, IMG submission 65654) | Switchgrass rhizosphere microbial communities from Kellogg Biological Station, Michigan, USA - KBS S2-3L metaG | ecosystem: Host-associated > Plants > Roots > Rhizosphere ... | reverse complement strand
AGGATCGCCGGGCCGCCGTACGCTGCGTCGACATGGAGCCACGCGCCGCGGCGGCGGCAGACTTCGGCAATCGCGGCAAGATCGTCAATCGCGCCGGTGTTCGTCGTCCCGGCGGTGGCAATCACCGCGATCGGCCGAACCCCGGCGTCGCAATCGCGGGCGATGGTTGCGTCGAGCGCTGCGACGTCCATCGTGAAGCCGCCGGTGACCGGGACGGTCCGGATCGAGGCGTTGCCGAATCCGAGCAGTTCGACGGCTTTTCGTGCGCAGCTGTGGCCCTCGGCTGTCATGTAGAACGCGAACGGCTGCGGCGCGGACTGCAGGCCGTCGCGCCGCACGTCGACGCCGCTGTTCACGTAGCGTGCGACGGCTAGCGCCGTCATCGTCGCCATCGATCCGCCGCTGACGAGCAGGCCCATCGACTCGGCGGGGAACTGCAGAAGATCGCGGAACCAGCCCAGCACCTGCCGCTCGACGTGAATCGCCGCGTGGTTGCCGCCGGCGCAACTCGGATTCATCGCTGCCGCAAGCGCGTCGGCGAAGATGCCCATCACCGCCGGCGGTGAGTTCACCCAGCCCCAGAACCGCGGATGGCCGTTGCCGAACGGATACGGCTCGATCGTCTCCGCGAACGTCCGCAGGATGTCGTCGGGACCGATCCCGTCGGCCGGCGGCGGCGTGGTCTGCATCCGTTCAGCGAGCGTCGATGGAAATGGTCTGAATGCCGGCTCGTCGGGCAGCGTGGTCAGATGGTCGGCGATCAGATCGACAACGAGCCGTCCGACCCGCTGGATCTCGTCGCGGGTCCATTCGATGGGCATCGCGCGAGGCGCCCTACGCGATCTTCGCGAGCGGCGCGTCCGCCGGTGAGAAGGCGCTCAGGTCCTGCATCACCTCGCCGTGCTGGCTGATGTCGAGCCCGACTTCTTCCTGCTCGTCGGACACCCGCAGCGGAATGATGAGATCGGTCAGCTTGTAAAGCAGCCATGAGCCGCAGAACGAGAACGCCGCGACGAACACCAGCGCGCCGCAGTGGAGCAGGAAGGTATAGGCGTGGCCCGAGGTGAGGCCGACGTCCCTGGCGAACAGTCCGGTCATCAGCATGCCGACCATACCGCCGACGCCGTGGCAGGGGAACACGTCCAGCGTGTCGTCGAGCGTCGACGCGCTGTTCTTCCAGTGGACGCACAGGTTCGAGATGACGCTGGCGCAGCTGCCGATGAAGATGCTCTCGCCGATGCTGACGTAGCCGGCGGCCGGCGTGATCGCGACCAGGCCGACAACGGCGCCGACGCAGGCGCCGAGCGCCGACGGCTTGTTGCCGCGCATCCCGTCGAAGAAGATCCACGCGAGCGCCGCCGCCGCCGATGCAGTGTTCGTGGTCGCGAAAGCCATCGCTGCCTGCCCTGACGCCGACAACGCCGACCCGGCGTTGAAGCCGAACCAGCCGAACCACAGCATGCCGGTGCCGAGCATCACGAACGGGATGTTTGCCGGCGTGTGCGGTTCACCGGCTTCGTGCATCCGCCGGCGGCCCAGCGTGATTGCCCCGGCGAGCGCCGCCAGCCCCGCTGACATGTGCACGACGGTGCCGCCGGCGAAGTCGAGCACGCCGAGCTTGTGCAGGAATCCGTCGGGGTGCCACGTCCAGTGCGCCAGCGGCGAGTAGATGAAGATGCTGAACAGGCACATGAACAGCAGATAGCTGGTGAAGCGCACGCGCTCCGCAAACGATCCGGTGATCAGCGCCGGCGTGATGATCGCGAACTTCAGCTGGAACAGCGCGAACAGGATCAGCGGAATCGTCGGCGCCAGGTCGGGATGCGTCGACGCGCCGACCCGGCTGAACATGAAGAACGTGCGCGGATCGCCAATCAACCCGTGCACGCTGTCGCCGAACGCCAGGCTGAAGCCAACGACGATCCACAGGATGCTGATCACCGCCATCGCGACGAAGCTCTGCATCATCGTCGACACGACGTTCTTGGTGCGGACCATGCCGCCGTAGAAGAAGGAGAGCCCCGGCGTCATGAGCAGCACGAGGCCGGTCGCGGTGAGCATCCAGGCGACATCCCCCGCGTTCATCGGACCGCCGGTGACCGACTGCGGCTGCGCGCGGAACAGGGCGCCGGCGACGCTGACAGCGGCGACCAGCAGGAAGGGGAGTGCTGAAAATTCCCGGATCCGTTCCGTTTTGCGCCGCACCATTGCCAAGGTCATGCCCCGCGCCCTCCGTTGCGAGCTGATGTTACCAGATACGTGCCAGATGTGCACGAGAATTGCGACACGAAGGCAGAAATTCGCGAATTTATGCCGCAGCGATCGTGTGTTCGTGCATATTCTGCACGTTTATGTCGGCATTGTGTCGTCAAAATTGCCCGGAAAATCGGTTTGGTATGATCGCCGGATGTCGACCGTCAACAGCTTCGGCACGAGGACGGCGCTCGCATTCGGCGGCCGCACTGTCCAGACCTACAGCCTGCCGGCGCTCGAGCGTGCCGGGTTTTCCGGCCTCGCCCGCCTGCCGTACTCGATGAAAATCCTCCTGGAAAACCTGCTCCGGCACGAGGACGGCCGCTTCGTCAAAGCCGCCGACGTCGAGGCGCTCGCGCGGTGGGACCTGAAGTCGACAGTACAAAAGGAAATCTCGTTCGCGCCGGCCCGCGTTCTCCTGCAGGACTTCACCGGCGTGCCGGCCGTGGTCGACCTTGCGGCGATGCGCGACGGCATCGTCCGGCTCGGCGGCGACCCCAATAAGGTCAACCCGCTCCAGCCGGTCGAACTGGTGATCGACCATTCCGTGCAGGTCGATTACTTTGGCCAGACGAACGCGTTTCAGCTGAACGCCGAGCTCGAGTTCTCACGCAACCGGGAGCGCTACGCGTTCCTTCGCTGGGGCCAGAACGCCTTCCACAACTTCCGCGTCGTGCCGCCGGACACCGGCATCGTCCATCAGGTCAACCTCGAATACCTGGCGCGCGTCGTCATGACGCAGGACGCGCCCGAGGGGTCGCTCTGCTTCCCCGACACGCTGGTCGGCACCGACTCGCATACGACGATGGTCAACGGGCTCGGCGTGATGGGGTGGGGCGTCGGCGGCATCGAGGCCGAGGCTGCGATGCTCGGCCAGCCGATCTCGATGCTGATCCCGCAGGTGCTCGGCTTCCGCCTCAAGGGGCGGATGCTCGAGGGAGCGACGGCGACCGACCTGGTGCTGACGATTACCGAACGGCTGCGCAAGCACGGCGTCGTCGGCAAGTTCGTCGAGTTCTTCGGGCCGGGTCTCGAGGACCTGACGATTGCCGATCGCGCCACGCTCGGCAACATGTGCCCGGAATACGGTGCGACGATCGCGATTTTCCCGATCGACGAGATGACGCTCGACTACCTGCGGCTGTCGGGCCGCGAGGCGTCGCACGTGGCGCTCGTCGAGGGCTACGCCAAATCGCAGGGGATGTTCCGGATGGCGGGCGACCCCGAACCGATCTACACGGAGGTGATCGAGCTGGATCTCGAGAGCGTCGAGCCGAGCCTCGCCGGCCCGAGGCGGCCGCAGGATCGCGTCTCGCTCAAGCAGGCGAAGGCCGGCTTCCAGACCGCGCTCGGCTCGCTGATGACCTCGTCGCCGAAAAAAGGGGCGGAAGCCGCCGGCTCCGCGCATGTTTCTGCGACGAGCGGTCCGGCCGCGGTTGCCGTCGCGGACGTGCCGGCCGTAGCGACCGCCCTCGATCACGGCTCCGTGGTGATCGCAGCAATTACCAGCTGCACGAACACGTCGAATCCAAGCGTGATGATCGGCGCCGGCCTGGTGGCGAAGAAGGCGGTCGAGCGAGGTCTCAAGCGTCAGCCGTGGGTGAAGACGAGCCTCGCGCCTGGTTCCAAGGTGGTGACGGAATATCTGAAGAAGGCCGGCCTCGACACGTATCTCGATCAACTCGGTTTCAATCTGGTCGGCTACGGCTGCACGACCTGCATCGGCAACAGCGGCCCGCTGCCGGAAGACGTCTCGGCGGAGGTCGATGCGCGCAATCTCGTGGTCGCGTCGGTCCTGAGCGGCAACCGCAACTTCGAAGGGCGGATCCAGCAGCAGGTCCGGGCCAACTATCTTGCGTCGCCGCCGCTGGTTGTCGCCTATGCGCTTGCCGGGCGGATGACGCTCGATCTCACGACCGAGCCGATCGGCACCGACCACACAGGCCAGCCGGTCTATCTCCGCGAGCTATGGCCGACCGAGCGCGAGATCCAGGAAACGCTGCTCACGTCGGTGACGTCGGAGATGTTCCGCGAGCAGTACAAAGACGTGTTCAGCGGCGACGAACGCTGGAAGAACCTGCAGGTGCCCGGCGGCGATCGCTTCGCCTGGGATGCGAGCTCGACCTACATCCGCAACCCGCCGTTCTTCGAGCAGATCACGATGGAGACGGCGCCGGTCCGCGACATCACCGGCGCCCGCGTGCTCGCGCTGCTCGGCGACAGCATCACCACCGACCATATCTCGCCGGCCGGCTCGATCAAGAAGGACAGCCCGGCGGGGAAGTACCTGATTGCGCACGGCGTCGATCCGAAGGATTTCAATTCGTACGGGGCGCGGCGCGGCAACCACGAAGTGATGATGCGCGGCACGTTCGCCAACGTCCGGCTCCGCAATCAGATGGCGCCGGGCACCGAAGGCGGCTGGACGACCCATCAGCCCGACGGCGCAGTGACGACGATCTACGACGCGGCGATGCAGTACAAGGGCGAGGGCGTGCCGCTGCTCGTGATCGCCGGCAAGGAATACGGGTCGGGATCGTCGCGCGACTGGGCCGCCAAAGGCACGCTGCTGCTCGGCGTGAGCGCGGTGATTGCCGAGAGTTTCGAGCGGATTCACCGCAGCAATCTCGTCAACATGGGCGTGCTGCCGTTGCAGTTCCAGGCCGGCGTCACCGCCGCGTCGCTCGGCCTGACCGGCCGCGAGCGCTACGAGATCACCGGCATCGCACAGGGCCTGAAGCCCGGTGGCCACATCAACGTCTCCGCGGTTGGCGAGGGCAATTCGAAAATCGAGTTCGAAACAATCGCCCGCATCGACACGCCGGAAGAACTGGTCGCCTTCAGGCATGGCGGCATCTTGCCGTACGTGCTGCGTCAGCTCGTGGGAAAGAAGTAGGGGCTGGGTGCTCGATAGCTAGCCCCGAGCCCCTGGCCCCAACGGCGAATTACGAATGACCTCCGGCGACATCAAGTCCCACGCGTTGTCCATCGGCTTCGATGCATGTGGAATCGCTCCCGCCGTCGCACATCCCGAGCTCACGTTTTTTCGCGAGTGGCTTGATCGCGGCTACGCCGGAGACATGGCCTACCTCCGCCGCTCGGCCGACACGCGCGCCGACGTCCGCAACGTCGTTCCCGGCGCGAAAACGGTGATCGTCACCGCAACGGTCTACAACACCGACCGGCCGTACTCGATCGAGTGCGCCGATCGATCGCGTGCGCAGATCGCCCGCTACGCCTGGGGCGACGACTACCACGACGTGATTGGCGCGCGGCTCGAGCAGTTGCTCGCCTGGATGCGCGAGCAGGCGGCGGAGCCGTTCGCCGCCCGTGCCTACGTCGACACCGGGCCGGTGCAGGAACGCGTCTACGCGCAATACGCCGGCCTCGGCTGGATCGGCAAAAACAGCTGCGTGATTCATCCACAGCTCGGCTCGTGGATTTTTCTCGGCGAGATCATCTGCAGTCTGCCGCTCGCGATCGATGCGCCGTCGCTCGATCAGTGCGGCACCTGCACGCTGTGCCTCGACGCCTGTCCCACGCACGCGCTCGTCGCGCCCGGCGTGCTCGATTCGACCAGCTGCATTTCGTACCTGACCATCGAGCATCGCGGCGACATCCCCGTCGAGCACCACGCCGGGATTGGCTCTCGCGTCTACGGCTGCGATGTCTGCCAGGAAGTGTGTCCGTGGAACGCCGTCGCCCCGCGTTCCGACGATCCGGCGTGGCAGCCGCGTGCCGCGTGGGACCGCGTCGATCTGCACACGCTGGCCACGCGCAGCGACGATGACATGACGGCAGCGCTGAGACGCAGCCCGATGAAGCGCACCAAGGCGGCCGGGCTGCGACGGAACGTCGCCGTGGCGCTCGACAACCTCGAGACGAGGCGCGCGTGACCGCATGGCCAGGAAGAAACCGACGCACTCCGCCGCCGAGCTGATTCCCGACCGGCCGACCGTCGACAAGGTCCGCGCCGCGGCGAAGGATTGCCAGGCGTGCGACCTCTGGCTGCGCGGCACGCAGACGGTGTTTGGCGAAGGGGGCAAGAAAGCCGAGCTGATGTTCGTCGGCGAGCAGCCGGGGAACGAGGAAGACCTGAGCGGGCATCCCTTTGTCGGGCCGGCCGGCAAGCTGCTCGATCGCGCGCTCGTCGACGCCGGCATCGATCGCACCGCCGTCTACGTCACCAACGTCGTCAAGCACTTCAAGTGGGAGCCGCGCGGCAAGCGCCGGATCCACAAGAAGCCGAACGCCGGCGAGATTGCCGCGTGCCGCCCGTGGCTGGACACCGAGATCGCGCTGGTCCAGCCGCGCGCGATCGTCTGCCTCGGCGCCACCGCTGCGCAGGCGCTGCTCGGCCGCCAATTCAAAGTCACCGCGCATCGCGGCGAGTTCATTGCGTCGCCGCTTGCGCCGCTCGTCCTCGCCACGGTGCATCCCTCGTCGATCCTCCGCGCCCCCGACGACGAGTCGCGGCGCCGCGAGATGAAACAGTTCACCGACGACCTGAAGACGGTCGCGAAGGCGCTGAAGCGGTAGAATGGCCGAACGCAGTATGGCTTCGTCGCTCGCTCCCACATTTCTGCTCTCCATGCCGCAGATGACCGATCCGAACTTCACGCGCACGGTGGTGCTGCTGTGCAAGCACCATCACGACGGCGCGTTCGGCCTGGTCGTCAACCGTCCGCTGGTGACGAGCGGCCGCGTGACCGTGAACCTCGATCCGCCGGTGTCGACCGATCGCGAGCTGCAGGTGTGGGTCGGCGGGCCGGTCGAACCGCAGCGCAGCTGGGTCCTCGTCGGACGCGAGCCCGAAGGCATGGAAGAGTTGACCGGCATGCGCGTCGCCGACGATCTCTACCTGTCGACGTCGCCCGATCTGCTGCGGCAGTTGCTGGGCCCGGCGCCGCCGCCGCGGACGCGATTGATTCTCGGGTATTCGGGGTGGGGGCCGGGACAGCTCGAATACGAGCTCGAGGCCTCAGCCTGGCTGATGACCGACGTCGACAGCGATCTGATCTTCAGGACGCCGCCGGAGCAGATGTGGGAGGCGGCCATCCGCCGCCTCGGCGCCGATCCCGCGACGTTGCAGATGTCGCGCGGCGTCCACTGAATTAGGAATTAGGAATTTGGAATTTGGAATGCTGGGTTCCAGATCGCCGGGCCGGTGTACGAATTCCAAATTCCAAATTCCAAATTCCTAATTCTTAATTACTTCGCCGTCCTCGGCCGCGGCCTTCCAGCAGTTCCGACCCGCCCGCTTCGCTTCGTAGAGGGCCACGTCCGCGCGGCGCATCACGTCGTCGATCGAGAAATCCTCGGCGCGCAGTCCGCTGATGCCGATGCTGCACGTGCAGGTCACGTCGCCGGCGGCGGTGGCGACGCGCAACGAGCGGCACGCGTCCGAGATCCGCTTGGCCAGCCGCTGCGCCGCGCGCACGCTGGTTTCGGGCAGCAACACGGCGAACTCTTCGCCGCCGATCCGGCCGACCACATCCGACTGCCGGCACTCGAGGCGGAGCACCGACGAGAATGTCTGCAGCACCCGGTCGCCGGCGTCGTGGCCGTAGGTGTCGTTGACGCGCTTGAAGAAGTCGAGGTCGACGATCAGCAGGCTGACGGTGCGGTTGTACCGGCGGCTGCGCGAGAACTCGCTGGCCGCGATCTCGAACCAGCCGCGCCGCGAGGAGAGCTCGGTGAGCACGTCGGTGCTGGCGACGCGGGTCAGGTGGTCGCGCGCCGCCTCCAGTTCGGCGACCTGCTCGGTGAGCTGGCGCTGCAGCTTCGCGACGCGAATGCCAACCTGGACCCGGGCGCGAAGTTCCTCGGAATCGATCGGCTTGGTCATGTAGTCGTCGGCGCCGGCATCGAGACCGGTGACCAGATCGACGCGGTTCGATTTCGCCGTCAGCAGCATCACGTAGCTGGTCTTCAGCGCCGCGTTGTCGCGGATCCGGTGGCACAGTTCGATGCCGTCGAGGCCGGGCATCATCCAGTCGACGATCACGATCTCCGGCGCCGGCCCGGTGTTGAGTGCGGCCCACGCTTCGTCGCCGTCGTGCGCGATGGTCGTGTCGAGGCTGAAACCGGCCATGGCGCCGGCGAGAATTGCCGTCGTGATCCGATCGTCGTCTGCAATCAGTGCTCGCATGACCTGCTGAGTCGCAAGAGCAGTGCCCGTCCGGGAAGTGCAAGGCTGTGCAGCGAACGGACTCACCTCCGCGATCGCGATGGCATGCCGCGGACGGTGCGTGCGGATTAGCACACGCGATTACGTTTGCCGCACGACGGAACAGAATTCGGATCAGGGTCCGGCTGAAGCCGGACAGCGAAGCCGCAAGCCGCAAGCCGCAAGCCGCAAGCCGCAAGCCGCAAGCCACAAGCCGCAAGAAGGTTCCGGTAGTGTCCGGCTTGAGCCGGACCATAGCGGACCCGTCGTAGACTACCGTCATGATCTCCTTCCGCGCCGCAACGATCGTTGCCGCCGCCGCTCTCGCGCTCGCGTCGCTCGGACGCGCGCAGGGGAGCGCCGTGCCCGACACGCAGAAACTGCAGCAGATGGCCGCGCGCTTCGCGCCGACCGACATCACGGCGGATCTGTCGAAGCTGTCCGACGCCGACCGCCGCGTTCTGGCCCGGCTCGTCGAGGCGTCGAAAATCATCGACGCACTGTTCCTCCGCCAGGTGTGGAGCGGCAACAGCGGCCTGCTGATGGAACTCGCGCGCGATGAGTCGCCGGCGGGGCGCGCGCGGCTGCACTACTTCCTGATCAACAAGGGCCCGTGGTCGCGGCTCGATCACAACGCGCCGTTCATCGCCGGCGTGGCGCAGAAGCCGGCGGGCGCGAACTACTATCCGGAGACCGCCGCCAAGGCGGATCTGGAGCGCTGGATCGCGGGGCTGCCCGAAGCCGAACGCGCGCGGGCGACCGGCTTCTTCACGGTGGTGCGTCGATCGGGCACTTCGTTTTCGCTGGTGCCCTACAACGTCGAGTACCAGGGAGAACTGGCTCGCGCCGCAGCGCTGCTGCGCGAGGCGGCGCAAATCGCCACCGAGCCGACGCTCAAGGCGTTTCTCACCAAACGCGCCGATGCCTTTCTCGCCAACGACTACTACGACAGCGACGTCGCCTGGATGGAGTTGAAGGGCGCGATCGAGCCGACGATCGGCCCCTACGAGGTCTACGAGGACGAGCTGTTCAACTACAAGGCGGGCTTCGAGGCGTACATCACGATTCAGGACGAAGCCGAAACCGCGAAGCTGCAGAAGTTCGCCGGCGAATTGCAGGACATCGAGAACAACCTGCCGATCGAGCCGCGACACCGCAACCCCAGACTGGGTGCGCTCGCGCCGCTCGTCGTCGTCAACGAGATCTATGCGGCCGGCGACGGCAACCGCGCCGTCCAGACCGCGGCGTTCAACCTGCCCAACGACGAGCGGGTGGTGCGCGAAAAAGGCGCCAAGCGCGTGATGCTGAAGAACGTCCAGGACGCGAAGTTCGCGAAGACGCTGCAGCCGATCTCGAAGATCGTTCTTGGCGCGACCGATCAACCGAAGCTCTCCTTCGAGGCGTTCTTCACGCACATCGTCGTGCACGAGTTGATGCACGGGCTCGGGCCGCACAGCATCACCGTCGATGGCCGGCAGACGACCGTGCGGCAGCAGTTGAAAGAGACCTACAGCGCGCTCGAAGAAGCCAAGGCCGACATCTCCGGCCTGTTTGGCATTCAACACATGATCGACAAAGGCGTCCTGCCCAAAGCGATGGAACAGTCGCTCTACACGACATTTCTGGCATCCGCCTTTCGATCGATCCGCTTCGGCGTCGGCGAGGCGCACGGCAAAGGCATCGCGATTCAGTTGAACTACCTGCTGGATCAGCGCGCGTTCACGGTTCAGAGCGACGGCACCTTCGCGGTCAACCCGGATCGCGTGAAAGAGGGGGTTGCCGGCCTGACGCGCGAGATCATGACGATTCAGGCGGAAGGCGACTACGCGAAAGCCAAGGCGCTCGGCGACCGACTCGGGATCGTGCGGCCCGAGGTTCAAAAAGCGCTTGCCAAGTTGGAATCCATCCCCGTCGATATCGAGCCGCGATTCATTACGGCGGATCAACTTGGGACACGGACGAGATAGTCGAGACGATTTGGTGTTCTTTCGCCTAGCGGCGACGTCAGAAATCTGGCACTCTGCAGGCACGATTTTCTGGACGCGCAGCCACACGCCCAGCCTGATGGACGCTCCCCCATGCGTTTCACGAGGCCGTCGCGCGTCGCCGGATACCCTGTGCCTGCATTGCGTCTGCTCCTGATCGACGACTCGGCCGAAGACGCTGCCGCGCTCGTTCGCACGATCGAGCTGGGCGGCTACGACGTCGAGTCGGAACGCGTCGATGCCGCCGCGACGCTGTCCACTGCGCTCGACCGTCAACCGTGGGATCTCGTCGTCGCCGACTACACCAGTGCCGCCTTCGACGGCGTCGAAGCGGTCGACATCGTCCGGCAGCGCGACCCCGACCTGCCGTTCATCTTCGTTTCGGACGTGCGCGGCGAGGACGCGGCGGTCGCGGCGATGCGGACCGGCGCGCACGACTACATCCTGACAGCGAACCTGCAGCGTCTGCTGCCGTCGGTCGAGCGGCAGCTGCGCGAAGCGGCGGCGCGGCGCGAGCGGCACCGCGTCGAGCGGCGGCTGGCCCACCTCGCCTACCACGACGCGCTCACCGATCTGCCGAACCGCGCGCTGCTCCACGATCGCCTCGCCCAGGCGACGCGCATCGCGCACCGCGAGGGGACGACGCTGGCGCTGCTGCTGCTCGATCTCAACGGCTTCAAGGACATCAACGACACGCTCGGCCACCACGCCGGCGATCTCGTGCTGCAATGCGTCGGCTCGCGGATCCGCGCCACGCTGCGCGACGTCGACACCGTCGCCCGGCTCGGCGGCGACGAGTTCGCGATCGTGCTGCCGACGGCGGACGTCGACGGCGCGGTGCTCACCGCCGAAAAGGTGCTGCACGAAATCGAGCAGCCCTGCGTCGTCGATCACCGCGCGCTGACGGTACACGCCAGCCTCGGCATCGCCTGTTTCCCGGATCACGGCACCTCGGCGGAAGCGCTGCTCCAGAAAGCCGACGTGGCGATGTACGTCGCCAAGACCGATCGCTGCGGCGTCGCCGTCTACGCCGCCAGCCGCGATCGGCACTCGCACCGCCGCCTTACCTTCATCTCCGATTTGCGCCGCGGCCTCGACGAGGCGCAGTTCTTCGTCGAGTACCAGCCGATGCTGCACCTGCGCACCAACCAGATCACCGGCGTCGAAGCGCTGGTGCGCTGGAACCATCCTCAGCAGGGGCGCGTCCTGCCCGGCGAGTTCATCGACCTCGCCGAGCAGACCGGATTGATCAACCCGCTGACGACGATCGTCCTCGAGACGGCGATCCGCGAGTGGACGCCGCGCCAGCGGACGCCGCCGTTGTCGGTGGCGGTCAACCTGTCGCCGCGCACGCTGCAGGATCCGCGGCTGCCGCAGCGGATCGAAGCCATGCTGTCGGCCTACGACGCGCGCTCGACGTTGCTGTCGCTGGAGATCACCGAGAACATCCTGATGAGCGATCCGGCGCGCTCGATGGACTGCCTGAAGCGCCTCCACGACATGGGCGTCCGCCTGGTGATCGACGATTTCGGCACCGGCTTTTCGTCGCTCAGCTACCTGCGTCGTCTACCGGTGGACGAACTGAAAATCGATCGCTCGTTCGTATCCGGCCTCGACAGCGGCCTGGACGACGTGATCGTGCGCTCGACGATCGATCTGGCGCACAACCTCGGTCTCACGGTCGTCGCCGAGGGCGTCGAGAGCGAGGAGGTCAAGTCGCAGCTGCTCGCGATGGGCTGCGATGCCGCGCAGGGCTCGTTCATCAGCGAGCCGCGCAGCGCCGCCGCGATGGCCGAATGGATGGGCGATCGCGGCGTCGCGCGCAGCCTGTAGGGGTTCGGCGTTCGGGGTTCTCGGTTCTTCGTTCTATCGGTCTTATTCCTTCACGACCCTTCCGCAATCAACCATGGCCCTGCCGTAATACGGGTTCTGGATAGCTTGTCCTTGCTGCATCCAGTATTTCTGCGCCATCGGACAGTAGGCGACGGACAGATCCGGATCCGCACCCGCCTTCGACGACCGAACCATCGCGATCATGCGATCGCTCAACGTGCCGAACGCGACGCGCGCGGCGCTGATGTCGTGCGCCGCGTCGAACGGTGCCGCCGCAGACCGGATCGGATCGGCGACGGCGCCGAGCTGCGCGGCGGCGGCGACGATTGCGCGTCCGTCGACGGCAATCGTGTCGATCCGATCGGCAACCAGCGCCTCCTGAATGCGGAGATACGCATCGACCATCGATCCCATCGGATCGGTAGCGGCACGGCGTGAAGCTGCAAGGCTCGAGGCCACAAGGCTTGAGGCCTGAGGCTTGAGGCTGCTCTGTGTCGCGATGTAGGCGATCACCGCGGCGGTATCGGCCTCGCTCAGATCGAGGTTCGGCATCCGCGCCTCGCGGTATTCCTTCCGCAGCGCGACGGCAATCGGGTCGCCGGCCGCATTCATCGCACCGGGCGTCCGGATGAAGCGCTGCAGCCAGTCGCGATCGCGCCGCGACGTGACGCCGGCGAGGTCGGGACCGATCTTGGTCCCGCCGCCGATGGTGTGGCAGGCAGAACAGTGATAGGCGAACGCATACTGGCCTGCGTCGTGAGCCAGCACCGGCGGCTCGGCGAACGCCTTGAGCCGGCCCTCCTCCGGTCCCTGCCATTCGGTCAACCACTCGCCGATCGTCCTGGCCAGGAACTTCGGGTTATCGGTGGCGGCGTTGCGCATCCACTGTCCGGTGGCCTCGTTGCCGACCAGGAGAAATGGCTGGTGGCCGTCGGGATTCGACGGGTCGGGTGGCGAGTACAGCCCCAGCTTCTTGCTCAGGCGATCGATGTCGGCCTTGGCGGCGGTGAGAAACAGCCACCCCGGACCGGCTCGATATTTCGCCGCGTACTCGGCGAGGACCGCCGGCGTGTCGTGCTCGGGATCGATCGTGATCGAGTAGAAGAACACGTCGCGTCCCATCCGATCGCCGAGCAGCCGCTGCACCTGCGCCAGCCGCGCCGTTTCGAGCGGGCACGCGTACTGGCAGGTGGTGTAGATCAGATCGATCGCGACGATCTTTCCCTTGATCAGATCGTCGTAGAAGCGCACCGTCCGGCCCTCGTGCGTCGTCAGTTCGATGTTGGTGAAGTAGTCGGCGCCGCGGCGGGCGTCGCCCGCCGCGTACGCCGTGTGGATCGCGCCGGCGACAGCAAGCGCGACGACAACGGCCGCCGCGCGGCTACGGGAGGATTTCATACGGATCCTCGAACTTGACGCCGTTCGGCGTCGGCAGCGGCGTCGGCAGCGGCTTCAGGAACGCGTCGCCGCTTCCGTCGAGCTCCCAGCGGAGCAGCATCGAATTGTCCTCGTGCGTCGTGTTGTGGCAGTGCTCCATGAACATGCCGCCCCAGTCGCGGAACTGCAGCGAGATCGTCACGCTGCCGCTCGGCCGGAGCCGGTAAACGTCCTTCCGCCCGAGCTCCCAGGCCGGCACGTTGCTCGCGCTGCCGTTGCGGGCGAGAATCTGCCCCTCTTCGAAGTGGATGTGTATCGGGTGATCCCAGCCGCCGCCGTCGTTGACGAGATGCCAGATTTCACGCGTCCCGAAGCGCGGCGCCGCCGAGATGCGGCCGTAGTCGGCGTTCAGCTTCTCGCCGCCGTTGGTGCCGATCGCCCAGTCGCCGCCGAATGCCGCGTCAGAGATCCGTTCCTGCTTGCCGCCGCGGCCGAACAGGAAGGTCCGCTCCCGCGCCACCGGAATCGCCGACAGATCGGGATTCGGGATCATCACATCCGGGATCTGGCTCTGATCCGGCAGCGCCGGATCGCGCACGACGACGAACTGGAGGAACCGGCCGACGCACGGATCATCCGATTGGCCGGAGAGCGCTTCGGGAATGCTGAGATCCTGCTTCGGTCCGCGGCCGTCCTCGTGCTCGCACAGGTTGACGAAGTGCAGCTTCTCGCCGATCTGGTACTTCGAGAAGTCGATCACGACGTCGTAGCGCTCGGCGATCCCCTGTTCGTCGAGCTGTGTCAGCGTGACCGGATGCGGCAGCAGGTTGCCGTCGTTGCCGATCTGCACGATCGGTTGCGCCGTTCCCGACGCGTTGACCAGCGCGATCTTGAAGAAGCGGGCGACGCTGGCGTTGAGAATGCGGAACCGGTATTTCCGCCGCTCGACGTTGAAGAACGGCTTGAAGGCGAGGTTGACCGTCATCACGTCGCCGAGGAACCCGTCGAAGTTCATGATGTCGAAGCCAAGCTGGCCAGCGCTGTCGAACGCCTTGTCGGCGATCATCAGGTTGACGTCGTAGTCGAGATTGCCCCAGTCCTTCGCCGTCCCGCTCGGCAGGCGCAGGTTGACGCCGTCCTTGATCGCTTCGTTGCCGCGGTCGAGGCCGCTGTAGATGTTGAACATCGCCGCGTTGCCCTTGTAGACGTTCTGCGCCGTGAAGCTGAACATGTGATCGTGGAACCAGTGCGTGCTCATCGTCTCGTGCCAGTCGCCCGGAATCGGCGTCAGCCCGCCGCTCCCGTCGGGCGTGCTCGCCATCGGGTCGCCCGCGCCAGTGTTCACCGTGTCATGGCCGGCAAGGACGATCGGCCAGTGGTAGTCGTAGAACTGATTGGGAAAGAAGAAGGCGCCGGTGAAGCCGTCGTTCTCGGCGCCGTGATGTCCGTTGTGCTCGTGCGTGGAGATCGTGTAGCGGCCGAAGCCGGCGTTGTCGCGAATGTTCACGGGCAGGCGGTTGTGATGGCGGAAGAGAATCGGCTCGCCGTAGCGGCCGAGGACCAGCTTCGGCGGAATGCACCCGTTGAACGTCCACACCGACGCGGGGGTCTGCGTCGGCATGCCGGGGTGGAACTTCAGCGGCATCGGCCGGGTCGGATCGATGCCGGAGTTGAGCGTCGAATCACACCCCGGGTTGTACACGGTGTTGTCGCACGCGCCCATCTGCACCGCTTCGATCGCGACTGCCGGCGGGAAGTCTGCGAACCGCTGATGCGCCCACTCGGGTCGCGGGGGCCGCCCCTCGATTGGGCCGGTTCCTCTACCGAGCGCCGGATCGAGCGGCTGCTGCGTCTGGTTCGACAAAGCCGTCGGCGCCGGATTCAGCACGCTGACCGCCTGCCGCGGCAGCACGTCGAAGCGCGGCATCGGCTGGGTAAATGGCTTGCAGCCGAATAACGGGCTGCGCGGCATCCCGGAGTCGTCGGCCGAGACGCTCGACACCAGCGGATTCAATCCGCGGATCGGTGCGAGCAGTCCGGCGCTGGTGAAGAGACCCCACTTGATCAACTCACGCCGCGACACGCGGCCCCAGGAGAGTTCCCGAACGATCTCCGCCCGGTTCCGGCGCGCCCGCTCGGCATTCCTGATCCGAGCGTTCGACGCGTTTCCCGACAGGTACATCTGACGCATGCCGTGCCGATCCTTTCCGGCGCGATCGCCGGGTCCGGCGCGGGTCGACGCGAGACACACCTCTATCCACACGGCCAGATCGGCCGTATCAACGGAAGGGTTCCGGCAAATCAACCGCGGGAGACTACGATCGCGCGCTGCCCTGAATAGGTGTTGACAAGTCCATGCGCTCTGAAGAGCCGGAACGCACGTCAGAAGAAGCGCTCGCGCGATACGCGGGCGGGTAGTCCGCCTGGCGTGCGCGACGCCCGGCGGCAGGCTCGAGGCCTTGCTCCATGGGGAACGACGACGAACCGCATGCTGCGGCCGACCGGCGCCATACAGACCAACGAACGGCGCCGATGATCCGCACAGCGCCGTCACGCACCACGCGCTGTTGCGTCACTCGCACACCGTTGCTGCTCGTGTCGGCCGCGGTCATGATCATCATGTGCTCAGTTGAATAAGGGTGCAATGTAGAAAACATTTCCACGCGCGCCGGCGAGCGTCGCGCC
>Ga0070686_100001001_pt1 | contig 16309 bp, 21 predicted proteins | sample KBSS23LmetaG_FD_65654 | JGI IMG/M metagenome (GOLD analysis project Ga0070686, IMG submission 65654) | Switchgrass rhizosphere microbial communities from Kellogg Biological Station, Michigan, USA - KBS S2-3L metaG | ecosystem: Host-associated > Plants > Roots > Rhizosphere ... | reverse complement strand
TCCTCTATGTGTGTCGTAGCTCGGACAATGGGACGCCCTGCGAGACGTGGACCTATAAAGTTGGGGTCGGCTGGACTAATAAAAGCACCAGCACTCCGGGTTACAAATACGCTCCGAAACTCGCTTATAACTCTAAATTCGGAATCCATATGTTGTTGTCGATGTGTGACAATGCCGTTTGGATTTACGATCTCGGGATTAATACATGGCTCCAATGGGACGACTTCCCGGTTGGGCTTTATACGCCGGCTTGCGATTCATTGTCTCCCTCATTCCCAGCCGTCAACGGCAATCTTCTTACCTATGACGTTGATGACGATGTGTTCCTTCTCCACCGGGGCACGATTCTAAACTCGATTGTAGCGTTTCGGTACTCCCCTTTGCGCGTTGGTAAGTGGTTCTCGATGCCAGATAATTTCCGCGTGGGCCACAGTAAGCACATGAGCGCAGTGATCAATCCGAACGACAATATCATGTACATCACAGGCGGCGACGTAGGAAACTCGTACACGCAGAATTTTTATGCATACGACCTAGCAGCGAAAATCCAACATCCAAACGACGCAGACTATGGCATTACTAGTGGGCCACAATGCGGCGGCTCAAATGAACGGCCAAAATTCCCCGATTACATCGGCTGGACGTGGGACTCGAATCGTAATCGCTTCTGGTTACTTGCGGGATTATTCGAGCATACTGATTTGGGTTGCCCAAACGAAACGCCGGTAGCCGCCGATGATCCGCCTTATTACTACCACGGAGGACATTTATTCAACTATGATCCAGTAACTGCACAGTGGGCGCTCGCTGGATTCAACGCCTATCCACCGGCTCTTGGAGTGCGTGACAGTTGGGGCGTAGTCTACGATCCGGTAACTAATAAGATTTTTCGCCCTTACATAATCGATGGAACAAGCGGTGGAATGTCGATTTACGACGTGACTTCTTCCACTTGGAATTTTGACAGCGGCGTAGCCGGTCGCGGTTGCCAAAAAACACAAATCAACAACTCGGTCGATTGGGTAGGTCGGCTAATCTATTGCGTCAATAACCCCGGCGAGCTTATCTCTTTCAATATGGACACACTCGCCTCGACGGTCGTCAATTCAAGTCTTCAAACACAACAAAGCACTGGCTTCCAAGGTGAGTCTCAACTCATCTGGGATGCAGACAACGAACAGATATTCTTCGGGACTAACCATTTCAATTCTGCGTCGCAAGCCTATTTTACGGTCTGGAAACGAGCAACAAACACTTGGACAGAACTACCTGTTGCCTCGTACAACGAGGCAACACATTCGTCGGTAGGTTTTCGTACTATGTCATACGATCCAAATTTGAAAGCCATTGTCGCCTTCGGTAACGGCAACTGTGGGGATTCACCAAGCACCGACGACACGCCGTGGTGCAATGCTCGCGACCGTATCTTCTTGTTTCGTATAGGTGATGTGGAATCAATCACTCCTCCGCCTTCTTCAACTCTCAGCATCTCATCGACCGACACAACGACGATAACCGTTAGCCCTACGGACAATAACGGCGCGGGGAATTGCACCTCTACAACCTCATGCTCGCGAGTCTATGCGCCTGGGGATTCGGTTACTCTAACGGCTAACCTCATGGCAGGCGGAGCCACTTTTGTTCGCTGGGATAAGGACGGTTCCTCCTTCAGCACGAACAACAGCATCACCTTCAGCGCGTCAACGGCGGCTTATCAGGCGGTTTATAACTCGTCTCCGCCTCCGGGCACTTCGGGCATTGGCGGCAACGCGAGACTAGGACCAAATGCGAAAATCGGCTCCAGCAACTGATAAATTCGCGAACATAACAGCAGCGGTCTTTCTACTGTTTCTGTTCTTTAGCGAGTTCCATTCTTGGTTTTTCGAGGCTTGGAGATACTTCCGGGCCGCGTCTCCTACCACCTACTATGTCTCTTCGGGCGTGAACTCGGGCGGGGTTACGGCTGGCAGTGATTCAAATAACTGTACTGCGATAGGGACTCCCTGTAGGACGCTTGAGGGGGTTATTGCGAAGATGGCTGGCGGCGACATTCTTTACGTTCGCCAGGGTGAATACGACACGCAAACGGGGAATCCGAATAGCAGCTTCGGTTTGCATAACGGGACCAATAACCGAATCCCCAACGGCTCAAGCGGCTCATGGACACGTATCTGGAAATATCCCTCAGACCCACAGGAAGTAGTTTTCCGTCGATTCCTTAATTACCCCTGGAGTACAGAAGCGGAAGTTGCATCGCGTATTCGCTGGCCTAGCCATGATGAATGTTTGGCGGAGCGCAAAGCTCACGGTATGTCATTCAGCGAAGCGACTTGGGCAAACGATTGTTGGGGCGGATTCAGCGCTCAGCCTCCGGGTTATCTGAATGTTGTAACTACCGACGATCCCGGCGCTCATCCTCATCCGCTCTTCACCGCGAAAGTTCTAAGCTTCGACAACGCGAGCGGATTCTCGCAATACATTGAGTTCGACGGAATCGAGTTCGACGGTAAGGGTATCACTCAGGTAATTACCTTTAGCTGCAACACTCTCGGCGCCTGCTCCACGGCAAACTATGCCCGCAACATAACCTTCAAGAACGGCAGTATCCGTAACAGTGTAACCAGTGGCATCGCGGAACCTGGGATGAATGATGATTTGCCGACTCGCGATCTTCAATTCATCAACATGAGAAACTACGCCAATGGCGTTCCCAACGATTCGACGCCTGTTCAGTTAGGACTATCGGGGATCTACGTTCCGGCTCGCTTGCATCCATCAGCTAAATACCTGCATGGGGTGTACGGTCATATCGGAGGAAATACCTGGAAAACCGATCCGAATGTAGGCAGTGGACGTTGCGAGGTCTATTTAAATTCCGGCTTCGGGTTCAGCCTGGAGGGTTCGAGTAACGTTGTTCAGGGATGCTATATCCATGAGAATGCTGGGGCTGCAATCGCGGCGGTTACTTCCAATAGCCTGTACGAAAATAACATTCTCTTCGATAACGTTCAGATGGGAATCTGGCACGAGCATGGCGCCGGAGGTCAGATTTTCAGGAACAACACGATCATCGGCGGGCCAAAGGCGGCTCAGATTGTTACAGCAGCGGAACCGAACTTCTACCCCTACAATGCTGGAATTTGGGCTAACGCGCTCGCGTATAGCACCATCTATGAGAACAACATTGTCGCGGGCTATCGCTACGGCATTAAACATGAAGCCTATTGGTGCGTAAACCCTGATGATACGAACTGCATTCCGGGGTATCTCACCGCAAACAAGTATCGGAACAACGTCATCGCTACACCGCTCGGCGGTTCAAGCTTCGCGTTCGTGGCGCCGGGGACCGCTTACACTTCAAGCGGGAACATTCTTAATCAAGATCCGCTATTTGTGGACGCTGATGCGGGAGACTATTCCATTCAAAGCGGTAGCCCTGCGGCCACAAACCCTAGTTACTGCAATTCTAGCAGTTCTGAGTATGGAGTTTTCAGCACTTGCGCAACCGTCGATTACACACTGGCGACTAGGCCGGGTGATACGACAAACAGCATTGGAGCCTTCCAGGAAGGTTCGAGCGGAGCGCAGTCCACTAACACAATCATCGATTCGGGGCCGGCTAATCCAACCACCTCGACTTCAGCAACGTTCACCTTTCACGGCGCTGGGGGAGACGGTGGGCCTTATACCTTCGGGTGCTCTCTCGATGGCGCGGGATATACTTCATGCACAACGCCAAAAAATTACACGAGTCTAAGCCTCGCCAGTCATACCTTTTGCGTGAGAGCCACAGACGGACTATCCGAGGTCGATGCAACTCCGGCCTGTTACACCTGGAGTGTTCAGGCGGTTATTCCTCCGAATACGGTCATCAACTCTAACCCGCTAGATCCTTCGACGGATGTGAATCCATCGTTCACATTCAGCGCAACCGGCGCAACGGGATCGATCACGTTCGAATGCAGTATCGACGGCGGGAGTTACGCCTCTTGCACAAGCCCAAAGAGCTACACCTCTCTTACTCTCGGGTCTCATTCATTTGCGGTGCGCGCAGTGGATAGCGTAAGCGGAACCGATGCAACGCCAGCGACGTATAACTGGAGCATAAACGCTAGTGGTAGCGGGAGCCTTACCCCACCGAATTGCGCGCAGGTAATTGTAGAGTTCTTAAATATCCGCGACTCCGCGAACGGTAGCGTCATTGGGCAACACGCCTACCCGGATATTAGCAAGATCATGGAAGGGCCAGTCTCCAATGGGGGATTCACTTGGATACGGCACGACTTCATTCAAGGCACAAATACTAGCCTCGACGGTTGGACACGCGATAATAATATGAACCTCAACGTTGTTGATTGCCCGCTCTTATCAACCGATCCTCGCTTCGGGCCTTCAGTTAAGTTCGGAATTGATGTAAAGATAGGGAAATCACAATAGAAAGGGGCTTTATGAAAAAACTACTACTAGCCATTGCGTTGGCAGGGATGTTCTCCTCTGCATTCGCTCAGGAGAAGCCAACAATGTCGGACCTCGACAAATGGCGCCAGGAAGATCCGGGTTATAACATCGGAGTTTTGGAGCAACGCAACTTTGAGATTCGCAACTACATCAAACCGCAAGTCGATGAGTTGCAGGGGAATCTCCAAAAGATCGAGGAATGGAAACAGAAACTCAAGCAGCCGGGTAAAGCAGAAACTAAAAAGCCGTCCAAGGATTAATCGGCGGCTCGGGAGGGTCGGTGTTGGTAACTCCTGAATTGTTCGTAGCCTTTGTTTCTCTACTCATCACTGCATACTGTTTAGGGTCTAGGAAGTCAGAGAGAGTCAAAGAGAAAGAAAGAGCGGAAATAGAAGCGCGCCATGCCGAAAACAAGAATGCGATTACACTGGTAGCCAATAACATGGCTACCATGTTTTCAAGTATGTCTGCATTTCAGGCGTGGAAAGAGAGCCACGAGAAGCAATGTTATGAGCGGGCCGGGAACATCGAAAAGCGCCTCGATAGGATCATGGAATCAATCGATGACGTGAGAGAGACAATGGAAGAAAAAAGATGATCTTGTCGGCACAGGCGGCAATACAGAGAGCCAAGGAACGGTTGAATGGGGTGGAGGTGGTGGAGATGGACAAGCGAAAGGTTTGGTTGATCGGGATAAGCACGCTTACGACTTTCATTATTGCTTTTGGCAGTTCGATCATTACAGCAGTAACAGAAAGCCATGCAATGCCATCCGAAATTACTTGGCTGGTTGCCAGTCTCGGCGCGGCGGTTGTCGCGGCTAAAAAGGTTGAGGACTACCTCAAGAGCGCGATTGAAAAGGATCAAGCGGTCCAAAAGAAAGAGTTTGAGATGCAGGTCCAAAACGGTACCGGCAACGGCTCTAAGTGAGGCTTTGGGAGTTACAGCACTGGTGGGTAGAGAACGGCGAAGAGGTGAAAGATTGGCTCTACGTGGCAGCGATGCTGCCGAAGGGGATCGTTATGAGAATAGCGAAGATACTCGGTCTTATGTCGGCTCTGTTTCTAATTGGGTGCGCGGCTCAGACTCCGGGCCTACCGGAGAGCGGGGACAAGATCCGCTCGAATTGGGTCGATTTCATAGAGAAGATTCGAACGGTCACGAACGCAGATTTAGACGCGGCAATAGCTGACGCAGACGCGCACAACGATCTTGTCGGTAGCACTTGCTACAAGACGGTTAAGACCTTCATTGCGACCAATCCGGCGCCTAGGGGTATCCCTGATGGCGCTCGGGCCTTCTACTTCCATCAACGGGCCAGGGATCTTGTCAGGGACGGCGCCGGCCAGGGGATTCCGGACAGTCTGAAGTTGGGCTGCGCCGCCTTGGTTCAAGACGACGCAGTATTCTTGGTTAAGATGGGCGCCATTGCTGGCAGTTCTGGAGCCTTGGGCGGGCTTGGCGGATTAGGCGGGATCGGCGCTATCGGTATCCCTCCGGCGCGCTAACGTAAACCGCCAGTGTACGGAGAATGCAGATAGATACTTGATGTGCCTTGGATGTCTCCGCACTTCTCAGGGCCAGCATTGGGGCAAGTAATAGCCTCGGTCGTTATCGACCAGGAGCCTGAACCGGCTATAAAGTTGTTAGCCCTGCTCCATTGCTGCGTTCTTGAGTCCCAAGTCCAATCTTTATAGCCGGAAATTTCTCCGCGTTGGATGCAGCTATCCTTAGAGCATTCGAATATAAGATTGTCTCGGATCTCGGTCCATCTTGGGGGTAGATCACTTGGGGGTAGATCATCCGCGCTGGTTTTAAATCCTGATTTCCTTACCCGGTTCTCCATCTTTATGACGCTATCGCGGTTGGTATAGAACCATTCGCGGCGGATCTCCCTCAGGTTCTCTTGTTCAAACTCGTTGCTTCGCTTGAGGGTGTCCCATGCAGCATCAACGGCGGCTTGATAGCTTTTATAATCTACGCCCGTATTAAGATCGCCCGCGAAACGATACTTCCCGAAGCCATCCGTGGTGATACGGACGTTTTCAGGCGGCTCATAGTGGTCAGGCGGCTTTAGGAATAAGGTGTACGCCAGGACGCCTAGAAAGAACAATACGCTGGCAATCTGGAAGTATCGCGTGACTGTTATTTCGTCGCGCCAGCTTTTATATACTATCTGAATGTTTGGAACTTTCTTGCTCATCCTTCTCTTCCTCCTCCTTATCGAAGATCATCATATCAAGCGGTCGGCAAACCAACCGGGTTGCTGTTAGCGGTTCGTTATTTTTCATCGCTAGGTAAGTCATTGTCTCGACACACGAGTCTTTTGTTAGGAATGCGCGCAATACCGTCACGAGGTCGGCATCTTGGAGCATCGGAAGCTGGGGAACAACCAAGAGTAGGTATATCTGAAGGGTTCCTATGAATGCGCTCACGATTCGACCTCCTCGTGACAATCCTTGCAGTAAGTGATTAGCCGGTCAGGATGCTGCAAGAGGATCTCCCGAACGATCTTAATCAACTCGGACATTTTGATACCGTCCAAGTGATGGACCGTTACCGCGAACTCTTTCCCCTTGGCCTTGGACTGCTTACGATGGCATCCTTGACACGTATATTTATCGCGCTTTAGTGCGGCCAGCCTCTCGCGAGACCGAAGCCAAACGTACCTGCGGAGCGCGTTTCTGATGATCGAAGCGGGGGTGTATGGGAGTTTTTTGCTCACTCCGTTCTCCCGTTCTTTGGGTATTGAACCCAATCCCTTTGCCGTACCTGCTTCCACGTATCCGCTAAGATTCGATCAAAAGACCATCCCCGCTTAATGCAGTATCCCATTAGGCATAGAGCTATATCGCCAATAGCGTCCATGCCATCGGCCTCAGTGGGGTCTTCCTTACGGAGCATTCCGCCGTCTCTTATCCCCTGGAGTTGCTTTAAGCGGGCATGAGCATCGCGGCCAAGTCCGATAGCGCGAAGCATGAACGACAGAGCCATTGGCTCTCTACGTGGAGGGAGGGCCATTGAATTTGCGTGGAACTCGTAATCGGCGAGTTCTCCAACTTCCTCGATGACTGCCAGCAGCCGATTCGCGCTGTGTTCCTTTGGGAAGTTGTAATCCATCCAGATACGTAGCTGGTACTGGATCTCGGCTAAGTCCGTTCCCCAATGCTCGTTGCGGAGGTCATCCATTTTTCAACTCCAGCAATTTGCTCGCAGCCATTATATCGACGGCGGTTTGCGAGGCGTTGAGCGCGGCCTCATTCTTTGCCGTTGTTGTTTTCTGGAGGTTCCGCATGTTCTGAACGGACTCGATGAAATTGATGTAGGATTGACAGAGAATTTCGTAATCGCTCATATTTTTCCAAACTCGATATTCACGCCATGATTTACGCGATAGATCCAAAACCGCATAAGACGATAAGCGACCTCTTCCCAAAGGTTGATTTTGCACTCCTCTTGAAACTTCTCATCCCCTAATTGCCCGCGCTCGCTATGATGCTCTCGGCATAGCGGAATCGCGGTGAAATCGTTGCGTTTCGCCTCGCCTCTCCCTCTCGCTTTTAAGTGATCGGGATCAACGGGGGTTCGGCCACAGACGCAACAAGACTGCGACCGAACCCATTGGAGATACTCTTCGCACACTATCTTGGTTTGCCGGTTCATGCCGCTTTTTTGAGTTCCTTGGCCTCCATCTTTTTAATCATCGCGGCCATCGCGTCATACCGGGCCTTCCACTCTTTCTCGCCGTTGTCGGTAAAATGCTCCGGCTCTTTGATGTTGTCGAAGGCCCACCGGAGGTTATCAAGCTGGGGATTAGTCGGCTTGCGCTTGATGAGTTCCTTTGCGGCCTCTATTCCGCCGTTCTCCATCGCGGAGACAACCAAGGCCATGCACTTGCCGCAAACTCTCTGCTTTGCGTTGACGGCTGCGCAGGTCTCGCAATGCGTTGACTTTGTATCACCGTCTCCCTCTTCGCTCTCCTCTTCCGGGCCTTTGATTGCGGCCATGAGTTCACGGACGGACCAGTTATTTTTAATGGCCTTCTTGAGCCATTCGAGTTGGTCCTCTGCTTCCATTCGGGCGACGACACGATGATGCGACCAGGATAGTTCTTTGAATCGATTCTCCGGCGCAACTCTCGCGGAGACGCTTTGCAGGATTGATAACGTATCCTCGGGAACGCCGGCATCATGCGCAGCCTGGGCGTATTCCTCGCCAAAATGGGACTCCATGTAGTTCAGGGCATCACCTACCCACCAATTCCCGCCGTCACGTACCTGGGCGACCTTGATGAGTTCCTGCGCGGCCTCTTTGTAACTCAAACCCTCGAATAGTTCGAGTTGGGTTGCGCTGATTTTTCCACGGATGCTGGTAGAGAGACCGCCGTTGTAGCTAACTAAAGAAGTCCCAATCGGGCTTTTCGCCTGGAGTTTCTCCGCTATCTTCGCTGCGCTCGCCGTGGGGTTGGTTCTCTTGGTGCGTTTCCGTTTGTCCTTTGGTCTCGATTTCTTTTTGCTCGCCATCTTCCCGCCTTCCTCTGTTCAGCCAATTTGAATGCGCGATCATAAATGCCCGGTAGACGCTCAGACAATGAGGGCAATTATGGGCCTCGAAATGCTGGCGCATGGATCTCAAGGAGGCTTCCAGGATTTCCCCCTCGCGTGATAAAACGCCTCGGGTTGGTTCATCGTTGTTCCTTTCCATTTTTAGTATTCTCCATCCCAATCGTAATAGGCGACTCTGTGCTCAACGTAGTTGAGTTTGAACCGGCCCATTGGACCGTTGCGGTTTTTCTTGACGATCATCCATGCCCACCATCGTTCTTTGGGCACTTCCCTGTGTAGGAAGATAACGGCATCGGCATCTTGCTCTAGGTCTCCGGACTCGCGGAGGTCTGTCAGTTCCGGCTCTCTCGATGCTTTAGCGACCTCGCGGGAGATTTGCGCGAGTAGGACAATGGGGATGTTCAATTCGACCGCGAGCTTCTTTGCGTCCTTGCCGATCCGTCCAATCTTCTGGTATCGCTGCTCGTCTTTATCGCCTTCGGCGTCTATCAGCGTTACATAATCGATTAGAACGATACTCAGAGGGTTGCGCGCATGAAGGGCACGTATCTGAGTTTTGATTACTTCCCAGCGAGTATCATCGTAAATCCAGATTGGCAGCGGAGCTAATCGGCCTTCAGCGGCGGTTAGGTTCGCGAGTTCCTCATCGGGGATGACTCCCCGGCGCAGGTCGAAGTTTGCGATATCAGCCTCACGCGCAAGCATTCGAATACCTACGTCCTTGAGGGTCATCTCGGCGTTGACAATCATGGCGTGTCGGCCTCGCATTGCGGCGCCTAGTGCAACACTCGAAGCCCATGCGCTTTTACCCTCGGCTGGGCGGGCCGCGAGTATGATTAAATCGCCAGGGTGTAATCCGCCATTATCATCGAACCTTTGGAACCCGGTTGGCAATCCTGCGGGGATCTTCGACTCCATCGCTTGTTCGATATGCTTCATGGAGAGTTTAATTACATTCTCCATGCTCTCCGGCTTTTTTATAATCGAGCTACCGGACTGTGTTATTTTCGCGATCAGGTCGGCGGCAATAATATCCGTACCCTCGGCTCCCATGAGTCGTTGTTGGCTATCGCCGATGACTTCCAAGAGCTTGCGCCGGCGCGTTAAGTCTTTAACCTCGCGGATCATTGCCGGGTAAGCGAACGCAGCAGCGGAATCAAATACTTCGACGGCTGGGAATACGATTCCAGGATGGCGCCGTTTCCATTCTTGGCTAAAGGAAACAACGTTGACCTCGTTGCGATTGATGAGGTCGCACATGATGAGAAAGGCGTTACGGTTCTCGGCGCCAAAAAAATCTACCGGGCTGATAGCCGATAGAATATCGGTGTGAGAGTGCGGGAGATTCATCAGCGCGGATATCAACGCTTGCTCGGCGTCGATGCTATTCGGCGTGATGACTTCGCGTTTAGGCGCTGGCGTTTTCTTCATCGCAATAGGACGGATCGATTTCCATTGAGCCTAGGTCGTGTTCCATCGTAACCAGGAGATAAAACAGAGTCGTCGCAATACCGGCTACGTATCCGAACGCGACGATTATGAAATAGAGTAACCAGTCAGGCATGATTCAATCTCCTTTCGGCGGAAGCAGTTGGGCGAAGTTGGTCGTTTGGAGTTTGCTGTAAAAAGTTTGTTTGCCGTTCCAGACGTAGGGAAGGAATGTTTGCAAAGGCTCTTGCTGGCGTAGACGTATCAGCGAAATGTTTACCTCTACCCAATCGAGTTGGAGCTTCCAGGCGGTTCGGGTAGCCTGTTCGCGTAGTTCATCTCTGTTCTTGAGATAGGCGCGTGAATGAGTTTTGCGATAAATATCCCAAAGGGCATCAAGGCATCCGTCGATATTAGCGGGTAAACGGATTGCTATTCCTTGAGCTTCCCCTATGCCGAGAGGGAGAGATAGCTTGAACATCAACGCCTCGATGTTCCCCTTCGGGTCGTATTCTTTCACGATCATGGACGCACCGATCTCAACCAGGAGTTTCTCAATACGCGCTACGCTTGATTCGGCGGCGACTCCGGATGTGTAGTTTTTGATATTCATTTGCGGGCCTTTCAGGATGCTTTTTTTCTTCTAGCCATGATTGCGAGTTCAGCGGGGCTATAGAAATAACCTTCGGGTTGGGTTGACGCAGCGGATCGCGGCGCGGCTTGAATTATCTGATTGTGATGGCTGGAGAGAATGCCAATGGTTCTGTTAGCGGCTAGCCATCGGTCCTTGGTATTCAGTAGGGCTAAGGCAGTGGCCTGGAGTTCCTCTAGGGTGTTAAACGTGAGGAGTCTGCTTACTAGGTTGGCGTCTTTGTTCCAGTAGACTTTGTATTCATGCCCGGTTGCCTTTTTGTATTCTACCTTCCACCACTCGATGAATGTTTGTAGGGTTGTTAATTCTCGTTCAGGCTTGTCCCCGCTATCAGCGGGTGTCTTTTTCTTTTGTATAGTTTCTTTAAGCCTTTCTTTTGTCAGTCCACTCACTAGACTGCTACCAGTCAACTCACTAGACTCCCCCAGTCCACTCACTAGACTGCTACCAGTCAACTCACTAGACTGGTCAGCAGTCCACTCACTAGACTGCTTTGGGCCGAGTTTTATGGAATAGGTGTTGGTTTTGCCCGATTTTGAGCCAGTTTGATGCGATTCAATGAGCCAGTCTAAAGACTTAATGCTATCGAGGATCTTTTGTCGGCTTACGCCAGTCAATTCAATTATTTGGGTTAGGCTGATGCGGTCTTTGTCTTTGTGCCAGCCGTAGGTTTTTCTAGCGACGGCCATTACGATTTTAAACTCGGCGTGACTCATCTTCGCCATGAATTGATCGAAGATGATATTCGGAATTTGGGTACTATTAAGAACGAGCTTGCCCATCCCTCAACCTCCCCCCGCCCCACGATTGAAACAAAATGCTTATCTGTGTCTCATGCGTAGGAATCGCTGGGTAAAAAATTTTTCTAAACGTACAGTCGGCTTCCGGAAGTAGAGGGGCCAGCCGCCAAGCCTTTTCCTCCGTGGGATCTCCCGGAAGCCGACTCTATGTTTATCTCAGGTGATGATTGGCGGCATGGTTGAGGGTTGTAGCATCGGTGGGAATTCTTTGTCAAGAAAAATGTTCAGTTTTAGACAATTTTTATTTTTTACATCCGTTTCAGCGCGACGGTTTCATAGATTTCAACGCCGGGGTAGAGATACTTTTTCTTGGTTTGCGGATCTTCGACGGCTTTCTCGTGGTTCTGTTTAACGTCCTTACGGAGCCACGATTCAGCGACCTCGATTGCGTCAACCGGAGCTTTACCGGCGCCGATGGCTTTGCAGAGTTCGCGCTTCGCGGCGGAATCGAGTTCCCGGAACGTCCAAGTATCACTTGCGGAGATGCCGGAAACAGACGGACCTTCGACAAGCGACGCCGGGAGTCCGACCTCTTCAGCCTGCTTGTTCAACTCCTCCTGCTTTTCCATAGCCTTCCGTCTCTCGATAAAAACCCATGAGGAAACGGCGCGTCTCAGTTGGGAATCTAGGTTATCAGCCGGATCGAGAAACGCCTTGCGCTTTGTCGTAAGGGATCGGTGCAGGGCATGAGCGGCGCCGACAACTCCATCCCAATAAGATCCGACAGCCTTCTTGTAATCGCTGATTGCCTGGATAGCGCGTCCCGCGAGGTCGGCTTCGGTTTGGTCGCTGATGACGAAAATCATCTTCTCCCCGTTGAACAAAGGCGCGGCGAGTTTTTTAACGTTCGTCATTTGCGTAGTAAGTTCTTTACTTGCCTGCGCTTCAGCCTGCGGGGTTAATCCTGGGGTAGTCTTTGCTACCGCTGATTTGGTTGCCATAGTCTCATCCTCCTAGTGTTATTTTTTTGATGCCATTTGTAACAGGTGACTGCGGAGAAGAACACTTGAATATCATTCGGATCAGTGAACCTGTGCGCGCTATAGGTGCCGTCATGCCTTAACTCAACGCCGAAGCGGTTTTTTGTGCTGCGTTTAATTTCAATCCCAAGTTTGCGGTAGATACACCACTCCTCGAAAGCGGTTTGTATCGCGGTCGCGACGTTGGGCCGATAGGTCTTTTGCTGAACTGTGATTATTCCCAGCCTGGAATCCCCTCCACGATCCGGCTTGGTTGCTACGCCATAATCAGGATCGCAAAGCGGCTCCTCGATTATCGTAGGTTTGAAACGAAAATCCTTCTTGAATTTTTTCCAAGCTTCCACGTATCCGGCGACGTGCGAATACTCCTTCCAGGGTTTGCGCCGGTCCATAAGTTCGGTAGCTTTCGCCACGGCATCCCCGACAGCAGCGGCTTGAGCCACGGCTCCGCCGTTGAATTGATTGGCTTCGTCATAGTTTGAGAACCCTGCCCATTCGAGGATGTCCGTGTTGCTTGGTATTCTGACCCCGTTCAGGTGGTAGATATGCCGAACGGGGTCATGCTCCAGTGTGCTCATTTCACTAACCCTAACTCTTTTAGGTCTTTCTCTCCGACCCGACGACAATTACCTACTCGAAACTTTCCATCGGTGTTTGTTGGAATAACAAGATTGCCTTTTGTTGGCTCGTTAGCAAAAAACTCCATGATGAGGATTCGATATCCCGGTTTCCATTCGCGCATTACCCAATCGAGCGTGGCTAGGTTTATCCCTGCTCCACACTGCTCATTCTCATCGGAGTTTACACGGACTGTGAACTCTTCAGATCGCAAGTAGTTTATCCCTCCTTGAAACGGGCCTTCCCCGGTCTTGTTGACTAACTTGTATGCCCAAATAGGGCCGGGTTGCTCCAATAGTATCCGTAGCGGAGTTATGCGGTTTTTATCAATGCCTTTCGCGCCGCGCAGGTTCGCGCCGCGCAGGTTCGCGTCGCACAGGTCCGCGCCGCGCAGGTTCGCGTCGCACAGGTCCGCGCCGCACAGGTCCGCGTCGCACAGGTCCGCGCCGCGCAGGTTCGCGCCGCGCAGGTTCGCGTCGCACAGGTTCGCGCCCGATTTAAACGCCGCTTCTACTGCAAGCCTCCATGTTGAAGTTTCGATAGAAAATAAAACAGATCCGGTTAATCTATGTTTGATTTCGAATATCATTTTTTCTCCTTGGCTTTTTTCGCGGCTTCTTGCTTACGTCTCAATCCTTCATGAAACTTCCCTGTGATGTAGATGCATCCCTTTGGGGAAGAAACTTGTTCGATTTGAGTAGTCTTAAATCCCTCGAAGTCACTGCAAGCCTCTAACACCTTCTCGAACGTGCAGTCTTTGTTCCCCTTTGCCTGCTCGCCTTTGACATAGCTGTTAATCAGGGATTGAAGGGCTTGATGCTCCTTAGTGATTTTGTGAGTTTTCTGGTATGGGTTGCGGGCCGGATCTCCGGGTGGATGGCGCTGGGGTTCTTGCTTCGGAGTAGCGGCTTGCTTCGGCTCCGAGTTGCCCTTCGATTCTTGTGCTTGTACCGGGCTGGTTTCATCGTAGAACTTCGGTCGATCTTTTCGGCGCCATTGTGGTTTTGGTTTGTCTTTGCGCCATACCTGAACGGCATACTTCTGAATCCAATCGTTGATAAAGCCGGGATCGAAGAGTTCATTCGCTATCCCAAGGTCTTTGCAGCATCGAGAGAGGGCATTGGTTTTTACTCCCTCGATAACATCCCCGTAGCTCATATCCTTGTTTGTGGCGCGGTAGACTCCTTGGCCGATGGCGCAAGCAGCGAACCGACCGTGAACGTAGAGCGTGAACTCCCTGTATAACTCATCGCCTTCTTTGCGGAGTTCGGAGGTCGGCACAAACGCCCATCCCATAGGCTTGAATGCTTGGTTTAGGATGGCGCGATACTTCCCCCCTGGAAGGTAGACGATACCATCGGGCCGGATCTCAACGTCCCCCGGATTAACCGGCGCAGTGAGGATAGCGGCTTCCTCGGCGGGTACCGGCATGGTCGATGCGCCTTGATACTTGTTGGGAATTAGATCGGCTTCGGCTGGCGGCTGCGCGTCTCGGATAGCTACGTCCTTGCCTCCGTCGTCGGCATAGTGAGATTGATATTCCGCCTCTGACATTTCCGCTGCTTCGCCGGGTTTTGTGGTCATTTGTTCTCCTCTTTGGTTAGCGCCGTTTTTATAACCCGTTCAACTTCATCGCTTGTCGCGTCGTAAACACTAAAACTGCGAGTATCTTCTTTCTTGCCCCATACCTTGCCTTTGCGTTCACGGCGCCGGAGGACGACACGTATCACGGATTTGTGTCTGCGTTCGTTATGTTCCAGCAGTTTCATAGGTCTCCTTTGTTTGACTTTTATCCGGCGTTGAATGAGGCGAGAATCACGCCTTGTTTGATCGACGGATCAGCTTCGCCTATATATTTCACCTGTACTTGACTAGGGTTATTGCACCACAAACTAGATGGCGGTCTACTATTTGTCCCCCAACAGTCGGTTCCGCCCGATGGGTGTATATAGCGGGCCGTTTCTTCATTCGGAGCGCAAACCACAGCAGAATCGTAAGTATCGTAACCGTTGTTTACGTCCTGAGAAATTATAAAGAGTTTCAAAATAGCTCCATTTCTTCGCTTCGCTTGCGGTCAGGAGCGCGCAGGCGATCAACGAGTTCTGCAAACGTTGAGATATTATCTTCCGGTTCAATGCCATCCTGAACGGCATCAACCACTAACCTTTTCCTTTCTATGATTTGTTGAATATCGATATCGATGGTGTTGTTCCCGGTAAACCACCATTCGGTTACTGAATCAGTTTGCCCTATCCTATGGCAGCGGTCTCCGGCCTGATCCATCGTCGCGGGGTTCCAGCCGAACTCGATAAATCCCACGTTCGAGGCAGCGGTCAGGGTTAAACCTACTCCGCCAGTCCTGATGTTCACGCTCAAGAGGTTGATTTTTCCGCCAGGGCGCTGAAACTCATCAACGACAGAGTTGCGAACGTGTTGCGGAACTCCGCCATAGAGCGCAGGACATTTGAACGTTTCGGCAATCTCCTTGACAATCTCCTGGTGCCAAGCAAACAGCACTAGCTTTTGGCCGGTAGCAAGAAAATCCTCGGTCCAGTCCTTGATGGCTTTCATCTTCCCGCGAGCGGCAAGCTGCTTTAGCTTTTCAATGCGAACGATTTGGATAGCTCGGGCTGCGGAGTCGGCGGCTTTATCCCCCTTAGTGCTCTGTAAATACTCGATTAAATCATCTTCGGCGCGGATGTACTCCGCTCGGTTAGTGATCGACAAAGGGACTACCGTTCGGATTTTGGGCGGGAGTTCTTTAAGCACCTCTGATTTCAGCCGGCGCAAATAGCATAGGGCGCGCAG
>Ga0070686_100000996_pt1 | contig 16352 bp, 9 predicted proteins | sample KBSS23LmetaG_FD_65654 | JGI IMG/M metagenome (GOLD analysis project Ga0070686, IMG submission 65654) | Switchgrass rhizosphere microbial communities from Kellogg Biological Station, Michigan, USA - KBS S2-3L metaG | ecosystem: Host-associated > Plants > Roots > Rhizosphere ... | reverse complement strand
TTTCGAAATCGCCATGGTCATCCCGCGATCTTTGAACGAGCAGGTCGGATTCAAGCCTTCGTATTTCAGATAGAGCTCGAATTTGCCGCCGATCGCCTCGACGAAATTCTGCGTGCGCACGAGCGGCGTGTTGCCTTCGTTCAGCGAAATGATCGGCGTCGCGCCCGTCACCGGCAGGTAGCGCGCGTATTTGTGAATGACCCCTTGCCACCCTTGAAATTCAATCTTCGTGCTCATCGACTCAACCATCCAATCAATCAAATGTTTCGACGCGAATCAACGCGGGCTCGCCTTTAATGACACTCAACCGCCGAATGCGATTGAGCGCGCGCTGCATCGCCGCGTTCGGCGCGTCGTGAATCATCAGGATCAACGGCACGCTTTCTCCTTCGTGCCCTTCCGGCTGAATCACCGACGAAATACCAATGCGCGAACGCCCCAAAATAGCGGCGATCCGCGCCAGCGTCCCCGGTTTATCCACGACGCTCAGCCGCAAATAATAGCGCGAAACGACGTCCTCGATATCGAGGACAGCGCCTCTGCATTCGTGCGGGACGAACGGCGGCACGCGATGTTGCGCGCCGATCTTCCGATCCAACGCCGCGTCCGCCAAATCGCTCAGGACCGCGCTCGCCGTCGCATCCTGCCCCGCGCCGCGTCCATAATAAAGCGTGTCGCCCACCACATCGCCGCGCACGTAAATCGCGTTGAAAACATGATTCACACTCGCGAGCACATGTGAGTTCGGCACCAGCGTTGGGTAAACGGACACTTGAATCTTGCACCCATTGTCCGACTGACATTTAACGATTCCGAGCAGCTTGATGGTGTATCCCAGTTGCGCCGCGAATTGGATGTCCAGCTTCGTGACCTGGCGAATGCCTTCGACATAAACATCCTTTGGATTCACCCAGAACCCGTGAGCCAGCGACGCCAGAATTCCAATCTTGTGCGCGGCATCGTGGCCGTCCACATCAAGGCTCGGCTCCGCTTCCGCGTAACCCTGTTGTTGCGCGTCCTTCAGCACGTCGCTGAAATCGGCCCCCTCCAACTTCATGCGCGTGAGGATGTAATTGCAGGTGCCGTTGACGATGCCGTAAAGGCGCGTGATGCGATTGCCGATCAACCCTTCGCGCAGCACTTTGATGATCGGAATTCCACCCGCCACGCTCGCTTCGTAATAAAGATTCGCGCAGAAATTTTGCGCCGCCGCAAAAAGTTCTTCGCCATGCGCGGAGAGCAGCGCTTTGTTCGCGGTGACCACCGGTTTGCCCAGGCGCAACGCGTGCAAAACCAATTCGCGCGCCAGCGTGGTGCCGCCAATTAATTCACAAACGACATCGACCTCGGGACTCTCCACCATCTTGCGCCAATCCGTCGTCAAAAGAGCCTTCGGAATTTCCACCGCGCGCTTGCGCTTCAGATCGCGAACCGCGACTTGAACCACTTTGAATTGAACGCCCAGGCGCGAAGACATGAGGGCGCCGTTGCGCTGCAACGCTTGAAAAACGCCGCCGCCCACCGTTCCAGCACCCGCCAATCCCAGTCGCACCTGCTGCATAAAGAACGACAAGCTTGCCAGCGTTTCCGCCAAGTGACAAGCATCAGCGAAACCGCAACGAATTTTACGGCGCCAACAGCGCCGAGAACCCCGCCTGAACGAAATGACGATCGCCCGTTAACGCTTCGGTGATTTGTTCGTCGCCCATAACAACAAATGAAATACAATCGACAAGGGACCATTCTTTGTCGGGACGTTGAGCGAATAGTTCGACACCACGGCGGAAAAGTTCCGAGGTTGCAGGAATCACTTTGACGCGAGGGTGGACGAGGATGGCGCGAACAAGGCTGACGAAATCCGGTCGATCCCGCGGATCGCAATACGCGTTGCCGAATTCGGCTAAAACCCATTCGGTGGTGATTATTCGAAGATCCGGTTCCCGCGAAAACAGGGCCGCTTTAATATGAGCCGCCTCGCGAATGTCGAGCAGCGCCAGGAAGTAAAAGGTGTCAGCAAATACGGCTCTCATCGCCTTGGCTCGCCGCCGACGTAATGGCCATGGTTCAAGGCATAATCGGTCGGAAGATGAGGGCGGGCTTTAGCCAATTTCTCTATCGCGGTGACGAGCGGGTCTTCGGGTGGAATCGTTTCCACCTTAACCTGGGAGCCTTCCGGCAGCGCAGTTCCTGGCGGCAGAACCACCACGCCATTTTCTATTTTGCCGATGACGCTCATGCCTTTTTTTACGCGAATTCAGAGCTGAAAGCAAGTTGGCTCATTTCACCCAGATGACGTTTTTCCAGAAGCGGGCGGTGGAGGAATCGAGCCGCGCGCCGGTGTCGGAGAGGCGGATTTCGCGCCCTTCCACGGAAAAGCGGCGGGCGAACTGGAGGCCGCGACCGGCGCCGAGCACGTTCACAGCGTCGTCGATGGCGTCGGCGGTAAGGTCGTTTTTAGCGATGACGGTGACGGCGCTGCGGTCGGTGAGCCCGAGGCCGGTGTGGGGATCGACGATGTGTGAGTAGCGCTTGCCGTCAATTTCGACGAATTGGAACGCGTCGCCGGCGGTCGAAATACCGCAATTATTGAGAACGAGAAATGGCGTCTCCGGGCGCGTATCACTTTTTGCGATTTGGATTTTCCAGCCTTTTTCGCCCGGGGGCGCATCTCCAAGCGCGATATCGCCGCTGGCCGCCACGAGCGCGCGAGGAATGCCATGTTTTTTAAGAATGCGCAGCGCTTCGTCGGACGCATAGCCTTTGGCGATGCCGCCCAGATCGAGACGCATCTCCGGGACTTTCAGTTCCGCGGTGTGATTTTTCAGCACGAGGTTTTTGTAACCGACCCGCGCGCGGGCTTTGTCGAGAAGCTCGGGTTTGGGCAGTTGTTTGTCCCGCCGGGCCCGGCGCCAGAGTTGCACCACCGGCCCCACCGTCACATCGAACGCGCCGTCGCTCGCGCGCGAGATTTGCTGCGCCTTTTTCAGCACGGTCCAAAGTTCAGCGCTGATTTTTATTTTTTGCCCCGAACCGGACGTGCGACCGAGCCGACTGAGTTCACTGTCGTATTCGTAGTCGCTCATCAAATCGTTGAGATGCGCGACACGCGCGAAAGCAGCTTCCGCCGCATTGGTGGCCTCTGTTTCGGACCCCGCGTATAGAACGATGCGAAAAGGAACCCCCATTTCGGGCCGCTCGAATTCGTAGCGTTCAAGCGCAGTCGACTTGGGAGACGAGGCGCAACCGGCGCTAAACCAAAGAACGACCGTGAGAAAGGCGCAAACCCATTCGCGAAAATGAAAGCGGAGATTCACTCCGCACTCCATAAAGCAGTCTCTTTCATCAGCGCTTCAATTTGAGTCGGCGACGCCGCGCCCGTCGTGCCCAGTTGATGAATAACGATCGACGACGACACAATCGCAAAAGCCACAGCCTCGGCAATCGTCGCTCCCGCCGCCAGAGCAGCGGTCAGGTTCGCCGTCACCGAATCCCCCGCGCCGACGATGTCAATTTCGCCGCGCAACGGGAGCGCGGTTTGATGAACCGCCGACGCTCCAGGCGCGGCCCCCACAATTCCGCGCTCCGCCAGCGTGATAAAGACCGCCTTCCCGTGCTCGTTCGCCAGTTTCGCCGCCAGCGTTTTGACTTCCTCATCCGTTTTGGGATTGGCCCCCGTCATCGCAGCAAGTTCCGCGCGATTCATTTTCAGACAGATTTTCGGATAATTTTTTAAACCCCGCCGGCTATCCGCGATGATCAGAAGATTGGGATGGGCCGCAGCCACTTCGCGAACCGTTTCCAAAACACGACGAGTGATGACGCCCGTTTCAGCGATATCGACCTGATCCAGCAGAATGATCGCATCGACCTCGCCGGCGATGGCGCGCAGTGAGGCGCTGACCTGGTCCTGCAATTGTTCGGGCGTCGTGGACCAATTTTTGATATCGAGCCGATTGAGTTCCACCGGCGCTTTGTTCGGCTCGATCACGAGCGGCTTGGTATAAGTAAACGTGCGGCGCAACGGCGACGTTTGGAAAAATGAAATGTCCGTCCCCGCGCGCGCTTGCAGGGAACGGCGAAGTTCAAAGCCCTCGCCATCGTCGCCGCAAATTCCCACCGGCACGATCCGCCCGATGCCGAGCGCAACCAGGTTATTCAAAATCGTTCCCGCCGCGCCCGGTTGGCAGCGCACGTTGACAATATTGTGAACGGCGAGCCCGGTTTCGATCGAAATTTCCTGGCGCGCGGGGTCAATTTCAAAATAACGATCGAGGCAAAAATCACCGATGATAGCGACCTTCATCGCGCGATAGCGGGAGACGATTTCGGCGAAACGCGCGGGGGAGATCTGAATCTCCTGCCATCGATTCCTACGAGTTTCGGAAGACGCGTTCATTTGGTGAGCGCGACCAGGCGGGCGAAGACGTTGTGGATGAACGCGGCGTTGTCGCATTGGACGTAACGCATCGCGCCCCCCATGCGCGAAAAGCTTTTACAGAAGCGCAGGTAGTACGCGGGATTGGTTTTCGGCGGCTCGCCCTGCGTCCAATCCCAGTGGCCGCCGTCCTGGAGATCAACCACGAAAATCGAGTGTCCCGAAAGGATTGGGCGATCCGCTTGCCGCCGCAAATTATTCACGCAACTGAGCGCTTTTTCGAAAACCTGCGGGCCCATGATCGCCGAGCCGATGGACATAACAACGCCGCCATCCAACGTTTCCACGCTGCTGGCGAACGAACGAAAATCGATTCCCGCCGCGCGTCCGATAACCGCGCCGTTGAACATCGGATGGTTCGAAATAATGTCGTAGCCGATGCCCGGATGAACCGTGAGCGGAACGCGATGATGAAAGGCTTTGCCAACCACGGACGTGTTTTTGAAATGATGAATGACCATCCCGCGCCCTTCGCGAATCTGTCCGCGTTTCATGGCGGCGAGAACGTCCGCGCGCGCCGGCAGGAGTTCATTGTCCGTGTCGTAAATGGCCTGAATGAGTTCGACGCGTTTTGGAAATGTCGCGCCATCTTCCATGATGTAACGCCCGAGGGCGCGCCCATATCCTTCGTTGCGAAGTCCGCCCGCATAAAGCGCGAGATGAATGTTGCGACCGGTTTCATCCCAAGTGCCGAAGGTGCCCGTCTGAACATTTTCTTCGACGCTCTCGGTGGATTTTCCCGAGGCGGCGTATTCCCAATCGTGAATGGTGCCGGCGCCGTTCGTCGCGAGATGCGTGAGCCAGCCATGCGACATCATTTGTTCCATGATGAGCCCCGCGCCATTGCGAATGAGATGCGCTCCGTAAATCAACATCACACCCGCTTTGCGCGCCCGGGCCGCGACGATCGCCTGCGCGCATTGCTCGACGGCCGCCTGTTGCGCGGAAGCAAGTTCGCGCGGCTCATCTCCCGGCTCGATCAAAATATCTTTGATGCTCGTGAGCGATTTGCGCTCCGCGAGCGGAAACATCTTGAGCTTCGTCAGGTCCAACGGTTCTGGAAATTCCTCGGCCATTTTATTTTCCAAAAATCAAACGGAGCAGCGGCGCCGCGTCGCGATAATCGGGAATCACCACGTCGGCGCCCACTCCCACCAATCGATTGCGCTTCCAGTCATCGAGCTTGCCGGACCCATTGCCCGCTTCATCCGAAGCGACCGCGACCGCGAGGCCGCCCACTTCCTTCGTGTTTTGAATCTCCACATAGCCATCGCCAAACGCCAGTAGCTTCGAACCATCGACCTTGTTTTCCTTGAGCAACCGTTCGATCACCATCTTCTTCGAGAACGATTTGTAGTCATCCTTCGCGCCGTAAATCCGTTCGCCAAAATAGCGCGTCACCCCGAGCAATTCGGCTTCCGCTTTGACGAACTGTTCATCCGTCCCGCTGGCCAGGTAAAGCGTGAGCCCGCGCGCCTGGAGATTCTCCAGCAGTGCAATGGAACCGTGCACCAAATATTTCTCCTTCGCCACCGAGCCGCTGCGCAATCCCGCCAGGCGATCTTCGATTTTGATATTCAGCCTCCGCAGATATTCGTGCTTGTACCACAGCGGTTCCTGCGGATTGCCGCCACGCTCCTTGACGCGCTCGGCGAACTTGATCATTTGATAAATCGTCTGCTTGCCGTTCAGCGACATCATGTCGTCAAAAAGCATTTGCCGAACGGCATCGGGCGCATCCCCGGCGCGCGCGGGCAGCATTTCCTCGAACATCCCGAGCATCACCACCGGCCAACCCTCGCGGATCACCGAGAGCGTGCCGTCGAAATCGAACAAGACATGGGAAATCGCCGGACGCGGTTGAAACGACGGCGCGAATTCGACAATCCCAGAAAAACGATCTGACATCCGTCCAGAATCGAAAAGATTCGCGGCAAACTCAAGAAGTCACTTTCGTGGACCGACCGTCGAGAGGTCGATCGGCTTGAAACCAAGCTTCAACGCGGGAGAAGTTGGCTTCAGCCGAAAATCGAGCTTCGCCACGTTTTCGAATTGAGGATCGGCGACCACCGAATTGGTGTCGTGCCCGCGCTTTTGCCAATCGGCGAAGCTCCCGCCCTTGAACATTTTTTCGACGGAAGCATTCGGACGCGCATCGAAGTAAACATTCCGATCGAGCGTGAAGTGATCGTTGGACCACGTGCTGCCCAGGAGGTCGCCGGAATTGTAGTAAACGATGTTCTTCTCGAACGTGAACGAGTTGTGATCCTCCTCGCGCGAACGCATCAGCTGATGCTCCGTGTTCAGCGCGAAGATGTTGTTTCGAATAACGTTGTCGCGTCCGTAATGCTGATGAAACCCTGCGTGTTTGCAGCGATAAACCACGTTGTTCTCCAGCAAAATATCCGAGCTGCCTTCGTCGGTGTAAAGTCCCCAACCGCCATAGACCGCGGCCTTCACGTCGTGAATCAGGTTGTTGCGAATGATCGTGCCGCGCTGAATTCCCAGCGTATAGACCGCGCCCATGTCGCTCAAAATTCCCTGGCCGATGTCGTGCATGTGATTGTCCTCGACGACGTTTCGGCGGCACGGCGTTTCCTGGTAGCCCCAATTCCAACCGACCGAGACCGCCGTGTAAAAGAGGTCGTTGATTTCGTTGTGCGACACGAGATTCGTGCCGCTCTGCAAAATAAAAACACCCACCGCCGGCGCGAATACGCGGCCGAGCTGGTGCAAATGCGAATCCGTCACGACGTTGGAATGGTTCTCGTCGAAGGGTTCGTTGCGTTTGGACGTTTCGCCAATGCGCACGCCGCCCCCGCCCATATCGACGATTTCGCACCGGCGCACCTTGATGTTTTTCGCGCCGCTACCTGCCTCGATTCCGTAGCCGCCGAAATGCGCGAGGACGCAATTCTCAATCATGCAGTCGTTGGCAAACTCAAACAAAATGTCCCCGCGAATGGCCACGGCCGCCTGCGTATCGGCCACGCCATTCGTCCCGAGCGTGTAGTCGGTGTGCGAAAACTTGAGGCCGCGCAACGTGATTTTTTCGGCGGCCTTTTTCGTTTCGGCATTGCCGTGAATCGAAATAAGCTGGTGCAACAAGGGCGCGATAACTTCCACTTTCGTCATATCCTCGCCCGCTTTGGGCCAATAACGAAGAACGCCGCTCTTCCGATTGAGATACCATTCTCCCGCGCTGTCGAGCGCGTCGGGCGCGTTCTCGATATAATACTTCGCGTTGTCTTCGCGATTGGACGGACGCGGATCGCCCGCCAGCGTCGCGACCAAATTCGCTTCATCGACGCTGCGAATTTGCATGCGAAAGTCCGCCCAATTGATCAGCCCAATCACCTCGACTTCGCCATCGTCAGCCCATTCCTTTTTGATGTCACCCCGTTTGAATTTCAATTTGATCGGCTTGTCCTGCGGACTCGGCCCCTGGATGCGAAAGAAGCCCTCGTTCGGGGTGCGCGCGCGTTGACGGCGCTCGCCATTGACGAAGAGCTGCCGAAAAATCCATTGCCCATCGCGCGCCTCGGGAATTTCCGTTTCCCAAAGTTCGCTCCCAGCAACCCGGCGCCAATTGCTAATCACGCAGCCACCGCTGAGCTCCGCGTTCCCCTTCGAAGTCAGCGTCAGATTTGAATCCGCTTCCGTGAGCACGAGCGGCCTGGCGAGGCGATGAATGCCGGAGATTTCAATGGTGACCGAATCGCCGGGCTTGCGATCGCGCCGCGCGTCGGCGACGGCCTCCTCAATCGATTTTGCTCCCGGCGCAGCCACAAAGGTTAAGTTCGCGGCGAGGAGCGAAGGTGTGAACAAACAGATCGCGAGAAATCGCTTCATCCCCATCGGACGAACCGAACCGCAATTTGTTCAAGGCATTTCCGCCAGCCGCTGGGCCGCTTTTTCCCATTCGGCATTGGCCGTCTCTAGCTCGTCGATCACGCCCGCCAGTTCGCGATTAATCCCCTGCGCCGAGCCGGGCCGCGCGTAAGTTTCCGGGCTTTCCAGCGACGTCGTCAGTTCAATCTGGCGCGCTTCGAGCGCCGCAATTTGCCGCTCCCACTTGGTGACTTCGTCCTGCCGCGCTTTGCGTTCGCGCGACTTCGCCTGGCGCTCCTCCGCTTCAAGCCGCTTCTGTTCCTTCGTGCGCGGCGGTCTTTTTTCGATCGGTTCGGCCGCCGGCCGCCCCGTCGCCGTCAACGCTTCCCGCGCCGAAGTCGCCGCCGTCTTATCCAGATAATACTGGTAATCGCCCGCGTAATGCGTGAGCTGCCCCGCATTGACGTGAACGACTTTGTTGCCGATCGCGCGAATGAAATACACGTCATGCGAAATGAAAATCAGCGTGCCCTCGTATTGCGAAAGCGCATAGACCAACGCGTCGATGCTGGCCATGTCCAGGTGCGTTGTCGGCTCGTCCATCAACAACAAATTCGGCGGATCGAGCAGCAACTTCACCAGCGCAAGCCGGCTCTTCTCACCACCGCTCAGCACGCTGACTTTTTTGAAAACGTCATCCCCGCGAAACAAAAACGAACCCAGAATCGTCCGAACCGTCTGCTCCGTGATGCGTTGCGGCGTGTCGAGCGCCTCTTCCAAAACCGTGCGCGTCACGTCCATCGTGTCCTGCCGATACTGCGCGAAATAGCCACAGCGCACGTTGTGACCCAGCTCGCGCTCTCCGCTTTGAAACGGAATCACGCCCGCCAAAATTTTGATCAACGTCGATTTGCCGGCGCCGTTGGGACCGACGAGCACGATCCGTTGCCCGCGCTCCGCTTCGAAGTCCATCCCCGCATACACGACATTCGATCCATACGCCTGGTGAATATTCTTCAGCGCGATCGCGCGCAATCCGCTGCGCGGCGGTTGCGGAAACGAAAACTTAATTTTCTTATCGTCATCCGGCGGCGCTTCCAAACGATCCATCCGCTCGATTTGCTTCAGCTTGCTCTGGGCCTGCGCCGCCTTCGAAGCCTTCGCGCGAAAACGCGTCACGAAATCCATCAAATGCGCGATTTCCCGCTGCTGATTATTATAGGCGGCAATGTATTGCTCCTCCGCCGCCGCGCGCTGGACCAGATATTCGTCATAATTGCCGCGATAACGAATCAGCTTCTGTTGCCGCAATTCGATAATGCTGCCCACCAGCGCGTTCAAAAATTCCCGATCGTGCGAAATCATCAGGATCGCGCCCGGATAACCCTGCAAATATTCCTGGAACCAGAGCAGCGCTTCCAAATCCAAATGGTTCGTCGGTTCGTCCAGCATCAACAAATCCGGCTCCTGCACCAACAACCGCGCCAGGTGCGCGCGCATCACCCAACCGCCGCTCATCTCCCGCGCCGGCCGATCGAAATCCTTCTGCCGAAAACTCAAGCCCGCGAGGATTTGCTTCGCTTTCGATTCCAGCTGGTAGCCGCCGAGCTCATCCCATTTGGCCTGCGCTTCGTGGAAATCGTGATCATCCTCGCCACGATCGCCGGCCTTGATGCGCTTTTGAATCGCGCGCGCTTCCTCCGTCGTCGCCGTCGCCAATTCCAGCACCGTTTCATCGCCCACAGGCGCGCTTTCCTGCGGCAAAAATCCCAGCGTCGTATTCCGCTGAAACGTGATCGAACCTTCATCGGCCGACTGCGTGCCGAGAATCAATCCGAACAAAGTGGACTTGCCTGCGCCGTTCGGACCGACCAGCCCGATCCGATCGCCGCGATTGACCTGCAACGTGGCGTCCTCGAACAAGGTTCGCCCGCCATACGATTTTGAAACGCCTGAAATAGTTAACATTCTACAATAAGGAGCGGAGAGCTTACGCGGAACCGGCGCGGCGTCAATGGCCCGCGGCGACTATTGACGCAGGCATAACAACTCGCCAATGGAGCAGATCGAATCGCATGGCGGTCAGGTGGAGGTTTATTTCGCGAGGCGGTAGAACCGTTGCGCGAGGCCGTCGGTGGGGAGGGGGATGGAGATGGCGGTGGCGTTGTCGAAGGGGCCAGCGGTGGTGTGGAGTTGCCAGGCTCCTTCGGTAAGGCTGGGGCGGGTTTCGACGCGGAGGGTTTGGCCGGGGCCCAGGTTGAATTGAAGGGCGGGGCCGGCTGGCAGCCATTCCACGTTTAGCGTCAGGCCGCTACGGGGATCATTCGGGTCGGAGCCGAGTTGATATTCGGCGAGGTTGCTGAGCCCGTCGGCGTCGAGGTCGAGGGCGGCGTCGGACGGGTCGTAAAGGTTGAGGCCGTTGGCAACTTCCCAAATGTCGGGCAGGCCATCGGCATCTCGATCGCTCCGATCGACCGCGAGCGGCGGAACCGTGGGATTGGGCGCGGCGGCGATCCAATTCAACGGCTCATTGCCGAAGTCGTTCGCGCGGACGCGATGGAGCGATTGGCCGGAGCCATCGGCGGCGATGGGCCACGGAATTTGGTCGGAATAGACCACGCGATCCATGGTGAGGAACGGAATGTAACCGGCGGCCGTCGGCGGCAGGGGACGTTCGAGATGGATGTCGTCGGAATCGTTCGCGAGGCTGCCGCGCAAAGGTCCGACGAGGAGGGTGCCCGCGGGCAAATGATAAAGAGCTTCGAAGTTCGCGCGCGCGGCGGCATCGGCGGGATCGAAGTGAACGAGGGTCGCGGTGGCTCCGGGCGCAAGGGTGAAATCGCTGGCGAAATTATATTGAACGCCGCCGTCGATCTGCCATCCGGCCAATGAAACCGGGCTCGCGCTCGCGTTCATGACTTCGACGTATTCGGCTTCGGTCGTGTCGGTCGCGGGATGATACATGATTTCGGTGATGACAACGGGGCTCGCGAACAAGGAGCCATTCGCGTTGCCGGGAGTGGAGTTGGCGAGCAGCGCGCTCTGCAAACCGAGGGTGGTGCGAACGGCTCCGTAGCTCGTGGCGTTTGGACTGGGGCCGTAGTTGAGACGCGCTTGTTCGCCGGTGAAAGTCCCATCGGCCAGCGCGCGCGAGAGAACGATTTGTCCGCCGAAAACGGGATCGAGCGCGAATTGGGACGGCGTGGGAATCGTGAGATATCCGCGCGCGGAAATTTTCGAGCCGGGCGCGAACGTCGATTTTTGCGGCGCGAGCGGGTCGTCGCTTAAGCCCCAATTGCCAAGGTCGATGTCGGCGCCGGTGAGATTGCGAAGCTCGATGAAATTGTCGCGCGGCGAAATTTCGTTAACGAGGATACCTTGCAGCGCTATGTAATTGCCTTCGCCCGGCGAGGGCGCGGCGGCGACAGCAACGCCCGAGGCATCGGGATAACGCGCGAGAATGTTGCCCGCCGGCATGGCGCCGAAGGAAACAGTGTCGGCGGTGGCGAGCGAGGCGGTGTAAAGGCGGAGGGATTCACCGAGGGGTGAAATGTTGAAATTGATTTCCCCGGGCGCGAGGGAATTGCCGCTCGCGGTGGCGAGGCGGAGGAAGGATTTGGCGCCGAGAAAACTGTTGGGCGGGAGGACGAATTTTCGTTGGGCGCGCAAAGTGAGCTCGTCGGAGAGGCTCATGCCGGCGAGCGCGATGGGCTGGGTCGTGGGGTTGAAAAGTTCGATCCACGCGGGGAATCCGTCGCGGCCGCCGCTCCATTCGTTGATGCGAACGAACGTGCTGGAAGTGATCGCGGCGGCGGCGGAATTGGTCGCGCCGGGGGTCGGACGATCAAGCAGGTTCCACGCGCCACTGGCGCGGCCCAACGTCAGGTCGGCGGGCAGGGGGCCGAAGTCGATTTGATCGATCACCTGCGCCTGCGCGTTGAAAAGATAAACACTCCCGCCATCCGCGGAGAGCGCTTTGCCGGTGTTCAAGGGCCCGGCGGCCTTGGTCGAAGCGGGATGCGTTTTGTCGAACCAGACGATCAAATAACTGCCACTCGCGAGGGTGAGGCCGGCGGGAAAATTCCATTGCCCGGGCGTGGAGCTATTGGCGCTGAGGCTCAACCCATCGAGCGAAATATCGGCGCCTGAATTGTAAAGTTCGATCCAATCCGCCGCGCCGCCGAATGGGTCGATCGTCGAGCGAACGTTGCGAGTCATGATTTCGTTGATGACGAGCGGCGAACTGGCGTCGATCAGATAATTCGCGGCTCCGGGCGAAGCGGACGCGCGGAATTTGCCGATGGTTCCGGAACCATCCGGAACGCGCCCTTCGCTCACGCCGTCGAGCTGCGCGGCGTAGTTGACGCTGTTGATGAGCGCGCCCGTCGCATCGTATAATTTAATTTGGGCGCCGGCGGCGGGGAGTTTGAACGCGAGTTGATTCGCGCCGACTTTTTCGGAAGCAAACAGTTGGATGTAGCCCTGCGCAGGAATAAAGGTGAGCGTGGGAATGCGATAGAGCGCGTTCGAAACGCTGAGCGTCATGCCTTGCAACGCGACGGGAGCGGAGCCGGCATTGTAAAGTTCGATCCAATCATCCGAGCCCGCAAGCGAATTGGCCATCCATTCGTTAATCGAAACGCCGCTGGCCGGCGCAAGCGCTGCGGCGGTGTTGGGCGCGTTGGGCGTGGGCAGGGTCAGGGTCCAAAGGCCATCGACACGTCCAAAAGTTTGTCCGGAATATTGGCGGCCGAGCACGAGCGCATCGAGGCGATTGGTGTTGGCGTCGAAAAGGAAGATCGTTCCGCCGGCGGCGCCTAAGGGGAAGCCGCTTTGCACAAAATATCCGCCGGCCGGAATCGTGGCGTCCGCTGCGAACACGACGCGGCGCGCGGAATTCAAATCGCCGAGACTGAAGTTCGCAAGATTGATGGCGTTGGCGGTCGGATTAAAAAGTTCGATCCACGCGGGCGTGGCGCCATCGATGGCCGCGACTTCATTGAGGATAACGACGGGAGCGACCGGCGCGTCGTCATAGACGCCGGGCGAACCGTAAATCGCTTTACTGCGGCGCCAGGAAACCGGGCTGTTCGGATCCGTTTCGCGATTGACCAATTCGAGCGAGTAACCGGCGCCCGCCGCCTCGATGGGCCAGCCCTTGTCGGCGGCGTAATCGACCGACGCGATAATATTTCCGTCTTTGTCTTTCAGGAGAAGACGTTCGCCGCTGTTCGCGAGCGAGCCGCCGAATCGGCCCATGACGTTGACACCGGGATAACGCGCCGCGAAGGCCGCGGGCGAAACGTCGGACGACAACACCACGATGCCGCCGGCCGGAAGCATCGTGCGCTCGGGAAAACGATAGTTGATGCCGTCGAAATTCATGCTGCTCAAATCGATCGGCGCCGCGCTGAAATTCTTCAACTCGACGAATTCGTAGGCGTCGCCGCCGGGGGGCTTGTAATTAATTTCGGTGAACCGCAGCGGCGCGCCGAACTGCGAAACTTCGAACGTCGCCTCGGTCAGCGCGCTCCACGCGGAGTTGGTCTGCATGCGCGCGCGGATCAGCGTCGTTTGATTCAGCGTAATGGGGCCGGTGTATTTTTGCGCGCCCGGCGCAATGGCGCCGGTGAACATCGTGCGCGGATCGCTCCCGTCCGTCGTGTAATAAATATTCACCGGCGCGCCGGTCGCGGTCGTGCTCATGCTCAGTTGAAATCCCGACGCAACGCGTCCGCCAAATTGATTGAACGCCGGCGCGCCGATCGCGCCGACGAGTCCTTGCAGGCGAAATTGGTTGGTCAGTGTTTTGCGGCGCTGTGGAATCCACGTCGTGAGAATCGAGCTGTCGAACCCGCCGATAATGTTGCTCATGGTCGAACGCAACGTGGTGAATTCGCGAGTAATGTTCGTATCGACCAGCGCGCCGCCGTTGTAAAAATGCTTTTGGATGCGATCAGCGAAAAAGAGTTGGAACTCGGGGCTCTTTTTCAAATTTTGATACAGCGTTGGAATTTCCGAACCCTCGCTCAACTGATTCGCGAAGCTGTCGTAAGTCGGTCCCTGTCCGAACGTGCCGAACGCAAATTCCGCATCCCAAACGTAGAAACGCCAGATGCCGTTGTTCGACCGTTCGCGGCCCGCGCGCCAATTGTTGCCGGGCCAATCGCCGTTCGCGCCGTAAACATTCACGAGCAGATAATCGACGAAATTCGTCATGTCCAAACGTCGCGTCATCTCGAGATAATTGGCGCTGTTCGTCATCGAGTTCGCGCGGATGTAGGTCATCATCGAGTTAAAATTCAAATTATCGCCGTCGAGCGGGATTTGATTTTGTTCGAGGACATCCCAATCCAAATTGCTGCCGTGCCACGCCTGGCAAAAATGTTTTTCGATGCGCTCGACCACGTTGTAATAGCCTTTGTAAACGCCGTTCACGTAGAGCGTGTGGAAGGCTCCGTGTCCGCCCACCTCGCCGCAATCGATGAACAGCCGGCGAACTAATTCATCCTTGATGAAGGGGTTCGTGTCGTCGTTGTGGCCGGCGCGCAAAACGATTTGATCGAACGACGTGACCGCTCCATTGAAGAGCGGAAATTGAAGCTGGCCGGGACCGTAATCGCCGCGGAAATAAAGGCGGAACGAATACTTGCTGCTCGGCGTGTAGCGCGGACGAATGTAGTCGCTGCCTTGCACGCGAATGCCGCAATCAATCTGGAACTCAAGATCGTTCGTCGGATAAAAAAATTCGACCGAAACCGGACGTTCCCACGCGAGGCCATGCTTGTCGGGGTTGTGATAATCGTTCGGCCCCGTCGCGGTCCAAACGCCGTCGCCGCCATACGTCCCGCCGCTGATGCCGATGATGCCGGTGGGCCCGATCAAGTTATTCGTCGCGGTGACCAGCGACATGGCCGGCAGCGAACGGCGCGTCCCGCTGATGTTGTAAAGATACGTCTGCGTTTCCGGGAACGACGGCAAATAGTTCGTTTTCCAGGTCGAGGCGCGCAACGTCGTCGTCGTCGTGATGTTGATCGCGTTGGTGTATTTGATGCCGGCCGCGCCGCTCGGGTCGCCGCCGTTGGTGGTGAAACGAATTTCCGCATCGGGATCGTCGCTGGACAAAAAAACCTGGAACGGGCCCGAAGGATAAAAGCCGCGTTGGCTGCTGAAATGCGGCGCGGCCATGATGCCGACGATGGCGCTGGTTCCATTCGCGGCGCCCGGCGTGGGCGTTTGATAATATTTCCACACGCCCGAAGCATCGATGCCGTAGGAATAATTGACGCGCTGTTCGGGAAACTTATCGAGGACGCTGACGGCCGTGCGCGGACTCGAACCGTCGAAGAGCCCGAGGAATTCGCCATCTTCCGCGAGCAGAAAATTCGTGTGCAACGGCTTGCCATTGGTCGGCGCGCGATCCTTGCCGGACGCAAAAACGACCAGGCGCTGGCCGCCCGCAATTGTGACACTCGGAAAAATCCACGCGCCCGGATTCCCCTTGTCATCGCTCAAACTCCAGCCCGCCAGGTTGATCGCGGTCGTTCCAAAATTCTCCAACTCGATCCAATCCTGCGCTTCGCCGTCATCGTCCTTGAGGCCGGTTTCGTTCGAAGCATTGATCTCGCTGATCCGAATTTTCTGCAGCGGCGCATTCGGATCGAGCACGCAATTCCACTTCGCCCCCGCGAACGCATTTTGATTTTGCGAAAGATCCTTGATGCCGTGGCTCGCGATGAATTCGATCGTGACATTGCCGACGGGCTGCGCGGGAACTTTGAAAATGTATGGCCCCGCCGCCCCGCCGCTGACTTGAGCCGCGGGCGAACCATTGATCAATAAATCTGAGGCATCGACGCCCGAGACCGGTTCCGAAAAATTCACTTCCACCTGCGTCAAATCGCGCACGCTGACCCCCGGCGCCGGAACGATCGAAGCCATCGTTGGCGGCGTGATTTCCGGATTCACCGTCAGGACAACGTCGCGCGAGTTGGCCGACCCTTTTGCATTCGTGATCAGACAATGAAAATGCGCGCCCGAATCGGTCAGTTGCGTTGAAGTCAAAATAAGCGTCGCGCTGCGTTCG
>Ga0070686_100000995_pt1 | contig 16361 bp, 14 predicted proteins | sample KBSS23LmetaG_FD_65654 | JGI IMG/M metagenome (GOLD analysis project Ga0070686, IMG submission 65654) | Switchgrass rhizosphere microbial communities from Kellogg Biological Station, Michigan, USA - KBS S2-3L metaG | ecosystem: Host-associated > Plants > Roots > Rhizosphere ... | reverse complement strand
ATTCTTGACCGCGCTGATCTTGACGCCCAGGCGAATGTCGAGGCCAACCACTTTGGTGAAAATCCGAAAAGCCTCCTTGGCCACCTGTTCATCGGCGGCCGGCAGGAAGCCGGGCAAAGCTTCCAGCACGATCACCTCGGAGCCGAGACGTTTCCAGACGCTACCCATCTCCAGGCCGATGACGCCCGCGCCAATCACGCCCAGGCGTTTCGGAATCTCCGTCAGAGACAAGGCACCGACGTTGTCGACGATGCGATCACTGTCCACCGGAGCGAACGGCAACTGGCGCGCGTTCGATCCGGTGGCGATGATCACGTGCTTCGCTTCGATGGTCTCGGCGCTGTCGCCGTCCCTGACCTCGATCTGATAGCCGGCCGCCTTGCCAATGAATCTTGCATGTCCGTGCATCGATACGACTTTGTTTTTACGGAACAGGAGCCCGATGCCGCCGGTGAAGGTATCGACGATCTTGTCCTTGCGCGCCAGCATTTTCGCCACGTCGATGGCGACTTGGCCAACCGTGATTCCGTGATCGCCGAACTTGTGCAGGGCGCGTTCGTAATTTTCCGAAGATTCGAGCAGAGCCTTCGACGGGATGCAGCCGACGTTGAGGCAGGTGCCGCCGAGACTGGCTTTGCCTTTGGCATTTTTCCAGTCGTCGATGCAGACCGTATTCAGGCCGAGTTGCGCGGCTCGAATGGCAGCCGTGTAGCCGCCCGGGCCGGCTCCGATCACTGCGACATCAAAGGTCTTGGCCATGACAGCGCCTTGTCAAAGTTCCAGCAACAGGCGTGCAGGATCCTCGAGGGCATCCTTGATGGCCACCAGGAACAGCACCGCTTCGCGGCCGTCGATGATGCGGTGGTCATAGGACAGGGCGAGATAGTTCATCGGCCGGATCACGATCTGGCCGTTTTCCACCACGGGGCGGTCTTTGGTCGCATGCACGCCCAGGATCGCGCTTTGCGGCGGATTGATGATCGGCGTCGACAGCATGGAACCGAACACACCGCCGTTGGATATGGAAAACGTCCCCCCTGTGAGTTCTTCGATCGTGAGCTTGCCGTCCTGCGCGCGTTTGCCGAAATCCGTGATCTGTTTCTCGACATCCGCGAAAGAAAGTTGATCGCAGTTGCGCAGGATCGGCACCACCAGCCCGCGCGGGCTGCCCACCGCAATGCCCACGTCGAAGTAGCCGTGGTAAACGATGTCCGTGCCGTCGATCGACGCGTTGACCACCGGGTATTTCTTCAGGGCGTGCACTGCGGCCTTGACGAAAAACGACATGAAACCGAGCTTGGCGCCGTGCTCCTTTTCGAACTTCTCCTTGTAGCGGTTGCGCAGTTCCATGACCGGCTGCATGTTGACTTCGTTGAACGTAGTCAGAATGGCCGCCGTGGATTGCGATTCCACCAGCCTTTGCGCGACGCGCTGGCGCAGGCGCGACATCGCAACACGCTGCTCGGGGCGGTCGCCCAGCACGCGGTCGATGTTCACCGGGGAAGGCATGGGCGCCGGGGCTTTCGCTGCAGGCGCCGGAGCCTGCAATTGGGTCGTCACGTCCTCCTTGGTTACGCGCCCGCCGCGGCCACTGCCGCTGATCTGCGAGGTATCGAGGTTATTGTCGGCGGCAATTTTCTTTGCCGAGGGCATGACCGCCGGCGCTTCGGCTTTCACCGGTACGGGTGTTGGGGCTGGCTTGGGTGCGACTGCAGCAGGTGCGGCTGCAGCCGCAGGCGCCGCTGCGCCGGCCGGCGCCTTCGCATCTGTGTCGATGGTCGCGATGACTTCATTGCTGGTAACCGTGCCGCCGTCACCTTTGACGACTTTCGTCAAGACGCCGGCGGCCGGCGCCGGCAATTCCAGCACCACCTTGTCGGTTTCGATGTCGATCAGATTTTCGTCGCGCTTGACGAATTCACCCTGCTTCTTGTGCCACGACAGCAATGTGGCCTCGGCGACCGATTCCGAGAGTGCCGGGACCTTTACCTCGACTAACATGGCGCGTTCCTTGTCGATGCAACATATGCGTTTGAAACCATGCTTTAGACGCCGTGGGACAGGGCAGCGTCCACAACCGCTTTTTGCCGCTGGTTGTGCAGGGCCAGATAACCGCCCGCCGGCGTGGAAGACGACGGTCGCAGCGCGTACGACAGCTTTTGATGGGGAAGCATCTGGCGCTGCAGATAGTGTTGGATGCGGTGCCATGCGCCCTGGTTGCCGGGCTCCTCCTGGCACCAGACGATTTCCTTCGCATCCTTGTAGCGATCGATTTCGATCTTGAAATGGTCATGCGGAAAAGGATAGAGTTGCTCGATGCGCACGATGCCGATATCGTCGATGCCGCGCTCGCGCCGCGCCGCCACCAGATCGAAGTAAACCTTGCCGCTGCAGAACACCACGCGCTTGACCTTCTGCGTGTTGCGCAATTCCACATCGGGGATCACTACCTGGAATTCGCCGTTGGCCAGATCATCCAGTGAAGAGATCGATTCCTTGTGGCGCAGCAGGCTCTTCGGGCTGATGATGATGAGCGGCTTGCGAAACGGCCTGATCATCTGCCGGCGCAGCATATGGAACATTTGTGCCGGCGTAGAGGGCACGCAGATCTGCATGTTGTAGTCCGCGCACAGTTGCAGGTAGCGCTCGAGGCGCGCAGACGAGTGCTCGGGCCCCTGTCCCTCATAACCATGGGGCAGCATCAAGGCCAGGCCGCAAATCCGGCCCCATTTGACTTCGCCCGCAGCGATGAACTGGTCGATCACGACCTGCGCGCCATTGCCGAAGTCGCCGAACTGCGCTTCCCAGATCACCAGTTCGTTTGGCTCCGCCGTAGCGTAGCCGTACTCGAATCCCAGCACGGCTTCTTCCGAAAGCACCGAGTCGATGACCACGAAGTCGGGCTGATTGTCGCTGATGTGTTGCAGGGGAACATAAGCGCCGGCATCCCAGCGTTCGCGGTTCTGGTCGTGCCACACCGCATGGCGATGGAAGAACGTGCCGCGGCCGCTGTCCTGCCCCGACAGGCGCACTGCGTAACCATCCTTGAGCAGCGACGCATAGGCCAGGTTTTCGGCCATGCCCCAGTCGAGCGGCAACGTCCCCGCCGCCATGGCGCGGCGGTCGGCCACGATTTTTTCGACGCGGGGGTGCAGCTTGAAATGCTGCGGGACGGTGGTGAGTTTGGTGGCGAGTTGCTTCAGGACATCCATCGGCAGTCCGGTCACCGCCTTGTAGGTCCACGGAATATTCTTGAAGGGCGCCCAGTTCACCTGGAACGGCGGTTTGTAATTGGCAAGGATGGTCTTGTTCGTGTGGAAGCCGGCGTCCAGCGCATCGCGGTAGGTCTTGATCATTTCGTCGGCGTCGGCCGGTTTGATTACCCCCTGGGCCGCCAGTTTTTCGGCATACAGCTTGCGCGTGCCGGGATGCTGGCTGATCAGCTTGTACATCAGCGGCTGCGTCACCATGGGTTCGTCCTGCTCGTTATGGCCGAGGCGGCGGAAGCAAACCAGGTCGATGACGACGTCCTTGTGGAATTCCATGCGATAGTCCAGCGCGACTTCCGTGACAAGCGCAACCGCTTCGGGGTCGTCGCCATTCACGTGGAATATCGGCGCTTCGATCATTTTCGCCACATCGGTGCAATACAGGGTCGAGCGCGTATCGCGCGCATCGGACGTGGTGAAACCGATCTGGTTGTTGATGATGATGTGAAAGGTGCCGCCCGTGCCATAGCCCCGGGTCTGCGACAGATTGAGCGTTTCCATGACCACGCCCTGGCCGATGAACGCCGCGTCGCCGTGCAGGACGACGGGCAACACTTGCGTGCCGTTGCGATCCTTGCGCCGGTGCTGGCGTGCCCGCACCGAACCTTCCACCACCGGATTCACGATTTCGAGGTGCGAGGGATTGAACGCCAGCGTCAGGTGCATCGGACCGCCGGGCGTCATGATGTCCGACGAGAATCCCTGGTGATACTTGACGTCCCCCATCGGCAGTTGTTCGACCTGCTTGCCCTCGAACTCCGAGAACAAATCCTTCGGCATCTTGCCAAGCGTGTTGACCAGCACGTTCAGGCGCCCCCGGTGCGCCATGCCGATGACCGTTTCCTGGATGCCCTTGGTGCCCGCGCGCTGCAGAGCCAGATCGAGCAACGGGATGACGCTTTCGCTGCCCTCCAGGGAAAACCGCTTCTGTCCGACATAGCGCGTGTGCAGGTATTTTTCCAGCGTTTCTGCCGCGGTCAGGCGCTCGAGAACATGGCGCTTGAAATCCGCGTCGTAACTCGGCTGGGAACGGATGCTTTCAAAGCGCTGCTGGATCCAGCGTTTGATCTGGGTGTCCGTGATGTACATGTATTCGATGCCGACCGAGCCGCAGTAAGTTTCCTTTACCGCGCGCACGATTTCCCGCAAGGGCATCTGGTCCGGCCCCACCAGTGAGCCGCTGTTGAACACCAGGTTCATGTCGGCCTCCGTCAGGCCGTAAAACGCGGGGTCGAGTTCCGGGACGATCGGTTTTTCGAAACGCTTGAGCGGATCGACGTTCGCATGGCGAACGCCGAGGAAGCGATAGGCGTTGATCAGTTGCAATACCGAAACTTGTTTCTTTTCCACGCTCGCCACGGCCTCGGTGGGAGCGTGCGCGTGACCGTTGCCATTGGGGCGGCGCTTCGCCAGCCGGATGAAGGATTCGACCACGGGGGCATGCGCGACGTCGCGCGCGCCGCCCGGTTGCTGCTGCATCTGGTCGAAATAGCGCCGCCATTCCGGTGTCACCGCCTCCGGATTCTCGAGGTAGCTTTCATACAAATCCTCGATGAAAGGCGCGTTGCCGCCGAAGAGGTACGAGCTGCCGAGGGATTCCTTCATCATGGCCTTTGTCTCCTCTTGTTAGGTGGCGGCGGGACCGTGCAAATCAACCCTGACGTGAGTGCGCCTTCAGCGCTGGTCGATGGGCGGTACATCGCGTTGGGCGGCCCCGGTATAAAGCTGCCTGGGACGGCCTATTTTCTGTTCCGGATCGGCGATCATTTCGTTCCACTGCGCTATCCAGCCTACCGTGCGGGCCAATGAAAAAATGCAGGTGAACATCGACGTGGGAATGCCGAGCGCACGCTGCACGATGCCGGAATAGAAATCCACGTTGGGATAGAGCTTGCGGCTCACGAAATAGTCGTCTTCGAGCGCGATTTTTTCCAGCGCCATTGCCAGCTTGAACACGCGGTCCTTCTGCAGGCCCAGTTCGTCGAGCACTTCGTAGCAGGTTTCGCGCATCAGCTTGGCACGCGGATCGTAATTCTTGTAGACCCGATGGCCGAAACCCATGAGCTTCACGCCTGAATTCTTGTCTTTGGCCTTGGTGATGAACTCGCCGATCTTGGATACATCGCCGATCTGTTCGAGCATGTTGAGCGCCGCTTCGTTGGCGCCACCGTGTGCGGGCCCCCACAGGCAGGCTATTCCCGCGGCAATGCAGGCAAATGGATTTGCCCCCGAGGAACCGGCCAGGCGCACCGTGGACGTCGAGGCATTCTGCTCGTGATCGGCGTGCAGGATGAAAATACGATCCAGCGCGCGCACCAGCACGTCGTTGACCTTGTACTCTTCCGCCGGCACCGCAAACATCATGCGCATGAAATTCCCGCAATACGACAATGAATTCGACGGATAGACGAAAGGCTGGCCAACCGAATACTTGTAGGCCATCGCCGTGATGGTCGGCATCTTTGCGATCAGGCGGAAGGCGGAAATCTCGCGGTGCGCGGGATTATTCAGATCCAGCGAGTCGTGATAGAACGCCGAAAGAGCCCCCACCGTGCCCACCATCACGGCCATCGGATGCGCGTCGCGCCGGAAGCCACGGAAGAAATTGTTGAGCTGGTCATGGACCATCGTGTGGCGGGTGACGGTCGTGACGAATTCGTCTTTCTGTTGCGTGTTCGGCAGTTCTCCCTTCAGCAGCAGGTAGCAGACTTCCAGAAAGTCACAGTGCTGGGCGAGTTGCTCGATCGGATAGCCGCGGTACAGCAGCACGCCGGCGTCGCCGTCGATATAGGTAATCGCGGAGCGGCAACTGGCGGTGGAAAGAAATCCGGGGTCGTATGTGAATTTCCCGGTCTTGCCCAGCAGGCTGCGGATATCGACCACGTCCGGTCCGATGGAACCGCTGAGAATGGGAAACTCGACGGGCTGTCCGCCCTCACTGAACGAGATTGTTGCGCTGCGCTGCTTGTCCATGGCCTCGCTCTTTTCAGCCCCTTAAACCTAAAGTCTAACAGCTTCTTGTAAGAATGAGATGCTCGGGATGCAGCGCAATAACAATTATTCAAATAATTTGATGATTGATGCCGATTCTGCATCGGGCGGCGCCCTCTTGCCCGCCGCAAAATCCCAGAGATCGTTATCGGGATAGTCGAGCAAACGCTTGAAAATCACAATCTGCGCAGGCGACAAATTTTTGAAATGAGTATCCAGGAATTTCGCCAAAACCAGATCCAGTTCCAGCAATCCGCGCCGGCACTGCCAACGAATGCGGTCGGCTTCGGACATGGGCTCACACTGCCCGTTTGACCATCAACTCCTTGATCTTGCCGATGGCGTGCGTTGGATTGAGGCCCTTCGGACAGACGTCGACGCAATTCATGATCGAGTGGCAGCGGAACAGACGATACGGGTCTTCGAGGTTGTCGAGCCGTTCACTGGTCGCCTCGTCGCGGCTGTCAGCCAGGAAACGGTAGGCCTGCAGCAAACCTGCGGGTCCGACGAACTTGTCCGGGTTCCACCAGAACGAGGGGCACGCAGTCGAGCAGCATGCGCACAGTATGCATTCGTACAAGCCGTCGAGTTCCGCGCGCTGCGCCGGTGATTGCAAGCGCTCCTTTTCCGGCGAAGGCTCGTTGTTGACCAGATAGGGCTTCACCGAATGGTATTGCTTGAAGAACTGCGTCATGTCCACGATCAGATCGCGGATGACGGGCAAGCCCGGCAGCGGGCGCAATTCGACCGGCTCCTTCAGGTCCGACAGGCGCGTAATGCAGGCCAGTCCGTTCTTGCCGTTGATGTTCATCGCATCCGATCCACAGACTCCTTCGCGGCACGACCGGCGCAGGGACAGCGAGTCGTCGATGGACTTGATGCGGATCAGCGCGTCGAGCAGCATGCGATCCGCGGGCTGCATTTCGACGTCATAGTCCTGCATGCGCGGCTTGGAATCCTGGTCTGGATCGTAGCGGTAAATCCTGAATTTCATGCTGTCTCCTGACTGCGGGAACGTGCCAACGCCGCAGTGCTATCCGTTTTCTGTCCCTCGCCCGCCCTGCTCTCAATAAGTCCTGATCTTGGGTTCGATAGTTTGCGCCGTGAGCGGTTTCATATGCACCGGCTTGTAATCCAGCCGCCCGCCCTCCTTGTACCAAAGCGTGTGCTTGAGCCAGTTGGCATCGTCGCGCTCGTGATGATCCGCGCGATCATGGGCGCCTCGGCTTTCCTTGCGGGCCTCCGCGGAAATCAAGGTCGCGAGCGCGACCTCGACCAGATTGTCGAGTTCCAATGCTTCCACGCGCGCCGTATTGAACACCTTGCTCTTGTCGCGAATCCCGGTACGTTGTGCACGTTGAGCCGTTTCCTTGATCTTGTTCACGCCTTCGATGAGCATATCGGGAAAACGAAACACACCGCAGTGCGCCTGCATGATGCGTCGCATCTCGGCTCCGACCTCGTGCACGCTCTCCCCGGCCTTCTGGTTGTCCAGCCGCGCGAGCCGCGCCAATGTCTTGTCGGCAGCGTCCGTCGGCAGATCCTTGTGACCGGAGTTTTCCTTGAGAAAACGGATCATGGTATCGCCGGATGCCTTGCCGAACACCAGCAGATCGGTCAGGGAGTTGGTGCCCAGCCGGTTGGCGCCATGCACGGATGCACAGGCGCATTCCCCCGCGGCATAAAAACCCGGCACGACGGATTCAGGATTTCCCGCCTGCGGTGCAACGACTTCGCCCCGGTAGTTGGTGGGAATGCCGCCCATCTGGTAATGACAGGTCGGCACCACCGGAATCGGATCTTTGACCGGATCGACGTTGGCGAATTTTTTTGCGATCTCGCGAATGCCGGGCAGCTTGTCCTCGATGAGCTCCACGCCGAGGTGATCGAGCTTCAGCAGCAGATAATCGCCTTCCGGTCCGCAGCCGCGGCCTTCCTTTATTTCCGTAGCCATGGCGCGCGACACCACGTCGCGGCTGGCGAGATCCTTCGCGTTGGGCGCGTAGCGCTCCATGAAGCGCTCACCGCTCTTGTTCAGCAGATAACCGCCTTCTCCACGCACGCCCTCGGTAATCAACACTCCCGCACCCGCTACCCCGGTCGGGTGAAATTGCCAGAACTCCATGTCCTCGAGCGGGATGCCCGCGCGGGCCGCCATCCCGAGACCGTCGCCGGTGTTGATGAATGCGTTCGTGCTCGCCGAATAGATCCGGCCCGCACCGCCGGTGGCGAACAATACCGCGCGCGCGTGCATGAGCGAGACCTCGCCGGTCTCCATTTCCAATGCGGTTACGCCGAGCACCTGGCCGGAAGCATCGCGCACCAGGTCGAGCGCCATCCATTCCACGAAAAAATGCGTATTCGCGCGAACGTTGCGCTGATAGAGCGTATGCAGCATCGCGTGGCCGGTCCGATCCGCCGCGCAACAGGAGCGCTGCACGGCCGGCCCTTCGCCGAAATTCTGCATGTGCCCGCCGAACGGGCGCTGATACACGGTGCCATTGGCGTTGCGGTCGAACGGCATGCCGAAGTGTTCGAGCTCGATCACGACTTTTGGCGCTTCGCGGCAAAGAAATTCGATGGCGTCCTGATCGCCAAGCCAGTCGGAGCCTTTGACGGTGTCGTACATGTGCCACATCCAGTTGTCCTCGCCCATGTTGCCCAGCGCGGCGCCAATGCCGCCCTGCGCGGCAACCGTATGCGAGCGCGTGGGAAACACTTTCGACAACACCGCGGTCTTGAACCCTGCTTCGGCAAGCTGCAGCGACGCGCGCATGCCGGCGCCGCCGGCGCCCACGATTACCGCGTCAAACTTCCTGACCGGAATGGCCATGTTTCTAGATGCTCCAGAGAATCTGAACGGCCCATACGACGTAAGCGGACAGTATCAACACGACCGCGATCTCGAGGCCAAGGCGCAGGCCCGTGGATTCGATGTAATCCATCAGTATGTCGCGCATGCCTATCCAGGCATGCCAGAACAGGCTGATGAAGAAAAGGATCGTCGCAATGCGCATCGGCTGATTGCCGAATAACCCGCGCCATTGCTCGAACTCGCGCGGCGGACAGACCAGCAGGATGCCGATGAAGACGACGACGTAGATGGCCATGACGAGCGCGGTGACACGTTGCGCCAGCCAGTCCTTGAACCCGTAGTGGGCGCCTGTGATGACGCGTTTCACCACAGCCACAGCCCCAGGAATGCGGTACAGGCCAGGCTGACGATCATCACGGCCCAGCTCGTCGCGCGCGCCGCCGCCAGGTTGTAGCCGACATGCACGTCGAGCAAAAGGAAACGCAATCCCGCGAAGAAATGATGCAGGAAGGACCACAACAGCGCGATCAGAAATAACTTGACCAGCCAATGGCCGGTGAGTGCCGTGAACTGCGCATGACTTTCAGCCGAGCTCAGGCTCAACTGCAGCAGGTACAGCAATGCCCAGCCGAACAGGAAAAGCCCTGCGCCGCTGATCCGATGCAGGAAGGACACCAGGCCCGGCAACGGCAGACGGATCTTGAATAGGTTGAGATGCTTCGGTCGCTGGCCGGCGATCATCGTTTGCTTCCGTGGATTGCGTTCAGACGATGCTATTGCGATAGTAATGGTCTCTGGTGCTGCAGTAACTGCGGCGCAGTTCGACTGCCTGTTCCGTGTAAGTATAGGCTACGCGCTCGATCGCCAGCAGCGGCGTTCCCTCGCGCACACCCAGCTGCGCAGCCGCGGCACGTTCCGCGCAAACCGCCTTGATCTGTTCCTCTACATGCAGAATGCGTATATCGAATTCGGTTTCGTACAAACTGTAGAGCATGCAGTGATGCCGCTCGATGGTCTCGGCCGACAAACCCCGGAAGCGCGTGGCCGGCAGGCGAATTTCTTCGTAGATCGCTTTTTTTCCGGAAATGGACATCACACGCGTTATGACGAAGGCACCCGCGCCAGCGGCCAGGCCGAGCTTCTTGCCGGCGGTCGCGTCGAGCTTCACTTTGCGGCAATCGATAAGCGTCGCCTCGACGCGATCGATCGCGCCCCGGTCGGGGGTAATCCGCAAATACGGAAATTTGTTGCGCTCCTCGGAATGGGAGGCGACAAAAGTGCCCTTTCCTTGCTGGCGCACCAGCAGATTCTGATGGGTCAGCTCGCCGATGGCCTTGCGCACGGTGCCCTGGCTCACGCTGAAGCGCCCGGCCAGTTCGATCTCGCTCGGGATCAAATCTCCCGGGCGCCACTCGCCGGACACCAGGCTTTCGGTGATCAAGGTTTTGATCTGCCGGTAGAGCGGCTGGAACGCGGCGGTGCTGGTGTGCGCGATGGTCTTCATGTCGCTACTTCAAATGTGGCAGCGGTTTGCAGCCCAAGTTTTAGCACATTGTCGTGCCCGCCGTCCATCAAAAGATATCTTTTATAAGATATAAGACTGGTTTGACACCTTCAAAGCCGGTTCGTTATCATGTTTGGCAAAGCCCGCAGCAAACCCGTGGGCATAATGCCAGGCTGAACTCATGCAGGCCCCACTCGACTATCCATTGCCAGCCCACCCCAGCAGGAGTCCCAAGCATATGAAACAACCCCTCCGAGTTGCAGTCACCGGCGCTGCCGGTCAGATCGGCTACAGCCTGCTGTTTCGCATCGCAAGCGGAGAAATGCTCGGGAAGGATCAGCCTGTCATCCTGCAAATGCTGGAAATACCGGACGAGAAAGCGCAGGCCGCGCTCAAGGGCGTGATGATGGAGCTGGAAGACTGTGCGTTTGCGCTGCTGGCGGGCATGACGGCCGCATCGGACCCGAAAATTGCGTTTCGCGATGTCGACGTGGCCCTTCTGGTTGGCGCGCGACCGCGTTCGAAGGGCATGGAGCGCAAGGACCTGCTCGAAGCCAACGGCGCCATCTTTACCGGGCAAGGACGAGCACTCGACGAAGTGGCCAAGCGCAGCGCAAAGATTCTCGTGGTCGGCAACCCTGCCAACACCAATGCCTATATCGCCATGAAGAGCGCGCCGGGCCTGCCGCGCGAGAACTTCACCGCGATGCTGCGTCTTGACCACAATCGTGCCCTATCCCAACTGGCGTCCAAAACGGGCAAACCGGTCGATTCGATCGACAAATTGGTCGTCTGGGGCAACCACTCGCCGACCATGTATCCCGATTACCGCTTCGCCACGATCGGCGGACAGCCCGCACCTAAAGTCGTCAATGATGAAACCTGGTACCGCGACGTCTTTATTCCCACGGTCGGCAAACGCGGCGCCGCGGTCATCGAAGCGCGCGGTTTGTCCTCTGCTGCGTCCGCGGCCAATGCCGCCATCGATCACGTCCGCGACTGGGTGTCGGGCACCAACGGCAAGTGGGTCACCATGGGGTTCGCTTCGGACGGCTCATACGGTATTCCGGAAAGCGTGATGTACGGATTTCCGGTGACTTGTGCGGGCGGAAAGTATCAGATGGTCAAGGGCCTCGAGATCGATGCCTTCAGTCGCGCCAAAATGGACGCCACGCTCAAGGAACTGGAAGAGGAGCGCGAAGCGGTCAAGCATTTGCTGAAATAGTAGCGTAGCCGCACGGACATGGATCATCCCGAGAGACTTCACATGCAAATCAGCGCAGGGCAGAAATTCCGCGACGCAGTGGCCGGCGAAAAACCGCTGCAGGTGATCGGGGCGATCAACGCCTACACCGCGCGCATGGCGGAGGCCACCGGTTTCAAGGCGCTCTATCTTTCCGGCGGCGGCGTGGCGGCGAACTCGCTCGGCATGCCCGATCTGGGCATCAGCACGCTCGAAGACGTACTGACCGATGTAAAGCGGATCACAGAGGTCACTTCGTTGCCGCTGCTGGTCGATATCGATACCGGCTGGGGCAGCGCATTCAACATCGCACGCACCGTGCGCTCGATGATCAAGGCGGGTGCCGGCGCCGTGCATATGGAAGATCAGGTGGGAGCCAAGCGCTGCGGCCATCGTCCCGGCAAGGAAGTGGTCGGCAAAGAAGAAATGACGGATCGAATCAAGGCCGCGGTCGACGCGCGCGCCGATCCAGGTTTCGTCATCATGGCGCGCACCGACGCGCTGGCGGTCGAGGGCCTGGATGCGGCGATAGAGCGCGCTTGCGCCTATGTGGAAGCCGGGGCCGACATGATTTTTCCGGAAGCCATGACCGAGTTGCCGATGTACCGGAAATTCAAGAACGCGGTCAAGGTCCCCATTCTGGCCAACATCACGGAGTTCGGCCAAACGCCGCTGTTCACGACCACCGAACTGGGATCGACGGGCGTCGATATCGTGCTGTATTGCTGCTCGGCCTATCGCGCGATGAACGCGGCCGCGCTGAAGGTTTATCAGACCATCCGCGCGGAAGGCACGCAGAAGAACCTGATTCCAATGATGCAGACGCGCGACGATCTGTACAAATATCTCGGCTATCACGACTACGAGAACAAGCTCGATCAACTGTTCGCGAAGGGAAAACAAAAATGACCGAAGCTGCAGCGATTGCGCCGAAACCCAAGAAATCCGTTGCCCTGTCCGGTGTCACCGCGGGCAATACCGCGCTGTGCACCGTCGGCCGCACCGGCAACGACTTGCACTATCGCGGCTACGACATCCTGGATTTTGCCGAGACCGCCGAGTTCGAGGAAATTGCCTACCTTCTGCTGTATGGCAAGCTGCCAACGCCCGTCGGACTGGCAGCCTACAAGCGCAAGCTCAAGGCCCTTCGCGGGCTTCCGGCGGTTGTGCAAGACGTCCTGGAATGCATCCCGGCCAACACGCACCCGATGGACGTGCTGAGGACCGGATGCTCGGCGCTGGGCGCGGTCCTGCCGGAAGACCAGGACCACAAGCTCGCGCAGGAACGCGACATCGCCGACCGCATGATGGCCAGCTTCGGTTCGATGCTGATGTACTGGTATCACTTCTCCCACTCCGGTCGGCGCATCGACGTGGAAACCGATGACGATTCCATCGGCGCACATTTGCTGCACCTTTTGCACGGCAAGCCGCCCTCGGCCTTGTGGGAACGGGCGATGCACACTTCGCTGATCCTCTACGCCGAGCACGAATTCAACGCGTCCACTTTTACCGCGCGCGTGATTGCCGGCACGGGCTCCGACATGTACTCGGCGATCGGCGGCGCGATCGGCGCGCTCAAGGGGCCCAAGCATGGCGGCGCCAACGAGTTCGCATTCGACACGATCGGCCGCTATGACAATCCCGGCGAGGCCGAAACCGACATCGTTCGGCGCATTGGCGAGAAGCAGATCATTATCGGATTCGGCCATCCCGTGTACACCATCAGCGATCCGCGCAACAAGGTGATCAAGGAAGTAGCGCGGCGATTGTCGCAGGACGCCGGCGACATGAAGCTCTACGACATCTCGGAGCGCATAGAGCAGGTCTTGTGGCGGGAAAAGAAAATGTTCCCGAACCTGGACTGGTATAGCGCGACCAGCTACCACATGATGGGGGTGCCCACCGTCATGTTCACGCCAATTTTCGTGATCAGCCGCACGTCCGGCTGGTCGGCGCACGTGATCGAACAGCGCCAGGACGGCAAGATCATCCGGCCGAGCGCGAACTACACCGGCCCCGAGAACCAGAAGTGGGTTCCGATCGATAAAAGAAAGTGAAAGGTGAGGCGTGAGGCGTAAGGGGTGAGGGGAAAAAAGCGGCGCAGCCCCCTTGAAACACCTCACCCCTCACCCCGCACGCCTCACCCCTCACGCCTCACCCGTCCACAACAGGATCCACCCAATGTCCGCCCACATTTCCAACGTCCGCCCGAAGCCCGATCAGGTCCTGACCGACATCGTCGACTACGTCATCAAGTACAAGATCACCAGCAAGGACGCCTATGAAACGGCGCGCTATTGCCTGATGGATACACTCGGTTGCGGGTTCGAGGCGCTGGAATACCCTGCGTGTACCAAACTGCTTGGGCCGCTGGTTCCTGGAACGGTGGTGCCCCACGGCGCGAAGGTGCCGGGGACGTCATTCCAGCTGGATCCCGTGCAGGCGGCATTCAATATCGGGGCCATGATCCGCTGGCTCGACTTCAACGACACCTGGCTGGCAGCCGAATGGGGTCATCCTTCAGACAATCTAGGCGGCATTCTGGCCACGGCGGATTGGTTGTCGCGCAACGCCATCGCAGCCGGCAAAAAACCGCCCAGCGTGCAGGACGTGCTGACGGCGATGATCAAGGCGCACGAAATCCAGGGCTGCATCGCGCTGGAGAACAGTTTCAACAAAGTCGGCCTCGATCATGTCGTCCTGGTCAAGGTAGCTTCCACTGCGGTTGTCGCCCGAATGCTCGGCCTGTCGCGAGACGAGATCATCAATGCGGTATCGCTGGCGTGGGTCGACGGACAATCGCTGCGTACTTACCGCCACGCGCCGAACACCGGTTCGCGCAAAAGTTGGGCCGCGGGAGATGCCACCAGCCGCGCGGTGCGCCTGGCACTGATCGCAAAGACCGGCGAGATGGGCTATCCGTCGGTCCTGAGCGCCAAGACCTGGGGCTTTTACGACGTCCTGTTCAAGGGCAACGTGTTCAAGTTCCAGCGGCCGTACGGCAGCTACGTCATGGAGAACGTGCTGTTCAAAATCTCCTTTCCGGCCGAGTTTCATTCGCAAACCGCGGTGGAGGCGGCAATGACGATCAACGGGGAATTGCTGCGTCTGGGAAAGACGCCCCAGGACATCAAGAAGATCACCATCCGCACGCACGAGGCCTGCATCCGCATCATCGACAAGAAAGGCCCACTCGACAACCCGGCCGATCGCGACCACTGCATCCAGTACATGGTTGCGGTGCCTATCCTTTTCGGCCGCCTCACAGCGGAGGATTACGAGGATGCGGTGGCAAAGGACAAGCGCATCGACAAGCTGCGCGACAAGATCATCTGTGTCGAGGACAAGCAATTCACCAAGGACTACCACGATCCCGAGAAGCGTTCGATTGCCAATGCGCTGACGGTCGAATTCTCCGACGGCACGAAGCTGAAGGAAATCGTGGTCGAATATCCCATCGGCCATAAGAGGCGGCGCAAGGAAGGCATGCCGGTATTGGTGGAAAAATTCAAAACCAACCTTGCGCGGCGTTTCCCTGCGAAGCAGCAGCAGGCGATCCTCGACTTGTGCATGGACGCAAAGAAACTGGCCGCCACGCCGGTCAATGAATTTGTCGACATGATGATCATCTGAGCATCCGATGCGAGGCAGGGCCCTGATGCTGTTTGCACTGTTCGCCGCCCTCCCCGCGCGCGCGGATTCCAATCCGATGCAGCCGGGCACCTGGGAATTCACCCGCTCCGGCGGCATGGCCGCGAACTTCATCGGCCGCTTCTGCATCACCAGCGCGGACATCGCCGACCCGGCCTCACCGGTCAACGGCTTTCTGTCACGCACGCAGAAGAGCCAGTGCAAGGAGTGGAAGATCGAATGGCGGGGAGACCGCGCCGAATACTCCGGCTCCTGCGAATTCGGGGGCAAGGTTGCCCACGTCAGCGGCCGGATCGTCGCGGCCGCCGGGACTTACTCCGATACGCAGGACATAAAAAGAGCCGGTGAAAACAAACCGTCACCGATACTGGATATCATCAACGGCCTGCGACTGGGCCCCTGCGCCAATTAAGAGCATTTTTCCTGGAGCATTCCTGATGGCACACAATCTTTTCGGCACGCTGCAAGAGTTTTCTCCCGGTTCCGGCAGAAAAGGAAAGTTCTACTCGCTGCCGGCCCTGGAAAAGGCCGGCGTCGGCAAGATCTCCCGGCTGCCAGTCTCGATCCGCATCGTGCTGGAATCGGTCTTGCGAAATTTCGACGGCAAAAAAGTCACGGAAGATCACGTCCGTCAACTGGCCTCGTGGGGTCCGAACGCGCCGCGCACACAGGAAATCCCTTTCGTGGTCGCGCGTATCGTACTGCAGGACTTCACCGGCGTTCCGTTGCTTGCCGACCTTGCGGCCATGCGCGGGGTTGCAGCGAGAATGGGCAAGAACCCGAAAGTCATCGAACCTTTGGTCCCGGTCGATCTGGTCGTCGACCACTCGATACAGGTAGACCACTACGGCACCAGGGATGCGCTCGACCTGAACATGAAACTGG
>Ga0070686_100000988_pt1 | contig 16405 bp, 19 predicted proteins | sample KBSS23LmetaG_FD_65654 | JGI IMG/M metagenome (GOLD analysis project Ga0070686, IMG submission 65654) | Switchgrass rhizosphere microbial communities from Kellogg Biological Station, Michigan, USA - KBS S2-3L metaG | ecosystem: Host-associated > Plants > Roots > Rhizosphere ... | reverse complement strand
CGGCCGATGCGTTCAAGCCTGAATTCGTGATCGTCTCCGCTGGCTTCGATGCGCACAAGGACGATCCGCTTGGGAGCATGGGGTTGACAGAAGAGGGCTACGCGGACCTCACAGGCATCGTAGCCGGCATTGCCAAGCGCCATGCCAGCGGGCGGATGCTCTCGTCGCTCGAAGGCGGGTATCATCTGACGGCATTGGCCGTTTCGGTCGATCGCCACATTCAGGCGCTCTTAGCCGCATGAAGACCCTAGTCAAGGTTCTACTCGGGTGTGTCCTGGCTGGTGTGCTCGTCTATCTGTATTACACCGAGGTCAAGCCGGTGGTGATTTTCGGGTTGCGATCGGATTATGCCCATGCGATTCCGTTTCAAAAAATTCCCGAGGGTCTGACGAGTCTGACGGCTGAGTCATGTGGCCAATGCCATCGCGAGATCTACGACGAATGGAAGACGAGTATCCACGCCCACGCCTATGAGGACCCATACTTTCAAGCCTATTGGAAAAAAGACAAGAATATCTGGGTGTGCTTGAACTGTCACACTCCGCTGGAAAACCAGCAGCCCACATTGGTGAAAGAGATTCCACGAGGGCGGGTGGAAAAAGCGATCCAAGAGCCCAATCCCCAGTACGATCCCGAGTATCAGAAAGAATCGGTGACCTGTGCGGCTTGTCATGTGCGGGATGGAGTCATCTACGGACCGTTCGAAGATTCGGCTGCGCCGCACCCGACCAAGTTCGATCCGAATTTCAGGACGGCGCAGGTCTGTTATCGATGTCACAATGTCGTGTCCGGACCGGCTCAGTTTTATAACGTGGGACCTTGTGGGACTTATGCGGAGTACGAAGGCAAGTTTTTCATGCAGGAGCGGGGCTTCATTTGCCAGAGCTGCCACATGCCTGAAATCGATCGGCCGGTCGCAGTGAATAGTCCGATCCGACGTGGGCGCCAGCACCTCTGGCGCGGCGGACACGACCCCGATATGGTGAAGCGGGCGGTAGGAATACAAGTAAGGGCCGACACCGCTTCGCCAAAGCCGGGTGCTCGAGTCGGATTTACCCTGACGCTGATCAATGCCGGCGCCGGCCATAAGATTCCGACCGGCGATCCCGACCGGTACTTTACGGTGGAGTTTTCCGTGGAAGACCAGCAGGGACGGGTGCTCGAGCATCAAACATCGACGATGGGACGCTGGATTATGTGGCAGCCTGCCATCGTCGAATTGTATGATAACCGCCTGTTGCCCTTGGCTAGCCGGGAATACCAGTTTACGTACCAACTCTCGGCCCAGGCGGAGGGATTGAAAGTGAAGACTCGCGTGCAGTACCACATCGTGACTGATAAGCAGCATGAGATGCTACAGACGAAATATGGACTGACGGGGAACGATCCCTACCGATTCGTCGTGTATGAGAGGGACTTTCCATTGTCCGGTGCGCTTGCGGCCGCGCTGAGTGAAAGCGATAAGCAATCAGCAATCGGCCGTCAGCCGGATGGATTAATCTGTAAGGCAGGAGCTGAAGGTTGACTGTTGACAGCTCAAACCGCAAAGGCACGACATGACACACGCTTTGCTTATTGATACCGAAACGCTCCAGCAGAACTTGGGACAGCCCGGTCTGGTGATTCTCGATGTGCGTGGGCGGGCGGCCTACGAATTCGGCGGCCATATCCCTGGGGCAGTGCATTCGACCTGGCATGAATACAGCGATCCCCATGCTGTGCCGAAGGGATTGCTCGATCCCGATCGCGGGCGCATGGAGCAGAAGATCCGCGCCTTGGGCATCAGTCAGGATAGCGAGGTAGTCATCTATTCCAATCCGTTCGACAACTGGGGAGACGAAGGCCGCATGTTCTGGATGTTGGAATACCTTGGACACACACACCTGCGAATTCTCGACGGCGGGTGGGTCAAGTGGGTGCAGGAAAAACGGCCATTCGAGCATGGGCCCGTGACACCCAAGCCGGGGACCTTCACCGTCAGGCCGGTGGTTGCTGTCATCGCCAACAAAGACGAACTGAAGCACCTCGTGAAGCAGCCGCATCCGAACACCGTGATCGTCGATGCGCGCAGCCTCGAAGAATATCTTGGGAAAGAGGTGTCGGGAATACCGCGACCCGGCCATATTCCCTCCGCGATTCACCTGGCTTGGAATGGATTTCTTCACGCAAATGCCACGGTGAAAAATCTGGAAACGATCACAGAGAGTCTAGCCGAGAAAGGTCTTACACAGGATCAAGAGGTCATCTGCTATTGCACAGGCGGTGTCCGTTCAGCTTGGCTGTATTTTATCCTCAAACTCGCCGGATATCGGAACGTCCGCAACTATCCGGGATCCTGGTGGGAGTGGAGCCGGGATTTTGCCTGTCCGGTGGAAAAGGACGCCAAGGGATTGCAGCACATCCTGAATGTCGATCCCCAGGTGCGGCCTTCTTGACAGTGAAAAACCGGCTGTGTAAGGTGATGGCGGAGGAGAGTTGAGGAGGGCCGGTTAATCATATCGTTCACCCGTCGAATAAACCTTAATCAGTGAGGAGGAATCCATGAGAATGAGAATCCATCGCGGCGTACTCGCTGTGGCGGCGGTTGCCGCGCTTGTTGGTTTCCCGCTGTTCAGCGGGCCCGCCCTTGCCGCTGACAAGCATGCGGCCGAAGCCTTGGAACATGCCAAGGAAGCCGTGGCGCATGGCAAACAAGGCCATGCCGATGTTGCCGTGAAGCATTGTGAGGAGGCACTCAAGCATGCCGGGGCGGCAGGGAAGAATCCGCATGTCGATGAAGGGATCAAGCATCTCAAGGAATGTGTTGAGCATGGCAAAGCCGGTCACGCCGATGTGGCCACACAACATGCCGAAGGCGCAGTCACCCATTTGTCAGAAGTCAAGTAAGTCGTTCGGTCAGGGATCTTTTTGAACGGGCAGGGGCAACCCTGCCCGTTTTGTTCTGAGGACGTGACGACCATGCATGTCGGGTTTTATCAGTTCACTCCACGGTTCGGCGAGATGTCGCACAATCTCGATATGATAGTGGAGACACTCGACCAGGCTGACGCCGATCTGATCGTCTTGCCAGAGTTATGCTCGTCCGGCTATCAGTTCGTGTCGCAGCAAGAAGCGATCACGCTGTCAGAGTCGGTGCCGGATGGACCAACCACACGGCGGTTGATCGACTTGGCTCAGCGGCGACGGATGGTGATTGTCGCCGGTCTTCCGGAGCGCGCTGGGTCTGCCTGTTATAACTCCGCCGTGGTCGTCGGCCCGTCAGGGTTTATCGGGTGCTATCGAAAGACCCATCTGTTTTTTGAGGAAACGCTGTTCTTTACGCCCGGAGACACGGGATTTCAGGTGTGGGATATCGGGCCGGCCAAGATTGGCGCGATGATCTGTTTCGATTGGTACTATCCGGAGGCCGCGCGCACATTGGCGGTCAAGGGAGCAGAGATCATCTGCCATCCGTCGAATCTCGTATTGCCCAATTGCCCGGACTCCATGCCTGTTCGGTGCCTGGAAAATCGAGTGTTCGCGATTACGTGTAATCGCACAGGGAGCGAAGCACGAGACGGCAAAGATCAGCTCACGTTTATCGGGAACAGTGAAGTCGTCGCTCCACTCGGGACGATTCTCCATCGCGCACCGCGGGACCAGGAGGAACTCTGTATCGTCGAGATCGATCCTGCCGACGCGCGGAACAAGGCCGTTACTCCCTACAACGATTTGCTCCGCGATCGACGCGAATCCCTCTATCGGTGACAGGATGCTGAAACAGGCCGCCAGCATCGTTCTCGCTGCGCGATGAGGCTCCACGTACCTAAACCGTACGCGTCGCCTCCTCACTCGCTGCGGCCTGCTGGACGGTCTGTTTGAGCATCCTGTGGGGCCCATCTGTAGATCTCGGTTCGTTGTGCCGCTTGCGCGGCACGGGGCAGCGCGGTAGGATTAGCAATATGAAGGCCCCACTCGGGAAAGGTATCTTCCTCATCGCGGCGCCGTCCTTGCGCGATCCGAACTTTCGTCAGACCGTCGTGTTGCTCTGCGAACATGGGGCCGAAGGTGCGCTGGGTGTCGTCGTCAATCGCCCGACGGCGATGTCAGTCTCGGAGGCGCTACCTCAAGTTCCCATTCTCGAAGGCCAGAGGCACGTGCTCTTTTCCGGAGGGCCGGTGCAAACGAACCAGGTTATGATGCTCTATCGCTTGGATCAATTGCCTGAGAATTCCCATCATGTCTTTGATGGGATCTGTCTCGGCGGGGATACAGATCTCGTTGATCGTATTTTGACCACCAGCGAGGGGCGCGAGGCCTTTCGCGCCTATATCGGATATTCCGGATGGGGCCCAGGACAGCTGGAGTCTGAAATGCAAACCGGATCCTGGTTTACCATTCCAGCAGATCCCAATGCCGTCTTCGACAAGGATCCTACACGGATCTGGCCGGACATCGTGAGTACCCTGGGCGACGACTATCGCCATTACGCGGATATGCCGTTCGATCCTTCCTTGAACTGATTCCTGTCCAATCCCACCTCTCTGCGTTGCAGCCCTCGCTCCTGGAGTGTTACCCTTGCAGCGATGCCGATGCAGCGGGCGGTTCCTTCCATCCAGTGTTCCTCGTTCATCCTCATACTCGTGATCGTTGGTCTTGCCGGCACGCTTTCGGCTTGCGGGGTCGCCTACACAATTGTGAAGTCGGAATCCAAGCTGGACCGGTTGGCCGTGCCGATGACGAAGGCCGAGGTGGTCGAACAGATCGGTCGGCCGGACCGAGTGCTGCGTGACGATGGCCGTTTATTGGTCTGGGAATATTCCCTTACGGCCCGCAAACAGTGGCTCTATGAGCTGGCACTCTGTCCGATATCGGTCTGGATCGGCGGCTGCATTTTCTATCCATTTACTAACCTTGCCGCAGAACATCAACGCGAATATCCGCACCATATTGTGCTGGTGAACGACGAACTCTGTGCTTGGGGGACGCCTGCCGCTATTCTACAGCGGCGCCGCGCCTGTGCTTCGTCTGGCACTGCCGCCCTAGGAGCCGGCGGGATGCGTGGACGTCCTGAGCCGGTGGTGGCCGGCGCCGGCCCAATTAATCGCGATACGATCGATCGCTATCGGACGATGGCCGTCATGTTGTTTGAGGACGCGCCGGGTGTGCAGGGATCGGGGTCGCGTGTGGCCGGGATTGTGACGACCTTGTTGTTGGACTTGGACGTCAATGTGGTCGAGCGAACCGAGCTCGATGAAGTGTTCAAGGAGCAGGTCGTCCAACTGCAGCATACCGACGATGCCGAGGTGCTGAAGGTCGGGAAGCTTGTCGGCGCGCAGGCCATTGTGGTGGGCGAAGTGCAACAATGGGAGCAAATCGAGGGAGAACAGATCAGCCGCGTGTCGCTGGCCTTACGGATGATCGATGTCGAGAACGGCGTGGTGCTATTCAACGGAGAAGGGCATGGTTCTGACGGCATGGCGGATGATCCCGAAGGCTTGGCTCGCGTCATCGCGCATCGCATTCTCGCCCGGTTCGGATCGCAAACCGGGTTGCTCGGTTCCGGACAGATCGGCGTCAACTGGGACTTACAGGAATCAGCCGGCGCGCGGTATTACCTCGTGCGGGAACTTCGGGGTGGTCGGCCTGCCGAGAAAGCGGGCCTCAGGGTCGGTGATCGGGTGGTGGCCTGTAACGGCATCGCCCTGGCGACGGTCACCTCGGATCGCGAGGCCAAACGACTGTGCCGAGTCGAAGCGGGGCAGGCATTGAAATTGGATGTGCGGCGTGCGGGAACACCACTAGAACTCAGCGTCATAGCAGAAACCCGTCCCGGGTTATAAGTTGGCCGGTCGGCCAATGTAGGATTGTGACCCCTAACCGATTATCCCGCTTTCAGTGAAAGAATCCCGGTCCATTTATTCGCGTTGGCATCTGTTCACAACGTCTCTCTGAAGGAGCTAAATCCGTCATGATCATTCACGATCACACCATCCGCCATCCCGACCGCGACACCCATTAAGCCATTTGTGTTCCGATCCGCCCGACCGGCGTCTGACACTCGAATCCTCCCTAAGAGTTCGACCCTTCCTGTTGCCTGGATCCCTATCCCTCGCATGCAATCCAAAGACTATTCAGATAATCTGTTTTCTCAAGTGGCCCCAATATGCTGTCCCGACATACCCGCAGGCGAAGGTGCCCGTCGTCAGGGCCATGATTTGATAGACCTGGCTCCGCGGGATTTTGACTGTTACCGCGGGGTTCAAGAGATCGGGCGAATTCATGACGAGCTTCAGCGATTCGCCGGCGGAAAGAATCGGCCACATGCAGGACAATCGCAGACGAGTTTCACATCGTGGAATTGCCATGGCATAGAGCCAGCCTTGGTCAAGATGTTCCACAGCCATACGGACAAGCTTGCTCAGGACCGGCTGAAAACGTGCACGGTTCTGCTGGTCCAGTAAGTCATGTGCGGTGAGTCCGGCTTCGGCCAGCATGGGCGCCGGTACGTAGCAGCGGCCTTTCTGGAGATCATGCGCGATATCTTTCACAATGTTCGTGAGTTGCAATCCTTTTCCAAATCTGACGCCGACCTCCGACATCTCCCGCACTTTCCACGAGGCCAACGCCTTCCGGTGCGCACACATCAAGTCTGTCCAAAACTCACCCACACATCCGGCCACGTAATAGGTATAGCGGTCCAGATCATCGAGTGTCTTCAGAACTGTGAGATCTGCGGCTGACGTGCCGGGGAAGACGACGAGGTCCATCTCCATGCCTTGCGTCAACGTGGACATGAGCCGTTGTATGCGGCGTCGATCGTCTGATGAAAAGGTCTGGAAGAGCTTGAAGCAGTCTTCCAGTCGTTCGAGCAGGATACGTTCGGCAGAATTCTGTTGGATTGGTGCCACCGCGTGCTGGATGTCTCGCACCTGGGTCCAGGCGATCTGATCGCTCACGAATTGAGCTTTGAGTTGGCTGAGTAAATCCAACCGACGGGGGCGATCGATCAACTCCGTGTCCGCAATCGTGTCCGCCGCGCGGGCAAAGAGGTAAGCGAGGCTGACTTGATCGCGCACATCTGCCGGAACCACTGCCAAGGTCGTGTAGAAGAGGCGGGACACTTGCTTGAGGAGATCGCGGAGCAGTTCCTGCTTGGAGGTCTCTATACTCGTAGCCACACCTATCGCACTTCCAAGGTCCCTTCCATCCCTTTGTCGCGATGGCTGGGCAACGGCCAGAGCCGTTTGTCGCAGTAGATGGGAAATGTGCCAGGCTGAGTTGGTGTAAATGTAATGGTGACCGTCTTGCCGGCACTGACATCCTGTTCAACGGATAGTCTTCCCGCTGGGTCCTTGATGATAAAATTGTGTGGGATAATCGTTGTCACACTGGTGAGTGTCAGTTCAACCGGCTTTCCAGCTTCGACGATCAGATGGTTGGGGCTATACGAATAGCTATCGAGTGTGACCGTGGCTCGCTGCACCCCATCTGCCGCCACCGAGATCACGACAGGAGGGCCGGACTGGGAAGGTTCTGCTGCATGAACGCTTGCCACGCCGACCGATGCCAGCAAGCAGACAGTCGCGAACATGTGGATCAATCGCATATGCACCCCATCGATGAGCCATTTCTAACAGGAAGGACGGGAATGGGTCAACTTTGCCCCGAAGTTTCAGGCACTTCGGGCGCCTTGACCTTGGCATTTAAGGAGTTATTTCCTACGACATATCGCCATCACATTCGAGGTTAGGATGCATTTCCCTGAATCCGTTAGTATAATCACTCTCACTGGTGACTCGCCCGAATAGTAGGGCGAGAACATGGTTGTGAAGGAGGATCTCGATGAAGTGGATGAAAGGCATGTTCCTGCTGCTAGCCGCCAACATTCTGATTATGGTGACGCTCTCGCTCACCGTTCCGGTGCTTATTAATGTCATTCTTCCCATGTTCGGGATCGACCTGCAAGGATCGGTGGACCTCAGCTCGTTAGTCTGGGCTCTCGCCTTCGGCTTTGGTGGTGCCTTTATCAGTTTGGCATTCTCCAAACAAATGGCACGGGCCATGTTGGATTGCCGCCAGATCACTCAACCTCGGTCGCAAGCTGAGCAGGTGGTGTACGGCGCCGTCCAGGAAATCGCGCAACGGCTCCAGATTACGATGCCTGAGGTGTGGATTTATGAAGCACCCGATCCCAACGCCTTTGCGACCGGCCCCAGTAAGAATAACTCGATGGTGGCCGTTTCCACCGGGTTATTGAGCAACTTGCAAGAACAGGAAGTACGAGCCGTCCTTGCCCACGAAATGGGACACGTCTACAACGGGGACATGTTCGCGACGACCGTACTAGCGGGGCTGATGAACACGTTCGTGTACTACATCGCCATGTGGGTGCGCCGGTTCTTTGCGGAACGCGATCAAGCGATGCTCGGTTTTGGGTTGTCGATCGTTATCCAGATCGTCGTCAGTATCCTGGCCTCGGTCCTGATTTGTTGGTTTTCGCGTCAGCGTGAATATGGCGCGGATGCCTTTTCCGCCAAGGTGTACGGCAAGGAGTCGATGATCTCAGCCCTTCGCGCGATCGATCGATGGGTCACGCGTTCGCAGGTCGAGTACTCTGGACAGGATGCGCTCGCGACGATGAAGATCTCCGGTAATTCCTCTGGATTCATGCGTATCTTTGCCACGCATCCGCCGATGGAAGCTCGCATTGACGCCTTAGAACGACTCTAACCGCAAGGCGTCCTTTTAGTAGATTGCGTCATACATTGGGAGGATTGTTCGCAGGAATTGGCTTGATTGCCGGTGGTGAATCGAGCGACCTACTTGAGCCGAGTTCCCCACAGGCGAAAGAAGAAGGGCCCATACTCATGGCAGCACAGATGCCCATGGTCTATGACTTTACGCTGAATGATATCGATGGGAAGCCGGTATCGCTCAGCCAGTACCGCGGCAAGGTGTTGTTGGTGAACACGGCCAGCTTCTGCGGCAATACTCCGCAGTATACCGACCTTGAACAGATGTATGAACAGTATCGGGAGAAGGGCTTTGAGATCTTGGCGTTCCCTGCGAACAACTTTGGGCAGCAAGAGCCAGGGACGAATGAAGACATCAAAACATTCTGCTACACGAAGTACAGCCTGTCGTTTCCACTTTTCAGCAAGATCAGCGTGAAGGGCGAGGATAAACATCCGCTCTATCGGTGTCTGACTGAACAGGGCCCAATCCCCGGAGAGGTGGAGTGGAACTTCCAGAAGTATCTAGTCGATCGTTCGGGAAAGGTCGTCGCCCGATACCATCACCGCACGAAGCCGTTGTCGCCAGAGATCGTGCAAGATGTCGAACGAGTGCTTGCAGCCAACTGAAACCCTCAGACTTTTCGATAAAACGAAATGTGTGTTCGATATTCCTGAATTGCGGCAGCCAGGGCCTGGCTGCCGCGAGGGATATTCGCATCCAGGGCATCTTCAATCGCGGGGTCATCGATTTCCACGTCATAGCGATCTTGCACGTTTGTTCGGACAGGCCCCTGCGTCACCTCCCGCGGCATGAAAATCTCTTTCCAGACCTCTTTCTCGACCAGGCACACGTCTCGGAATCGCTCATAGAGTAGTGTCAGCTTCTCCTGATCTGTGACTTTGATACGCTCCTTCATCCTGCTCCTTTTCTCTGCTTGCCCCATATATTCATGCGTGCGTCTGTTGCAATTACCAATCGATGAGCGGGAGACACGTGGCTAGTGCGGACTTTTGCCTGAAGGAGTAGCACCTTCGACGATAGTAAATCGCATGGTGCCCACTTGATTGGCCGCATGAAAGGACTGTTGCCCGAGCGGCGTGATGAATAGTTTCACCAGATAAGTCCCAACGTCCCAAGCGTCTCCAGGTCTTTGAAGTTCCAGGAATCCGTAGCGTTCATGTCCAGGCACTTCCAAAATGTCTTTGCCGAGCGGAACGGATGAGAGGACGCCCTGCTTCTCCTCCAGAAACCACTGAGCGCTGAACTGGGCAGGATCTTCCAGCGGAGCTGACTCGAACACGATATAGATCGTGGGAATATTCCGAGGAAACACCGATCCAGGTTCGATTGGCTTCAGCCGAGGATCTTGCGTGTACCAGCCTTTCCGCCCGAATGTATCCCACTCGATCTCATACCCTTTGGCCATCTTGATCCAGGTAAAAAGAGATTGAGGGATGCCCGTCTTCTGTTCGTCGAACGACGGGCTTTGGGTGGGATCAGCCTCGGTCGTCGTTTGCTCCTTCGGCGCGAACAGATCCCGAGCGTCAACTTCCTGCCATACACATACGACGACGGTCAAGCTGGCGAGCACCCTCACGAGGACATTCGTCCCTCTCCTTCCTGACTCTATCATTGGGGCCACCATAAACTGCTGACCACTCGTACCGCTATGGTATCGAGAGATCAGTAAAGGGTCAATCACCGACTGACCAGATGGCTGAACTGTTTCCGTTCCGCCTCTTCACCTTCTGTGCTAGGATCAATCAGAACTCTCTCCCACACGAGGGTCATGTGGATCTGACACTGCCGGGGCGTATACGAGAGGCCACGTCAACCAACTCCCAGTCGCAGAGTGCCGGCGAACGAGGTCTTCGCTACGGTCTCCGAGACGGCGCCTGCCAAGCCGTCACGCAGGGAAGCGGTGAACAGTATCTCTCCGCTTTCGCCCTGCTCCTTCATGCAAGCCCGTTCCAACTGAGTGTGCTATCGGCATTGCCCCAGCTCATTGGGACAGGGGCTCAACTCGTTTCCGTTAAGTTATTACGGTGGTTCCCCAATCGCAAAGCCCTCATCTCTGCCGGCACCGTTGGGCAAGCCTTCGCTTGGATTCCCATCGTACTTCTACCTCTGCTGATTCCGCAGTGGGGCCCTTGGCTCGTCGTGTGTGGAGCTGCCGCGTATTTTGCCTGCGCCCAATTCACTGCGCCGGCTTGGAATAGTTTGATTGCCGATTGGCTCGATCAGCATGAAAGAGGGGCGTATTTCGCACGCCGAGCCCAAGTCATCGCCGGCCTCAGCTTCTTTGCGCTCTGCGGCGCCGGATGGGTACTGAGCCTCTGGCAGCATTCCACCGCCGCATGGTGGGGATTCGTGCTGATCTTCGCCCTGGCCGGAAGCGCCCGAATCCTCTCGGCTTTGGCCTTGTCTCCCGTTCAAGATTTACATCCGACAGCCCATCAGGAGGCTCAGCAAGGATTTCGCGGCTTCTTCCGTCTGAGCGCGACGAAGGACTTCCGTCGCTTCCTGCTTTTCTCAGGCCTGATGCATGCGTCCGTCTTGATCGCTGGTCCATTTTTTGTCCTGTACATGCTACAGGATCTCCAGCTGTCCTACATCGGCTACGGGGGATGGCTGGCTGCAGGTCTCCTCGGTCAACTCCTCACCCTGCAGGCCTGGGGGCAATTCGGAGATCGTTTTGGAAACAAAGCCATATTGTCCATTACCGGCTTCACGGTGCCAATCTTGCCGATGTTGTATCTTGTGAGTACCAATTTGGGCTTTCTACTGGCAGTCAATTTTTTGGGCGGCGTCATTTGGGCCGGCTTGGCATTGGGACTGCAAAACTATGTGTTCGATTCGGTGAGGCCGGAGGAGCGAGCGAAAGCCATCGCGCTGTATAGCACGGTCAATGCCATAGGGTGGTCAGTGGGAGCCTTGCTCGGGAGCTGGCTGGTAGAGAGCCTTCCCGTACGCATCGAATGGGCAGGAGTCATCCTCCAGCCCGCATCCAATTTGCCTTTTGTTTTCTTTCTCTCAGGCGTCCTGCGACTGCTGGTCTCGTCCAGTCTTCTTGGCAGCTTCCATGAAACTCGCCAAGTGGAGCGAGTACCTCGGCAACAACTTCTTTGGGAATTGCCCCTCGTGAAACCTATTGCTCGATTTGCGGTCTGGGCCCTACCCAAATCGAATCGGTAGGGCGTCGGCTCACTGACTCGGCGCCGGAGGCTGGGTGGCTCGCTCTCGTTCCTCTTGTTTGAGCTTGTCGAACGCTCGATCGGCATGACCCCGTACTTGGTCCGGAGTCGGTTGCGGAAGAGGTTTGGGTTGGTCGCTGGCGCAAGCCGTGATCAGCGAGAGGACAAACAGACTCATGACCAGCGCGACCCCGCTTTGTTGCATGCAGTTCTGTCGATAATTCATTCGTATTCTCTCCCTTCTGGTAACGTCCAACCTGTTATTCAAATGCGTGGCACAGATCGTCAACCGTCTGTATGACGCCTCTGTCTACGGCCTCGCGGCTCCATCGCTGATAGTCGACATTGTCTGAGAGTGACCAACCGGATGCCTCAGTCTCATCCACACGCGCCGTTACCACGTTGTGATAGACGACTTCCCCGCTCTCGACTCGAATAATTTTGCTCGTAATGATCACCGGCGGAAGATCGCGAGGCGTGCGTGCGAAGAACCGGTCGCGCAACGTTGGCCCGTCGATCCGATAGATCAACACGCTATCTACGCCCAACATTCGCCCAATACGGACGGCACTCTCTTCCGAGACAAGCCCTCCGACCTGAAAACGCTGCTCCGCGACGATGACCGGTATGTGCGAACGATCGATGATCCTCAGATTCGGGCGAAATGCTCTAAGTTGAAACGCTGCCCCCTCCAAACGACTATAGGCACTGGACCATTCAGGAGCCTCCCCACGCGGGTACAGTACCACTATACGCTGGACGGTAGTAGGAATCGGCAACAACGGAGAGGCAGAACGGAAACCGAGCATCGGGGGTGTCTGGGTGGTGACATTCGAACAACTCGCGATGAGAACTGCCATCGACAAGATACCCACCATCTGGACCGTTGAGCCTCGCCTCGCCATGGCCGGTCCTCCTCCACGTTCTCCCATCTTGTGTCGAACCGCAACCTGACCCTGGCTATATCATACGCCCCGCTCGATACGAAAACCACGCCGGGTAGATCGCCGCATGACCGACATGCCGTCCATTGACTGACGTCGAATGAAGAGGTATTCTCCACCACAGGCAAGCCCTCTCACCCACGAGATTCCAATGTCCTTACATGAACGTCTGACCGAAGATTTGAAGCTAGCCATGAAGGCCCGTGACCAATTGCGGATGGACGTGATTCGCATGATTAAGGCCGCCGTGATGAATAAAGAAATGGAGATGAAGAAGGATCTCGACGATGCCGAAATGAGTCGTGTGATGACGAGCATGATCAAGCAACGCCGTGAATCGATCGAGCAATTCGAAAAGGGGAACCGAGCAGAACTCGCCGCAAAAGAACGACAGGAAATCAGCATTCTCGAATCCTATCTCCCTCAATCCTTCTCTCCCGAACAGCTCTCCACTGTAGTGGACGCGGTCATTCAGGAAACCGGTGCTCGATCTTTGAAAGAGATGAGCACGGTGATGAAAGCCGTGATGGTTCGTGTGGTCGGCCAGCCGGTAGACGGCAAGCAGATCAGCGACCTCGTTCGGGCCAAGCTCCAGTAGCCCAAGCTGCACCTGCTATACTGGAAGGTGATTGCTCGCACCGCATGTGCGAGCGCCTGGCAAGAATTGGCATGGGCATTCTTATCATCGACGACTCTCCAGACCAACAGGCACTCCTTCGCGCAATCCTTGGGAAGGCCGGCCATACAGACCTTCTGAGCGCCGACTCGGCAAAGACTGCGTTTCCCATGCTCGACATGGACGGCCAGGAGCCGCCCACCCAGATCGACTTGATTCTGATGGACGTCCTTATGCCGGAGCTGGACGGAGTCGAAGCTTGTCGCCAGATCAAGAGCCAGCCACATCTTTGCGATATTCCCATCATCATGGTCACGGCCAAAAACGATCTCTCTAATCTCCAAGCCGCCTTTGCGGCGGGAGCGAATGATTACATCACCAAACCGGTGAACAACGTGGAACTCCTGGCACGCGCCTCCTCCGCGCTGGCGCTGAAAAAGGAAATGGACTGTCGCAAAGCGCGCGAAGGGGAGCTCCGTCGAAGCAATGAAGAGCTGCAGAAAGCGCTACGGGATGTCAAAGTCCTCAGAGGACTTATTCCCATCTGCGCATCCTGCAAAAAAATCCGCAATGACGGTGGATTTTGGCAACAGTTGGAGGAATATATCGGCGAACATTCCGAGGCCGAATTCAGCCATGGCATCTGTCAGCCCTGCGTCAAGAAGCTTTATCCTGGAGTTTACCAGGACTAGCTGCTAGGATTTCTCAGGCATATCACGCGTATTCACTGGACTCAGAACGCATGGGCATCTTAATCGTTGATGATTCGGCGGACGACCGTCTCTTGCTTCAGTCGATCCTCTCGGCTGCCGGCTACGACCATCTTCTGGTCGCAGATTCGGCCGCCGCCGCATTCCGTTTGCTGGGGCTCGATGACGGGAAGCATGGCGCCGCATCTCGAGTCGACCTGATCCTCATGGACATCATCATGCCGGAGATGAGCGGCATCGAAGCTTGCCGTCAGATCAAGGCGGTCGAACGATTCCGTGACACGCCCATCATGATGGTCACCGTAAAGACCGATCCCGTCGATCTCCAACTCGCGTTTGCCGCAGGCGCGCTCGACTACATTGGGAAGCCCCTCAACAAGATCGAGCTTTTGACTCGCGTCCGTTCGGTCTTGCGGTTGGTGCACGAAATCGACCGGCGACGGGCCCGGGAACAGGAACTCCTTGAAGTGATGCGGCAACTCCAGGAAGCGAACCAGATGCTGCTGCGCCTGTCATGTCTTGACGGCCTTACCGGCATTACCAACCGACGGCAATTCGACGATTTCTTAGACCAGGAGTGGCGCCGTGCCGTCCGCGAATTGACCCCGCTCTCTCTGATCATGCTCGACATCGATCGTTTCAAATCCTACAACGATACCCTCGGCCATACGTCGGGCGACGAATGCCTGCGGCAGGTTGCCGCCGCTATCTCGGGAGCCGTCAACAGACCAGGAGACCTCGTCGCACGGTACGGCGGCGACGAATTCGTGGTCGTACTTCCCGGCACCCGTACGGACGGAGCGGCACAGGTGGCGGAAACGCTTCGGCAACGAATCGAGGCTCTCGGCATTACGCATTCCGACGGTGGGTGCACCACCATCAGCGCGGGCTTCGCCAGTACGATCCCCAGCCGGAACAGCTCCCCAACCGATTTGATCAAGGCGGCGGATCAAGCGCTCTATCAAGCCAAGCAGGAAGGTCGCAATCGGGCCAAACAAGCCGGCCTGCTCTCTCTTGTCCCGCACTCCCACGAGGACTAACCTTCTCCTCCCATGACCAAGCCAAGGCCTCGACGAGATGTGCTGACGGCGATTGGCGCGACGTTCACTACGGCTCTTGCAAATCTGACTCCATTTCCTTCACTGAACTCTTCGCTCGAAGTGCATGCCGTCGTCAGTGAAGAGATAGGTAGCCATGGCTAGGAAAAAGTCATCGATTCAAGGCAATCGCAAGGCGAAGCGACAACCTAAAACCTCGGCTGCCCGTCGTTCACGGATTGCACAGCCATCGAAACAACGAACACGTTCTTCTTCGCGTACCGAATCAATTGATATACAGAGATCTCACACGGGACGCCTTCAAGCTAGCAACCAACCGGAGCCGGCTTTGCAGAAGAGCGAACAGCGGTTTCGACAGAAGGGAAACAAGCTGACTCAACTAGAGAGGCGCATCAGTGAGCGTACGGCTGGGTTGACGGCCGCCAATCAAGCTCTGCAGCAGGAACTCACCGCGCGCAAGCGAGCGCTGGAGCACAGTCGCGAGCTGTTGCAATCGTTTATGAAACACACGCCGGCCGCAGTGGCGATGTTCGACAAGCAGCTTCGATATCTGGCGGTTAGCAAACGTTGGCTTCAGGACTACCAGCTCGCTGACCAACATCTGATCGGCCGCCACCATTACGACGTCTTTCCAGAAATCAGAAAGATGAAAGAATGGCAGGACATCCATCAACGCTGCCTGGCTGGCGCAGTGGAGAGCCGCGAAGAAGACTCTTTCGTCCGAGCGGATGGACGGACTGATTGGCTGCGATGGGAAGTGCGGCCATGGCACGACGATGGGGGAGCGATCGGCGGGATTATCATGCTTACGGAGGTTATCTCTGAGCGCAAGCGGGCAGAAGTAGCACTGAAGTTATTCCGAACCTTGCTCGACCATGTCACAGACTCCATAGAGGTCATAGATCCCCTAACCGGACGGTTTCTGGATGGCAATGAGAAAGCCTCATCGAATGTCGGCTATACGCATGACCAACTCTTATCCCTCACCGTTCCTGATATTGACCCTCTGATCACGCAGTCGGTCTTCTTAAAATATGTGCAGCGGTTGCGGGAAACAGGAGTGCCGTTAACTTTAGAAAGCGCCCACATGCGGAAGGACGGCACCACCTTTCCCGTCGAGGTGAATGCTCATCTGGTCCGTCAGGGCAAGGAGTATCTCGTTGCC
>Ga0070686_100000985_pt1 | contig 16445 bp, 14 predicted proteins | sample KBSS23LmetaG_FD_65654 | JGI IMG/M metagenome (GOLD analysis project Ga0070686, IMG submission 65654) | Switchgrass rhizosphere microbial communities from Kellogg Biological Station, Michigan, USA - KBS S2-3L metaG | ecosystem: Host-associated > Plants > Roots > Rhizosphere ... | reverse complement strand
TCTGCACGTGATCAAGCTGCTGGAGCGATTGCCCACGCGAAAGGCGGAGTTCGCCAAGGTGGCCAATGACCTTAAGGAATTTCTGACCCAGCAGGAAGTGCAACGGATAATGCCGGGCTACTTCGCGCGCGTGGCCAAGGAAGCCGCCATCGAAGTCTTGGATCCGAAGTATCGCCTCGATTTCGCGGGCGACGCGGCGGCGCGGAAGTGAGTGCGATCGTGCGACCGCGCGGTGTAATCCCCTCTTAATCTTAATCTCACCCTCACCCCCAGCCCCTCTCCCACCGATGGGAGAGCGTGGCCAGGCCGGGCGAGGGTTCGGTTCCTGGGGAAAGCGAGCACGCTAGAGCCATTGTGGCCTACCGTTTTTCGTTGTACTCGGCGCGTGTGTATTTTTGCTCGATGAGCGCTTGCACGCGAGCTCGGAAGGAGGGGGAAGAGGTCCAGGGTTGCCAACGCGTTTGCCAGCGTTGCCCGGCTTCGAGCAGGAGCGCTTGTTGAAAGTCTTCCCGGCGCGTGTCTGGTGGCGGCTGGATGGAACCCTGGATGAGCAAGCCGGCGCGATTTCGCCGTTGGGCCGCCCCGGCGATTTTGCGAGGGCCGGCCACGACGTCGAATCTTTCCGCGCCGGCGAAGCATTGGCCGCCGCCGGCGAGGCTGCAGGGAGCTAACTGCAGCGTCACTCCCAGTCGGCCAAAAGCGGCGAGGAGCCATTCGTGCACCTGGCGGTAGCTGTCGACGGCGCTCAAGTGAAACCAGCGGTGGCCGGGGGGAAAGGCCAGGCTGTAAGTCCAATCGGCGTCATGCGGCACGAGCCCGCCGCCGGTGGGACGACGGATCAGTGGCCGCAGTGAAGTCAAGGCCGCGATTTCGTGAAAGCGCTGGAAATAACCGAAGCTCGCAGCAGGTTCGCTCCAGCCATAGAACCTCAACACCGGTTCGCCATGCGCGCCGGCCGCTTCGAGCAGCGCCTCGTCACACGCCATGTTGAACGGGGCGGCGTGACACTCCAAATCGAAAAGAGACCAGTTGCTACTCAATGGGACAGGTCGGTCTGGCAGGACGGACAGAGTTGACCGATCTCGCAATGCAGGCAGTCGGGCTTGCGGGCCGGGCACCGCCGGCGGCCGTGCCAAATCAGCCAGTGGCTGAGCAGCGCCCAGTCCGCTTGCGGCACGAGCTTCATGAGGTCCTGCTCAATTTTTTCCGGGTCGGTCTCGCGGGTGAGGCGGAGACGCTGGGCCAGGCGGGCCACGTGCGTATCGACGACTACCCCTTCATTGCGGGCGTAGGCATTGCCGAGCACGACGTTGGCGGTCTTGCGGCCCACGCCGTCGAGTTGCACCAGGCTCTCCATCGTGTCGGGAACATTGCCGCCATGCCGTTCGACCAATTTGCGGCAGCAGGCCTGGATGTTGCGGGCCTTGCTCCGAAAAAATCCGGTGCTCTTGATTTCCGTCTCCAGTTGGGCCGGGTCCGCCGCGGCGTAATCGGCGGCGGAACGGTACTTCTTGAACAGCGTTTGTGTGACAAGGTTCACCCGCTTGTCCGTGCATTGGGCCGAAAGGATCGTGGCCACGAGCAGCTCGAGGGGATTGGAGAAATTCAGCTCGCAATGAGCGTCGGGGTAAACGCGGCGCAGGGCCGCGGTCAAGCGGGCGGCCCGTTCCTGTCTGGCGGTGGAACTTTCTCGTCTCACGGCGCGGGCCGGCGGCGGATCACACCAGCTCGGGTTCCTCAATCTCCGTCGGAGCAGCGGTCAACGGCGTGCCGTCGGCCGCTTCGGGGTAGGCAAAGATGCGCCCCTCAAAGTTGCGAATCACGATTCGTTCCTCGGTGCGTTCGATGATGTAGTCGGGGTTAATCGGCACCTTCCCGCCGCCGCCGGGCGCGTCGATGACGTATTGCGGCACAGCGTAGCCGGTGGTGTGGCCGCGCAAACTCTCCATGATCTCCAGCCCCTGGCGCACCGAAGCCCGCAGGTGCGCCGAACCGGCGATGAGATCGCACTGATACAGATAGTAGGGTTTGACCCGGCACATGAGCAGTTTTTGCAACAGAGCGCGCATGACCACCGCGTCGTCATTCACGTCCCGAAGCAGCACCGACTGATTACCCAACGGGATCCCGGCGTCCGCGAGCCGTTCGAGCGCGGCGCGTGCCTCAGTGGTGAGCTCGCGGGGATGATTGGAATGGATGCTGAGGAAGAGCGGATGATGCTCCTTGAGCATGGCACAAAGTTCCGGGGTAATGCGCTGGGGAAGGAAGATGGGGATGCGCGTGCCGAGGCGGACGAATTCGACGTGCGGGATGGCGCGAAGGCGGCCGAGCAAAAAGCGGAGTTTCTCGTCTCCCAGCAACAGCGGGTCTCCGCCGCTGAGCAGGACGTCGCGCACCGACGGGTGGCGGCGGATATAGTCGAGCTGGCGCTCGAAGTCGGGATGGAAATCGTATCCCGTCGCGTTGCTCACCAGGCGGGACCGCGTGCAATAGCGGCAATAGCTGGCGCATCGATCGGTGACCAGGAAAAGCACCCGGTCCGGATAACGATGGACCAGCCCTGGCACGGGCGAATGGCTGTCTTCCCCGCATGGGTCGCTCATTTCCCACGCAGCCGTGCGCGTTTCCTCGATCCGGGGAATCACTTGGCGCCGGATGGGGCAGTTTTCGTCGGCTGGGTCAATTAAGTTGAAAAAATAGGGTGTGATCCCCAGGGCCAGCTTCGTGTTGGCCAATTGCGTCCCGGCGTATTCTTCCGGACTGAGCGTTGGCATGAGCCGCTGGAGTTGGTCGAGGGTCACAATCCGGTGCTTGAGCTGCCATTGCCAGCTATTCCAATCCTGGTCGGAGACATCGCGCCAGAAGCCACGGCCGGCCGATTGGAATATTTTCAACTGTTCGAGCCGGAGGGACATCGAGGGGTCTGAAGCCTCGTTGGCTGGGGTTGTCCTGTGCATTTTGCGCGAACTATAAGGGGCGTCTCGGTCGTGTCAAGAGACCCCCCGGCTAGCGATTCTGGCGCTGGCCGAATTGGTCCCGCAGCTCCGTCCGCCGAAGATCCAGCTGGTCCAACTGGCGGATGGTCACCACCGGGTCCACTCGCGGGCGCCGTCGTCGGCGTGTCCCGTCGCCCAAATAGCTCTGCAGAACGCGAAGGTATTCGTCAACCAGTTCGAGGTATTCCGAAGCCGTCCGCAGGCGTAGCGCTTGAAGATGGTTCACTTTCTGCAAGAGCAACGGCTGTTGCCGCTCGAACTTCCATTCGCCCATGAGCCGTTGCAGGGAGGCGGTGCTGGCGATGGGGAGTTCGTTGGCCTTCAACCGCACCTGGATTGGTGTGGTGAGGATTTCGTCCAATTGCCGGGCCGTTGTGTCGCGTGTCCATACCGACATCGGCTCACGTCCGGTGAGGCTGACCAGGCTGAGTGTATACCATTTATCGACGTCAATGAGCCGGTTGAAATGCACGGCGAACGTCCGAAGAAACGTCGTCTGCCAATTCAAGCTTTCGGACAGGTGCGTCAGCATTTCCCTGAGGCTGGCCCGGCCGCCGCGCAGTCGGCAGAGCTCATGGACGAACAGATGGGCGCATGCGCGGTAGAGGGGGCCGCCACCGGCGAATTGCTCGGTCGTGGGCAGGAAGAGTTCATCGAGGGTCAACGGCGACTGGTCCCGCAGCGTGGCCCGGACGTCGCGCGTTGCCTCGAGGGCGCGTCCACGTTCCACGATTTCGCCCCCCGGTTCCAATACAAGCGTCGCGAGGGAAGTGGCGCTTAACTCGGCCGCCAAGCCGACTGCCAGCCACGGGGGAAGCTCGCATTCGCGCTGCACGGATGACTGATTGGCCAGTTCCAGCAGCAGCACCTCGGTGGCGACCGCGATAAACTGCTCTTTGTCCATCCGTTCCGGGAGCGCCACGCGGTAGCCCACGCCATCCTTGAAATGCACGGAAGCGATTCTTGCCGGAGGCGGCTCGTGCTCGAACGGTTCGGTGCTGACGTGGATGGCGGCGCGAACGCGATCGGGCAGAAGGAGCTCGGTGAGGATGGCCTGGCGGACCCGTTCGAGCGAGACGGCGGTGAGTGTGGGGTCGAGCCGGAGGAAGGTGGCGTCAGCGGGCGGACGGACGGCGGGCGCGGGGTTTGGCCGCCCGTGCACGATGAATTGGCCGGAGCGACTCCGGACGGAGACTGGGTCCGGAGCGGCGAAGGTCGTGGTGGCGGCACCGAGCCCGGCGAGCAGCCAAAGCGGGGAAAGGATTCGCCCAAGCGGAAGTTCACGCATTGAAGCCCTTAACTTAAGAAGCGCCCTCACCCCCCGCCCCTCTCCGCTCCGATGGGAGAGGTTGGCCGCAGGCTGGGTGAGATTTAGGCTCTTGGGGAACGGAAACCGTGAGTTTCCGAGGAAAGCACCGACCGCCAAGAGGGGTGCTGGACACATAGTGTGCGGGGAACGCGACTAATCGGCCGGTTTCGCGGGCTTGGCCGGCTTGGCGGGCTTGGCGGGCGTGCTATCCGCTTTCGTGGTCGTTCCGCCGGCGGTGTTTGGCGTTGCGGGCTTCGTGTCGCTGCCGCCGCCGTTCTCCTTTTTGGCCGCTTCCTTGTATTTCTCGCTGCGATAATCGGTGATGTAGAATCCGCTGCCTTTGAAGATCAGGCCGGCGCCGGCGCTGATAGATTTTTTCACTTTGCCGCGGCCCCAAGGTTTTTGGGGGCAGAGGTCTGAGGGGCAGCGGGTGAGCGGCTTGTCCGACATGGATTGGAATTTATCGAACTGATGCCCGCATTTTTCGCAGGCGTATTCATAGGTCGGCATAGCAATGGTGTATCGCGTTCAGTCGCCTGCGGTCCCGGGTTGACGGCAGGCACAGACAGATTCGCTCCCAAAATGGCAAAGGCGCGAGCCCGAAGGCAATGCAAAACTACGGCTGCAGGCTTTCGAGCTGCCAGCGGACCAGGCTCCGCATGGTTTCCAAGTCAGCGGGGGACAGGCCGGCGGCCGAGGTGTCGACAGACAGGGCGGTCAGCCAGCGCTCCGAGCTTGGGCGATAGGCCAATTGAGAGCGGAGGCGATTCTCCAGATCGAGCATGTGCCCGGCGCCATAGAAAATGGCGATGGAAGCGGGGGGATGGGGCGAGCGAAGTTCAGAGGCCAGGTCGCTGAGGACGACCTTATTGCGCTCCTGGATAATCACCGTGAGCAAGCGCTCAATGCCGGGAGGCAGCCCTTTGATCTGTGCCAGATCGCCATCCAGGCCGCCGAGAGTTTCGATGAGCACGGTTTTCGTCATGGCCCGCAGCTTCGGACTGAAGCCAATGAATTTGAGACCGACTTGGACGAGGGCGCCCACCAGCGAGCTACCCTCCATGACGGCCAGCAATTGGGTAAATTCTTCATTGGCATCGCCGCCGTCCGCGCCGCCAGCTGGGCCGTCTTGCAGCATGAGTCGGTGGAGTTGGCTGATCGTGAGATCGCTGTTTTTAAAATGCGGTCGATCGTATTCGATGGCTTCAAGCTGAAAACGGAGGCCAAGCGAGGTGGCAAAGGTATACTGCACGGAGCCTTGCTCCTCGGGATCAAACCGAACTTTCTTGTCTTTGGCGCCGACGCCTTCAAATAAGACCATGCCGGCGCGCTCGAGTTCCGCTTGGAGAGCCGCAAAATAATTCGTCTCCCCTATATGCGAGGCCGCGACAAGCCAGACCGCAGGGCCATGGCCGGTTTCGGGGACAAAACGCCGCAAGGCGACTTGCAGGGCGATGACGTTGGTCTGCGGGCGGCTGACGCGCAAATACGGACTGGAAGGTGTCTGGGACGGCAACCGCTGTTCACGGACGGGGCGAGAAGAAGTGGAACAGCCTTGGAGCAAAAGAAGCATCAGGCCAAGCACCAGGAGCAGCGGCTTTGGCCGGTCGTATCCTTGGGGGTGGGCGACGGCGCGAGTGGCGGCGGCGGTGACAGGGAGCAGAGAATCGACGGACATACTCCAAGCGATTTTGCCAGTGCCTGGAGAGTTCACAACCTGAAAGGGGTGCGTCGGCCTAGCCGCCGATGCAGCTCATGCTGCGCGAAGGCGGGACAAAGTCCGGCTCGCCGATATGATGCCGCGCTTCCTTCAGCTTCACGGTTTGCTGGAGAAACGCCCCGAGCTCGGCGTCGCTGGCGCCGGCGCGCAAACGCGAGCGCAGATCATGTTCGGTGAGGCTGAACAAGCAGGTTCGGAGCTGGCCGTCGGCGGTCAAACGGAGACGGTTGCAATGGCCGCAGAAGGGTTCACTGACCGGCGCGATGATTCCAACCTCGGCGGCGGTGCCGTGCAATCGCCAGCGGCGGGAAGTTTCGGATGGATTGTTGGCGGGCAATGGTTCTAGAGAGAACCGGCGCTGGAGCCGTTCCAGGATGTCGCGTCCTGGGACGACCAGGTCTTTGAGCCAAGCGCGGGCGGAGTCGAGCGGCATGAATTCGATGAACCGGAGTGTGAGCTCGTTGTCCCGGGCGAATTCGGCCAGCGACTCGATTTCGTGGTCGTTGACGCCGCGAATAATGACGGCATTGACCTTGAGCGGTTGCAAATCGAGTTCCTTGGCGAGGCGGATCCCGGCCAGGACCTCAGCCAAGCCGCTGCGGCCGGTGATTTTTCGGAAGTTGGCCGGGTCGAGTGAATCGAGGCTGAAGCTGATCCGCCGCAAGCCGGCTTCCCGGAGCGCAACCGCTTTGGCTGAGAATAGGAAGCCATTGGTTGTCATGGCCAGGTCGCGGATGCCTTCGATGCGGGCGAGTTTGGCGATGAGCTTTTCGACCTCCTGGCGCAGCAGGGGTTCACCACCGGTGATGCGGAGTTTGTCGATCCCGAATCGGCTGGCGACTTGGACGAAGCGTTCGATTTCCTCGAAGGTGAGGATCTTGGAGCGTGGGGCCCATTGGCGGATGATCGGGGCCGATTCGGGCAAGGCGGCCCAACGCCCGCGGTAAAAGTTGGCGGCGGCTTCGGTTTCCGGGAGGCAATAGAGGCACCGAAAATTGCAGCGGTCCGTAACGCTGATGCGCAGGTCGCGCAGGACGCGACCGTGCGAATCCACCAGCGCGCCGACGCTGCTCATGGGTTGGAGGCGGTCGCTACTTGGGTGTGGCGGCCTTGTTGGTCGACCCGATGACAGTGGCGCCACCGTCCTGTTTAAGTTCGACATTCAGGCTGAAGTTGTTGGAGCGTCCGGGTGTCGTGGCTCCGGCCATGAGGCGTTCCGCGCCCTTCTTCTCTTGTTGGCCGTAAATCCCCATGCGCAGCCATTCCAATCGGCGGGCGATGGAGAGTTCCTCCTTCAACTTCGCCACCTGGGTGCGCAGGGCTGACAAATCATTGAATTGCCGTTCCAGTTCCGCTTTTTCGACCTGCAAACGCTTGAGCTCCTTCAGGAGGAACTCCCGGTCGCCTTCCGAGGCCGCGAGCTTCCGTTCGGTAGCCGCGATTTGGTTGCCCAGTTTGCCGATGGATGCGGTCAGGTCATCCATCTTCAGGGTGAGCGCATTGGTCTGCGTGGTGAGTTGAGAAATTTGAGCATCGCGCCGTTCGATCTCAGCCTTGGCGGCTTCGGCCGCGGCTTGCATTTCCTTTTGGGTGCGCATCAGGTCGGCCGAAAGCTTGGTCAGGTTGTTGGAAGCGCCGCTGAGCTCCTCGGTGCGGAGAACCAAGTTGGTCTGGAGGTACATCGCCAGTTTTTCCTGCTCATCCAACTTGCTCTTGGTGTCCTCCACGGTCTTCGACAGGACCGTAATCTTAGCATCGTCCTGCCTTTTAACCTCCTCGGCTTGCTTATGACGCATGAGCAATCCCACCCCCAGTCCGAGGGAGGCCAAAATTAAGAACACTATAGCTGCCTTCATATTTTCTGGTGGGAGGATGCTTGGCCCTTGCTGAAATGGCAAGCGCGACATCCGGTTCTTGCTAAACAGACGTTGTGACTTAGATTTGATTCATGGAAATACCTGATGCCGTGCCGGTCATGACGCTGCCAAGCGCTACGTTGTTTCCCCAAGCCCTTCTGCCTCTTTACATATTTGAGCCACGCTACCGGCAGATGCTCTCCGACATGCTGCGCACGGATCGGATGTTCTCGGTGGCCATGCAACAGCCTGGGAAACAACGGGAGGCACCCTGTCCAGTCGCAGGGCTCGGCCTGATTCGAGTCTCGGTCGGTCATCAGGACGGCACCTCGCACCTGATCCTGCAAGGACTGGCTCGCGTCGAGCTGATCGATACGGTCCGGGTCCGTCCTTATCGCATCGCCAGCATCCGCCCGCTGCAGCCTGCTCCCAGCGATAATGTTATGGTCGATGCGTTGGTGGCCAAAGTGCAGGAACTGGTGGAAGAACGAATTCAATTAGGCCCGTTCCCGTTTCCATTTTCGGCCTTCCAAAACGCCGCCGGCGGAAAAAAGAGTTCCAAGACGAAGTTCTCCTCCAAGGAAGTCCTGGACTATCTGGAGTCGTTGGAGGACCCCGACCAAATAGCGGATCTGATCTCCTGCGCTCTCCTGCCCGGCGCCGTCGAACGGCAAACCATCCTGGCTACCGTCAATCTCGAGGAGCGTCTGAAGCATTTGATCCATTTTTTGATGGAAGAGAATCGCCGCGCTCGCGAGGATGGCGGCAAATGAGCCATTGCCAGCCTGTGCGGCTGGTCCTGTTCGATATCGATGGGACATTAATTCAGAGCGGCGGGGCGGGCGAAAAAGCCTTCGCCTGGGTTGGGGAGGCGGAGTTTGGGATCTCCAACGGGACGACTGGGTTGTTTTTCGCCGGGCGCACCGACCCGGCCATCGTTCGGGACTTTTTCGTGCAGCACGGTATTCCCACCACCTCGGCAAACTTTCAGCGTTTCTTCGCTCGCTACGTTTTTTACCTCGATCATCTCCTGGGACAGTTGGACGGCTGTGTTTTGCCCAGGGTGGAGGAGTGGCTCGCCGGGTTGGGCGCCTTGCCACAGCGTCCCTTGGTTGGGCTTTTGACGGGCAACATCCTCCTGGGCGCGCGGCTCAAGCTGGGTCATTACGGGCTATGGGATCATTTCCGGCTTGGCGCATTTGGCGATGACCACGAGAACCGCAACGAGCTTGCCGCGATTGCGCTGGAGCGCGGGCGCGGTTGGCTCGGGAAAGCGCTGGCCGGTTCGGAAGTCTTGGTCATTGGGGATACGCCGAAAGATATCGAATGTGCACGAGCCATCGGGGCGCGCTGCCTGGCTGTGGCAACAGGGCGTTATTCGGTGGCGGAGCTGGAGCGCGAGGATCCCAACTGGGCCGTGGAAGATTTGTCCAAGCTCTCGCCCCATGAGGCGTGCGGGTGAGTTCCCGGCGCACTTGAGCGGGGCGCATTGCGGCTCGGACCGCGGGCTTCAGCCCGCTTTACGGTTTGGCCTTGCCAGGCTGCGGATATGCCCGAGAGGCGCGGCCAACTGTGGACGGCGAAGCGGCTGAAGCCCGCCCTCCGACGTCCTAATGCGAGTGCGGTCGGCCGGTGCCGCAGAGGCCACAGGAACTGGGTTGTCCGCCGCAAGTGGGACCTGCATCCGCGCTGCCGCCCGCACTGGAACTGGAGAAGACGGAGAGTTTCTTTTGCAACTTCGTTGAACCGCAGTTGGGACAAGGTGTGCCTTCCCATAGCGTGGAACGGACAAGAATTTCGGAATCCTTCCCGCAGCCGTCACAGTGAAATTCGTAGAGTGGCATCGATGGAGATGTTAGCGGCTGCAGCAAGCGGCGCAAGGCGTAACAAAAAAGGGACCGGGCCCAAGCCCGGTCCCTGTGAGTTTCAAGGTAGCTCGATTACCGCGGGATGTAACGGAGATGATAGAATCCGTTGGTCGAGCCCGCTCGCGGAACGCTCAGGGCGCCCAGCGGGTTGCCCGCCACGGCGTTGTAACCGCCATTGACCAGCCCAGCCGAAACGAGCTGCCAGGCAGAATCGCCCGTCCAGCTCAAACGATAGTTCGTAGCGTCGTAGCTGATGTTCAGGCGCGGCGGAGCCGGCAAGGCGACGATCTCGGCCCCGAAGACGACGTCGGAGGTTGTCGTGCCCCCTTGATGGACTTCGATCGCCAGCAAATGGTTCCCCGCCGAAGCGGTGAACAACAAACACGATTGCGCGGCTTCGACTGCGGCGGATGCGCGCGTGACGAATGTTACCTGTGGGCCAGGAGCTGGCATGTTGACCCGCGCCAGTTCGGTCCCGTCCAGGTAAACGATCATGCCGTCATCCAGGAAGTTGCAGAGCGCATAGACTCCGCCGGCCGGCAATGCTGGCAACGTGACCTGGCGCCGGAAATAGGCCGTTACCGCGGCGTCGGGGAAGTTCGTGTCGCTGTTCGGCGGCAGAACCGTCAGGATCGGCGCCACAAACGCGTTGGTAACGGCGGCGGAGGTTTCGAAGCCGAACATGCCTTGACCGCTTTGCCAACTGGTGTCGCTGAATCCCGGCGCATACCACGGGCTAATCGTGCCCAAGGTCGCGTCCTGGCTGTTGGTTTCATACTTCCACGTGCCGCTCGCGTAACCGAGAACCAGCGCCGCGCCGGTCAGCGGCACGGTCGTGGGATTGGGATTAATGGGGTTCTTGCGGAAGGCCCGGTCAGTGACGTCGCTAATACGCAAGCTGTAAGCCGCCACTGCCCGAGGAGCGGTCGTGAGGGTAACCGTCATCCCGTTCGTCGCCAGCACAGCGCTGGAGATCGCCACGCTCGGAGTCAGGGCGTAATGACTCAACGTTTGCGCTGAGGTTTGGTCCAGCGCCTCGGAGAAGTTCAACGTGATCGTCGTGCCGTCCAAAGCCGCGGCGGCGCCCGTCAACGTTGGACCCGTGGTATCTTCGGTCACCGTGAGCGTCGCCGGCGCGCTGGTCACTGTCCCGTTGGGATTCGTCACCCGGAGACGATACTGCCCAGCGCTCCCGTTGGGCCCGCCCACAGCCACGGCGGAGTAAGTGGAACCATTGGCGCCCTGAATATCGACGCCGTTCTTGGTCCATTGGAAGGACGGATTGCAGGCAGAGACCGTTGCGCCCAGCGTAAAGGAGGCTCCTTCGAGCACCGTGGTGTTGGCTGGCGGAGTCGTGATGCTCGGCGCCGTGGTGCAAGGAACAGTCCGGTAAACAATCGACAGCGCGGGCGGATTGGCCGACTCGGACGAGTCGACGCGATAACCGTCGGTGCCTTGATTCTTGAAGCCCCAGCCGAAGTTCGGCTCGCCATTGGCCCAGGACTGGACAGTGGTCTTCACATCGATGGTGATGGTGAATGGAACCGCCAGACCGGCCGTGATGATCAATGTGTCGATGTTGGTGGCTGCTTCGGTGCCATCCACCTGGAGGCCCGGGGTGGTGCCGAAGTTATTATAAGTCGCGTTGGCTTCATCGAACGGGATGAGCAACCGATGCATTTCGACGGGGTTGCCGTTGGCATTGGCAGCCGTGTGCGTCAAGGTCAGCGTGGCCGAAATGATTTCCGAGCCCAACGGCACTTCGCCAGGACCGCTCCCGAACACGCCCTCAAAACGAAGCAGACCGTCTGAGATTGCACCGGCATCCTCCTGGTCGACCGTGATGAACTGATTGGCCACCTGGACGGTGTCCGGGGCGGCCCCGCGCAGTTCGGTGTCATGGGTGCCCGCGTAGCCGTTGAATCCTTGTTTGAATCCGACCGCCTCCGCCAGGTCGACGACCACATCGTTTTGATTGGCGTTGCCGCGGACATCAGAAATGCCCAGCGATTCGGCGAAAACTTCGTAAGCAACGCCCGGCGTGCGACCGGTGAACGTCGTTAGAGTCACCACCTTCCCGGAGGCATCGATGGCGGCAGCGGTTACGCCCAGTTGTTGGTCTGGACTCAGCTTCTCGCGCACATGCCAGATGAAGTTGAAACGAGCGTCGGTGCCGCAGACCGCGGTGTCCTGACACAACACCTCGCTGGCGGTAACCGTGATAAGGGTGAAATCGAATGGATCGCCGACCGCAGAGACCAGGGTGGGCGAGGTGAAATCCTGGGCCACATTGACGACGGCATTACCGCTGGTGCGGCTGCCCGCGCTGTTGATCACCGTCACGAAGTAGGTTCCCGAGTCGGTCGTGGCGGCGTTGGTAATGACCAAGTTGGGTGTATTGATCGTGGGATTGGCGGGGTCGATCGAACCGCCGGCTTTCTGCCACTGGTAGGTCAAGCCGACGCCGCTGGCCACAACGCTCAGGGAGATGGTGTCTCCTTCGGTGACATTGGTGCCGACCGGCTGTGTACTGATCACGGGCGGGTTAATCGAAGAAGTGACCAGGAAGTTGTCGATGCTGAACGAGCCGTCCGTGCCGGGACCGCCGTTGTCGTCGATCCAGATCATGTAGAGGGTCGCGCCAGCCGGCCACGCGCCGAGGCTCAAGGTTGCCACGACGGCACCGGCAACCGGCGTGGGCGTCGCCGAGGTCAATTCAGGAACGAAGACCCAGCTGTCGGCCACACCGGTCAAGCTATAATAGACACGATGTCCGGCGAGTTCGGCGTCCTCACCCGCCAGAGCGCTGGGGAGACCAAAATCGTAAGAGATAACAGGATTGGGGAGGTTGGCCCCGGAGGTGTTTTGGATGGTGGCCATCAAGATGGTGTAGCTGTTACCTGTCGGACGGGTCACCAGCTTGGCGCCGCCCCCCGAGGTCCATTGTGCGGAGGCGTTATTGCCGGGGGCCGCCGCCGTTCCGGGGACAAGCGTTGCGTTGATGGCGGAGGCCACGTTGGTTTGGACGGCGGCGTCCATGGCCGTGGCAAGAGCGATCGAGCCGCCTGCACCAGGGACATTCAGTGTCGACCAATCGGCTGCGACTGGAGCGGAGCCAAAGGTTTGGGTCGTGCCTACGGGCACGGCAGCATGAAGGCCAGCGGGCGCCAAGGCGACGCACAACGACAGGGCAAGAGCTGGAAGTAGTTTTCGGGTCTGGTATTTAGCCTCGTGGGGGAGGCGAGAGCCGGGCGAAGCCGACTTGAATAGTGCACGCATATTTCTTTGGTTGATCCATCACCGACGAAACATGACGCACCCCGTACCGCACCTACGGCACGAAGGTTGCCCCGCCGGTGATTGTTTGCCTGAGAGTGGGTTTAGCTAATCACAGCGCTTTTTGAAAAGCAACCACGAAGTTAGGTTGGAGACCGACTCGAGCGCATTAGGGAAAGCCCGGATGGCAATTGCTCCCCGTGACAGTTCCGGCTGAAGTGAGCGGTAGCCTCTGAATTCCTTCCGTGTTCCCACGGAATGAAGGCCAATCGCGCCTTGCCGGGGGACTCCCTGTTGGATAGGCTCGTCCCCGATGAAACAGCAGCTTGACTTTGAAAAACCGATCGCAGAACTGCAACGCAAGCTGGACGAACTCATCCGCCACCAGGAAGTCCACGGACTTGGGGTCAATCTCGACGAGGAAATCGCCCGCATCAAAGCCAAGATCGAAGAGACCCGCCGCCAGGTCTTTTCCAATTTGTCTGCGTGGCAACGGGTTCAATTGGCTCGCCATCCCAAGCGTCCGTTCACCCTCGATTACCTCTTTAGCACGTTTTCGGACTTTAAGGAGCTTCACGGCGACCGGCTCTTTGCCGATGACCGCGCGGTAGTCGGCGGTTTTGCCCGCCTGGACCAGCACAAGGTCGTGGTGATCGGGACGCAAAAAGGCCGGGATACCAAGGAAAACATTCGGCGGAACTTCGGGTCGGCCCACCCGGAGGGTTACCGTAAAGCGCTCCGATTGATGAAGTTGGCCGATCGGTTTGGCATCCCGATTGTTACTCTCATCGATACCGCGGGCGCCTATCCTGGAATTGGGGCCGAGGAGCGCCACATCGCGGAAGCCATCGCCGTTAATTTGCGCGAAATGATGCTCTTAGAGGTCCCGATCATCGCCGTCGTGATCGGCGAGGGTGGCTCCGGCGGCGCCCTTGGCATTGGTGTGGCTGACCGGGTGCTGATCCTCGAGAACGCTTACTACAGTGTGATTAGCCCGGAAGGATGCGCCGCGATTCTTTGGAAGGATCGTGCGGCCGCCGCCAAGGCTGCTGAGGCCCTCAAGATCACCGCCAAAGATCTGCTGGAGCTCGGGCTGACCGATGAAATTATCCCCGAGCCGTTGGGCGGAGCCCATAATGACCCAGCCGCGACCGCTGCGGCACTGCGCCAACATCTCGTCGGCAATCTCGAGCGATTAAGGCAACTCTCCGCTCCTGAGCGGCTCAAGGCCCGTTACGCCAAGTTTCGGGCACATGGTCACTTCCAGGAGAAACACTCGGCGCCCGCCGCGGCTTGACCGTCGGCGGCCGGCGGGGCGGTGCTGTCGACATCTCAGTTATCCGCGATTCGCATGCTTTACCCGTTAACCTTCCATCCAATCTTGAAGGAGCGAGTGTGGGGCGGACGCAAGCTGGAGGCGCTTTATCACAAAGCGTTGCCGCCGGAGACACCTATTGGCGAATCGTGGGAGGTATCCGATCGTCCCGAAGGCGTGAGCGTGATCGCCAATGGGCCACTGGCGGGGCAGTCGCTCCGGTGGCTGATGGAAAACCATCGCGCTGCCTTGCTGGGTGCGAACGCACCGGAGGGCCCGTTTCCTTTGCTGATCAAGATTCTTGATGCCAAAGAAACCTTATCCGTTCAGGTGCATCCCCCCGCAGCCTCGGCGACCGCGTTGGGCGGCGAGCCCAAAACCGAGATGTGGTATATCGCCCAAGCGGAGCCGAACGCTGCGTTATACGTCGGGCTCAAACGAGGGGTCACCCGCGCCGAGTTTGAGCGCCGGATCGTGGAAGGTTCCGTGGCCGAGGCGCTGCATCAAGTCCCGGTCAGGGATGGCGACGTCATGTTTTTGCCGAGCGGACGGCTCCACGCCATTGGGGGTGGCAACGTGATTTTTGAGATTCAACAAAACTCAGACACCACCTATCGTGTTTTTGATTGGAATCGGCTGGGGACGGACGGGCAGCCGAGGCAGTTGCATGTGAAACAATCGCTGCAGAGCATTGATTTCCAGGACTTCGAGCCGAGGTTGGTCGGCAGCAAATACTCCAAGAACGCGACCTTCAAGGTCCGGTTTCTGGTCAATAACCCGTTGTTCAGGGTGGATCTCTGTCAGGTCAAACGGGGGCTGCGGTTCCACCTCCGCAGTGCCTCCGTGCAGGTGCTGGGGTTGGTCCGCGGACGGCTTCGGGTTAGCCATACCAACGGTGACCTGACGGTCAATGATGGGCAATTTGTCCTGCTGCCGGCTTGCTTGGAACGAGTGGGCATCACCGCGGAGCGGCAGAGCGAGTTTTTGCATGTGCAGCCGGGATAGACGTTTTTTGCGAGACCAAAGCGAGACCAACAGGGACCGTATGGCACCGGGCTTAAAGGAATTTCTGAAGCGGTGGGCCGTGACTACCGTGGCGGTGCTGGTGGCGGCGTATGTGGTGGATGGCATCCACTATGACCGGAACAATTGGATGGCGCTGCTAGTGGCGACACTGCTGCTGGGATTGCTCAACGCATTTTTGCGCCCGTTATTGTGGGTCGTTTCCCTGCCGCTCCTGGTCCTCACTCTCGGGCTGTTCACACTCGTGATCAACGCCGGGCTCCTTTATCTGGTCGGACGTCTCGTCAAAGGCTTTCACGTCGATTCTTTCCGGGCGGCCTTCTGGGGCGGGCTGGTGATCAGCGTTGTTTCCATCGTGCTGAACCTGATTACAGGCGGCGGACGACTGCAGGTGCGAGTGCAGAAGGGCCAGCCGAAAGCGCCGCGCCGCAGCCCGCCCATCGATAAACGCGGCGGTGGTGACGACGACGACGGGCCCATCATCGATGTTTAACAAGGGCCTGCGGAGCGGGCAGAGACTCGGTATGTAATTAGTCGCCGCCCCTTTGTCGGAAACTGGGCGAAGTCTCCGACAAGGTTTCCGACCAAGGCGGGTTGCCGGTATCGGCGCTTCTAAAGCTATCAAGGGACGGATCCCGCGCTCTACAGCCCCGTTAAACACCTGCCTCCAGCCGAAAAGAAGCGTGGCGCGTGGGGATACCCCGGGCATTGAAGTCTCGTTCGAAGTCGGTGGTAACGCCTTTTAGGAGGTCGGGCGTGGGCTGCGGCGTGAATCGGCGCTCGTTGGCGAACACTTCCAGCATTTGCGCGAAATAATCGGCGTCATCGGTTCTGAGATAAATCGTGCCGCGCGGCTGCAGGACTCGCGCCGTCAATTCAGGGAACCGTTCGTTGACCAGACGGTGCCGGCGATGCTTTCGCTTCGGCCACGGGTCGGGGAAATAGAGATGCAGGGCGTCGGTCGAACGGTGGGGCAGGAGGTATTCCAGGAAATAAGCGGCTTCGATGCGCATCAATCGCAGATTCTTCAGGCCGACGCGCAGTCCCTTACGTTCCAGTTTGCGCAATCGTCCTAGCAGCCG
>Ga0070686_100000983_pt1 | contig 16449 bp, 10 predicted proteins | sample KBSS23LmetaG_FD_65654 | JGI IMG/M metagenome (GOLD analysis project Ga0070686, IMG submission 65654) | Switchgrass rhizosphere microbial communities from Kellogg Biological Station, Michigan, USA - KBS S2-3L metaG | ecosystem: Host-associated > Plants > Roots > Rhizosphere ... | reverse complement strand
TTCACCGGCAACTTTTTCACCGGCAACAAGAACGGCTACGACCTCGAATCGTCGGACGTCGCCGTCATCATCGTGATGCGTCACCGCGCGACGCAGTTCGCCTTCAGCGACGCCATCTGGTCGAAGTACGGCGCCCACCTGTCGGAGTCGGAGAAGTTCGTCGATCCGAAAACGAACCAGGCGCCGGCCACCAATGTCTACCGCACCGGCCTCGAGGCCCACGTGAAGCGTGGCGTTCACCTGGCCGCGTGCGACCTGTCGACGCATCGGCTCGCCGGTTATATTGCGCGCAAGATCGAAGGCGGTAACGCCGACGCGATCTACAAGGAGCTGACGGCCAACGCCCTCGGCAACGTCCACTTCGTCCCCGCCGGCATCGTCGCCGTCAACCGCGCACAGGAACACGGCTACGCGTTGTCGCACGCCGGCTGATCGTACGAAGAGGCGGCCACACGTAGCGCAGGCCTTAGCCTGCCCACCGGCCGCGGGGCAGCCCTGAAGGGCTGCGCTACCATCCCGATCCTGATTCGCTGGAGATACTGTGATGCTGTTCGCCATCCTGGCGCTCGCGCTCGACATCCAGGCCCCCACTCCTGCGCCCGCGGCGCAGCCCGACTTCAGCAAGGTCGAGATCAAGACGACGAAGCTGGCGCCGAACTTCTACGTGCTCGAAGGCCAGGGCGGCGCCATCGGCGTCCTCGCCGGCCCCGACGGCGTGTTCATGGTCGACTCGCAGTTCGCACCGCTCAGCGACAAGATCGCCGCGGCGATCAAACAGATCTCCGACAAGCCGATCCGGTTCATGGTCAACACCCATGTGCACGGCGATCACACCGGCGGCGACGAGAACTTCGCCAAAATGGGCGTCGCCATCATCGCGCGCGACGAACTGCGGGCACGCCTGGCCAATCCGCCGAGCGGGCCGAAGCCGGGCGACGCGGCGCTGCCGATGATCACCTACAAGGGCGCGATGACGTTCCACATGAACGGCGAGGTCGTGCAGTTGATCGCCGTGCCGGTCGCGCACACCGACGGCGACACGATGGTCAAGTTCCAGAACGCCGACGTGCTGATGACCGGCGACTTCTACCGCTCGGTCGGCTTCCCGAACATCGACCGCGCCAACGGCGGCACACTCAACGGCATGCTCGCCGGGCTGCAGGCGGTCGTCGACGCCGCCGGTCCGTCGACGAAGATCGTGCCGGGACACGGCGCGATCGTCGACAAGAACGCGGTCGCGGCGCATCGTCAGATGATCATCGCGATTCGCGACAAGGTCGCCGCGCTCGTCAAGCAGGGCAAAACCCAACAGGAAGTGATCGCCGCGAAGCCGACCAGTGAGTACGACGCCAAAGTCCCGCAGGCGGGGACCACCGGCGAACGCTTCGTCGGGCAGTTGTACGCGGAAGTCAGCGGGGGACGCTGACGTGCGCCGCGCGCTCGTCGCGGCGTGCACGGTTGTGAGCATAGCCGCCGTTCTGACTGGGGGCGTTCAGGTGAGCGTCTCGGCCCAGTCCAAACCGCGCGCGCGCGATCTCGGCGTGCCGTTCGACGGTACGCCAGGCGCGCTCAACGCGATCACCGATGTCGCCGGCGTCGAAGTTGGCGTGACGACGCTGATCTCGGGTGAAGGCGCGCTGAAGGTCGGGACGGGGCCGGTGCGCACCGGCGTCACCGCGATCCTGCCGCGCGGCAAGGCCTCGAAGGACCAGGTCTTCGCTGGCTGGTTCTCGCTGAACGGCAACGGCGAGATGACCGGCACGACGTGGATCGAGGAAGCCGGATTCCTCGAGGGGCCGATCCTGATCACCAACACTCACAGCGTCGGGGTCGTCCGCGACGCATCGATCAAGTGGTCGGTGGATCACGGAATCGCGTCGCAGGCGTGGTCGCTGCCGGTCGTCGCCGAAACCTGGGACGGCTACCTGAACGACATCAACGGTTTTCACGTGAAGGCCGAGCACGTGTTCGCCGCGCTCGACGGCGCGCGCGGCGGCCGTGTGCCGGAGGGCAACGTCGGCGGCGGCACGGGAATGCGTTGCTACGGGTTCAAGTGCGGCACCGGCACCGCGTCGCGCAAGATCGACGCGCGCTTCGGGGGTTATACGGTTGGCGTGCTGGTCCAGGCGAACCACGGCACGCGCGATCTGCTCCGCGTCGCCGGTGTACCGGTCGGACAGGAGATTCCCGAAGCGCCCGCGACCCGCGCCGCGAACGACGCGCACCGCCTCGACGCGCTCGGCGAAGTCGGCTCGATCATCATCGTCGTCGGCACCGACGCGCCGCTGCTGCCGCATCAGTTGAAGCGCATCGCGCGCCGCGCCGCGCTCGGCCTGGCGCGGACCGGCAGCGTGTCGAGCAACGGCTCGGGCGACATCTTCGTCGCCTTCTCGACCGCGAACGCGAACGCCGCGAGCGCCGCCGAGACGGCGCCGGTGGCCATGCTCTCCAACGCGCGAATCGGTGCCGTGTTCGAAGCGACGGTCCAGGCGACGGAAGAAGCGATCGTCAACGCGCTCGTCGCCGCCGAACCGATGACCGGTGTCGACGGTCATCGGATCGACGCCATCTCGCACGACGCACTGCGCGCCGCGCTGCGCAAGTACGGCAGGCTGCGCTGAGCGCAGTTGGGGCTGGGGGCTGGGGCTTGCTGACGTGAGCTTGGGGCTTGCTGACGTGAGGCTTGGGGCTTGCTGACGTGAGGCTTGGGGCTTGCTGACTTGAGGCTTGGGGCTTGGGGCTTGAGGCTGGACAGCTTCTTTGACACCAAGCCCCCCCGGCTGCGACAGCGGTAACGCCGTGCTATCCTGCTAAATCCCAAGGAGTTGATATGAGCTTCCGCTTCGCTTTCGTCGGCGTGGTCGGAGCCGTCGTGACCGCCGCCGTCGTGACGCTTCCAGCCGCCGACGCGAAGAAGGACGTGCCGGCCAACCCGACGTTCACGAAAGACGTGCTGCCGATCTTCCAGAAGGCCTGCCAGGACTGTCATCGCCCGGGCCAGATGGCGCCGTTCTCGCTGATCAGCTACGAAGAGGCACGGCCGTGGGCGCGATCGATCAAGGACAAGGTGGTCTCGCGCTACATGCCGCCGTGGCATCTCGACCGGACGATTGGTGAGTATTCGCCCGATCCGTCGTTGAGCGACGCTGAAGTCGAAACAATCGCGCGCTGGGTCGACACCGGTGCGCCGAAAGGCGATCCGAAGGACGCGCCGCAGCCTCGCGTCTTCCCCGCCGATCACACCTGGCAGTTCGGCGAAGAGCCGGATCTGATCGTTACCAGCCCGCCCATCACGATTCCAGCCAACGGTCCGGATCTGTATCCGGAACCGGAAGCGGCGACCGGGATGACCGAGGATCGCTACATCAAGTGGATCCAGGTGATGCCGGGCGACATGCAGGTGGTCCACCACACGCTGGTCTTCGCCGTGCAGGACGCGCCGTCCAACGGCATGCCGATTATTCCCGGCGTATCGTCGGCGATTCCGCCGGGTGCGGTCCGCGCGCTCACCCGCCAGGAAAACGGCGGCGCGCGGATCGTGACCTCGATGCTCACCGAGTATGCGCGCGGCAACGACGGCGATATCTTCGACGACGGTCAGGCCAAGATGCTGGCCGCCGGCAGTTCGCTGCGCTGGCAGTTTCACTACCACCCGAATGGCAAGACTGCGGTCACCGATCGGACGCGCGTCGGCATCAAGTTCTGGCCGAAGGGCTGGCAGCCGAAGCACCTCATCTCGACGATGGCGCTCGCCTCGCCGGAGACTTTGGCGATTCCGCCGGGTGACGCGAATGCGCGCAGCGACTCGTATTTCCCGCTCGCCGGGCCGGCGCGGCTGCTCAGCTATCAGCCGCACATGCACTACCGCGGTAAGCGGATGGTCCTCGAGGCGATTCTGCCGACCGGACAGGTCGAGACGCTCACCGATGTGAACCGGTTCACGTGGACGTGGCAGATCACCTATCCGTACAAGAATCGCCCCGCGTTCCCGAAAGGGACGGTGCTCCACTCGATCGCGTACCACGACAACTCCGCCGGCAACAAAGAGAACCCCGACCCGACGGCGTTCGTCGGCTGGGGCGATCGAACGATCGACGAGATGAACATCGGCTGGCTGGACTTCTACTACATCAGCGACGAGGAATACGGGGCGCTGCAGAAAGAGAAGACGGCGAGCCACACGGGCGCCGAACGGTAGCAGCTTTCCGATCGACGTAGCGCGAACGCGTTAGCCGAGCGTTTGGCGAGGTGGCCGAACGCTCGGCTGAAGCCTTGGCGCTACATGTGCCTTCCTGATTGCCTGCCTCTCGCTATAATTCCGGCTCACCGGAGGACATGGTCATGAGCGAGCGTCGAACGCGCAGGGAATTCGTCGGTGCGACCGGAGCGGCGATCGCCGGACTCGCCGGCGCCTCGTGGCCGGTCGCGGCCGCGCAGGCGCCGCAGACGACGGCGGCGGCCGATCCGCGCGATCCCGACCTCGTCGTGTTCAACGCGAAGGTCTACACCGTCGACGCAGCGACGCCGCGCGCCGAGGCGTTCGCGGTCAAGGGCGGCCGCTTCACCGCGATCGGCAGCACGCAGGACATCAGGGCGCTCGCCGGCAAGAACACGCAGTCGTTCGACGCGCAGCAGATGACGATCGTGCCCGGCTTCATCGACTGCCACAACCACGCCCCCGGCAACGTGCTGCTCTACGAAGTGGTGGTCGGCAATCCCTACGAGGTCGAGTTCGTCACCATCCGCAGCATCGTCGACAAGCTGCGTGCGAAGGCCCGTGAGACGCCGCCCGGCACCTGGGTGGAAGGCTATTTCTTCGACGACACGAAGGTGAAGGACAAGCGTGAGCTGAACGTCCACGATCTCGACGAGGTCTCGAAGGAGCACCCCGTCGTCGTGCAGCATCGCGGCGGTCACACGTCGTTCTACAACACCAGGGCGCTCGAGATGGCCGGCGTGACCAACACCACGCCCAACCCGGCCGGCGGCACGTTCGACAAGGACGAGAACGGCGACCTCAATGGCCGGGTCACCGACCGCGCGCGCGGCGTGTTCAGCCGCGCCGGCAAGCGCCAGACGTTCACCGCCGATCAGCGCGCGCAGCGCGACCGCGACGGCCTGGCGTTCATCTCGAAGCAGTTCGTCCGCTACGGCCTGACGACGGTGCATCACGAGGGCGGCAACCTGCTGGCGCTGCAGCAGGTGCGCGAGCGCGGCGATCTCCGCCACCGGGTCAGCTACGAAGCCAACGGCGCGGTCCTCGACTCGATGATCAGCAGCGGCCTGGCGTCGGGATTCGGCGACGAGTGGATCCGGCTGGGCGCGACCGCCGAGCACACGGTCGACGGGTCGTTCTCCGAGCGCACGATGGCGATGAGCATCCCGTACAAGGGGCTCGATCCCAAGTACCGCGGCAACGTCACCGAGACGCAGGACGATCTCAACGCCTGGATCGAGAAGGTGCACCGCGCCGGCATCCAGACCAACTGCCACGCCAACGGCGACGTCGCGATCGACATGGTGCTGAAGGCGGTCGAACGCGCACAGAAGCTGTTCCCGCGCGCCGACTCGCGGCCGAAGATCACCCATTGCACGATGATCAACGACGACCTGCTGCGCCGCATGAAGGCGACCGGCACGGTGCCGGCGGTGTTCACGTCGTACACCTACTACAACACCGACAAGTTCCCGTTCTATGGCGAGGAACTGATGGAGCGGTGCCTCGCCTTCCGCTCCTTCCTCGACACCGGGATCCCCGCCGCCGCCGGCTCGGACTTCAGCCCCGGTCCGTTCGCACCGCTGATGGGCATCCAGGGGATGGTGACGCGTACCGGCTGGGACGGCACGACCTGGGGCGCGAAGCAGAAGGTGACCGTCGCCGAAGCGCTGCGCATCAACACGTTGAACGGCGCCTACGCGTCGCGCGAGGAATCGATCAAAGGATCGATCACGCCCGGCAAGCTGGCCGACTACGTCGTGCTCGCCGAGGACCTCCACACGATCGATCCGGCGAAGATCAAGGACATCAAGATTGTTCGCACCGTCGTCGGCGGCTCGACGATGTACGAGGCGTGAGCTGAACACGCTCGACGAGGTGCGGCGCGCCGCGGTCGCGCGCACCCTGTTCGCGCCCACCACGCTGCAGCGCGCGCTCGATCGCCTCGGCTTCGTCCAGGCGGATCCGATCCGGGCGCCGGCGCGGGCGCAGGACCTCACTCTGCGCCATCGCGTCGACGGCTATCGCGCCGGCGACCTGGAGCGGCGCTACGCCGAACTCGACGTCCACGAAGACGTCTTCATCAACTACGGCTTCGTCACCGCGGCGGTGCAGCGGTTGATGCACCCGCGCGGCCGCGCCACGCGCTGGCCCACGGGCCGGGCGCGGCACGCCCGCGCACTCCTCGCTTTCGTTCGTGATCGCGGCGAGGTGCACCCGCGCGACGCCGATCGGCATTTCGCACACGGGACGGTGACCAACTATTGGGGCGGGTCGTCGAGCGCGACCACCCACCTGCTCGACATCATGCACTACCGCGGCCTGGTGCGCGTGCGGCGGCGCGAGGCCGGCATCCGGATCTACAGCGCATGCGAGCATCCGCCGCGCACCAACGACGCGACGACGCGGCGCGCGCACCTCGACGGCCTGGTCGACGTCCTCGTGCGCAACTACGCGCCGCTGCCGGCCGCGAGCCTGTCGATGCTCGTCCGCCGTCTGCGCTATGCGGTGCCGCAATGGTACGGGGAATTGACGCGGACGCTCGAGCGAGCCAAGCGGCGGCTCGCGCACGGGCGCGTCGACGGCGTCGAATGGTACTGGCTGCCGGACGCCGACTCCGCCGCCGAGCTCGAACGAGTGCGCCTGCTCGCACCGTTCGATCCGATCGTCTGGGACCGCCGGCGCTTCGAGATCCTCTGGGGCTGGGCCTACCGATTCGAGGCCTACACCCCGGTCGCGAAACGGAAGCTCGGTTACTACGCGCTGCCGCTATTGTGGCGCGACCGCGTCATCGGCTGGGGAAACCTGTCGCTGACCGGCAACACGCTGAAGTCGGCGTTCGGCTACGTCGCCGGCCGGCCGCCGCGCGATCGCGCCTTTCGCCGCGAACTCGACGAGGAACTCGAACGCATGCGCGAGTTCTTGAGCCTGCTGACGTAGTCTGCCGTAGTGTCCGCCTTCAGGCGAACCCGTGATCGGAAATCACCCGTTCGACGTTGTCGTATCGGTGCCCGCCGCACCCGACGGTCCGGCTAAAGCCGGACACGACGGCAATCGGCGGCTTGCGGCTTGCGGCTTGCGGCTTGCGGCTTGAGGCTTGAGGCTAACCCTCCCCGCGCAGGGCCAGGATCGGATCGGTGCGCGACGCGTGCCGTGCGGGGATCGCGGTCGCCACCCACGTCAGGATCACGACGACAAGCGTGGCGGTAACGAGCACTACCGGATCCGACGCGCGGACGTCGAACAGCAGGCTCGACACGGCGCGGCCGCCGGCATACGCCGCGGCCACGCCGATGACGACGCCAACCGCGGTGAGCCACTGTCCGCGCCGCATCATCAGCCAGAACACCTCGCGGCGCGTCGCGCCGAGCGCCAGCCGCGTCGCGATTTCGCCGAGGCGCTGCGCCGAGGCATAGGCGATCACGCCGTAGATGCCGACCGCCGCGAGGACGAGCGCGGTGGCACCGAAGATCAACATCAACGTCATGCCCAGCTGCTGACGCGTCAGAGTGGAAGCGACGAAATGCGCCGCCGTGTCGACGTCGACGGCCTGTTGGGGCTCGGCAGCCGCGATCTCGCTGCGGATCGTCGGCACCATCGCCGCCGCGTCCGCCAGCTTCGTCGCGATCACCACCGTCTGCCGCGGGAACGGGAACTGCCCCTGCGACGCGTAGAAGCTCGGCTCCGGCTCCTCCGCGATCGATCGGTAGCGCACGTCGCCGACGACGCCGACGATGGTGCGGAACACTCGCGTGTCGATCGTGGGATAGCCGAACGCCATCGCGGTGCGAAACGGATCGCGGTCGTGCAGGTACCGTCTCGCGAACTCGCGGTTGACGATCACGACCGGCGCCGTGTTCTGGCGATCGTCGGCGGTGAAGTCGCGGCCGGCGACGATCGGGATACCCATCGCCGCGAAGAACCCCGGCGTCACCAGCCGCAGCCGCGCACCCATCGCGTGCGCCGGGTCGAAATCCTCGCCCTGGAACTGCACGAACAGCGATCCGTCGAGCGTGCCGCGCAGCGGAAACGCCGCCGTCGATCCAACCGCGGTCACGCCGGGAATCGCCCGCAGCCGATCGAAGATCGTCCGCGTCCACGCGATCGTCTGCTCCGGGCCTCGGACGCGCTGCGGGTTAGGCCGCACGTCGACGACCAGACGCCCGGCAACCTGGAAGCCGGGATCGGTGGACCGCAGCCTGGCAAAACTCTGCACCAGCCATCCGGCCCCGGCGACGAGCATCACCGCGAGCGCCACCTCGGCGACGGTCATCACACCCATCATCCGCACCGTGGTGGCTCCGCCGCTGGCGCGCCGCCCGCTCTCGTTCATCAGCGTTTTCAGATCGGTCCGCGACAGCCGCACCGCCGGCAGGACGCCAAGCATCACGCCGCTCACCAGCAGCACGATCCCGGCGAAGGCGATCACGGCGCCGTCGAACGGCACCGATTCGAGCCGCGGCAGCTTCGACGCACCGAGCGTCTGCAGCGCGCGCACGCCGGCGTAGGCGAAACCGACGCCGCCGATCGCGCCGAGCGCGGTGACGAGGAACGACTCGGTGAGCAGCTGCCGGACGATCCGGCCGTGGCTGGCGCCGAGCGCGGTGCGCACCGCCACCTCGCGGGCGCGCGCCGCGCCGCGTCCAAGCAGCAGGTTGGTGACGTTGACACACGCCAGGAGCAGCAGCAGCGCCGTCGCCGCGAACACGATCAGCAGCGTCGGTCCGAGGTCGCCGACAATCGACGTAACCAGCGGCTCCGCGATGAACACGCGGCCTTCGTCGCTCGACGGATAGTCCCTGGCAAGGCCAGTCATCACCACCGCCAGCTCGCTGCGCAGCCGCTGCAGCGGCGTGCCCGGCTTCACCCGGACGATCGCGCCGTTGCCATGGCCGACATCCTGCGGGTCGAAGCGCGCGTTCGCCCACAAGTCGGCGCCGTGCGGTACGTCGAGGTCGCGCGCCGCGACGCCAACCACCACCGTCGGCGGAAATTCGTTGAAGCGTACCGTTTTGCCGACAATCTGCGGGTCGCTGCCGAACCAGTCGGTCCAGGCACGATGCGACAGGACTATTACCGGCGGCGGCCCTTGTCCTGCTCCGGCGCCCTGCGCGATCGGCGCCTGCTGTTGGTGGGTGAACGCCGCGCCGAGGGTCATCGGCAGGCCGAACAGCTCGAAGAAGCCGTCGCCGACCACGTGGGCGGCGGCACGGACCGGCGCCGCGTTGTCGCGCAGCAGCGTGACGTCGAACGCCGACGCCGAGTAGGCCACGGCGCCGACAATCGAGATGTTCGACGCGTTGAGGCGCGCGACCTCGGCCGCCGCGACGAGGCCGGTCGTGAGGCGGCCGTCGGTGTAGGCGGTACGCAGCGCAACCAGCTCTTCGGGGTGGACGAACGGCAGCGGCCGCAGCAAGGTCGCGTTGACGGTGCTGAAAATCGCCGTCGTCGCGCCGATCCCAATCGCCAGCGTGCTGACCGCCGCGAGCGTGAACGCCGGCGCGCCGGCCAGCTTGCGCACGGCGTAGCGAAGATCCTGGACCACTCCCTCCATGCAGCCCCCCCGCGTGCTGCATTAGACGCTGGCGGCGCCGATTTGGGCCGGGCGAGCCAACCAATCTTTCCCCACACCGTCTAAGGGGAGAGTATGGCCACGGCTCCTCCACTGCCGATCGTCCAGGGCACCCTGGATCTGCTGATCCTGAGCGTGTTAGCGCCCGGGCCGATGCACGGGTACGGCGTCGCGACCGCCGTGCACCAGCGTACCGAGGGTGATCTCGCCATCCCCGATGCGGCCCTGTATCAGGCGCTCCACCGGCTCGAGCGGCAAGATCTCGTCGACGCCGAATGGGCGGCGTCGGACAACAACCGCCGGGCGCGCTACTACACCCTGACACGTGCCGGCCGGGCGCGGCTGCGCGCCGAGACCGCCAACTGGCGGCGGTATGCGCGCGCCGTCGAAGCGGTGCTCGCCGGCGCCTGACGCCTGTCCATGCGCGACAGCCCACGGCGGCGGCCCTTCTGGTACCTGCAGCGCGGGCCGGATCGCGTCGCCGCCGAGATCGACGAAGAATTGCGCGGCCACCTCGAGATGCGCGCCGCCGAACTGCGGGCGCGCGGCCTCTCGGCCGACGCGGCAATGCGGGAAGCGGTTCGCCAGTTCGGCGATCTGGATGAAACGCGGCAGTACTGCCGCGAGCAGGATGAGCAACTGGAGGCACGTGTGCGCCGATCGCTAATCGTCGAAGAACTGCTGCACGACCTGCGGATTTCGCTGCGCGGCCTGCTGCGCGCGCCGGTGATGACCGTGGCGATCGTCGCCACCGTCGGCCTCGGCATCGGCGCGACGACGGTGATCTTCGGCGCGATCGACGCGGCGCTGCTCCGTCCGCTGCCGTACGCGGAGCCGCGCAGCCTCGTGCGGATCTACACCGACTCGGCGCCGAACCGATTTCCGTTCTCGGTTGCCGATTACCTCGCGTTGACCGCGCAGCAGACGCAGTTCGCGCAGATCGCTGCGTATGCGAGCCGCCCGATGGTGTTCAGCGACGGTACGATCGCCGAGCGGCTGCGCGCCCGCTCGGTGTCGTGGAACTACTTCGACGCGCTTGGCATCCATCTGGCCGCCGGCCGCGGCTTCGAGGAGGCCGACGCGCGCCGTGGCGCGGCGCCGGCGGCGATCGTCAGCGACAACTTCTGGCAACAGCGGCTCGGAGGCCGTCCCGATGCCCTCGGCGCCACCATTCGGCTCGACGGCGTCGGCCACACCGTCGTCGGGATCCTGCCGCGTGCGACCGGCCCGCTCGAAGCGACGCAGGACGTCTTTGTTGCCGCGCACTGGGATCCGCCGCCGCGCAAAGGGCCATTCTTCCTCACCGTCGTCGGCCGCCTGCGCAGCGGCGCGGCGCGAAGCGCCGCTGCCGAGGAGCTGCGCGCCATCAACCGCCGCATCTTCCCGATCTGGAAAGCGTCGTACCAGGACGATCGCGCGACCTGGTCGATGATCGATCTCGACGCGTTCATCGTCGGCGACGTCGGCACGATCGCCGGGCTGGCGCTGACGGCCGTTGTGCTGGTGTGGCTGATCGCCTGCGGCAACGCCTCGAGCCTGTTAATCGCCCGGGTGACGAGCCGGCGGCGTGAACTGGCGGTTCGCGCCGCGCTCGGCGCCTCACGCACGCGCGTCGTGCGCTACCTGCTCGCCGAGAGCGTTCTGCTGGCGATTGGCGCGTCGGCGGTCGGCGTCGCCATTGCGGCTGCCGGGATCGATCTCGTGCGCAGCGTCGGCGCCGGGTATTTCCCGCGCTCGGCCGAGATCGCCCTCGACGGCCCCGTCCTCTGGGTCCTCGCCGCGCTCACCGCGGCAAGCGCCCTCCTCTTCGGGCTCGTGCCGGCGGTGCACGGCAGCGGCGGACCGGTCGAAGAAGCGCTGCGATCGTCCGGCCGAGGATCGACTGGCGGCGTGGCGGCGCGACGCTTGCGCCGTGCGCTCGTCGCCGCGCAGTTCGCGATTGCCACGCCACTGCTGATCGTCGCCGGTCTGCTGCTCGTCAGCCTCAACGAACTGAGCGGCGTCGATCTCGGCTTCGATACGCGGAATCTGCTCAGCGGATCGATCCAGCTGCCGATGACGCAGTATGCCGACGCCGGTCAGCAGGCGACGTTCTGGAGCGAGTTGCAGCGGCGGACCGTTGCGCTTCCCGGCGTCGCCGGCGCGGCGCTCGCCGACAGCCGTCCGCCGGCCGACGTGAACAACTACAACAACTTCGATCTCGAAGACTTCCCCGCCGCATCGGGACAGTCGCAGCCGGTGACGCCGTGGATCGCGGTCACGCCGGAGTACTTCGGTGTCTTCGGTTTGACCCTCCTCGAGGGCCGGCTGCTCGAGGAGCGCGACGCGACGCGCACCGACCTGCAGCCGATCGTCGTCGATCGCGCGTGGGCGCGCCGCTTCTTTCCGAACGGCGGCGCCGTCGGCAAGCGGCTGCGCAGCGGCGGCTGCACGACCTGCCCGTGGACCGTCGTGGTCGGCGTCGTCAGCGACGTGAAGTACGCCGGCCTGGATAAACCTGACAAGGGGTCGGTGTATCAACCGCTCGCGCCGCAGGCGATGTCCCGATTCCTGATCGTCCGCACTCGCGCGGATGCGGCGCGGGTGCTGCCGCTCGTTCGTCAGACGATTCACGAGCTCGATGCCGGCGTGCCGCTGTCGGCGGCGGCCACGATGGAGGAGCTGATCGACCAATCGCTGCAGCGGCCGCGGTCGCTGTCGGTGCTCGTCGGCGCCTTCGCTGCAGTCGCGCTGATCCTGTCGCTCGTCGGGATCTACGGCGTGATGGCCTACTACGTGCAACAGCACGCGAAGGACATCAGCATCCGCCTCGCGCTCGGCGGCCGGCGCCGCGACGTCCTGCAGCTGATCGTCGGTCAGGGCATGCGGGTCGTGTCGATCGGTGTCGCGGTCGGCCTGCTGACCGCGGTCGCGACCACACGGCTGATCGCGACGCTGCTGTTCGGCGTCAACGCCGCCGACACACGCATCTTCGCCGCGGTCAGCGTCGTGCTGATGACCGTCGCCCTCCTCGCGTGTCTGCTGCCGGCGCAGCGCGCCACGCGTGCGCAACCGGCCGCAGTTCTCCGCGAGGAGTAGACGGTTGGTTGTTGTCGCTCGGCCCGCGTCAGGACGCTGTCGTCGCTGCCGGGGCGATGTTCTGATTGACGCGGAACACGTTGAGCGGATCGAACTTCCGTTTCACTTCGGCGAGCCGCGCGTAGTTCGACCCGTACGCTTCGGCGATGCGATCGCCTTCGTCGGCGCCGAGGATGTTCATGTAGACCCGGTGCGCCGACCACGGCTGCATCGCGGTCCAGAACTCGCGGGCCCACTGGACGTGCGGCGTCCGATCGTCCGCTCCATCCCACGAGGCGATCGCGACGAAGTGAAAGTGCTCGTCGCGGATGCCGAACGCGGTCGCGTCGGCGGGCACACGCGTCGGCGCCCCGTGGACGTGCTCGATCAGGCACAGCGAATACGGTGACGTGATCCGCGCCGCGTGCGCCTCGACGGTCGCCGCGGCGGCGGCGTCGAGCGTGCGCAGAAAGCTCGACTTCCAGTAATTGTGCCGCCCGTACGGAACGGCGCCGTCCAGCATCGACTGCGCGGCCACGTACGGGATCGGCTGCACCGTGTCGATGATTGGCGGGCCAAACGCCCGCAGCGGGGCGACGCGGCGTTCGCCTTCCACCGGATCGCCGGACCATACCGCCACCATGGCCGCGACTCGATCGCCGGTCGGCAGCGTCATCACCGCAGCGTGGACCGTGAGCTCGTCGGGCGCGTCGGCGACGAACTCGCGATAGAACCGGAGCATTGAAGTCAGGCGCGTGATCGGGTGCGCGACCAGTCCGGCCCACACGGGCCCGAGCGCGTGCAGCCGGTACTCGAGCGACGTCACGATGCCGAAATTGCCGCCGCCGCCGCGCAGCGCCCAGAACAGATCCGGATGGTCGGTGTCGCTCGCGGTGATCGTCCGGCCGTCGTGAAGCACGACTTCAGCGGAACGCAGATTGTCCACCGAGTAGCCGCACCGGCCCATCAGCCACCCGACACCGCCGCCCAGCGTCAGGCCGGCGATCCCGGTCGTCGACACCGCGCCGCCGGTTGTCGCGAGTCCAAAGCGCTGCGTCTCGCGATCGAACTCACCCCACGTCAGTCCGGGTTGCGCCCGCACGGTTCGGGCATCAGTGTCGACGCGCATGTCCTTCATCGGCGAGAGATCGATCGTCATCCCGCCGTCGCACAGGGCGAGCCCCGCGATGTTGTGGCCGCCGCCGCGGATCGAGATGATCAGGTCGTGCTCTCGCGCAAAGGCGACGGCGGCCTGGACGTCCTCGCGGCTGGTGCACTGAGCGATCACACCGGGGCGCCGGTCGATCATCGCGTTCCAGATCCGTCGCGCGGCGTCATAACCTTCGTCCGTCGGCGTCAACAGCGCACCGCGAAGGCGGGTGCGCAGATCGGCGACGGCCGCCTGGTCGATCGTGCTGGAGTCGAGGTTGAACATGAGGTGGCTCCCTGCAGAATTGGTTATGCGCCGTGAACGGCAGCGACCTGTCGCTTCGATCGCGCGTCGAGGCCGAACTCGCTGCCGACACGGTCGTACCACGCGTCGTCACTCAGTGCACCCCAGGTGACCCACTCGTCGTCGGTCATCGATGCGCGCCAGCCGAGAAAGCCTTCAGCGCCGGGACCGACCGGATGGCGCAGGGTCAACGTCCCGCTGTCGATGATCTCGAGGATCGTCGCGGCGACTGCACTCGGCGGCGTCGGCGCATCGAGGGCCGCGGCGAACATGTCGCCGAAGCGACGGACCTGCGGGTAGGCAGCGTCGGCGGCGACGTCCTTGACCTCACGCGCCATGGCGGTGTCGATGATCCCGGGCTGGACGATCGCGACGCGGACGTTGAACGGCCGCATTTCCTGGGCGAGCGCTTCGCTGAGCGCTTCGAGCGCGAATTTCGAGGCCGCGTAGGGCGCCAGCGGAGAGCAGGCGATCCGTCCGGCGACCGAAGTGACGTTGACGATGCAGCCGCTGCGCTGTGCGCGCAGATGCGGCAGCCAGGCGCGAATCGTGCGCAGGGGGCCGAAATAGTTGGTCTCCATGGCGGCTTTGAAATCGCCGAGCGCCAGCCCCTCGATTGACCCGCTGCGCACGATCCCCGCGTTATTGACGAGCACGTCGATGCAGCCGGCTTCTGCGCGAATCGTCGACGTGGCGGCGTCGACTGACTCGTCGATATCGACGTCCATCCTGACAATCGAGATTGGCAGCCGCTCGCGCTGTGCGATCTCGGCGAGGGCGCGGCCGCGTGCCGGATCGCGCATCGTCGCGTAAACGGTGTGACCGGCGCGTGCGACCGCAATCGCCGTCACGGCGCCGATGCCCCTGTTCGTTCCAGTGATCAGTACCTTGGCCATCGTGACCTCCTCGGATGGATTCGACTGGCGCGGAGGGTAATCGCCGGCCGCGAGGCAAGTCCTTCGCAAACCCTTACAATGTTCTTCGCGACGCGCCGGTGAGGGCCTCACATGCACACCTCAGCCGATTCCTACCGGTTCGGGCGCTTCCAGTTGTCGGGCGATGGGACCCTCCTGCTGCGCGACGGCGTCGCAGTGCCGCTGGCGCCAAAGGTTCTGCAGACCTTGCTCGTGCTCGTGCAACATGCCGGCACGGTCGTCAAGAAAGCCGATCTCATCGAAGCGATCTGGCCGGACAGCATCGTCGAGGACACCGGCCTGACGCGCAATATCTCGGTCCTGCGCCAGGCGCTGGGCGACGAAGACCAGCGGTTGATCGTCACCGTCTCCCGTATCGGTTATCGCTTTGCGGGCACCGTCGAGCCGGGCCGGGACAGCGTCACGACCCCACCGGTGTCCGACGATCGGGCCACGCGGAAGCTGGTCGTCGGACGCGGCCAGGAGCTCGACGCGCTTCGCGGCGCCCTCGACAGCGCCCGCGCAGGCCATGGTGGGATCGTGGCGCTGGCCGGCGAACCTGGAATCGGCAAGACGACTGCCGCGGACACATTCCTGCGGGAAATCGCGACGACGTGTCGCATCGGCACCGGACGTTGTTCCGAACGCTTCGCGGGCGCGGAACCACACCTGCCGATCCTGGAAGCCCTCGACGAGTTGACGGCGGAGCCCGCGCTGCGCGACATGCTGCGCCGCAAAGCGCCGACGTGGTCGGATGTCGTCGCGCCCGGGCCGCCGGCGGACGGTGAGGGCCGCGAGACCGCGATCGGCAGTCAGGAGCGACTGATCCGCGAGCTGACGATCTTTCTTGAAGAGATATCGCGGCATGAGCCGGTGGTGATCTTCATCGACGACCTGCAGTGGGCCGACGATGCCAGCGTCGATGTGCTGTCACATCTCGCCTCGCGCGTACCACGAATGCGCGTGCTCGTCGTGGTGACGTATCGTCTGCACGAACTCGCACTGACGCGGCATCCGTTCGCCCGCCTGCGCGGCGAACTGATCGCCCGCGGCCACTTGCACGAAGTGCCGCTCCGGCTGCTCGCGCTCGACGATGTCCGGAGCTACGTGCAGTCGGCATTCGGCGGCGCCGACGTGCCGGCCGACCTGCCGGCGTTCGTGTTCCGCAAGACCGAGGGCAATCCGCTGTTCATGACCGACCTGGTCCGCTACGTCCGCGATACCGGCGTGCCCTCGG